>Ga0209317_1002129_pt1 | contig 15009 bp, 11 predicted proteins | sample RifGroB2_FD_183994 | JGI IMG/M metagenome (GOLD analysis project Ga0209317, IMG submission 183994) | Soil microbial communities from Rifle, Colorado, USA - Groundwater B2 (SPAdes) (version 2) | ecosystem: Environmental > Terrestrial > Soil > Unclassified | place: Rifle, Colorado | collected... | reverse complement strand
CGAAAACCATCTCTACCTTGTGAACGCCCGGGGTCAGGTAGATCCCGCGCAGCACGTGGTTCACCGGGTAAATCTCGGTGAGCTTGCCGTCCACGGTCGCCTTCCACCCCTTGTAGTACTTCTCGCCCATAACCAGCATCGAGTTCATGGCCACCGCGGCGTCCAGGTCTATCTTTTCCGCTTCGTACTTGTTGATCCGCACCTGCCCGGGACCCGTTGCGGGGAGGGTGGCGCCGGGACCGGCCATCGGGATCGGAGGAGCCGACTCCACAAGGGCCATCACCCTCGGATCGAACTGCGGGTTCTGCAGGGCGCCCAGCACGTCGGCCGCGTTCGGCACCTGCACCGCCACCGGAGCAAGCCAGGCCTTGGGCAGTACGGCCTGGTTCTCCAGCACCATAAGGGCGCCATTGGGGGTGACAAAGACGGGGCGGTACTTGCCGGACAAAGCGGCTTTGTCCTGCTCGTACTGCTCCTTGGTCGCCACCACATACCGCACGTTCAAGATATCGGGCATGCTGGAGTTCAGGTTGAAGTTGTCCAGGAACTCCTGCCAGCGCCGCTGCTGCACCGGATTTGAGGTGAACATCACCGGAATCTGCGCCGCGACATAGGGCATCGGGTCGCCCCCCATCGGCAGGGTGCGGAACTCCTTGGGCTGCTTGGCCAGGAAGGCTATGTCAGGGGATTGTGCCGCAGTTGCCTTGTGCGGTTCATCCACCAGGAACATGAACTTGGAATTGACGCGGCCGGTATCGAACAGAAACAGCGCTATCAGCACGAAGGGAAGCATCTTCGCCGCCAGCTTCCCGCGCTGGTACAGGACGAAGACCACGGCGAAAATGGCCGAAAGCCCCGCGGCGATCCAGGTCTCGCTCACCAGGTTGTTCCAGCGCTGCAGCACCAGCTTCTCGCTCTGGGGCTCGTACCGGGTGGGCTGCGCCAGCATGTCAATGAACTTGTTGACCCAGAAATTGCCCATGGCAGCCTGCACGCCAACCAGCACCAGCAGGAGTATCGGAAGCAGGATGATCCCGACGACGTAGCGCTTGAAGGCACGGCTGCCGCGCACCGCCGGATCGAGCAGAAGATCGATCGCCAGTGCGGAAAGCACGCCCAGCCCCAGGACCGGGATGAACATCATCATCTTGGGCACCCGGAAGCGGTTGATCCCCGGGAAGTAGTCGAAGAGCAGGTTGTAGAAGGGGGTGTATTTCCCCATGGAGAACAGTATCCCCACCACGACCGCGGAGAGTGCCAGCCACGTGTAGCGGTCGCGCCGGAAGATGAGCGGCAGGGGGAGCAGCAGCCAGGGGAGCAGCCCCATGTAGCTCACCGTCTGGGTGAAGTTCATCCGCCCCCAGTAGTAGGAGTCGATGTTGGTCGGGTTCGGCCCCGCCTCCTGGCGCGAGAAGCCGAAGAATCCGGGGATGATGAAGGCGGCGGTCTCCTCGGGGGGCATGGACCAGGACATGGCCTCCTCGCGGGCAAGTCCACCCTTGGCTTGGCTCTGGCCGGCGGAAGCGGTAACGTTCGCCCCGCTGTTCACGCCGCGGTTGGTCTCCTTGGACCAGTTGGCCAGGGGAACCAGGGAGATGGCGACCATGGTCAGGAAGAAGACCAGGAGGGTCAGGTTCAGCGCCAGCAGGCGCCCGAATTCCTTCTTGCCGTTGTTATCTGCAAAGACGATGCAAAGGGAGCGGACGATGCCGTAGACCCCGATGGCGAGGCAGGTGTAGAAGGCAACCTGCCAGTGGGTGTGGAAGAACTGGTAGGCAAGGACAAAGGCTGTGGCAAGAAAGTAAAAAAGCCTCCTGGTCTTGAACCCTTTTTCCAGGAAGTAAAATGCCCAGGGGGCAAAGGTGATGGTTGCTATCTTCATCACGTGCCCGGCATTGATCAAGGAGGCATTCTCCGGGGCAACGGCAAAGACAAGGCCACCAGCCAGGGCAGCCCACGGGGTTGCACCGAGCAGTCGACAAAAACAGTAGACGCCTGCACCACCTATAAAAAGCTGGAGCACTAAATACCAGGCCACGCTGGCTGGAGCAGGAATGAGCCAGAAGATGAGATTGCGGAAAAACAGGAACTGCTCCGAAGCCATCCCCCCTTCATTGGTGTGTCCGGAGTTTATAAACAGGTTCCACCCGGCAGAGGAGAGGTCTACCCTGAACACAGACCAGAACGGCCTGTTGCCGAAATCCTTCACCCCCCAATAAAACTCGTTGAGGATGTCCGGAGCGCGGATTATCTGGGTTGTAAAGAGGATCTTTGAAAAAACGATCAAAAGAACTGCCAGGAGCCCGGATAGGATGAGCAGGTCTTTCTTGCGGTCAGTCATCGCGTAGTACACTCCATGATCTAAAAGAAAATCAGGGCATCACTTTTTCTGACGGTACGTGGCCCAGCGTCGCATTATCCACACATTTCCGGATTTGTGCAATTGATAAGGTAAATCCCGTCACAAGCGCCCCTGCGAGTGTGCCGATATGCGTGGGATGCTCTGCATTCTACTTTGATAAAAGAGGTCGAGGGAATTAGCAGCGTCTCGCCAATTGAAGTTTTTCTGAAGATAAACACGCCCCGCGGCCCCTACCTTTTGCTGCAGCGCCGGCGATTTAAGCAACTCCACGGTACGATCAACCATTTGGCGCCAATCATCAGGATCACAGAGGACACCTGAATGGCCGTCATCGATATACTCCGAGAGCTGTCCAACCCGATCGGCCACGACGGCTGTCCCCGCCAAGAGAATCTCTGTCAACTTCGCCGGACATTTGGTGCGGTTCACGAGCGTGTCGGCAAACGGATAAACGGCTACGTCCGCTGCAGCAAGGTAGTCCGGTATAGTTTCAGGAGCCACCCAGCCAGCTATCACCAGGGCAGCATCAAAACCGGATTTCCGAGCCGCCTGCAGCAACAGCTCTTCCTCCCCGTGCCTTCCCTTCCCCACCACCAGAAAACGGATGCCAGCAACCTGCTTGAAAACCCCCGAGAAAAGAAAGTGCAGCTTTTCCTGACCGAACTCAAAAAAACGGGTGTACAGCAGCAGAACAGGGGCGTCAGGCGCAATACCGAGCCTGGTACGGACCGCCTGTCCGTCACCGGCGGGTGCTGTTGCAACGCAGTTCGGCAGATACAATAGATGATCTTGCATCACCCCCATCTGGCGGACCAGGTGCTCCAACCCGCGGCTTGCCACCGTCACACCAAGCGCGCGCCGGGTGAGCCACTGTTCTTGGAACCGGTAGAAACGCTTCTCGGTGCTGGAGTAGTCATGAAGCTCGTTCATCCCACCTTCCCCCTCCCAGTCGTCAGTATCCAGGAAGAGCGGCGGCGTCCTTACGCCGAGGTGCTGCAGCGACATGAGGAGCATAGCCGTGATCCCTCCATAGCCTTTCGGTTTGAAGAGATGGATGAGGTCAGGCTTCTCTTTGAGCGCAGCGCGAAACATGCGACAAGCCAGGAAAGGAGCTGCCAACGCCTTATGCTTAGGTCCGAGGTCCACGTTGACAAGCCGTACCCCTCGCACCACCTCTGTCTTGCCGGAATCTTCCGGGTTGGTATAGGGAGGTGCCACGATGACCACTTCGTGCTCCAGCGCCTGCAGTTCAGCGGCTAGCGGGAGCATGCGGGCGATGACGGTGCCTTTGGGGCGAATCCCGAATGGTGCCAGAAAGACGATCTTCAAGTTGCGCCTCCTGCGGCAGCATCTCGCGGCAGCGGCCCGGCCCCTTTATCCTTGAGGGACTGTGCCAACAACACAGCGAAGTTAACTTGAAACAAGATAAAACAGAGCTTGTTGGAGCGGCACGACAAGAAGCTGTTTTTCAAGCGCCGATCCGCTGCCTTCAGAAGCGGAACCGGAACGAACTCCAGGAAACGAACGAGCTTGCTGACGGCAGAAGCATGGAAAGCCTCAGGGCAAAGCTCCTTGAGAAGCAGGTAGTTTCGTACCGAGGCACGCATCTTCAGGTAAACCGTCTCCTTCGATACAAGTCCAAGATGCGAAGCTGTATTGTCTATGTGCAGGATCCGGTACTGCTTCGAAAGCCGGATACCCCATTCAATGTCTTCATACCCGTAGCCGGTGAAGCGCTCGTCGAAGGAGGTTCGCTCGAAGACGCTTTTCCTAACCATGATGTTCGAGGTCAGGATATGACGCCAGGGTTCCCAATTTCTCTCAGCGGCAGGCTTGACCTCTTTCCTGCTGCCCAGGTAAGCATGATAATCGAACTCGGCGCCGCACATTACCCTTGTGCGGTAACTTATCCCTCCACACACGACATCATAGTTGTCTGCTTCTGCACAGGAGAGATACCTGCCGACAAAATCACCCACATCGGGGACTATGTCGCAGTCAAGGAACAGCAAAAAACGCCCGGTGGCTTCAGCTGCCAGTTTGTTTCGGACCCCGGCACGCCCCAGATTCTGAGTTGCCGGAATATACCTTAAGAAGGGCCGGGAATGGTTAGTCACGAAGCTGTTGTTTTTTGAGAGAAGCGCGGTGTCGGTAGATGCATCATCTATCACGATGATTTCAACCCGCTTCTGTAGAGCGGCTGCTTCGATCTCGGCCAAAAGAGGGGCAAGCAACCTGGATATCTCCCAGTTGTACACCGGTACGAGGATCGATATTAGCATCTGTCACCTAGGAGAAGGGCGCGATAGGCGGCGCAGAAGGACTCGCCACTGAAGTTCTTTTTTGCGTAGGAATAGGCATTTTCGGACAATTTATCAAGCACGTCGCGTTCCTCGCACATTCGAGCCACGATTTCGCACATCCGATCCACGATCTCCCCTTCGCCAAACGTCTCAGAGACCAGCCAGCCGTTAGTCCCCGACTGGACATGGGAGGGGATGCCTCCCACGCTCGTCGATATGGGCACCACTCCGAAAGCCATGGCTTCCATGATGACCATCGGGAATCCTTCGCGGCTGGAGGTGAGCAGGAGCAGGTCTCCCTCCCGATACACAGCTTGCAGTTGCTCCTGATCGGATATTTCGCCCAGGAACGTGCAGTTTGCACGATCCTGCTCAGCTACGGCATGAAGGGCGTCCCCCACGATGACGACTTCAAGAGGGATCCCCCGTTCCCGGCAGCGTGACGCGATCCGTCCCACGAGATGCACCCTTTTTTCCTCGGATCCCCTGCCAACGTAAAGCGCCTTCAACGTCGTGCCGCGCATTTTCGGAGGCAGTTCATCCGGCACGGCAACACTGTTCTCGATCAGCGTGACCCGATCGGCCAACGCAGCGGGCATACCGTGTGCGAGGTACTGTGCCTTCAGGTCAGTCACGGTCCGCTCGTTGATCGCAACCCGCGCGTCAAGCCGCTCGGCGGCTTCGAGGCTGAAATGCTCCGAGCCGCCACCAAAGGCATGCATGAGGTCGATGCAACGTGTCTCGTTCTTCAGGTAGGGGAGGAGCAGGTAAAAAAAGAGGCTGTTGCAGCCAAAGACGACCGGCTGTGGGTGGCGGTTGATGACCCCGGCCATGATTCCAACGCTGAGGGGATAGCCGTATTTCAAGAGCCCCCAGAGGTTACAAAACCGCATCTGGCTCCCAAACAGGGAAAGAAATCCGTCGTTAGCGGACTTCTTAGTGAAAAACACCCAGGGGCGTTCCCCGGCAAAGCACCGAACGATCGCCGCATGCACCTTCTCTGCGCCTCCCACGTGGAAGAAGGGGAAGAAAAAGAACAGTGAAGCCCCCCTCCCGACAGGGAGCAACTTTCCGACAAGGCATCCAAATGCCGAAATGCACCGAACAGTGCGGCTTTTGTTGAGCCGCATGACAAACATGTCCTTCTCCGAGGCCGTCATATCTATGCGCAATCCCCCTGCTCAGGCCTTCCGCTGGCCGCGGAGAAAAGCGCTGGAGATGATGTCTTCCGACCTCCGGCACATGACCTCAAGAGAGAAGTTCCGCTCTATCCTCTCCCTCAGGGCCTGTCCCAACTGTTGCCTCACTGCTTTCCCCCGCAGCAGTTTTATAATACGGTCAGCCATCGTGTCGCTGTCACCTACGGGGGTCAGGTACGCCGCCCCCTCCGGGCCGACCGCCTCCCGTATGCCCGGAATATCGGTGCCCACCACCCCCAAGCCGGATGCCATCGCCTCGAGCACACCGTTTGGGACTCCTTCGCTTTTGGAAGAATAGGCGAAGAGATCGAGCGCCTGAAGCAGGCCCGCCACATCGTCAACTGCCCCCAGGATCTTCAACTGCCCAGAGACTCCTAACTCCTGCGCAAGCATCTTAAGCCCCTGCTCCGTCCCGTCGCACCGACCCGCGAGTACCAGAACAGGCTGTTGGTCCCAACCGGCGGCGACCACGCGACGCCATGCCCTGATCAGCGTGTCGTGATCCTTGTAGACGCTGAGATTCGCCACCATGCCGACGACCGGTGCCTGCGATGGAACCTCCCACTGCCGACGCCACTCATCCCTTCCTAGCCTCGGCGCAGACATTGCGACGCCATTTGGTACCACGTTCACGCTGTCCGGGGAAATGTCGTAGGTATCAATCAGGAAAGCCCGCCCCCCGTTCGAGTTAGAAATGAAACAGTGCGGCGCCGCAGCTGCGATGCGAAACGGCAGGGAGCCATTCAGCAGCAATCCCTCATCGGCCTGGTTCCATACCAGCAACTCCGCGCCGACCCATCTCTTCCCCCAAGCACAGACAAGATTAGGGACACGGGTATAGGAAAGCACAATCTCCGCATCGGTTCGGCGGATGGCCCGCACCGCCCTGAGGAATGAGGGAACTCGGCGCCTGAATCCCCAATGAAAGGGGACACCACTCCAGGAGATTCCGAGTTCGTCGCACATGGAAGAAAGCCGCCCGGGCGTCTTATTTAACCCGACGACCTGCACAATGGCCCCCACACGTTTCTGGAGGTAATCCGCCAATAAGAGTCCGCGCCGCTCAGCCCCGCCTAGGTCCAGGCTTCCAAAGACGAAAACAACCTTCTTCCCGCACAGGGTTTCTTGCAAATCGATCACCCCTCCTTCACCCCTCCTTCACCCCTCCTTCACCCCGTCAAGCCTAATTGCAGTTGCAGAAAGTTTTTGCGCGATCACGTCCTTATAGTACGACAACAACTGCTCAACTATCTTTTCCGGTGACAGCTTCATTACGCGGTCTGAAGCTTGCTCCCCAATTTTCTCAAGCTCTTCCTCCGGCATGTTTAGGGCTTTTGTCACCACGGCAAGCAAGCCTTGCGGATCATCGGGAACAGACAGGAATCCGCTAACATTATCATCTATCAACTGTTCGAAGCTGGCCCCCTTTGTCCCGATCACTACTTTTTTAAAAGCCATTGCCTCCACACAGCAGTTGGGGAAGTTGTCGATCCTCGAAGGTAAAAGGACCAGCTTTGCCCCCTGAATAATAGGATAAAGCTGCTCATGTTTGACTCTGTCATGCCATACAACCCTACCGGCGTGTTCTCCTGCCTTTGCGAACACATAGTTCATGATGGGCTGGCCATTGTAGCCCATGTCTTTGCCGACAAAAACCATGGTCAGGTTTGGATACTTTTCGAGGAGGTTATGTACCATATCGGCTATGGTCTTGACCCCTTTGGCGAGTCCTAACGACCCGAAAAACAGGAGGTACTCGCCGGTGACCTGCGAGCGGATCTTGCCGTACACCTCAGTGCTGAAGGAACTGCATTCCTGAACGAACGGCGACTCGACAATCTTAACGTCGAAGTAGTGATTCTCTTTCAGATAATCGGCGATCACCCTGCTTGGACCATAGAGCGAGTCGGCCCGTGTCAGACCTGCGATTTCGAGGTTTTGATAGGCAAGCTTCTTCCGGGATGGGGTCTCCTCATAGGCGATATCCCAAAGTTTTTGATTACCAGAAATTCTCACGACCGAAGGGACATCTTTGTGCCTGGAGAGAATAATAGCTCCGACACTGGCGTACTGAACTATATCGAAAGGCCGCTCTCCGTGAAGCCGTTTAACCCTCCTATTGAGTTGCCAACTAACAAATCTCCAATCGAGACCAGGGAGTAACTGGAGAATCTTCATCAACCTCTTGCTGTAACAGAGAGCCTTCACCCTGTTGATCTCGACGTCGTTATGACGAAACCTTCGGTTAGATTTTGATGCAACTACTACGACTGGTTCGTGTCCTTTTCTCTGCAACGCAAGGCAGATCCTGCTAAGGTAATTAGATAGCCCTCCGTCGTAGTTTTGTTCTTCCGTCACGTATTCCGTTGTTACGAAGCAGATCCTCATGACTCTGTTCTTCCTCTACGGATTGTCTCGATGAAATCTATAATCTGAGCGTCCTCCGGCCACATCTGCCCATCATGCCAATTGAGATTGCTGTCCCAATGCCCTGGGCAGGAATGGATGGCATAATCGGCAAAGGTATAGCTGATTTCACAAACTACAGGCTTGTCGTCCTTGTAGAGGAAGTCATATGCCATACACGTGAAGCCAGCGTTCCTCGAAGTTTCAAAGGCGATTCTCACCGTCTCAAGGTCGATACCGGCAGGGTTGTAATCTATGTTCCCGCTACCGGAAGCACGGAAATCGTTGGCGCGATTGAATCTCCTGAACCCGAAGGCTCTGTTACCTATGACAGTTATCCTGGTGTCGTAGTCATTATTGGGAAGAAATTCCTGGAACAGTGCATAGCCCATCTCAGGCTTCCACCATTCCGAATCCAGCCGGGGATAGTGATTCACGGTTATGAAGCCAACGGTATCCGTAAAGCGATGGAAAAGCTTCTTCACCTCACGACGGGAGGCAGGTATGATCCGATGGCGGAACTCGTTCATTGTCATGGGGAAGATTCCCCTTTTGAACATGGTATCGATAAAAGCCAGAGCCTCAGCGCAAGAGTCTATCTTTGCCACGCTTGAGGCCCCTGCACCCACCGAAAGCTTGAACACCACGGGATACTTCGCCTGATTCCTGGCCCATTCAGACGCATCCTCGTGGCCCCAAAAGACCCATTGGTCGGGGAGTGGCACATCCAACGATTGAAGAAGGTATTTCTGTGCCACTTTTTCATCAAAGTGCCATGAGGTTCTCGTTTCGGGAAAGACAGGTAAATTCAGATACTGCTCGATGACGTACAAGATCATCTTTGCCGACTGCTTGTCCTGCGCCCGGTGTGCCCAACGCCACATAACACCATCACACCCCTTCACCTGGTCAAGTGCATCCTGGCGAAGCAAATCCAGGATCTTCACATCCACATCAAGAGTTTTCAGAAACGGTATCCACTTGTCGGAAAAGCTGGTCCCCCAGACATGATCCGGATGTATCCCGATTAACATTCACATCTCCTTCGCTTGATTTATGCAGGAGCTACAACTCAATATGTCCTTGCCATCCTCTCGCAGGAACCGCCCTTCGTCCAAATTCCGCTGATGCATCCACCGGCGAGTAAAACCTCTGCTGTGCCACCACCTGGCATGACTCAGCGGCCCCCTGAACCAACGGGAAACGAAAATCCCCAAAAGCCTCCCGCACAAGTGGTATCTTCCTGAAATCCAGCCCTAGCAGATAACTGTGAACCAGATCCGCGTACGCAGACGAAATAGCCAGGGTGCAAATACCCAATTCTAGCGGAGCCGGTGCAAGAGGTCCTTCACCCTGTCCACCGATAATCCCGTCTGCGATGGAATAGATGTGCCTTTGCTTCTGGTCTGACATAGTGCCATCAAGCCTGCCGTACAGCGCAATCCTGTTTAGGTCTAAAGCCATCCTCCAGACCGTGTCATTGCCGTACCAGCCACCTTCGATCTCAGTATCTCCGAATCTGGAACGCAGCTTTATGACCGTCTCGAACCCTTTCATCCACCTTGCACAAGCCTGCGTTCCGATATTTCTATTGGCCTCATCCAGGCAATATTCAGCAATTTTTTTCAAAGGAGAGAGTTGACGGTAGCAGTCTCCCCCCTCTACCGGGCTTCCAACACGATGATGCGGCAAGTACTCCTTATTCCCGTTGATGCCAACCAGATTTTTGAGTGCTGCCGTCAGACCAGCTTTTTTATGTGTTTTCAGTTTTGGCAGATTGATGATGACATCGCTTTCAAAGGGTTCTTTGCACAGCAAATATTGATGTCTACCTTTGTGATGACGTTTTGCAAGAGTATCCGGATCGTAGCAGGTTATTCGAAAAGCCACGTTCTTTTTTGTTACAGGCTCGAGAAGGCTGTCCTCCTTGAGGTCAAATAGAAGAAATCTCTCCTGCGAACGCGCATCGGTTACCTGTCCGGCGGTCAGCCCTCCTTCTTTCAACACGGTCCTACGAAAGTCGATGATTTCATAAGGGCAGGTAGCTATTTTTTCAATTTCATCTCGCCAACTGTTCGTGACGATGTTCTCGAAGATGCACCCCTGCACTGGCGCATCACCTATTACTACCTTCTTTGGAGAGCAGCTAAAGACCTCTCTCAAGACCGCCAGGACGAAATTGGGGTGGGTAACCAGACAGTCAGTCCCTTTGCCGCTGAAATTCTGATGGAGAACCCAGTTCGGCTTCAGGAGGACAGAGCTTTCAGGCTTAACAATTCCGGCTAAGGGTAAGATGGGTGTTCCGTTTGCATGGCAGACCTCACTCGACACTTGCCGCAACAGATCCTGAATGGCGTCTACATCGCTGTAGTCTAAATTTTTTCCCCTCATCGAAGCAAGGCCTACGATGGATTCATCCAGGTGCATTTCCAGAGATCTCCTTTCGTACATTTCCTAATACTCTATGCTCCACACGAGGCTGCCATCGAGCAGAGCATAAGTAAGGTTCGCGGCCTCGGAAGTTGAGTTACCAGAATTTTGGACAGATCAATGCCCGGCTTAACATGCCACCGGTCCTGCGCAACGGCTTATAAAGAAAGCAGGCTCCGTGACCTGCGATCCAGTAGGAGATGAGTGAGGCGGCAGCGGCCCCAACCCCGCCGTACCTCGGCACCCAAAAATAGTTCAAAGCGATATTTGCCAGCGCGCCGAGGAACGTCATGACAAGGAGGACCCTCGTCCAATTCATCGCCATTAAAAAGGTGTTCCTGGCAACTGCGAGATTTGCAAAGACATCGCTCCAGATGAGGAGCACCAGCATAGGTGCTGCACTTGCGTATGCCTCGCCATAGAAGAGGTAAACGACCACACTGGCAAGAAACGTGGTTGGAATAGCGACGGCATATCCCAAGAATGCAAGGAGGTTGTAAAGTTTTTGCAGTCGACTGTAAAATTCCTTCTCGTCCGACTCCCTCGCCCGGACGATGTTGGGAAAGACCGATGACACGATAGCTGTCGGAATGAAAAACCAAATTTCAGCAATCTTCACTGCTGAGGCATAGATGCCAAGCTCATGTGAACTGGACATCTGCCCAAGCATGATCTGGTCGATACGCAGATACACCATGAAGACGATGCTCGACAGGACCAGGGGCCAGCAGTCAGCCAACAGTTTTCGTGCAAGGTCCCATCTGGTTCTCAATTTGCTTATTAACTGACCATTGCTCCGGTACACATAGCAGAGGCCGATCGCTGCAAGGCCGAACTCCAGCGAATTCGCTGCCGCGAAAGCCACCACAGGCGCCTTACTGACAACAAGTACTACCCGTACAATAGAGGCGATGAGAAATGCAGTATTTTTGGCATAAACAACGAACTTTGACAAAACCTTTGACTGAAACCATAGGTCAATTGTGTCAAAGGAGCCAAAAATCATGGCCCACCCCATGACAGCGACCAAGATCTGAGACAAACGGTCATCGGGGCGCAGGAGGAAGGTAGTGCCAACGGTCAAGAGGTACGCGGCAAAGCTAGCCAGCAAGCGCAGGGTCAGAACAGTGCCAAGTATCTCTTGCTCTCTCTCCGGTTCTCTCACCACTTCCCGGACTACAATGGCATCGAGCCCGAGCACTGCTATTGCCGAGAACACGGCGATCATCGACGCGGCATAGCTTAACAAACCGTATTGGCTCGGACCGAGATACCGGGCAATCCAAATACCTACGAATAGCCCCACCCCCATCCGGAGTAGGCGATCTCCGAAAAGCCATCCGGTGTTGCTAAGCACCTTCTGCAGTTCGTGCCTACCTTCCACCCTCCTCTTGAGGAATGTCGGAAGGTAATTAACCCATCTCTGATTCATAACTTCCTTACAACCTTAAAGACCGATTAGTGCATCACCTTCGCTTCATATTCGACTACTGAGAGATCTGACAAATCTTCTCTGCAAGCAGAACAGTCCCTGACGATGTGCCGCCTCCCATAAGTGAAAATCCCTTCTCGGTCATGTCCCGCATCATCTGCGGGTCATTTATCATCTGCTTTATCGCTGCCGCCAAACCGACGGCATCGATGTCTTCGTACCAGCCCCAATTCATCGTGGCGCCCCTGCGCCCTACGGCTTCCGTGGTCTCGGCCTGGTTGTCGGCGACGATCAACGTGATTGAGGGAAGGCCCAAGTAGCACCTCTCCCAGGTCGTACTCCCGCCGGCTCCGATCGCCAGGTCTGCCTGCGCCATCATCTGCGCCATGTTATTCACGTTGCAGTAGAAGGAGACGTTCTGAAGTTCGGAACAGAGCTGCTGAAGCTGTTCTCGGTGGGGATTCGCCGCGCCGACGACTACGTCCACGGAGATGTCCGGACGCCCGACCAGCCGCCACGCTTCCAGGGCCTTTGAGGTCTCATTGCTGGCATCGCCGCCGCCGAAAGTGAAGAGCACACGCTTGACGGAACCATCCCGCTCCCGCAAAGACTTGCGCGCCTCTACGAACTCGTTACGAAGCAACGCATAGCGCGGCCCGAAGAACTTCGAGCAGTTCTCCGGGATGAGGCCGTCGTACCGCGAGTCCATGTCTTCGTAGAGGTTTTGATCGAGGATGAGATCGCAGTCATGGCAGCGATTGGCGACATCGTCGATCACCATGATGTTGCCGACCAAGGGGCGCAAAGGCGTCTCCCAGGACACATCGACGCCGTAATGGTCGATCACCAGCCAGTCGACCTCTTGCTTCCGCCGCAGGATCTCTGCCGTCTGAGCAACGTCCGCTGCCACATCCAGGGCAAAGGGCGAATCGGGGTTGGCGTGTTCGCCAGCTGGGAGCCGGAACACGGCATAACCTGCGGTCTCGACGTTGGCGGAGATGTTCCCGGGCAGGTCTCGGCTTATGAACGAGACAGCACAGCCTCTCTGGCGCAACGCCGCGGCAAGGGTAAGGCAGCGCATGACGTGGCCGGAGCCGATGTCTACCGAGGCATCAACCCGAAAGACAACCCTTATGGATTTGCTCGTTGTCTCAGTCATATCAGCCCCGACCTGCCTGGTGGATCCGCTCGGGCTCCACTCCCATGCGCAGCAGCTCCTCGCGCAAGGCGTCGCCGCGCTTGAGTGAGGTTATCACGATGCTGTGGTTACCGGATAACAGGCCGATGGCAGGGGTCACAACGGCTTTGTCGAAGAACTTGCGCCCGGCCGCCTCGAAATCCATCGCCACAGTCAATTCCATCCCCGCTTCCTTTAGGGAAAGGTAGGCAATCTCCGCAACCTCGTCTATGCCGCAGAAGGCGACCTGCTTTATCCCGTGAGTTGCCATGAAGCGGAACAGCTTCAGGTAGTCTTGGCGCGCGACTGTGTAAAGGCCGGAGAAGTAGCTCAGATGCTGGTAGGCAAGACGGCTTTTTTCGGCAAAACCCTTGGGGGTAAGGAGGTAGGCGTAGCGGTTTTTGGGGAAGTTGTTGACCCGGACGAACCCCTTGGCTACCAGGTTCTTCAGGTAGGAATTGACCAGACCCAGGGCGATGCCGAGGCGTTTCGCCAGCTCGCGCTGCGAGAGTTGCTGGTCACCAGAAATCTCCGAGAGGAGGAGAAAAGAGCGATAAGTGTCTAAAACCTTTTCGTCATCACCGTTCATAGGCTGAACAGTAGTATAAACGCACAGCGTTTTCAACAAAAAACAACAAAACCATTGGCCACGGAGAAAATCTGAGAACTTCTGAGAAAGGCGAAAATCTTGAAGGCAAAAAACGGGCCTACAATACCAACCGCTTTACTCCCTTTGAAAGCAACAGGGAGTTGAAGTTTATTAGCAAACCTAAACTATAACCGCCGAGCTTCATGTAACTCAAAAGCTGCGCTTCGAACAAAGGGTCATGCCGCTCCATGCTCTTCAGCTCAACTACGACTATATCTTCCACCAAAAGATCAACGCGGAAATCACCGACGCTCTCGCCTTTGTACTTTACGGGCAGTTGCTTCTGACGTGCGAATCGTATCCCTTGCTGAAACAGCTCTACCGCCAGAGCCGATTCGTAGACGCTCTCAAGCAGGCCAGGCCCAAGTTCCCGGTGGACTTCGATGGCGCAGGCGATGATCCTTTCGGTAAGGCCCTTATAAATCATTCAGCACCTCCCCGGATTACACTCCGGGAAGTTTACAGCCCAGCCGGCTCTTCACAAGATTTTCTCCGATTTTCTCAGAAGTTCTCCGTGGCTAATGGTTTTAGGTTTTCTGCAGTTGGTGGTAGGTATCTGAAATGCCAAGGCAATTATCAACTGTTGGCGAGAGATACGCAAAACATCACGAACTTGCACAGGCCCTCGTCTGGAGTTGCACAAGTTTCGTTCGGACTTGTGCAAGTCTCGTTCGGACTTGTGCAAGTCTCGTTCGGAGTTGCACAAGTTTCGTTCGGAGTTGCACAAGTTTCGTTCGGACTTGCACAAGTTTCGTTCGGACTTGTGCAAGTCTCGTTCGGAGTTGCACAAGTCCCGACCGGAGTTGCACAAGTCTCGTCCGGAGTTGCACAAGTCCCGACCGGAGTTGCACAAGTCTTCGGGGAGTTGCTCTATTTTTTCCGCGACCGTGCGAGGCTGCGGTAAATCCCGACGAGCTCTCTCCCTCGGGCATGCCATGAATGCAAGTCGATGGCACGTTCCCGCCCGGCCTGGCCGAGTTCCTCGCGCAACTCACGGTCGCCCGCCAGCCTTCCGATCGCATTTGCCAAATCTGCGGCATCGCCGAACTTC
>Ga0209317_1002127_pt1 | contig 15029 bp, 10 predicted proteins | sample RifGroB2_FD_183994 | JGI IMG/M metagenome (GOLD analysis project Ga0209317, IMG submission 183994) | Soil microbial communities from Rifle, Colorado, USA - Groundwater B2 (SPAdes) (version 2) | ecosystem: Environmental > Terrestrial > Soil > Unclassified | place: Rifle, Colorado | collected... | reverse complement strand
GCACGATCAGGGACAACTTTCCTGCTTTGGTGAGATCTGCCACGGCATGATAGGCGGATTGAAGGAGCTGTTCGCGAAGCGGATGGTTTTCCGGGTAGAAAGAAAAAGCCTTCAATGCCTTGCAGGTTTCGGCAAGTGCCTTTTGGCATGCTGAGGCTGTTCCGGCACCCTGTTTCGGTGCGGTCACCTTATTTTCTTTCTTGTCTGGCATTTCGTTTCTCGATGAAAGGAAGGCCGAATTTTACCTCAGATGATGATACTTATCAAACATTTAATGCATGTTGCGAGTCTGCGGAGAGGGCAAGCGGGCCGTCTTTTACCCACTGATGTGATGCGGTTGATAATCGCATAATGCGTTTCTTGTTCTGCCAGCCGCCGCTATTTGAACCCTTCTCTTGAAGCTCAGGCTTCGCGCGGTAAACGGTGCAGCCGGTGTGCGGCTTGGGGGCTAGTTAGGAATCCAGTTGATCGTCTGCGTCTGGAAATCCAGGGTGTACTTCAGGCCCGCCAGGAAGCTCATGCCGAGGAGCCCGTCCCCATACTCTCCAGAGCGCTGTCGTACTATGACGACATCCTGGTTGGCTCTCTTAACCGGTCCCACTTCCATTTGGCTCAGGACCACCTTTCGCGCATTCATTACCCTGCCACCGACCACGCCGATCTTGATGTTCACGGCATCCTGGATTTTCAGCCGTTCTGCCACCTCCGGGGTAATGACAGACGAGGTGGCCCCCGTATCGAGGAGTAGCATGACATCGGTTTCCAGCGACCCGTTTCGTAATTTCACCGGCACGAAAACCTGTCGGCCCGAAATCACCACCCGTGTCGTCAACATCTTGCTCTGCCACTCCTGAGCTGCCTTCCTCTCTTCTGCCCTTCGTCTCTGCCGGGATTGCTCCTGTTGCTCGGTCTCCCGTTGTCGATCCGCGGCCCGCTTCTCCCGCTCTTTTTCCAGCAACAGGGCGCGCTCATCAGCCGGGAGATCGTCATACTCCTCCTTGCGCACCTGCTTTTTCTTGCGGTATTCTGCGGGGATCTTGGACATCTCATCGACAAAGTGGATGGTGCCTTTGCGGTCTTCATAACTGTAGAACTCGGCACAAGCCTTGTTCGGTGCCAGAAAGGACACGACCGCAACCATCATTGCCGCAAATAAGATTGATTTCCCATTCATCAGATCTTGCTCCTATCCATGCTGCAGGAGGTGTCCATCGACGCCTCGCACGATGACGGTTCCGGCACGGGCGCCGGCGAGCCCGAGGGAGACCATTATAGCGATCGGCCGCCCATCCAGTACGCGCCCCTTGAGGTGATTGCGGGCGGCGATCAAGGTCCAGGCGGCACCGTTCATCTGGTTGGAAGCAATTGCTATCGGCAGGGGGAAGCCTTGGGAGAGCCAGGCCGGCGTGGTGAGCATGGCGGAGCCGGCGTCGCTCATGGAGCTGAGCAAAGAGGCGAGGAAAGCGAGGGAAAAGACGATCAGTATCTGCATGTGCGTGCCTTCCACAGTCTGGTGTGTGCGGAGTGTACACCTGTTGGAAGGATTATTTCAAACACATACTCAGTGCGCGGCGGAGATTTCTTTTCTGTGCTGCCGCGGGTTGGCGCCTAGACGGCAGTGCTGTACTTTGTACACGCACTGCCGTCGCCTTTTTCAGCACCTAAATGTCAGCTCCATTTTTTCCCGATTTCGTCCAGGCCCGACTTCCTGAGATCCTCCTGGGTCATGGCGATCTTGAACTGGATAGAAGCGTTGAAGTTCAGAAACCATGGCTCGGCGAAGCGGGGAATCTGGGAAGGGTCATCTGTGAAATAAGCGGCTTCGGGACGACACTCCTCGAGGATGCGGTTCATGATCTTGCCGGCGTTGCCGTTCTTGACCGCGGCATTGAACTCACCGGTCGCCATTTTCACTGTCATCAGCATGCGCATGGTGTTCTCCTTTTTGTTTTGGAATTAGGGAATTTTAAGCAAGCGCGGGGTGTTGTCAACGTCGGCATCGCCTTGGCAAAGCTGATTTCAGGTCAAGGATAGTACAGCGGGGCGACAGGACCGGCCATTGAATTATTTGGCTCCCAAAACGACTCATCTTCAGCCAACCCCCATAAACTGATGCCTGGGGGCGCAGGGTGATCCTGAACAAGAGGTTCGGGAAGACAGCCTCAGAGGGTCGAGAGGCTGTCCGGGTTGTTGAAGGGCAGGTCGATTGCATCGGGGTGAATTGGTCAAAAGTTTGCGATGAGGCGGCTTTAAGCGAGGGAGATCGGAACCTGTTATGGCGGAATCAAGTGCTTAATCCGTTTGCCTTTGAGGGGTTGGCGGATGGCCCCTTGACTGAGTTGGCCGACAGGTACGGCCAAGGATGATGCAAAACAGCGCCGGGATCTGGTCCCAGACCATGGCTGCATCGGATGGTTCGGTAACGTCCGGATATTTGATTCTAATGATTATCTTTTGGTGCCACGTGGCCCGAAAAAAGGCCCCGCTGGCAGATGGAAAGCCTCAGGGTGGGGCTTATCCCGCCGCGCCGGTCAGGTCATCGGATCAACAGGTCCTGCAGCTTCTTGATCTGGCCGGACGGCATGCTGCCGATGACGCTGGTCAGGGAGTTGATCTGCTCCGTGACCGTGCTTCCGGGGAGGACGAAGCCGGGGTCCCCAAAAATGCCGCTCAGACCCGCCGGGATCGTCGAGACCAACGCCTGCTCGGCTGAGAGTACGGCCTGGTCCAACTGCTGCCTGGTGTACATCACGCTTGTTTCTGCTTTGAGAGCGGCAACCTGTTGCTGCAGTTCGGCGGTGGCTGCATTGAGGCTGGAGATCTGCGTCTGCAGGGAGGCGATGGTTTCATCTTTCGATGAAACGGCTGCCGTGAGTAGATTGACCTCGGCGTTCAGGGCGGAGATCGTTGCGTCCTTTTCCGCAAGGATGACGCTCTGAGCAGAAAAGGCCTCCGCAATGGCGGCGTCGAATTCCGTTTTCGACGGTGCCGGGCAATAGGCGATGCAGCCAATGGCATCGACCGGTAATCCCAACGGGGTGCCGGGACACTTGTCAAGGACGTCGATCACTCCGTCGCCATCGGCATCGGCGGTAAGCCCCTGCCCGGCGTCATTGTGGAAACGGACCCGTTCGGCGCTGAGAGCGGATCGATATATCGCCACCTCATCCATCAGCCCCACGAAAAGAGACGAACCCGCCCAATACCTGTACTGCTCGCCGATGTTCAAGGGGATCGTCAACGAGTCCGAGATCAGTCCCAGCGCAACGATTGGAGCGGACGCTACCTCTCTTCCATCGACATGGAGCCTGATAATCCCCATCTGGCGGTCCAGGACACCCACTAGATGGTGCCATGCGGAGTCTGTCACCGCAGTCGCACCGGTTACGTTATACGAGTTGCCGCTGGCATCACGTATGAGATAGGCGGGGAGCCCGTTGTCGCCGATCGCCAATGTGTAATACCCGTCATGCCCCAAAGCGTAGCCGCCGGCATACCAGCTGACTATCGGCATCGACGTGCCGGTGGCAGGCGCTTTCACCCAGGCCTCCACTGTCCACGAGTCCAGGTTCGGAATGAAGTAGGTGCCGGCAGCGTGAATGGCATCCGAGGAGTCGAAGAAGGCCGCGGTGTCGCTGTCTCCTGCCATAGCCCCTGGCTGCCCGAGTGTCGGCCCCGAGTAGGTCGCGCTGTGTCCGTGCCCGCTGCTGTCGTAGGCGGTAGTCCCCGACGACTCTCCCAGGCGCCAGTAAGCCTCGGGGGTATCCGCCAAGACCGTCTCCTGATACGAGGCGAGGGCCGGTGTCGACACAGACAACGCGAGGACCAGGGTGATCAAAATGCTTTTGCAGGTAGTCATAAGAACTTCCTCGCGCAGAAAAAATGGCGGATTTTCATAAAACTTGTGCAATGCATGAGCCAAGCTTCAAGTGCCTGGAATAAGCCGAAGGACCGACCGTAAGATCAACAGCGGCTCTGTTCAGAATCTGCACTTTGAACAGCGCTGTTCACATTTCATACAGAGGGTCGTGCTGAGGAAGCCGGAAGAATTGGAGTGAATGGGAAGAGACGGTTGGAAGGATCTGATGCAGTGCGGAAGCCCTCAACCTGCCAAAAGAGGTTAAGGGCCGCTGACGACTTTGAGGGAGACCCGTAAGTAACCTTCATCAAAAAGAAAACGAGGCCTCGAGGCGCGCGAGGAGAGGTAGCTGTCGGTTTTGCCAGGAGGCATGAAGAAGACGTGCCTCCTTTGATTTGGTGCGCCAGGCGGGCCCGGTTGGGGGGCCTTTACCAGCCGCTTACGCCTTCTTGACGAACTCGGATTTCAGCTGCATGGCGCCGATGCCGTCGATCTTGCAGTCTATATCGTGGTCCCCCTCGACGATGCGGATGTTCCTCGCCTTGGTGCCGACCTTGACCACCAGGGACGACCCTTTCAATTTCAGGTCCTTGATGACGGTGACCGAGTCGCCGTCGTTGAGAACGTTGCCGAAGGCGTCGCGCACGACACGGTCGGCCTCGGCACTCTCCGCCGCTGCCTTTGGCCACTCATGGCCACATTCGGGGCAGACGAACATCTCTCCGTCTTCGTAGGTGTACTCCGAGCTGCACGAGGGGCATTTGGGCAGGGTGTTCATGATGGGCGTCCTTTGTTGGTTTCGCTGAAGATGATTTTTTTTGTGGCCAGTGTATCTCTCGGGGTGAGGTTCGGTTCAGATTTCAGAAAGGTACCGCTGTCGAATCACTGGGCGGTCCTCATTTTTAGGGTTTCCGCAATGATCTGCAGAACCTTTTTGAAGTCGATCGGTTTGGAGATGTAAGCATCCATGCCGGCGGCATGACATTTATCCTCGTCCTCTTTCAGCGCATGTGCGGTCATGGCGATGATTTGGATATGGCCGCCTGCGCTACGCTCCTTCTCCCGGATTGCGCCGGTAGCTTCGAAGCCGTTCATCCGCGGCATCTGCACGTCCATTAGAATAAGGTCGTAACTGCCGTTTTCCCACATCTCGACCGCCTGTTTGCCATTTTCGGCGAAGGCCGTCTCGTAACCGACTCGCAGAAACATCGATTCGAGAACCTGCCTGATAACTTGGTCATCCTCGGCGATGAGCAGACGCGGTTTCGCCTTTTCCTCTGAGCAGGAAGCGGCCTGGGGCTGCGCCGCTTTCCCTGACGCGAAGCCGGCTTGGCGGTCAGATTCGGTCGCACCGAAAGGAACGCTGCAGGTAAAAGTACTCCCTTTACCGTCTTCACTGGTGAAGCTGATGGTCCCCCCCATGCGCTCCACGAGTTCCCGGCTTATGGCGAGGCCCAAACCGGTGCCGCCGTAACTGCGGGAATGCGACACGTCGACTTGGCTAAAAGCATGGAAGAGAAGGTGCTGCTTGTCCTTCGGAATGCCGATGCCGGTATCGGAAACGGTGAAGGTGACTATCCGCTTGCCGTCGGGCGTGCTGCCGTCCGAGCTTACATGCAGCTCCACCTTGCCTTTGTCGGTGAACTTGACCGCGTTGCTGCCGAGGTTGGTCAGAACCTGGTTCAACCGGGTCTGGTCGCCGATCAGAGATTCGGGAACGTCGTCGGCCACGTAGAGTTCCAGATCGAGCCCCTTGTTCCTCGCGGCAGGAAGCAAAATGTTCACGGTATGTTGCAGGGATTTGCGCAGGGTGAACGGCTTTTCCTCCATTGTCAATTTACCCGCCTCTATTTTGGTCAGGTCGAGGATGTCGTTCAGGATCCGGACCAGGGAACGGGCCGAGGTATGGGCGGTTTCGATGAATTCCCGCTGCTCCGGATCAAGAGTGCCATCGAGGGCGAGATCGAGCATGCCGAGAACGCCGGTCATGGGGGTACGCAGTTCGTGGCTCATGTTGGCGAGAAATTGGCTCTTCGCGTTGCCGGCCGTTTCGGCCGCCTCCTTGGCCTGCTTCATGTCATGGACCAGAAGGCGGTTTTCATAGGCCAGGGCGGTCTGGGTCGCCAACGCAATGGCCATCTCCTCGTCTTCGTCGCCAAACGGCAGAGCGTTGAGCTTATCGGCCAGAGAGAACCAACCGTACACGCGATTTTGCGTGGCGAATGGAATAGCCAAAATAGACTGACCCGCTCGGCACTCGGAGCTTTGCTCCGGGTCTGCTCCGGCGCGGGGGCGCCTCAGTGTCCGGCGCCCTGACACTACCTGGGCCCGGATCTCCTCGATGGGAAACGAATCGCTCAGGACGAGACCGGGAGGTTGGTCATTCTCGACTGCGCCGAAAATGCTGGTCTGACCGTTTTCCTCCATCAAGGTGAGCCGGACGTACCGACATTTTAGGATGTTGCGGATGGCTTCACAGGAAATTTCCAGAAGGCGCGCCGGGTCCCGCTGGCTCAGCAAGTGGAAGCTCAGGTCCATCAGCGCTGCCAGGCGCAGCTCCGTGCACCACCTCGACGAGAGGACGTCATGGTGGTCCGTCGACGGCGGCACCGGTGGATCTGAAGGCGACAGCTTCAGTACTCCGCTGACGATGCGAATGATTTCAGCGGGCTCGGACGGCTTGGGAACGACGAGGCAGTTTCTGAACTCCTCGACCATGCGGCGGGCCTCGGGCAAACGGTAGGTGGCGGTGTAGAAGATGACCGGCGTGTCCAAATGGCTTTTTTCGGCTCGCAGTTGCCTGACAAACTCCACCCCGTCCATGTTGGGCATGACGATGTCGGTGATGATGAGATCGAGGGCTTCCCCGCGCGTGATTTCGAGCGCCTTCAGGCCGTCGGTTGCTTCCAGCAGTCTGTGCCCGTAGTAGCCTAGCAGGGTGGTAATTGCCTTACGGCTCAGGGCGTGGTCTTCAACGATGAGAATGGTGGCCATAGGTTTACAGCGGTCGGTTCACGCGGAGCGGGTTTGGACGGTTTTTCCGTCCAGGACAGCTCAGGTCGATTAGCCGCGCTTGTCCTCCTTCCTTTGCACGAATGCCTCTATTTGTTTGACGAACATCTGGGGATCGATCGGTTTGTCGATGTAGCCGTCGAATCCGGCGGAAAGCACCTTCTCGCGGTCGCCGACCATTGCCAGGGCGGTGACGGCTACCAGAGGAATCTGACACAGCAGGGGGTGCTTTTTGAGGTACTGCGCCACCTCGTAGCCGTCCATGACGGGGAGATGCATGTCACAGATGATGAGGTCGAGCTTTTCCCGACTTGCCATCTCTATCCCTTCGGCCCCGTCGCGCGCGGAAACTACCGTGTGACCGAAAGCCCGCAAAAGATAACTCATGAGTTCCAGGTTTTGAGGATTATCTTCGATGACTAAGAATCTCCGATTCATGGCGGCTTCCTTCTCGATGACCATGGCTTTTAATTGCTAAACACGAAAGGGCATGATGCCGGCTTCACTGTTCATTGCTCAGGATTATCTTGAATGCGCTACCCTTGCCGTACTCGCTCTGCATTTCCAGCCGGCCGCCGAGCAGTTCCGCCAGTTTTTGGCTGAGATAGAGCCCGAGGCCGGTTCCCTCGTAACGCCGGGAGCTTGACGAGTCCAATTGGGTGAAGGCATGGAAGAGTTTTTCCTGGTCTTCGGGCTTGATGCCGCAGCCGGTGTCAATAATCCTGATCTCGATCCGGCTCGGGAAGTTGTTTTGGCGCTCAAGCTCTATCCTGACATCCCCCTTTTCGGTGAACTTGATGGCATTATAGGTCAGGTTAAGAAGGATCTGACTCAGCGCTCGACGATCCGTGTTCAGCAACAGGTCCTGCTCCGGCAGGCTCGACAACAAAGCGATCCCCTTGCTTGTCGCCATGGTGGAGAGGGTCGAGACGACTTCCCGTATCACCCCCTGGCAGAGAACCGGCTCCCGGAGGATTTCCACCTTGCCCGATTCGATCTTGGCGAGATCGAGGATGTCGTTGATGAGCAGCAGCAGATGTTTTGCGCTGGTGGAGACATTTTGCAGCTGACTTTCCTGGTCATTGGTCAGCGGGCCGGGGAGCTTCATCAGGAGCGTGCCGGTGAAACCTATGATTGCGTTCAACGGCGTGCGCAGTTCGTGGCTCATGGACGCCAAGAACCGGTCCTTGGCCAGGTTGGCATTCTCCATCTCGTAGCTCTTCTCTTCCAGGGTCTGCTCAAACCGTTTCCGGTCCGTGATGTCGCGGGCCGCAGCGAACACCCCCTGCAGCTTGCCGTACTGGTCGGCGAAAGTGGTGGCGTTGTAGCTCACCACCGTCTCCCTTCCCTGCTTGGAGAGTGCAGTGAGTTCGTAGTTGGTGACCTTTCCTTCCCGAAGCACCTGTCTGATCCCTTCCTCGGCCCGACCCGGGTCGGTGAAGAAGTTCTTGAAGGGGATGCCGATCAACTCCTCCCGGGTGTGTCCGGTCAGGGCCTCCATCTGTTCGTTGACGTCGGTGACTATCCCCAGCGGGTCCGTGGTCATCAGCGCGTCGATGTTCGATTCGATGAGGGATCGGGAATAGAACTGCTGGTCACGCAGCAGCTGCTCCAGTTCCTTCTGCTCGGTGATGTCGCGGGCGCCCGCCAGGATGCCGATCTGTTTTCCCGCGGCGTCGGCGAAGACCCCCGCGTTGAAGGAGACTGGGATGCGTCGGTTCTGGCGCGTGATCAGCACCAGCTCGTAGGCGATGACCCTCCCCTGCGAGAGGGTCTCCTGCACGCCTGAGCTGGCGCGCTCCGACTCGGTGAAATAGCCGGAGAACCCGGAGTTGACCAGGTGCTTACGGGAATAGCCGGTGAGCCTGGTCGCTTCCTCGTTCACGTCGGTGATGGTGCCGTCCGGGTCGATGGCGAAGAGCGCATCGGCGCTGGCCTCGATCAGCGACCGGTTGTACGCCTGCTGATCGCTCAACTGGGTCTGCAGGCGGGCCTGCTCGCTGATGTCGCGGGCGCTGGCGAATATCCCCTGGACCCGGCCGTCGGAGGCGCGGAATATCGAGGCGTTGAAGGATACCGTCGCCTTGCGGCCGGTCTTCGTCTTCAGGACCAGGTCGTAGTTGGTGACGACCCCCTCCGCCAGGGTCTGTTTGACGCCGGTAATGGCGCGCATCGGATCGGTGAAATAGTTCCTGAAGGGGGAGCCGATCAGCTCGTCGCGGGAATAGCCCGCCATACGGCACATCTGCTCGTTCACGTCGGTGATGAACCCCTCCGGATCGACGGTGACCAGACCGTCTACCGAGGACTCGATCAGACCGCGCAGATAGGTCTGCTGCTCACGGAGCTGCTCGTTCAGGCGAACGTGGTCGGTGATGTCGCGGGCGCTGGCGAAAATGCCGCGCACGGCCCCCGCAGGGTCCTTGAAGATAGAGGCGTTGAACGACACCTGCAGGAATCGGCGGGTGCGGCTGATGAGCGTAAGGGCGTACTCGGTGACTACCCCCTTGGCGAAGGTCTCTTTTACGCCGGCCAGCGCCAGTGTCGGGTCGGTGAAGTAGTCGGAGAACGGCGTGCCGATCAGCTCGGTGCGGTTATAGCCGCTCATCTGGCACATCCGGTCGTTGACGTCGCTGATGTAGCCCTCGGGATCCACGGTGATGAGGCCGTCGACGGAGGCCTCGATGAGTCCCCGGTTGTACGCCTGTGAATCGCGGAGCTGGAGTTCCAGCTTTTTCTGCTCGGTGATGTTGCGGGCCGCGGCGAACACCCCTTGCAGCTTCCCTTCCCGGTCGGCGAACGTGGTGGCGTTGTAGCTTACCACCGTCTCCTGCCCCTGTTTGGTGATCGCTGTGAGTTCGTAGTTGGTAACCTTCCCTTCCCTGAGCACCTGCCTGATCCCTTCCTCGGCCAGCTCCGGGTTAGTGAAGTAGTTCTTGAAGGCAGTGCCGATCAGCTCCTCGCGGGTGTGACCGGTCAGGGCCTCCATCTGTTCGTTCACGTCGGTGACGATCCCGAGCGGGTCGGTGGTCATCAGCGCGTCGATGTTCGATTCGATGAGGGAACGGGTGTAGAACTGGGAGACGTTCAACTGGGATTCCAGCGTTTTCTGTTCGGTGATGTCGCGGGCGCTGGCGAAAATCCCTCGCACCTTGCCCGTGGCGTCCCTGAAGATCGCGGCGTTGAAGGAGACCGGCACCAGCCGTCCATCCGCCGCTTCCAGGGTGAGCACGTAGTTGGTGACCGACCCCTCCTTGAAGGTGAGTCGCACCCCCTGCTCGGCGCTCTCCCGTTCGGCGAAGTAGGCGGGGAAGGATGAGCCGATGAGCTGGTTGCGCCGCCGGCCGGCCATGCGGCACATGGTCTCGTTGACGTCGGTGATCTTCATCGCCTCGTCAACCGTGATCAGGCCGTCCACGGAGGCCTCGATGAGGCCCCGGTTGTAGGCGCGCTCTTCGGAAAGCTGGGTCTGCAGACCCGCCTGCTCGGTGATGTCGCGGGCGCTGGCGAAGATGCCGCGCACCGCCCCCGATTCGTCCTTGAAGATGGCGGCGTTGAAGGATACCAGCAGTTCAATGCTGTCTTTGCCGTGCAGGGTCAGCTCGTAGTTGGTGACCGCTCCTTTGTCCAGGGTGAGCCGCACCCCCTCGGCGGCGCGCTTGGCGTCGGTGAAGTAGTCGGGGAAAGGAGTACCGATAAGCTCATTTCGGCTGTAGCCGGTTATGCGGCACATCTGCTCGTTTACGTCGGTGATGTTCAGCATCGGATCGACGGTGATCAGTCCGTCCAGGGAAGCCTCGATAAGGCCGCGGTTGTAGGCGCGTTCTTCGGAGAGCTGGGTCTGCAGACCCGACTGCTCGGTGATGTCGCGGGCGCTGGCGAAGATGCCGCGCACAGCTCCTGCCGGGTCGCGGAAGACCGAGGCGTTGAACGAGACGACCAGTTGCCGGCCGTCGCGGGTGGCGATGGTGAGGGCATAATCGGTGACCATCCCCTTTTCGAAGGTCTGCTTCACGCCGGCATCCGCACTGTCGCTGTCCACGAAGTAATCGGTAAAGGGGGTGCCGATCAGTTCCTCCCGCGTATAGCCGGACATCTGGCACATGCGGGCGTTGACGTCGGAGATGGAGCCGGCGGGATCGACCGTGATCAGGCCGTCGACGGAAGCCTCGATGAGACCCCGGTTATACGCCTCGGAATCGCGCAGCCGCTTCTCCAGTTCCTTCTGTTCGGTAATGTCGCGGGCGGCGGCGAAAACCCCCTGCAGTCTCCCTTCGGCGTCGCGGAAGGTGGAGGCGTTGTAGGAGACCACGGTCTCCTGGCCGGTCTTGGAGAGGGCGGTCAGCTCGTAGTTGGTGACCTTTCCCTCGCGAAGCACCAGCTTGATCCCCTGCTCGGCCCGCTGCGGGTCGGTGAAGTAGTTCTTGAAGGGGGAGCCGATCAGCTCCTCGCGGGTGTACTCGGTGAGGGTCACCATCTGCTTGTTTACGTCGCTGATGATCCCGAGAGGATCGGTGGTCATCAAGGCGTCGATGTTCGATTCGATCAGGGAGCGGGTGTAGAACTGGGTCGACTTGAGCTTCTCGGTGAGCGTGATCTCGTCGGTAATGTCCTTTGAGATGAGGAGGTATCCGATGGCCCGCCCGAGAGAGTCCCGGCGCGGCGTGATGACGACCCGCGCCGTAAAAAGCTCGCCGTTCTTGCGGCGGCGGTTGATGGTACCTTCCCACTTGCCGTCGTGTAGGGCGGATTCCAGGATCTCCCTCGGCTTGCCGGCGGTGACGTCCTCGTCGGTGTGCAGGATGGAGGAGTTGGCTTTGCCGACCACCTCTTCGGGCTCATAGCCGTAAAGGCGGCGGGCGCCTTCGTTCCAGAGCAGGATCTTCCCTTCCAGGTCCTTGCCGATGACCGAGTATTCGGTGGAAGATTCCAGGATGTTGGTGATGAAGTCGACCGCTTCCTGGGCGTTACTGACGATGGCGGAGTCGAAGAGCTTCGCTTTCCTGATCTGATCGCTGAAGCGGACCTCGTCGCTTACGTCCTTTGAGATGAGGAGAAAGCCGATCGGATTTCCCGCCTCGTCGAAGCGCGGGGTGATGACTACCCGTGCCGGGAAGACCTCGCCGCTCTTTCTGCGGCGGTTGATAGTCCCTTCCCATTTCCCCTCGCGAAGCGCCGCCGCCATGATCTGGGCAGGCTTGCCGGTCTTTAGGTCCTCTTCGGTGTGCAGGATCGAGGAGTTGGCGCGGCCCACCACCTCCTCAGGGTCATAGCCGTAGATGCGGCGGGCACCCTCGTTCCAGAGCAGGATTTCGCCGTCCAGGTCCTTGCCGATGATGGAATACTCGGTTGAGGACTGAAAGAGGTTTGCCAGGAACTCCTTGACGTCTTGCTTCTGCTTGATCTCATCGGTGCCGAGCAGCTTATCCTTCGTGTTCCCTTTCTCCATGTCTTGCATCTCCGCAGCTGAAGTTGTAAAAAGGCTTCTCCCGACGATCCATGCCGTATACGTGTCTTTGCCAACAGGAGGGTTCCTCCTTTTTTGGATACCGGCTAAGGGCGATAACGAGGTATTGTATCCGAAAGAAAAAGAAGATAGCAAAAAAAGGCTGTGTACCGAAACTTCCCGATGCAAACAAATCGATATTAACGGAAAGGCATAATTAATATACTTTCCATTACTTTGCAAATGTATTTCAGTGCGCAGCAGTAGGCCGGGAGATACGAAACCGACCCGGCGTCCTGATGCCGAGCAATGAGATCTACCGAACGTTGTTCTAGACCGTGCGGAAAGTCATATCGGGCAAGGCCAATAGGCCTAAACGCGCCATCAACCTTGCTGCGGATGTTGTGGAGTGGATGGTGGGGGTAATGAGGGAAAGCATCGGGGACGAGAAGCGTTACATGAAGAGCGAATGGCGGCTCTTTCACGGCAGCTTTACTGGCAGTTACCAATTGGGCGTCTAAAGAGAAAAAGGCCACCTTTCCGGAGAAAAGTGACCTTTCTGAATTTTGGCTCCCCATGTTGGACGATATTCGGAACTTTTTGGTGAGCCCGCCGGCAGATTTTTTAGCCGGACTATGCTCGCTACGGGGCCTGCGAGTCCACTTTAAGGACTGTTTTCAAAAGAGTGATTGAGCCCGCTTCGAATTAGATACGAAAAAAAACGCTTGACACATTGGACCGACCGGTCTAAATGTAAGCCATGAAACGAATTCACAACAAAGACGATATTGTTCAGGTTGGGCTCGACCTTGTGTTAAGCAGAGGGTTCAATGCTACCGGTGTTGAAGCAATTCTGAAGCAGGCGAACGTTCCAAAGGGCTCATTTTACAACTTCTTCTCCAGTAAAGAAGAATTTGCCCTTGCGATAATCGACAAATTCGTCGCTGACAGGGTTGAAGTTTTATACCCCATTTACCGCGATGTCTCTTTACCGCCGCTGGAGCGCGTCAAAAAAAGCTTCGAAACCTTAATTGCGACATTTGCAGGTGCTGACTGCTCCAAGGGGTGCTTGATCGGCAACCTGGGCCAAGAGATGGCTAATCAATTCGAGAACGTCCGGCAACGCCTTGAGAAATCTTTGCAGGAGTGGACCAGGGCGTTGTCTGAGTTACTTTTTCAAGCACAGAAGGAAAAAACAATCCCTCCAGATTTGAACACAGACATGCTGGCGGAAAACCTGATTTCATCATTCCAGGGAGCACTGCTCCGCTCGAAAGTGAAGAAGTCTCCTGAACCATTGAATAATTTCATCCATTTGTATTTCGATGTATTCCTTGGTCAAAGAGAAGAGATCTAACAAAACACAAATTTTTAACCAGTATTACATAGACCGGTCTAGGCGAGTGCCGGTGCGAGTGGCATAAAAATCAACGTCGGAGGGCGGACATGAAAGAAAGCATACGCGGTATAGCCCAGGGGTGGGGAGTTGATGATGTGGGGTTCGCATCGGTCTGCGATTACCGGAGCCCCAACTCCCCTTCGATAGAGTCCCTGTTCCCTGGCGCCCGAACTATGATCGTCATGGCCTTCCAGGAACTGGTGGCATGCGAGAGTCCTAGCCCGCAGATGGCGATGAACGCAAGGCTTGATCTCATGGAATTTTCCCGCTCCACCTGTTACCGCCTCGCCCGCTTCGTGGAGGGCAAGCTTGGCAGTCCTACCATGACCGTTCCGGTGGCTTACCCGATGAACTATAGTTCTCCCGGAAAAATCGGCGTGGCCGAAGTGTCGCTACGTCATGCCGCAGTAGCTGCTGGATTAGGCACCTTCGGCCGCCACAACCTGGTCGTCCATCCGCGTTTCGGGACCCGGGTAATATTCGCGGCCGTGCTCACGAAGCTGGATCTTGCTCCGGATCTCCCCGTGGGAAAAAATCCCTGCACCGATTGCGGCCTTTGTGTAAGTAGCTGCCCTGGCGGGGCACTGGATGATGCTGGAAAAACAGACGTGATGAAATGCCTCGCACACAGCCAGCCGTATGGAATGAGAGCCAATATCGCCTTCTGGTCCCGTTTTGGTGACGCAAGCAGCGAAGAACAAAAGTTAATGCTCCGAAGCCCTGAGTATTTGAGCTTGTACCAGTCCGCCTTCATAGGCTACCAGTACTACTGCTTTCGTTGCCTCGCAGCGTGCCCAATCGGCACAGGTGTTGGGCTGAACAGAGACTGAAATTTTCTCGGCAGGGATATCACGAATACACCCATTTATTTTTATCATTTTTTACGTAGACTGGTCTAGGCGTTTTCGACCTGCGAATCAGCCCCGCTGGATGCACCAGGCAATTTTCTCTCGCATCATGAACGCATGAGCAGCACGACTAACCATACTGGTGAGGATTGTATATGAAAACAGGAGCTTTTAAGGCGTTTGGCAGATTGTCGCACAGGTATCGCGTCGCGCTCCTCATGGGAGCATTGGTTGTCATTGCAATCGGCGTTGTTTTTGGCAAAGACAAGAAGCCATCGCCTGTTGATGCGACCAATCCCAGCATGGTCCGTGCCTTTACGGTAATTTCCGCCGGGAGTGACTCCATGGAATATACCGGGGTAATCCACGCTCGCACGGAAAGCGATCTCGGTTTTCGCGTTCCAGGCAAAATCATTGAGAAACTTGTTAAAGCCGGAGACCACGTCAAACGCGGACAGGCTTTAA
>Ga0209317_1002124_pt1 | contig 15061 bp, 14 predicted proteins | sample RifGroB2_FD_183994 | JGI IMG/M metagenome (GOLD analysis project Ga0209317, IMG submission 183994) | Soil microbial communities from Rifle, Colorado, USA - Groundwater B2 (SPAdes) (version 2) | ecosystem: Environmental > Terrestrial > Soil > Unclassified | place: Rifle, Colorado | collected... | reverse complement strand
AGCTCAGCGCAAAAATTGCACCCGCCCCCCCCAATCTAAAAAACGGCAAACAGCCTCACTCGCAAGAAGAGGGGGGACGACTGCCTCCTCTCCCCGAAGGGGGGAGGATTGTGGAGGGGGTGGACTCGCTACGCCCGTTCCTGGCAGGCCACACCAGCGTGCTAGTCGGCCAGTCCGGCATGGGCAAATCCACGCTGATCAACGCGCTGCTGCCCGATGCACAGGCCGCCACGCGCGAGATTTCAAGCGCGCTGGATTCCGGCAAGCACACCACCACCCACGCGCGCCTGTACCGGCTCGACGAAACCAGTTCATTGATCGACTGCCCCGGCGTGCAGGCGTTCGGCCTGCATCACCTGAGCTTCGGCGGGATAGAACAGGGCTTTGTCGAGTTCGCGCAATATCTCGGCCAGTGCCGCTTCCACGACTGCCACCATACGCATGAACCGGGCTGCGCATTGCGGGAAGCCGTCGCGGCAGGAAAGATCGACGCGAGAAGGCTGGAGCTGTTCCGGCAGATCGCCGCGAACAAGGCCTAGCGGCACCATCCATGTTGGCTCAGCTCCCACCCGTGTGATTTCATTTCTGAATCGAAAATGAAATATCGTAGGGTGCATTCCATGCACCAATGACAATGGTGCATGAAAGGTAGCCCGTATGAAGCGCAGCGGAATGCGGGGAGATGCACCACCAATCATCCCGAATTCCGCAAAGCTCCATCCGGACTTGCAAAAAACCATAGTATCTACTTCGCTACACCACCCACAGCGGCGGCTCATCCATCAGCGCGATCTGTTCGCGCAATTCCAATATCCGGTCCTGCCAGTAGCGCTGCGTGTTGAACCAGGGAAAAGCCGCGGGAAAGGCCGGATCGTCCCAGCGCCGCGCGATCCACGCGGCGTAATGGATCAGGCGCAGCGTGCGTAGCGCTTCGACCAGATGCAGCTCGCGCGGGTCGAAATCGTAAAAATCCTCGTAGCCCGCCAGCAGGTCGCCGAGCTGCCGCGTCTGCTCGGCGCGCTCGCCGGACAGCAGCATCCACAGATCCTGTATCGCCGGCCCCATGCGGCTGTCGTCGAAATCGACGAAGTGCGGGCCGAGGTCGGTCCACAGCACGTTGCCGACATGGCAGTCGCCGTGCAGGCGCAACGCGCGCACCGTCCCGGCATGCTCGAAATAACCGGCGCGCTCGAAACAATTCCGTACGCCATCCAGCGCCTGCGCGACCACGCCGCGATACACCTCGATCAGCTCCGCCGGGATGAAATCATGCGCCAGCAGATATTCGCTCGGCTCGACGCCGAAACTGCGGATATCCAGCGTCGGGCGATGCCGGTAAGCCTCCAGCGCGCCGACCGCATGGATGCGCCCGATGAAGCGCCCCATCCATTCCAGCGTGTCGCAGTCGTCCAGCTCCGGCGCGCGGCCGCCGTGCCTGGCGAACACCGAGAAACGAAAACCGTTGCAGGCGTGCAGCGTGCTGCCGTCGATCACCAGGGCGGGCACCACCGGAATCTCGCGCTCGGCCAGCAAAGCGACAAACGCATGCTCTTCCAGAATCGCCGCATCAGTCCAGCGCGCGGGGCGATAAAACTTGGCGACCAGCGGCGGCCCCTCTTCCATGCCCGTCTGATAGACGCGGTTTTCGTAGCTGTTGAGGGCCAGCAGGCGGCCGTCGCTGCGCAGACCGATGCTGTCCAGCGCATCGAGCACGGCATCGGGGGTGAGTTCGGAAAAGGGTTGGGTATGCATGGGCGGATTGTACGGCAAGCCCGATGCATATTTCCAAGGCCGGCCAAGCGATTACATTAAAAGCGGGTGTTCATTGGGCAATTGTTTTGAATACCAGATGGCAATCTTGTGCCGCAAGGATTCGAAATGTTTTTATTCATGTACCACCAACGCCTCGTGGGTGATTTCGACAAACCGGCTGGATGGGAAAGCGGCTTCAATACCGGACAGATTCGCGCGCAGTAGCTTTTCCAACTCTGTGTTGCTGATATTGCCGGTGGAGATCAATAACAGCGCCGGCTCGCCCGTAATCAAGAAAGACTGCACGAAATCGGCATCCTTGCTGACCACGATGCGACCATCCTGCTTGGCACGGGCGATGACTTCGTGGTCTCGCGTGAGGTTCTTCCGGGGTAGATCGAGGGTGTGCAATGCATCGTGTCCCGCTTCATTCAGCCAGTTGGCGAAGCGCTGGGGGAGTTGCGCATCGACCAGGAATTTCATGCCGCCAAACGTTCCAGCCGCTTAATGTGCGTCAAACGCGCGGCATAGGACAGCGCAGCCAGAATATCCTCACGTTCCAGGTCTTCATAATCGGCCAGTATCTCTTCGGTGGTCATGCCGCTGGCCAGCCACTCCAGCACGTTTTCCACCGGATAGCGCAAGCCGCGAATGCAAGGCTTGCCGTGACATACCAACGGGTCAACTGTAATGCGGTCGCTCATTTTTCTGCCTCCTGCCTTCCTTGAAAATATTCACGGCACTAATCGTATCGCCAGCGGCAGCATCTTACACCAGCCGCCCCATCGTGCGGATAAACGCGGATAACCATCGGAATAATCTGGCTCAGACCCTCATGGCACTCGGTTAAGCAATCGTTGATCGTAAATGGGTCGTAGGGCGGATGAGGCCGCAGGCCGTTATCCGCCGGATGGAAGTTACGCGAAAGGCCAACATACGGCGGATAACGCTGCGCTCATCCGCCCTACATGTATCGTGTCACGGGGGTAAGCACTTCCATTATTACCGGGCTGTAATCGCTTAACCGAGTGCCATGAGGCTCAGACCCCGATGGCACAAACTTAAGCATGCCCCCTACCATCAGGCTGAGCCTTTTGCAGCATGAAATAAACCAGCGGTAAGTATGTATCGGCAAGATCAACCGGGCGGCTACTTTAACAGCGGATGGTCCTTGGGCAATTGTTTCGAATACCAGATGGCAATTTTGTGCCGCAAGGATTTTTCGGCGACCTGATCTTCCGGCAAGGGTTGAATGACTTTATCGTGGACCAGCAGCCGGTAGATATAAAGCAGTTTCTCGCTCACCGAATCGGTCGCTTCAAACTCGACCACGCCACGCCCCTCCGCATATTTCACGCCTGCGAGTAACGCTTCTTTAAACAATGCCGCTTCATTTTTTAGTTTCTTCATGGCGATCCCCGTCATTTTTTTCAGTATAAACCCAAATAATCCATTAGCTCGTCATTCCCGCGCAGGCGGGAATCCAGATGATTGAACAAGCCCCGCATAGCGAGCCAGCATTAAGGTTTTGTCCGCTTTGCGGGATACTTATTCTTGCTGGATTCCCGCCTGTGCGGGAATGATGAGTTTTTCGGTCTAATGGGCAAGCCGGGATTATCAAACATCGAAAAGAAGTGAGTTCCGCATGACCGGAACAGCTTGATAGCCGCCCCAAACGCCACTACCATGCGCGGCTTGTTTTGAGGATGTTTGACATGGCTATTGGCATCGACACTTTTCTTCCCGCCTTGATCGGCGGCGCGCTCATCGGTATCGCTGCCACGCTGCTGCTGTGGCTGAACGGCAGACTGGCCGGGGTCAGCGGCATCCTGTGGCGTTTGTTCTTCGCGAATCCGGGCGATACGCTGTGGCGCGTGCTGTTCCTCGCCGGCGTGGTGGGCGGCGCGGCGCTGTATTACGCGGTGTCTGACGATGCCCCGGCGGCGCGCGAAACGTTTCCCGTATGGCTGCTGGTGGTGTCGGGATTTCTGGTCGGCTACGGCACTTCGCTGGGCAACGGCTGCACCAGCGGCCACGGCGTGTGCGGCCTGGGAAGGCTGTCGCTGCGCTCGCTGGTCGCCACCGTAATCTTCCTGCTGACGGCGATCGTCACCACCTTCGTGGTGCGCCACCTGCTGGGGGTGATGTGATGGGGCGCAATCTGGCAAGTCTGTCGGCGGGCCTGCTGTTCGGCTTCGGCCTCGCGCTGTCCGGCATGACGCACCCGCAGAAGGTGCTGGGCTTCCTCGACGTGGCCGGCGCATGGGACGCCAGCCTGCTGTTCGTGCTGGGCGGCGCGGTGGGCGTCACGCTGGTCAGCTTCCGTTTCATCCTGCGGCTCGGCAAGCCGATACTCGCGGAGCGCTTCATCATCACCAGGGAAACGCATATCGACCGCCCGATGATCCTCGGCGCGATCCTGTTCGGCATCGGCTGGGGCATCAGCGGTTATTGCCCCGGCCCGGCTGTCGCCCTGATCGCATCGCCGAACTGGGAGCTGCTGGCGTTCCTGCCCGCGGCGATACTGGGCGCAGTCGCCGAGAAATATTTTGAACTGCGCTCGCAGAAGCGGGCTATGCAGGCACGGGCTGCGCAGAAACCGGTAGCGAAAGACGACAAGCCGGACAGCGAGAGCCCTTCCGAAGGCTCATGCGGTTAGGCTTATCCCGAGCCCGGCGGGAATAACGCTGCTTATTGAGCATTACATATCTCACGACAATCACTCCGTTCGGGCTGATGCCCTTCGGCGTTGCTCAGGACTAAATACCTTGTCGAAGGCCATTCACCTTTCGGCAGGCTCAAGACGAACAGGCTCCAAACATAATCTGGCCGAACGAATAAGGTGTTTGGCTTATTGTTAATGATATATTTTGGTGATAGTCTGTTTTCAGATGATCCCGTAGCACACCATATTGTTTGAGCGCAGGCCGTCCAGAATATCGCTGCATTCAAGCCAGTGACTAATCACCGCTCAGGACTGACCGGGCTTCATCTCCGTACCGCAAGCTGCCGATGTGTTGCATGTATTAATCGTGTTTTTCAGTCACGTTAATTCTTAAACTACAGGAGGTCTTGTCATGGCAAAAGTACTCGTCTTGTATTACAGCATGTATGGGCATATCGAAATAATGGCGGATGCCATAGCCGAGGGAGTGCGCACGGTGGACGGCGTGGAGGCGGCAATCAAGCGCGTGCCGGAAATCATTCCCGAAGACCGGGCCCGTGCCATGGGCGTGAAGCTGGACCAGAAGGCGCCCATCGCAACCGTCGAAGAACTGGCCAATTACGATGCGATCATCTTCGGCACGCCGACCCGGTTCGGCAACATGACCGCTCAAATGCGCAATTTTCTCGACCAGACCGGCAAGCTGTGGATGAACGGCGCATTGATCGGCAAGGTTGGCAGCGTATTCACCAGCTCCGGCACGCAGCACGGCGGCCAGGAAACAACGATCACCTCCTTCCACTCGACGCTGCTGCATCATGGGATGGTGATAGTCGGCGTGCCGTATTCCTGCAAGGGACTCACGGTCATGACAGAGATCACCGGCGGCTCGCCTTACGGCTCTTCAACGCTGGCCGGTGGCGACGGCAAGCGCACGCCGAGCGAGAACGAGCTGGAGATCGCACGCTTCCAGGGCCGGCATGTCGCCGAGATTGCCAAACGCCTGACGGCGAACTAGCCGGTTCATTCCGGAAGCCGCTGGCCAATATGGACGGCAAGGACTATATCGCTTACTTCACCATGGAGATCGGCCTGGCCGAAGCCATGCCGACCTATGCGGGCGGCCTGGGTATTCTGGCAGGGGACACCGTGCGTTCCGCAGCGGATCTCGGCATCCCGATGATTGTCGTGACCCTACTCCACCGCAAGGGCTATTTCCGTCAGCATCTCGATGCCTCAGGCTGGCAAAGCGAAGAGGACGCCGCTTGGCCGGTAGCCGACCTGTTGCAGGAAATGGAGCCGCGCTGTTCGATCGAGATCGAAGGACGGCAAGTTCTGCTGCAGGCATGGAAGTACGAAGTCAAAGGTGTGAGCGGCTTCAGCGTGCCGGTTTATTTCCTGGATACCAACCTCGAGCAGAATGCCGCATCGGATCGGATCTTCACGGATCATCTCTACGGCGGTGATTTGCGTTACCGGCTTTGCCAGGAGTCAGTGCTGGGCATAGGCGGGGTCAGGATGCTGCGCGCCCTGGGTTATGGCGGGAATGGGGGCTACAACGAAATCAAGCGCTTCCACATGAACGAAGGACATGCCGCGCTGTTGACCCTGGAGCTTGCGTATGAGCTTTCCAGACAGGCCTGGGATATGGCCTACGAGCAGACCAAACACACCATCACGCCGGAGATGGTGCATCTGGTCAAACCCAGATGCATTTTCACGACCCACACGCCGGTGCCTGCCGGGCAGGACAAGTTTCCGCTGGACCTCGTGCATCAGGTGATCACCGGTTATGAGGGGGCGTTTGCGGAACGCGAGCAGGAATTCTGCCCCGACTCTGTGCTGAACATGACGCACCTCGCGCTCGACAACAGCCACTACATCAACGGGGTGGCAAAGAGCCATGGGCATGTGGCGCAACAGATGTTCTCCAAGTACGACATCCACTCCATCACCAACGGCGTGCATGTGGCCACCTGGGCCTGTCCCTCCATCGCCCGGCTGTTCGACGAGCATATCCCGGGCTGGCGCGAAGACAACTCCAGCCTGCGTTACGCGCTCAACATCTCCAAGCGGCTTATCTGGGCAGCGCACCGCCAGGCGAAGGAAGTGCTTCTCGCAGAGGTGAAGCGGCGCACCGGCATCAGCTTGGAGCCCGAGGTTTTCACCATCGGTTTCGCGCGGCGCGCGGCGGTCTACAAGCGTGCCGACCTGCTGTTCTGGGATACCGCGAGGCTCATCGAAATAGCGGAGACGGTCGGCCCGTTCCAACTCGTCTATGCGGGCAAGGCACACCCGCAGGACACGCCGGGAAAGGAGGTCATCCGCCACATCCACGAAATCATGAAGACGCTCAAGGGCAAAATCAAGCTGGTTTACCTGGAAGACTACGGCATCGATCTCGCGAAGCTGATCACCTCCGGCGTAGACCTCTGGCTCAACACGCCGCAACCCCCGCTCGAAGCCTCGGGCACCAGCGGCATGAAGGCCGCCGTTAACGGCATCCCTTCGTTCAGCATCCTGGACGGCTGGTGGGGTGAAGGATGCATCGAAGGCATAACCGGCTGGGCGATAGGCGGAGACAAGGATGCCAGCATGGCGAGCCACGACAACCGGGCCGAAGACGCCCACGCGCTGTATAACAAGCTGGAGATGATCATCCTGCCGATGTTCTGCAACGAACCGGATCGCTATGCCGAGTTGATGCGCCATTCGATCGCGCTCAACGCATCGTTCTTCAACACCGAGCGGATGCTGTCGCAATACATCACCAAGGCCTATTTCAAGTAAGAAACTGTCTCAAAAATTGCTGCGGAGGGCGTCTGCGGCGTTGCGCGGTACTCGCAATCCTCATGTACTTTAAGTACATTCCGGTTGCTGCGTTCCGTGCGCCTTGCATCCATCCCTCCTCGCGAATTTTTGAGACAGTTTCTAAGAGCCATTCCCCGCTGCGCTGATTCCATTGCCGGGTCAAACATCGAACTGCAAACTCGCGAGCCGCGCGTAAAGCCCGCCCTGTTTGCGCAAATCCGCGGGCGTGCCGGTCTCGACGATGCGCCCGTGCTCCAGCACCACGATGCGCTGCGCCTTCTGCACGGTGGCCAGCCGGTGCGCGATGATGAGCGTGGTGCGCCCCTGCATCGCGGTGTTCAGCCCTTGCTGCACGAGGATTTCGGACTCCGCATCCAGCGCGCTGGTGGCTTCATCGAGCAGCAACAGCGGCGCGTCCTTCAGTATCGCCCGCGCGATGGCGATGCGCTGGCGCTGCCCGCCGGATAGGCGGGTGCCGCGTTCGCCCAAAAATGTCTGGTAGCCTTCCGGCAGGCGGCCGATGAATTCGTCCACCAGCGCCGCCTTCGCGGCGGCGATGACTTCCGCGTCGCTCGCCGTTGGGCGGCCGTAGCGGATATTCTCCAGCGCATTGGCCGAGAAGATCACCGGGTCTTGCGGCACGATGGCGATCTTGTCGCGCAGCTCGTGCAATGAAAGTTGGCGGATGTCCTGCCCGTTGAGGCGGATGCAGCCGTCCGTCACATCGTAAAAGCGCAGCAGCAATTGGAACAGAGTGGTCTTGCCCGCGCCGGAAGGGCCGACCAGCGCGACGGTTTCGCCGGGGGCGATGTCCAGCGTGATGTCGTCCAGTGCGGCCGTTTGCGGGCGCGCCGGGTAGTGGAAGCTGACCCGCTCGAAGCGGATCGCCGCCTGCCTTGGCTGCGGCAGCGGCTGCGGCGCGGCGGCCTCAATGAGGGCGGACTCCGCGTGCAGCAGTTCCAGCAGGCGCTCGGTCGCCCCCGCCGCCCGCATCACGTCACCCCACACTTCCGCCATCGTGCCCACGCCGCCCGCGACCAGCGCCGCGTAGAGCACGAATGAGGCCAGTTGCCCGCCGGTCATGCTGCCTGCATGCACCTGGTTCGCGCCGACCCACAGCACGAAGATGATGGTGCCCATCACCGCCGTGATGACCAGCACGGTCATTGCTGAGCGCACGCGCGTGCGCCGGATCGCGGTAACGAAGCTCGCTTCCGCGCGGCCGGCGAAGCGCTGGGTTTCCTGCGGCTCCTGCGTATAGGCCTGCACCGTCGGCACGGCGTTGAGTATCTCGCCGGCCAGCGCCGAGGCGTCGGCGATCTTGTCCTGCGATTCGCGCGACAGCTTCTTCACCCTGCGGCCGACGGCGAAGATTGGCAGCATCAGCAAGGCCATCAGCCCGAGGTTCAGCGAGAACAGATAGAAGCTGGTGACCGCCAGCATGACCATGCCGCCGATAAACTGGAACAGGCTGCGCAGGCCCATCGAAATGGAGCTGCCGACCACGGTCTGGATCAGCGTGGTGTCGCCCGTCAGCCTCGACAGCACTTCGCCGGTTTGCAACGTCTCGAAGAACTGCGGCGACTGCTTCAGCATGCGCGCATACACCGCGCTGCGCAAATCCGCCGTGACCCGTTCGCCGACCCAGGTCACGGTGTAATAACGCGCCGCGACGGTCAGCGCCCACAGAGTCGCCAGCGCAAACAGCAGCACAAAATGGCTGTTCAGGCTGGAGGTGCCCAGCAGCCCGCTGCCAGTGCTTTCCCGTTGCCCGAAACCGAAATCGATCAGGTCGCGGAACGCCAGCGGCACCAGCAACATGGTGGCGGAGCCGAGGCACAGCAGCGCGAAAGCCAGCGCGATCCGCGCGCGATAGGGGCGCAGGAACGGCCACATATCCCGCAGCGGAGACAGGCGCCGGATGGCAGGTTGGGCTGGTTTCGGGAGGGACATTCCTTGTCGCGGTTATGCGGGCCGGCGGCCTTTTCTGCGCAGCGACATCCGCCTCATCAAACCATCTTTCATGATGAACTGGTGTTTGATTGCTCCCAGTATATGCACCAGCACCACCACCATCATTACCGTCACCAATATCTCATGCACTGAGTGAGGGATCACGCTGGGGCCGGTATATTCAGCCGGGAGCAGGATTGCCGCGTTTGTCACCAAAGCCATACCCACAGTGCTCGTCAGCAGCGTCATGAATCCGGTTATCGACAACAGTATCAGCAAGACATAAAGCCCGTGATGAACACCCCTGGCCACTATATCCATCACCGAGTTACCCACCGGCGGCGGCGTCCCATCCACGCTGCGAAAAGTCAGACGCAATATCGTCAGCATCAATATTGCGCCACCCATCAGCGCGTGCGCAAAGTATCCGATCAGCGTTGCGTCTTTCTCAATCCGGGCATCAACCAGCGTATCGCCGAGATACCAGGCCACAATCAACAGCGCCAACGTCAGCCAATGGATGATGACCATGCGTTTGCTGTACGGTATCATAATTTTTTCTTTGGATACCGGAGCCTGCCCACCAGCCCTTTGCTCCTTGAAGGCAGCCCACAAATCCTTCACGAAACCAAAACTGAAATAAATAACAACGCCAATCAGCGCCGCCAACAAGAAGGACCAATACCATACTTCGATAATATTGTTGATCATCTATCCTTACCTCCCGTATAAAGTGCCGGCCGTATCAACCCAGCAAACTCGCCAGCGTCAGCAGCAACAGCAGGATCAGCCAGAACACCACCGAGCGCCACACCAGCCCGATGGTGCTGCGCATGAAGTCGGCATCGGCATCGTCGCCGACACCCAGCTCCGGCCTGTCCAGCGGCAGGCCGCCTTGCGGGATCGGCATGCCGAGGCGCACGCCCAACGCCCCCGCGCCGCTGGCCAGCAATATGCCCGCTTCGCTATCCGGCCAGCTCGCCGCCTGGGTGCGCCAGCAGTACACCGTGTCCTCGAAGTCGCCGACGACTGCGAAGGTCGCGGCCGTCATGCGGATCGGCAACCATTCCAGCCAGTAGAACGCCTGACGCGCGAAGCTGCCGAATTCTCCGCCGCCCCAATCTCCACCCATCAAGCCATCCGGTTCGGCGGCCGCATCCTCGTCATCCCAGCGCTTGCGCAGGAATTGCCCGAGGCGGTACAGCAATGCGCCCGCCGCGCCGCCCAGACCGACCGCGCTGAACAGCACAAACCACACGATCACGCCGAACACGTTGCGATGCGAGGCAATCAGTGCCTCTTCGATGGTGACGCGCGCCACTTCTTCGGCATTCAGTTCGTGCGAGGGAATGCCGCGCCACTGGGTCAGCAGCCCGCGCGCCTCATCCAGCCTGCCGTCGCGCAACGCATGATGAATGTCGGTGAAGTAATGGCTGAACTGGCGGAAACCCATCGTGAGATACAGCACCAGCACGTTGAATGCCCAGGCAAGGATCGGATGCGCGCGATACAGCAGCCAGGACAGCGCCACCACGCCGGCCAGCAGCGGCAACACCGCCATCAGCCAGGCGATCTTGCCGTGTTTGCGTTGACCGGAATTGAAGTGTTGCTGAAAGAACAGAACATAGCCGGACAGCCAGCCATGCAGGTATTTACGCGAGGAGAGCGGATGGAGCTGCTCCAGCAACAGCGCGGCGATCAGGGCAAACAGGCTCATGGCATCAACGTGGCATCAAATTCCGATATGGGGAAGATACCACAGGCACAGCCGCTTATTCCAATACGGCAAAGGAAGCCTCAAAAACCGCCACAAGCGATTCGAGGGCAAGGCGCATGGAGCACAGACAACGTAGCAAACGTAGCGTGCGCTGTGCGCACGATATTGCTCGGAGTCGTGCGCACAGCGCACGCTACGTCTGCGATGCGCAGCTTCAGGTTAAACAATCATCCCCGCCGCGACGGTGTTGTTGGTCGCCTCGTCGATCACGATGAAACATCCGGTGGCGCGGTTGCGCTGGTAGTGATCGAATGCCAGCGGCTGCTGCACCTTCATCGCCACATGCGCGATGTCGTTCATGTTCACCGTCGGATTGGCGTGCTGCTCCAGCGTGTTCACATCCACACGGTAGTCGATGCTGGAGAACAGGCACTTCACCGTGCGCGTGGTGTGCTTGACGAGATATTTGCGATTCTTGTCGAGCGGTGTTTCGGACAGCCAGCACAGCATCGCCTCGAATTCTTTCGCGACCGTCGGCGGGTAATCCGCTTTGACGAACATGTCGCCGCGCGAAATATCGATCTCGTCGGTCAGCGTGATGGCGATGGATTGCGGCGCGTAAGCCGTTTGCAGATTGCCATCGTAGGTGACGATTTCCTTTACCTTGCTGGTGCGGCCCGATGGCAGCACGGTGATCTCGTCGCCCACCGACACCTCGCCTGCTTCGATGCGCCCCATGAATCCCCTGAAGTCGTGATACTTCTCGGTTTGCGGGCGACACACCCACTGCACCGGATAACGGAAGTCGGTGGTGTTCACGTCGTGGTCGATCTCGACGTTCTCCAGCAGCTCCATCAGCGTGGCGCCCTGATACCAGTTCAGATTATCGCCGCGATCCACCAGCATATCGCCGACCAGCGCGGACAACGGCAGGCAGGTGACGTTGTGCAAACCGAGTTGTGCGGCGAAGGCCAGATACTCGGTGCAGATCTCGTTGAAGCGCGCTTCGGAGTAATCCACCATGTCCATCTTGTTGACCGCCAGCACGATATGCGGGATACCGACCAGGCTGGCCAGGTAGGTGTGGCGGCGCGTCTGGACCAGCACGCCTTTGCGCGCATCGATCAGGATGACCACCAGATTCGCCGTGCTCGCCGCCGTGACCATGTTGCGCGTGTACTGCTCGTGCCCCGGCGTGTCGCCGATGATGAACTTGCGCTTTGGCGTCGCGAAGTAGCGGTAGGCCACGTCGATGGTGATGCCCTGCTCGCGCTCGGCCTGCAGGCCGTCGGTCAGCAAGGACAGATCGACGGCGGCCATGCCGCGCTTCTCGCTGGTCCTGGAAATCGCCGAAAGCTGGTCCTCGAAGATCGACTTGGAGTCGTGCAGCAGGCGGCCGATCAGCGTGCTCTTGCCGTCGTCCACGCTGCCTGCGGTGATGAAACGGAGTAGTTGTGTTGCGTTGCTCATGCTATGAACCTCATTTTATTTTCTGTAGGAGCGCGCCATGCGTGCGAACCCGGAGCATCGCGCGCATGGCGCGCTCCTACTATTCTTTAAGCCTTAGAAATAACCTTCTTTTTTGCGTAACTCCATCGAAGCCTCGGAGGTCTGGTCGTCCATGCGCGTCGCGCCGCGTTCGGTGATGCGCGTGGTCGAAGTCTCGTCGATGATCTCCTGCGCATTGTGCGCAGTGGACTCTACCGGCGCGGTGCAGGTCATATCGCCCACGGTACGGAAACGCACCGAGAGCACTTCCACTTTCTCGCCCGGCTTGGGTTGAACCAGATGTGATACCGGAATCACCGAATTGCCACGGCGGATCACTTCGCGCTCGTGCGCGTAGTAGATTTCCGGAATTTCCAGCTTCTCGCGGGAGATGTATTGCCAGATGTCCATCTCCGTCCAGTTGCTGATCGGGAACACGCGGATGTTTTCGCCCGGATGCACTCTGGTGTTATAGATGTCCCACAGCTCCGGGCGCTGGTTCTTCGGGTCCCATTGGCCGAATTCGTCGCGGAACGAGAAAATGCGTTCCTTGGCGCGCGCCTTTTCCTCGTCGCGCCGCGCGCCGCCCATGCAGGCATCGAAGCCGAACTCGGCGATGGTCTCCAGCAGGGTCACGGATTGATACGGGTTGCGCGGTTTATCCGGGTCTTTGATGATGATGGTGCCGCGCCTGATGGAATCTTCCAGCGAGCGCACGATCAGCCGCTCGCCGAGGTCGGCAGCCAGCTTGTCGCGGGTCGCGATCACCTCCGGAAAGTTGTGCTCGGTGTCGATGTGCACCAGCGGGAACGGAAATTTCGCCGGGCGGAACGCCTTTTCCGCGAGGCGCAGCATCACGATGGAATCCTTGCCGCCGGAAAACAGCATGGCGGGATTTTTGCACTCCGCCGCAACCTCGCGCATGATATGGATGGACTCGCTTTCCAGCGCATCCAGATGGGTAAAAATATGTGCCGTCATCTTCAACTTTCTTTCATTTTTCAAACATCAAATTCATTCGTCATTCCCGCGAAGGCGGGAATCCAGCTAATCAAATCAATCACCGCGTAGCGGTGACAACATCATTTTTATTCTGTCTGCTGCGCAGAATTATTAATTGACTGGATTCCCGCCTTCGCGGGAATGACGATTTATTCATGCGCGTTTTATAGGGCTGCTTTTTCCAACATGCAAGCCACATTCCTTGTTCTCCGGGTTTTCCCACCACCATCTGCCGGAGCGGATGTCCTCGCCGGGGGTCACCGCCCTTGTGCAGGGCGCGCAGCCGATGCTCGGATAAAAGCGGTCGTGCAGCTTATTGTACGGCACATCGTTTTGTTTGATGTACTCCCACACCTCGGCATTCGTCCAGTCCCGGTGATCCACGCGCGTTTACCCGCCAGCGCGCGCTTCAGCGGCTCGACCTTGCGGATGTAGCAGCAGCGCTTGCGCAGTTCCACGCTGTCGTAAAAAGCATTCGCGCCGTTCTGCGCGACATATTCCTCGACCGCCGTGCAGTCCGGAAAATAGATTTTCAGCGGCACGCCATAACGCTTATGCACCTCCTGCATCAGGTCGTAGGTTTCCTGCGGCAGGCGCCCGGTGTCGAGGCTGAACATCTCGATGTTTAACTTGTGTTTGGCGATCAGGTCGGTCAGCACCATATCTTCCGCGCCCAGGCTGTTGGCGAAACACACCGGCGCGAAATCGCGCGCAGCCTGTTGCAGCACGGCGACGGTCTGTTCGATTTTCTGTTGCAGGCTCATTTGGGCAAAGCCTCCGCTAAATCAAGCTGTGCGTCCTTTTCTGATGCGAAAGCCGCAGCCTTGATGGTCCAATTATCCACCGCCGCGCTGATTGCCGCGAGCGCTTCGGCGTCGATCTCCGCGCCGCTGGCGAGACTGCCCGCGGCCTGCGCAAACTCGTCGGCAAGCTCTCCGGGAACCAGTTGCCGCAGTTGCGCGGCGAGCTGGTTCAAGTCGCCGTCATGCGCCCCCTCCAGCAACTGCACGATGCCCGAACCGAGCAGGCGCAGAATCGCCTCGTTGCAATGCGCCGCCTCGTCATACTTGCGCTGGAACACCAGCGCGTTGCGGTATTCGCGCTCATGCGCCGCCTCGAAGAAATTCGCGCCGATCAGCGCCTGCGATACGCCCGCGCATTCGCCGCCGCCCATGTTCAGCACGCGGAAGTCGCCGGCATCGCCGTAATCGCGCATCACCGATTGCAAATCCTCCGCCTTCACTTCGGCCAGATCGGCCAGCAGTTGCTTGAAATAATCGGGGGCTTGCGCGCGCGCCCAGGTAAAGAAGCTCTGCTCGCCGCTGGCGAGATGCGCCTCTTGCACGCGCTCGATGGCCTGCTTGATGCGCGCCACCGGCAACGCGGGGCCTTTCAAGGCCAGCGCGCCACCATTCATCCCACTAACGGGCATGCCGCTGCCGGCGAAATACATCTGGTAGTGCGGCACCAGTTTGCCGTGCAGCCGCTTGCCTTCGCCGTAAATGCCGATGTCACCGGTTTCCGGCTGCGCGCAACCGTTATGGCAACCCGACACGCGGATGCGCAGATCGGCCTTGCCGCCGGACAATTGCGGTGCGATCACCGGGCTGGCGGTAATACCGAGGCGGCAGGTCGAAGTCCCCGGGCACGCCACCACGTCATCCCCGGCGACC
>Ga0209317_1002123_pt1 | contig 15061 bp, 13 predicted proteins | sample RifGroB2_FD_183994 | JGI IMG/M metagenome (GOLD analysis project Ga0209317, IMG submission 183994) | Soil microbial communities from Rifle, Colorado, USA - Groundwater B2 (SPAdes) (version 2) | ecosystem: Environmental > Terrestrial > Soil > Unclassified | place: Rifle, Colorado | collected... | reverse complement strand
CGCCTTCGCTCTTAGTTTCGCACTGGTCCCACAGCATGGTTTTCAGCGCCATCTCTTTCAATTTCTCCAGCGACTTCGCCTCAATCTGGCGGATCCTTTCCCGCGTCACGCCAAAGCTCCTACCAATTGCTTCAAGGGTCTGGGGCGCTTGGTCGTCCAGCCCAAAGCGTAGCGTGAGAATCTTCTTTTCCGTTTCGGAGAGGCTCTCGAATAACCTGGAGACCAACTCGAATTGGTTGAGATTCTCAAGCAGTTCGGTAGGAAGAACGGTAGATGCATCCTCAATGGTGTCACTAAGAAAAAAGTCGCTGTACTTCCCCATGGGCTGTTCTATTGAATAAGTTCTCATTAAAAGCACCATGAGTCTGCGGACATGGGTCACCTCCACCTCAAAGGTATCGGCCACCTCCTTTAAACTGGGCTCGCGGGACATCTTCAGTGCCAGTTCGCGTGTCACCCTTAACATCTTATTGATCTCGTCGGAAACATGGACGGGCAACCGGATGATGCGCACTTGGTTCACCAACGCCCGCTCGATGGACTGCCGGATCCACCAGGTAGCGTAGGTGGATAAGCGGCACCCCTTTGAAAGTTTGAAACGCTCCACCGCCTTGATGAGCCCCAGGTTCCCCTCCTCGATCAGATCAAGAAACGGCAACCCCCGGTTGATGTATCGCTTGGCGATCTTCACCACCAGACGGAGATTGGCGACAATCATCCGCTCCCGGGCGGTCTTGTCCCCAAGATGGATCTTGGCCGCTAATTCCTTCTCCTCATCGGCTGTCAAAAGTTTCGTTTTACGTATATCGCGCAGGTAAGGCCTGATCGCATCCTCGAAATGCCCGACCTCCTCAGCCTCTGACTTCTTCTCCTTCTCGATCAGATCATCCGTTTCGGCAAAAACCTCGCGGGTGTCCGGGACCTGCTCGACTTCCTGTAAAAGGGGATCGCTATGCTCTACCAGTTCGTCGCTATCCATCTCGATGCTCCTTGGCGATCTGACGGACCGTTGTCCGGTTCGAATTTCTTTACTCCAACCGCTGTTCCCCAGGACGTAAAGCAAGGGAGGCCGCTCGCCTGGCGGCATCCCTTAAAGTCAAGCGCGTGAAGATCCATTTCCGGGTGAGAACAACTAAAACGAAAGGCCCCGAATCGCCCAGGTCAAGTCCAGGGGTCGGAGCCTTCGGCGGGAGCTGGAGAAACTTCCCTTGCCCAAAGTATCCCATACGCTCTGAGAAACTCAAGGTCAAGATCACCCGCTCTTGAGTCCAACAACTGATCCCAGCAGCATTTAAATTGAACTGCAAACCTTTGCGAGCATCAAGACGTTTCAACATAGCAGGGGGAGGTCCGGATTTCTGGAATCTCCGCACAAGCCAATCCCAATAACATGGGGAATTTGAGGTCGGGAATCTGGGGCTTGCAAGGTTGCAAAGTTGAGGGGGCAAGAAGTAAAAGAGGGGTAAGTTGGGATCCAGTCCAATACCAGCAAACAGAAAGAGGAGGAGCAAGTGAGCCCCTCCTCTTTTCTTTTGGTATTTGTCACTTCTGCTCTTATTTGACCAGTTGAATCGATCCTGAAGAACCCCTACTTCAGCTTGAAGTTCGCTCTGATCTTGGTACCTTCCAAGGTGGTGACGGTGACAATATAGCATGTCCCTGGTGATTTGGTTGTCTGCCAGTTATAAATGTACTGCCCTGCTGTCGTGTCGTACCGAAGCACAGTGCCTCCGGTTGCAAGGGCATCAATTGGAACTGAATCCTCCGCGACTGACATGCTGCTGCAATTTACCACCACCGTTTTGATGCTGGAAATTGAAGACGTACTGGTTAACTCTGTCGCACCGGAGAAGACCTCAAACTTCATGGGAACCGTAGAACCACCCCTAACGGTATTGGTTACTCCGTTCATGTCGATCGGATTATAAAAACCCGAAAGTGTCCATGGTCTTACAATCACGGTGCTTGTGGCTGTACCTGCATTGCCAGCTTCATCCTTGGCAGTCCAGGTTATGGTAGTGGTGCCTACCGGGAACCCTGCAGGAGCATTACTGCCGAGCGAATCGACACAGCAGGGGGGGTCACTACCGGAGCGATGGTATCCTTTACCGTAACAGTAAAGCTTTCCCTCTTGATGTTACCGGCATTGTCGATAGCTGAGCAGTTGATAGGTGTTTCACCAAGTTTGAATATAGCGCCGGAGACGGGAGAACAAGTGGGGGCGATGCTGCCGTCAACTACGTCAAGAGCAGACGCGCTGAATGTGACAGTCGCACCAGAAGGTCCAGTTGCCTCGGCCGTAATGTTAGACGGTACCGTAACAACCGGCGGAGTTTTGTCCTGAACTGTGACATTGAAGCTGCCTGTTGCAGTATTGCCGTGAGCATCAATAGCGCTGCAGGTTACCATAGTCGTGCCGACCTTGAAGAGGCTGCCCGGAGTATTGTTGCATGTCACTTTGACAGTCCCGTCAACAAGGTCGTTTGCCGACGCAGTATAATCGATATTGGCGCCGCCAAGAGCATTGCCTTCAATCGGACCGATTGGCTCTGGCAGGGCCAGGGTTGGGGGAGTGGTATCGACTACCGTAACCTGAAAAGAGGCTTGTGCTGAGTTAGGATTGGTGGCCATATCGGTGGCAGTGCATCCTATAGTTGTTGTGCCAAAAGGAAATGTGCTGCCGGATATCGGGTCACATGTGACAGCAACATCACCGTAAAACGCATCGTGTGCGACGGGAGCATACGTCACGGTCGCCCCTGATGCCGAGGTTGCTTCTTCTGTCATATCGTTTATTCCGCTAATTACCGGCGCGGTGACATCCAGAACTTTCACGTCACACTGGGCAGAACTGGAAAGATTCCCATTATCGGTTACCGTGAGTCCAAATTTCATGGTGTCAAATGCAGGTGTCATCAGTGCGGGCGCGGTAAGTCTAATTATGGAAGCCGTCATATCGACGCTGTCCAGTTCGGCATTGGGTACACCCTGATTCTGGCTCCATTGGTAAGTCAAGGTGCCTTGATCGGGGTCGTATGAGTTGTTGTCGCTGAGCGTAACAGAAGCACCCTCGTTTGCTTCCGGCGGGCATGAGATTGAAGCCACCGGCGCCTGGTTAACCGATTGTACGGTAATCAGGATGATACCGGTCGAGCTGCTGATATTGCCATCCGATACCGTCAACTGGAATCCCAAGGTTTCCCCGTTGGGATATTGCTCAGGCGGGGCGATAAATGTGGCAAGGCCCGGTGCTGGTGTGGTAATGGTTACCGGAGTCCCGCTGACTTGAGACCATGTGAAGGTCACTATGTCGCCATCCGGGTCTGAGGACGCGCTGCCGTCCAGAGCGACGGACATGCCCTCGTTTACAGAAACAGGGGCAGTGACAGACGCGACAGGGGGGCGGTTGGTAATGATATCAGTCACGGAAATGGTGGTATCTACTGTATCGGTCGATGTGGTGCAACCACTTTCAGTTGATGTAACCGTTAATAGAAATTTAAGGTCTTGTCCCGATGAGCCGACATCCGGCGCAGTGAATGTAATTGTGCAGGAATTTGGATTGGCAATGGTGACTTGCTGACCTGAGGTTTGAGCCCACTGGCAGGCAGTATTATTTTTTGGATTGGAGTTGTTGCCATCAAAAGTGACAACTGTAGGTACGCGTTGGCCGTTAACGCTACTTGCCTCCGCAACAACCTGATTACCCGGGGTAATAATTGCCTTCACCTTCGAGCATGTACTCCCCCCACTCCCCCCACTCGCCGCCATCGGCGCAGCCAGCAGCACTGCCACCATCGGCCATGTAGCTCTTTTTTTCAGGTTCATTTCGTTTCCTCCTTTTGAGCTTACTTTCTTGAAATACCCGGATGCCATAACCGCTCCGGTCCGGAGCCGAGACAACGCATGAGACTGACTTTTGCCTGCACAAGTGTACCTAGGCACCACGGAAAGTAAATTGCATTTTTTTAATGGCAAATCACCAAAACCAACTGATGATTAACATGAATCCGATATGAGTAATGAGCCAAATTTTTTGTGCGATCATGCACTAACTTGATGGAAAGGTAACGGCTTGCGTATCTTAGACACAGCCAATTAAGTCGACTCAATAAAATCATTTGACACTGTCAAATGATTCCGTCAATGTCCGGTTATACTATATTCGAAAGTGAGTAAACCCTTGAAATGATCGAATGTATACTCAAATCTGTCCCAAGCTTTCGACGAAAACAAAGATTGGTAATCCTGCTGGCCTGCTTCATAGTGCTGACAACCTCCCTTTTCTCCTTTCTTACCTACAGCATTTTTTCCTTAGAACATGAGAGCCGTGCTCGTCTGCGTGCCCTCGGAGATATTATCGCGGCCAGTGTGGAAGCAGCACTGGTATTTGACGATCAAGAGGCCCTCGCAGGTTCGCTTTATGTTCTTAAGGCAGATCCGACCATCAAACAGGTCTATATTCTGGATAATACAGACCGTGTCATCGCCTATTATCACCATGAGGGGATGAGACAAGTGCCCGATGACCTGCAGCAACTCCAGAAAATCACTCGAACCAGGTCTCGAATGAATCTGTTCCCTCTAAGCCCAAGGGTTGAACGACCCATCCTGAGAGAAGGTGTCCATCTGGGAACCATCATCATTGAGCAGAATGAACAACTCATTATTAGCCGGATCGCAGTCACTCTCGTGAATGCAAACACTGCAGCATGTCGATCCCTCGGTTATACGACTGAGGAATTGTTTCAGTTGAGCATCCATAATATCGACACCCGCTATAACGAACACACGGCTCCCCAATATTTTGCCCAACTCCGAAAGAGCGGATCAATGACCTATGAGTCAGAGCATCGCACCAAAGTCGGGCGGCTCTTTCCTGTAGAAGTAGTTGCCAATCATTTCCAGTTCGGCTCCGAAGAGCGCAGCTGCGCGTTCGTCCGTGACATCACCCAACGCAAGCAAATGGAAATGGAAATCCATGTCCTCAATGCAGGGCTCGAAAAGCGTGTCAGAGAGCGTACGGCAGAACTGGAGGAGGCCATCCGCGAGCAGGAATCGTTCAGCTACTCGGTCTCCCACGACTTGCGCGCCCCGCTTCGTCACATCAATAGTTTCAGCGCCATACTGATGGAGGATTACGGGAGCGCAATTCACGGCGAGGTTCGCGATTACCTGGATCGCATAATAGGTGCGACCAGAAAGATGGCGATCATGATAGACCACCTGCTTGAGCTATCGCGAGTCAGCCGAGCCGAGTTGGCGCAGGATAGCGTCGACCTGAGCGCGGAAGCAATGGGTGTCGCAGTCATGCTGCAGGAAACCCAACCATATCGAAACGTCATATTCTCCATCGAAGAGGGGCTGCTTGCCCGGGGAGACCGGCAGTTGCTCAGGCAACTGCTGGCGAACTTGCTTGGCAATGCCTGGAAGTACACTTCCGAGAGGCCGTCGGCACATATCGAATTCGGGAAGATCGCTGCGGAAGGACGGGAGGCCTTTTTCGTCAAAGACAATGGTGCGGGTTTTGAATACGCCAGCAAGCTTTTCAAAATCTTCCAGCGGCTTCATGGCGCCGAGTTCGAGGGAACGGGTATTGGGCTTGCCACCGTGCATAGGATCATCATGCGGCATAAGGGTTTCATCTGGGCAGATAGTGCGGTCAATGAAGGTGCAACCTTCTATTTCACCTTGTCATCATAGCCGACGGCATTAATTTTACGTCCCAGTACATGATAGATCCTTACAGCGGTGCAATTTTATATGGGTTCTCGCATGCCATAGCTATTATCCAATCGGCTTACAGTTCGTCTCGATGAAGCTCCAACCACGCCTGTACAAGCCTGAGTTGCTTTCGCGGCGATTCCCCAACCGGCACCTCCCCCGGAATCATGAGGTGAGTAGGCCTCCACCGTGGATTGTCTGGTGGAGACCTACAGTAGGAGGGAATTTTCTTTATTACCAGAGGATCACCTGGGGATCAGAGAAGCTGCTTGCGACCAGGCGCCTTCTCCTGCACTGTTGATCCCCCTCGACCTACCAACTACCTATTGCAGGACTATGCCATCCGTCGAGTTGACAGCCTGGACTTCCTCAACGCTCAGTGAGCCTTTGCCCAGCAGCGCACTAGATGAAGCCGTTCCATTTGCGAACACGTTGTTGTTGCTGATCTTGGACTTGACGACGACATTATGCACTCCCTGCCCCAAGTCGGCCTGGATGAAGTTGAAGTGGTGAGCTGCCGTTGTATCCAGGAGAAGCTCGATCTCCTCCTGTGCAAGATCGCATTCCGTCAGGACGTCTGTTATGCCGTCCAAGTTATCGTCAGTGCAGTTTGTGTAGTACCCGCCAAGCGTTGCGGACAGCACCTGCTTTCTCTTATCAAAAATCACTACTCCCGGGGCAGCCTCTTTCCCATCCACAAGTACCTTGACCTCTATGCCCGCTTCGGCGGTTGATGAATCCTTCACCCCTCCGCTGCTCTTGACCAGGGTATCGGTAAGAAGGCTGGTCTCAAGGGAGACGCCGATGAGGAGATCTTTGGGGGTGGCGGTATGGATCTGGCCGCTCAGGACTGTTGTCCAACCATCGGCATCATTTGTTGCAAGCAAAGGGCTGACCACTGCCACGGTACCCACGTTAGCGGTAAATTTGGCAGAGGCGGCAAAAGCAGATGTTGTAGCCAAAAGGGAAAGTGCGAGAATTGCTACAAATTTTTTCATAATTCCTCCGTTAGGATTAGGGTTAGTTAGTGTGTATACTGCGCCACATCAGATAAATTGAAATCCCGGCCAGGAGTTCGACGAGAAGAATACAGCGACAAAAATTAGTGTCAAATAATTTTTTACCAATCATGCGCACTAGGCTAACGGCACCTTCCGCAGTAAGCCTGCCATGCGACTTTTTCGTTTCGTGGCAAGGGCTGACCCCTTTGTTCTTGAGATTTCTGGAGGCGGCTACGACGGATGCCGCCTCAATGATGAGTTGTTTCCGCCCCATCCTACGATAGTAGATAGGTATTTTCGCCAGACTTCGATCCTCCATTTGATTAGTTTTTCGGTTGTGGTTCGCTCGAGCTTTGTGACCTAGGCTCGTCACATGAATGTCGGAATTGCTCTTTTTTTCTTGCAGGATGGAGTTGGCCTCCACTTCTGCTGCATGTACTACATCGTCTCGAAAATACCCAGCAGGGATCGATCTGCCCCGACTGTGTTAAGCATGCCTGCGACCGCACATCTACTTTACCCTCTCCATAACCGGCGGTGGGCGTGTAAAGCGCGGGCATAGTGATGGAGTATCTTATGTGCCGTCGGAGAGTCCCCCGGCGGAGCCGAGGGACTCCCTAATGGATTTAGTTAGTTACAATAGAAGACAAGGTTCGCTTTGAAATCAATCTGAAAGAAACGCAAGATGCCAGTCTCAGGATCAGTTCTCACCTTCTCAAACTGGCGCGTAATGTCATCGAATGACCGCTAGCGAAGTCAGCGAAAAACCAATAAGACTATTTTTATCTTTTTATCTTGACTGGTGGCTCTGGAGAGGTGTATAGGTGGGTTACATCAATTTCGAGAAAGGAGATTACGCCGATGTGGACCTCTAGATTTCGTATTCGCCCTGTATCGCACTGCAAAGAAGGTTGCAGTATTTAGCCTGCCGAGTCGATTGGCGGGCGCAACAGAACTTAAAGCCCCTGTATAAATACAGGGGCTTTTCTTTGTCATTACCGCATTGCGCGTGATCAACCTCCAGGACCACCTTCAAAACACTGCGCTTACGCGCTAAGCTTACAGGGCGGCTGACGGGCCTCACTTGGTCCAGGGGTCGATTCGATCCGGCAGAGTTCGCCCCCTGTACACAATTCGGAACGTTGGCTAATCATCATATCTATCCCTTTGGGGTGCCGTCCTGTAAGTTTATCTACTACTGCGTTCAAAGGTTCTTTAACAGTTATTGACACGCTGACTGTTTGAATCTGTGTGATATTAGTTTCATCACCATTTTCAGCATATGATCTTACTGTTAGTACTTGGTCCGGGTTAATGTAAATAGAGGTATCTACGATTGTAACAAATTTTATAAGTTCCATAATAGTTTTACCCCCCTTAATATCCTCGGCTTACCTGCTTTTGCCAAAAGGCTAAAACATAGTCAGCTAAGGCCTTGATTGCAGACTCCCATAACGTTTGTTTGTTATTCAATACCTCGCCCTATACATTCATCGGATTAACAGAAAAATTGGTAGCGGAGGCCAGTTGCAGATGGTGCCTCATCCAACACTTTGGGATCCTTCCCAACCCCCTAAAGAAATTATTTCCTCAATAGCACATTAATCATCATTTATAAAGCTCATTCTGACTAGCTGATCCCGGCCTCCCGGATTTTCCTCAGTTTCATGGTCAGATTCAAGTTTTTCAAGGAAATTAAACAAGAATAGCAAAAAAAGTGGAAGTGCTGCCGGCGATAGACAGTTGAGGGGGAGCGGATACTGGAAAGGCGGCAAGAAAGTTGAAGTTCTGGATTAGAAATTTGAAGTCTTATGATTAGAAATGCAATATTTTCGATTAGAAATGAAGTTTTTCAATTAAAATATTGTTTTTTACATTAGAATTACAGATTTTGGGTCGAAAATGTCAGGTTATTTCCGTAAATTTCCAGGATTTTTCCTTAAAACAGGTGGATTTTGCCCAAAATCGTCAAATAATTCAAAAAATGTTAAATGTTTGGCCCAAAATGTTCAACATTTTGGTGGAAATCTTCAGGAATTTCCCTAAAAGCTTACTATTCGAGCCCGAATGTTGAAGAATTCTCGTATCATCGTGCTTTTGGAGAGGTACAGGCGGGATTAGAGGGCGGGAGCGCAGCAGGTCTCCATCGGTTTTGCATCGATGGAGACCTGGTTTTGGGGACGGCTATATTGCCATGAGCGAAACATACGATGACGCAGGTCCGAAGCCTTTGGCTCCGACGGCTTTCACCCTAAACCAATAGAGCGTGCCGGGGGTAAGCCCTTTGATTTCCATCTTTGAGCAAAGCACCGACGTTGCTACGTGCCTCCAGTTGCTTTCAATGGAAGGATCGCCTTCACAAGCCTCTATGTGGTAACTTCTTCCTCCTTTGACATGGGAGGCCTTCGCAAACATCGTCCCGTGCTCCAGCCCGTGCCGAACAATGAAGTTCCCTGGCGCGGTAAGGGGTACTTTGGAGGAGGATTTCTTCCCCTTCTGCAGGTTGATGCCCAACTTCTGGGGCAGTGTCGGGTCATTCTCAGCGGCGATCTTCACCAAGACAGTGAACCTGGACACCTCCCGGTTCAACTCGATCAACAAACCCTTCTGCTGTTCACCGCCCACGGATGCATTACGGCTCTCCCTATAGCGTCCATGGATGTCCTCAATCGTCTCCTTGCTGGGTAAATTTGACAACATTCTCGGGTAAAGGCCTGGGTCGTTGGTCATGGCAGCGATCAGCAACTCTGTTGTGGAAATGTTCTCGGTGTCGCTTGCATTTGGTGCCATAGGTGATTACCTCCATTTAAATTTTCTAACATAATAGACTCTAGCATTTTAACGAGAGGATGCAAGGCGAGAGGCAAAAATGCCTGGAGGTTATTCTAAATGCCGTCGTGTTGCAGAAGAGTGTGCGCATTCCATTAAAAATCACCATCAACGCCGATGGTGAACTGGAGCCGCATCTAAAGCCACACGGCGATGATGAAAACTCATTATAGTTGTAGTCGTCATGATCTAATTTGACCAGAGAAGGGCCATCATCCATACCTGCTCTGCCAGCAGCTCGCGTTGCTGCATCGGCAGATCGCGCAAAAAGCCCTGCTCGATGCTGCGCTCGATCGATGCGCGCACGACAGCCAGGTTCTGCCTGTGCGAGGCGACGCTCTGGAGAAGTGTATAGGTGGATTACATCAATTTCGAGAAAGGAGATTACGCCAATGTGGACTGCTAGATTTCGTATTCGTCCTGTATCACACTGCAAAGAAGGTTGCAGTATTTAGCCTGCCGAGCTGATCGGCGGGCGCAACAGAAACCTAAAGCCCCTGTAGAAATGCAGGGGCTTTTTTTGTCATTTTTGCGGCATTGTGCGTGGCGTGACCTTGTACTGAATCCCGAAGGACGAGTCAACGTAATCACCACACCCCTTTGCCACACCCCTTTGCCGCGCCCCCCCCATCCACGTCCCGAATAGTTGATCACCTTCTGCACCTCGGCGATGGATACGAAACTGATCCCATCCTGATCGACACAGGTAGCTTCAGGCAACCGGACGGGCTTGCCTATTGGCGTTCCTAACAGGTGGAGCGGCGCGGAGCAAACTCCAGCTAGGTGAAGACGTGCTGTCCTGTGCGGCCTCCGTTGAGTATTGACAGGTGGCAATAAAGCAGCTACTATATGCAGTATTTCGAATATACAAATAAGGAGCCCAGCATGCCCATTTTCGACTACGCCTGCGTAACCTGTGGTAACCGTTTCGAGAAGCTGCATAAATCCGCCACGGAGTGTCAACCGGAGTGCCCAACCTGCGGGTCTGCCGAGGTTGAAAAGAAACTGTCGACCTTTTCATCGGCGGGGACCTCCTGCCCACCTGCATCTTCGGGTGGAGGCTGAAGATTCTGATGACGCCGGGTCGGCGTTACAAAGCGATCATCCAAGATGAGATGCCCTGTTCATACTAAGAGGTACACATGAAGATGCGAATTGTGGTGATCGGCGCGAACGCCGCCGGTGCCAAGGCCGCCTCAAAGGCGAAACGGATCAATCCAAGAGCTGAAGTAACCCTGATCGACCGCGGGAACTTCATTTCCTATGGGGCTTGCGGTATTCCGTACTATGTGTCGGATACCGTGACTCAACTGAAGGATTTGATGAGTACGTCGGCAGGTGTTGTCCGCGACACTAATTTCTTCAAAAAGGTCAAGGGCGTAACGGTCAGGACCAATACCGAAGTGACAAGTATTGATCGCGAGACTAAGGTCGTCCAACTCCTCGACAGGATTACAGCCAAGGGATCGAGCCTTGAGTATGACCGTTTGATCCTTGCCACGGGGAGTTCCCCGTTCATCCCCATGGTTAACGATGTGGATCTGCTCGGCATCCTGACGGTCAAATCCATTGAAGATGCAGAAATGCTCAAGAACAGCGCCATTTCCGGCTCCACAGCCTGTATCGTCGGCGGCGGACTGATCGGTCTGGAAACCGCTGAAGCGCTGCAGCAAAAAGGGATGCGGGTGACGGTGGTCGAAATGCGCGACCAACTCCTCCCTGGAGTACTAGATCCCGAGATGGCGTTTCTCGTTGAAAAACAGATGAGGCAGCAGGGCGTGACGGTCATGACCGGCTGCAGGGTGACCGGCTTTGGAGGGAAAACCTCAGTAGAAAAAGTATTCATCAACGAACTCGAACTGCGGGCCAACCTGGTTGTCCTCGCCCCCGGCGTCATCCCCAATGTTGGGCTGGCCCGGGCCGCCGGTATTGACATAGGTACAACCGGGGCAATCGCGGTCGACGCGAGGCTTTGCACCAATGATCCCGACATCTATGCCTGCGGCGACTGCTGTGAGACGACTCACCTCATCACCGGGAAAAAGGTTCACATTCCCCTAGGCAGCACGGCCAACAAACAGGGACGTGTCGCAGGAATCAACGCGGCCGGTGGAGAGGCATCTTTTGCCGGCGTTATCGGCACCAGCATCCTCAGGGTGTTCGACATAAATGCCGGCAAAACCGGTCTGAGCGAGATCGAAGCGCTGGCCAATGGCTATGACATCGAGACTGTACTGTCTCCATCCCATGACAAGGCGCATTTTTTCCCTGGGTCAAAACCGATCGTCCTGAAACTGATCGCGGAAAAGAGTTCAGGGAGGATCCTCGGTCTGCAGGCAGCCGGTGAAGGTGCCGTGGACAAGCGGCTTGATGCCGCGGCGACCGCCATCACCTTTGGCGCAACTGCCGACCAGTTATCCCAGGTGGATCTAGCCTATGCGCCCCCCTATTCCGCGGCCATGGATAATCTCATTGTGGCTGCGGATATCCTGAAAAACAAGCTGGCCGGCCACGCCAGAGGCATCTCCCCCCGCAAGGTGAAAGGTAAATTGGACGCTGAAGATGATTTCATCCTGCTCGATGTGCGTTCTCCCGCAGAGCACGAAGAGATCGGAATAGAGGGCGCACAGCTGATCCCGTTGGGAATGTTACGGGAGAGGCTGGTAGAATTGCCAAAGGACAAGGAAATCATCACCTTCTGCAAAATCAGCCTGAGAGGCTATGAAGCCCAAAGCATTCTCGACGCTGCCGGCTTTTCAGACACGAAGTTCATGGATGGCGGCATTCTCGCCTGGCCCTATCCATTTAGAGATGCCGCACCTCTGTCAACCCTGCGCCTGGGATCATGCGCGTCGCCCCCCCTCAGCCAAAAGCATGAGGGGTAACAGCAACAGTGAGCAAAAGGAGGTTTGTCATGAACAGGAAGCGAATCGCAACACTCTTGACGGCGCTGCTGATGGTTACCTTTTGAGAGGGTTCAACAAGAATTGCAAAAAAATGTGGAAGGGCTGCCGGCGATCGACAGGTGGGGAGCGGACAAGGGAAAGACGGCTGCAGCGGCAGAGGGCAGATCCGGACGTTGAGCTCTCAAGGCTGTGGCAATAAACCACAGGCAGTAGAAAGATCTGATTAAATCCGCCCCATATGTCCACACCCTCAGTTGAAATTTGCCCCCCCATTGGCTCCATTCCAGCAATAAGCCAGAGTTTTATTTATCTGGCATTTTATTTGCTAAACAACTCCGATGACCAACTGTACATATGTGGGAACAATCTCCCCAACGACTTATTCGTTTGCTGGAGATAATCCACTTTCTGGCCAGGGCACCGGAGACGAAATCATGAATGTTGGGCCGAAAACACACGACGAGGAAGGAAGGGCTATCTGCAAAAGCAAAAAATGCCGCCACCTGCTCAGTCGACAGTTCATAGATTACAATTGGGTGACCGGCAGGTGCCCTAATCCGGACTGTTTCTACCACAGCCACCCTCAGGAAGACGTCGAAGATAAAAAAGCCTAGTTTACGCTGTAGAGGTCTTAATCAGGCAGATTTGGGTAGATGGATGCCGGGTAACGCGCATGTCGGGGTTATCTCCATCATCACCTGCGTAAATTCGGAAACACGATACGGTTTTGTGAGGGCCGCACAAAAACCGTAATCCCCGAATGCGGCGATGACCGGATCGCTCGAATAGCCGCTGGAGACGATCAGGCGTGCAGCCGGGTCGATTCTCAGAATCCGCTGTGCGGCCTCTTTGCCCCCGATCCCCCCCGGTATGGTGAGGTCCACGATGACTGCCAGGAAAGGCGTACCGGATTTCAGGGCTGCGCCGTAAAGCGCAACCGCATCCTCACCGTTTGCGCAGCCAATCCCCTGGTAACCCATGAGCTGCAAAATCTGCGTGGCAAGGTCCCTGATCACCGCTTCGTCATCCAAGATAAGCACATTTCCTACCACTTCACGGCTGCTTTTTGAACGCAGCTCGCAAGTCCCGGGCGGAATGATTTCCACATCGATTGACGGGAGGTATATGGTGAAAACCGTTCCGCACCCGACTGCTGAGCGAAGATCGACATGGCCGCCATGTTTCCTGACAATCGAATGAACGGAGGCAAGTCCAAGCCCGGTGCCACTGGATTTGGTGGTGTAGTAGGGATCGAAGACATTACGCTGGATCTCGTTCGACATGCCGCACCCCTCATCGGCAAAGGTGATACCGACGTAGGCGCCTGGAGGGAGTTCCTGATTGTTCCCTGCAGGCAGGGTAACGTTCTCGGCACCGACCGTCAGCGTGCCACCGTTGGGCATTGCCTGCGCGGCGTTGATGATGATGTTGTTAAACACCTGGCTCAACTGACCTTCATCCGCCTCGACGTTGCGGAGGAGTTCACTGAGTTGAACCTGGCAGATAACGCCTGTCCCGTGTAGCGCCAGAGAAAGGGATTCCTCGATGATAGGGGGAAGCGATACGGGCTTCTTGACCGGTGCCCCCCCTTTGGCGAAGGTCAGTAACTGAGTGGCCAGCGCCGCCGCCCGCAGCGCCGCCTTTTCGGCGAAACCAAGCGGCTTGAACGATTTGTGCGTTTCATCGATGAATTGCTGCGCCAGAGTGACATTACCCAAAATGCCGGTCAGTATGTTGTTGAAGTCGTGAGCGATGCCACCAGCGAGCACCCCCAGGCTCTCAAGCTTCTGGGAGTGGAAGAGCAATTCATCAAGCCTTAGGCGTTCCTCGGTAAATTTGATCTGAGCCTCCGCTTCAGCGGCCCGCCTCAGAGCGTGAAACATCATCTCTGCTGTCTCTTTTACTTTTTGACGAGCCAATCCTGCTGCATTTTCCACCATGCGCCGCGCAGCATCGGCTGCCTTTTTTACCGCCTCAGTTGCTTCATTCTCCCCGGGGAGCGCCGCCTCTGCGGCCTCTTCAACTTTCAGATGCGCCACCTCAGCGGCATCTTCTACCGTTTGAAACGCCACCTCGGCTGCCACTTTCACCGTTTGAAACGCAAGCTCTGCGGCCTCTTCCACCTTGAGAAATGCTACTTCGGCGGCATCTTTCTCTCCAAGAAGCGCCACCTCTGTGGCCTCTTCCACCTTTCGACGCGCCACATCGGCAACCACTTCCACTTTTCGACGCGCCACACCGGCCACTGCTTCCAACTTTCGAAAAGCCATATCGGCGGCCGCTTCCACCTTTAGAAGTGCGACCTCGGCCCGCTTACGCTCGGTGATGTCAATCAATGCAATTCGGCACTCCTGTCCCGATGCTGCGGCTACTGCCTCGATCTGCACGAAGATTTGGGAATCCCCTTTCAGGAGGGGCACCTCGTACTTCTCTTTGGAAGAACTGGTAAAGATTTTATCGACAAAGGCTGCGAAGGCGGGACGGTCCGAATCGTTGATGAAATCCGTCAGGCACCGGCCGTTCAGCCGGGAACGCTCAACCCCGAGGAGACCGGAACCGGCGAGATTGATATTGCTGATGAGGCCCAAATGATCGAGGGTA
>Ga0209317_1002122_pt1 | contig 15075 bp, 14 predicted proteins | sample RifGroB2_FD_183994 | JGI IMG/M metagenome (GOLD analysis project Ga0209317, IMG submission 183994) | Soil microbial communities from Rifle, Colorado, USA - Groundwater B2 (SPAdes) (version 2) | ecosystem: Environmental > Terrestrial > Soil > Unclassified | place: Rifle, Colorado | collected... | reverse complement strand
GTCGGTCCGCATAGCGCTCAGGACCCAGCAGGTCATCGCCTACGAATCGGGGGTCGCCGACTCCATCGACCCGCTGGCAGGCTCCTTCCTGGTCGAGTCGCTCACGGACAAGATCGAGGAGCAGGCGCTGGCCTACATCGAGAAGATAGACGCGCTGGGGGGCGCCGTGGAGGCGATTTCCCGCGGCTTCCAGCAAAAGGAGATCCAGGATTCCGCCTACGCCTACCAGCGGGCCATCGAGAAGGACGAAACCATCATCGTCGGCGTGAACAAGTTCACCATCGAGGAGGGTGCTCCCCAGGGGCTTCTCAAGGTCACCGGCGAGGTCGAGGTGAAGCAGAAGGCTGCTCTTGCCAAGATCAAGCAAGGGCGCGACAGCGCGCAGGTGGAGGCGACGCTCAAGGCGCTGGAGCAGGCGGCCAAGGGGAGCGACAACTTGATGCCGTTCATCCTGGATGCCGTGAAGAGCTACGCAACGCTTGGCGAGATCGCCAACGTAATGAGGGGGGTCTTCGGGGTACACAGGGAAACCGTGGTCCTGTAGCAGTTTGCAGTCAATGAGCGATGCTTGTCGCTCATGACGCGGATGACAGTTTGTAGGAGCGGTATTGCTGCTTGATCGGGATGCAGATCATCATGGCGGGAGTGCCGGTCCTACAACTGCATCAACAGTCTCAATCACCGGAAGTTCCCTTCGCTTTGTCAATCTTCTCTGCTGAATAATGGCCCACTCAAAGGGTAGATCCGTCGTCAACAGAATATAATGCAGAAAATATTCCTCCATGACTTGCACTTGCTTCTCCTTGCGTTATTATCTATCACCGTCAGCTAGGTCTGGCGAGTCATTAAAGGATTCTTAAATGCTGACAAAGATAAATCACATTGGCGTTGCCGTTTCATCTATAGAAGAAGCCCTTCCTTATTACCGTGATTCACTCGGCATGACCTTCTCAGGTACCGAGGAAGTACCAAGCCAACTGGTCAAGGTGGCGTTTCTGAGCGTGGGCGAGTCGAAGATAGAACTACTGGAGCCTACCTCGCCCGAAAGTCCGGTGGCCAAGTTCCTCGAGAAGAACGGCCCGGGCGTGCACCACGTGGCCTACGGCGTCGAGGACATCGAGGCGGCCATAGCGAAGCTGCTGGCGCAGGGCACCCGCATGATCGACGCCGTTGCCAGAAACGGCGCCCATGGCGCGCGCATCGCCTTCATCCACCCCAAAAGCAGCGGCGGCGTCCTTACCGAACTGTGTGAAGTGCACGAAGGCATCCACTAGCAAAAGAAATATGTGCCGTGTCACAATTTCATGAAGCCGGTTTTTTTTATTGACATTTGTTTGAATAATTATATATTGGCCCCAGTTTTATATAACAGTGGTTTGCTCATAGCAACAGGCTGTACTGGCTGATCCGCGAGACATTTCGCACCGCGTCAAGGAGTTTGTCATTGCTGAGACAAAACAGTCCGTGAAAGCAATTCTGAAAGCTCTCAAATCCATCCGCTGATAAACCGCGGGCGAGATGAGAGCTTTTTTTGCAGATGACCATCTGCTCTGTGATCAAGGGTAAGAAACCAGGTAGTAACTTCAATCGCGTTTCAACAACCAACCCAGGAGGTAAATGATGAGCTTTTCAAAGAAGATGCTTGCATTCGCAGCAGTCAGCGCACTGACCGCAGCTACGGCCGTTCCGGCAATGGCGCTGGAGAACGAGTTCCACGGTATGTACAAGTTCATGGGTTATCAGACGAACTTCCTCTCAGGCAACGGCAAGACCATTTTCGGCAATGACGCTCCCTCGGGCTTCTTTGCAGAGCAGCGTGCACGCATCATGTACACCGCCAAGGCAAGCGACAACCTGAAGCTGGTCACCCACTTCGAGCTCGACACCCGCTTCGGCGGCCTCGCCGAGAGCAACTACAAGGGCATCCCGACCACCGCCACCGGCGGCCAGGACGGCGGCAACATCGACGCCGACGCGATCAGCCTCGAGACCAAGAACGTCTATCTCGATTTCAAAGACCCGATCACCGATGCGAACTTCAAGGTCGGCATCCAGCCCTGGGGGGACGCGTACAGCAGCCTCTTCCTGTCGGCCGACATGACCGGCGTGTACGCCACCAAGAAATTCGACCCCTTCACCGCGTCGCTTGGCTGGTTCCGCTTCGACGACAACACCAATGACGCGAACGACAACGCGGGCGGCGCTGGCCAGTTCACCGGCGACCTGTTCGTTGCCGACGCCAAGTTCGCAGTCAACAAGGACATGACGGTAGGCGCATCCTACTACAACGTGCAAAACGACACCGATCTCGCCCTTGGCGCCACCACCCGCGGCTATGAGCTGCTCCACATGGTCGGCGTCAACGCGGACCTGAAATTCGGCCCTGCCGCAGTGAAGCCGTTTGCAGCTTACCAGTTCGGCGAAGTAAACGGCGCCGACGACATCTCCGCCTACCTGCTTGGCGCCACCGCCAAGGTCAAGGTCGGCCCGGGCGCAGTCAACCTGGCAGGCTTCTACATCTCCGGCGACGACGCACAGCCCACCGCAGCCGGCGACAGCGATTCCTTCCAGACCCTGGGCGGCGCATACACCTACTTCAACCCGGCCAACATGTGGCTGCTGGTACGCCCCAACCAGGCGATCGGCACCTCCACCTCGGTGCTTGGCAACGACCTGACCGTCGGCGGCCGTGGCTCCGTAGGCCTCTTCGCCGGGTATGAGGGAACCATGAACAAGGTCTTCTACAACGCCAATATCGGCTACATGATGACCGCCGAGGAGCGCACCAACTCCGGCATCAAGGAAGACGGCGCGATCGGCACCGAGATCAACGCGCAGGTCGGCTACAAGCTGTACGACAACCTGAGCGTCAGCGCAGCCGCTGCTTACGCATTCCTCGGCGACGGCCTCACCAGCAACAACGCCAACGAGAGGGTTGGCGGCGCTGCCGATGCAGACGACCCGTACCTGTTCAACATCCAGCTGAGCTATGTGTTTTAAGTAACCCTTCAGCATCAGCAACAAAAGCGTCACAGACAAAAAGCCGGAGAGGTGACTCTCCGGCTTTTTTCATTCTCTCCTGCCGCTGGATTCTCCTTGGCCTATGACTGGAGAACCGGCACCGAAATTTGCTCGGCAGTCACTGCGTTGGGCGCTGACACTCCTTCTCCGGCAACAGGGTTCTCTGCTCTTCCCGCTGATCCAGTCTTCCTTGGCTTCCCATCCCCCAACGCGTTCAAATCCCATGTTGACAAACAAAACTTACGTGTTTTAATACGTTTGTATTTTTTAATAAATCCCTAAAAGGAGATCGCTATGAGAAAAACCGCAGTAGTCCTGACCGCAGCCTTCCTTGCACTGTCTGCCGTACCGGCTTTCCCCCAGACTACCAAGCCCCAGGCCGACCAGTCCCAGAAGGACGAGTGCCTCCTCGCCTCCAGAAACTGCATGAACCAGGTCGACGACATCAAGAAGAGGATCTACAAACTCGACCGGGAGATCAAAAAGGGGACCAGGGTCTATACCCCGGAGGAACTCAAAAAACTGCAGGACAAGCTGAAGGAAACAAGCGACGTCCTGAGGACCCTCGAGCGCCCGGACAGTTGATCCGCGTCCCGAGAGGCTGCGGCGAACCAAGACGACACCGAGAAAAAGGGGTGCATTATGAGAAGGGGAACACTGCTAGTCGCGGGGGCGGTATTTGTCATGTCGACCGCTGCTGCTTCCGCTCAACCGACCCAGGCGACCCAGGGGCAAAAGAACGAGTGCCTGCTCGCCTCGAAGAACTGCACCGAACAGGTCGACGATATCTACAAGAGGATGCAGCGGCTCGACCGGGAGATCAAGAAGGGGACCAGGGTGTACACCCCCGAGGAGCTCAAACGGCTGAGGCAGAAGCTGACCGAGACACAGGAGCTCCTGAGGGACATGGAGAAACCGGGCAACTGACCGTCCGGTACGGATGTCTCGGTGGCGAAAAAAGGCGGGCTGCGGGCCCGCTTTTTTTGTGCCCGCCCCGATGCCGATCACGCCTTTGCGGCGTGAAACAGTTTGACTAAAGAGGGCTGCTCTGCGATAATTCGGCGTCTCAAATCCCCGAAAAAAGCGGAGCTATCCATGAAAAGACCCCTTGCCGCCGCGCTGATTCTCTTAGGCTCGCTGCTGGTTCCACTGGCGGCCTCAGCCGACACCATCCGCGCCTACATCGCCGATTTCACCGTTTCCCCCGCCGACTCCGGCGATCTCAAAACCACTCTCAAGCGGCTTTTCGCCTCGCGCCTTTCTGGTGAAGGCGTCAGCACGGTCGACTCCGCCGCCGATGCCGACGTCATCGTCACGGGCAGCTACACGATGCTTGGCAAGATGTTCAGCCTGGACGCCTTCGCCAAAAGCGCCTCCGGCAGGCAGCTGGCCGCGGCCTACGAGCAGGGGGAGAGCCTCGATGCGCTGATTCCGGCGGTCGGCAAGCTGTCCGCCAGACTCAAGGGGGATATCGCAAGGCAGTACCAGCAGGCGCCGGCCGCGGCCTCCACCCCGGCCCCGGCTCCAGTACCCGCAGCTTCCGCCATTGCACCTGCCGCAGACGTCGTGAGGAGCGAGCCCGCCTCGGGCTGGACCAGCCAGCGCATCCCCGGGGCGAAGAACACCCTTGCCACCTGGGGAACCAGGGAGATGCTGATCGCAGACGAAGACGCGCTCCAGCTCTACCGGCAGGGGGCCAAGCTGACCCTGCTCACCGAGGCCAAACTCCCCGAGCGACAGAGGGTGCTGGGAATCGACGCCATCGGCCCCGACAGCGAAGGAAAGGTGCTTGTCTTCGTCACCACCCTGGACAAGGAAGCTCCTGCGTCGAGGATCTATTCGGTGCAAAACGACACGCTGAAGCTGGTGGCGCAGGACCTCCCCTACATGTTCCGCACCATGGCGCCCTTCGGCGAGGCGAAAAAGCTCTACGCCCAGCAAATGGGGCGCAGCGAGGATTACTACGGCGATGTCTTCGAAGCCTCCTACCAAAACGGCGCCGTCAAGCTCGACAACCCGATCAAGATGCCGCGCTTCGGCAACATCTTCAACTTCAACATGTTCCGCGACCAGTCCGGGAAGGCCTACCTGACCGTCTTCAGCGACAGCGGCTACCTGCTGGTCTATACGGATGAAGGCGAAGAGCTCTGGAGAAGCTCCGAGAAGTTCGGCGGCACCGAGACCTACTTCCAGCGCAGGGACAGCGAGAACGAGAGGGTTTCCGGCACACCGTTCAGGACCAGGTTCATCGACCAGCGCATCACCGTGACCGAAAAGGGAGAGATCCTGGTCCCGCAAAACGCAGGTTTCTTCGTGCTCGGCAACCAGCGTGCCTATTCAAGGTACTCCATAGTCTCCTTCGCCTGGAACGGCTCGTCCCTGGAGGAGCTCTGGAGGACCAAGGCGAGCCAGAACTACCTGCCCGATTACGCCTACCACCCGGGGAACCGGGAACTCGTGCTGCTCGAGGTGACCCAGAAGAAAGGCCTGGCCGGCAAAGGGGGCAGCCTGATCAGGATCACCAAGCCATGACAGCCAGGGCAGGGGGATTTAATCGTTGACTTCCCCCTGCCATACTGTTACGATTTCTCGTTTTTTCGCCAGCTTTACGGCACAGACATACCTTAGGACGACCCGTGACCAACCCCTCATGCATTGAAGCGCCGCTCCCCAAAGGGGTGAGCGATTTTCTTCCGGAAACCGCCGACAAGATCACCTTCATCGCGGCCCGCATCCATCGAGTCTTCGACCTTTGGGGCTTCAGGCGCACCATCACCCCGCTGCTCGAGTTCGAGGAGGTCCTCGCACTGGGCATGGGGGATGAGCTCAGGAGCAAGACCTTCCGCTTCGACGACCGGCAGACGGGAAGGCTCCTCGCCATCCCGCCGGACATCACTCCCCAGGTGGCCCGCATCGTCGCCACGCGCATGCACGGGCTCCCCCTCCCCCACCGCCTCTACTACTCAGGTCGCGTGCTCAGGCAGGCGCAGATGCAGTCCGGCCGCAGCCGCGAGATCTTCCAGTCCGGCGTCGAGCTGATCGGGCTCGACTCCCCCGAGGCGGACGCCGAGATGGTCGCCATGGCGGTGGAGGTCCTCAAGGACCTCGGCTTCACCGGCTTCAAGATAGACCTGGGGCAGGTAGAGTTCTACCGCGGCATCATGGACGCATCCGGGCTCTCCGGCTTGGTACAGAGGCAGCTGCAGGAGGCGATCACCAAGAAGGACGTCTGCGCCGTCCGCTCCATACTGGACGCGGCAGAGGCGCCGGAGCGCGTCAGGGAGGAGATCTCACTGCTCCCCAGGCTCTTCGGCGGCCGGGAGGTGCTGGAAGAGGCAAGGCTCATCGCCCGCAACGAGCGCTCCGTCCGCGCGCTGGACAACCTGGCCCAGGTGCTGGAGATCCTCGACATCTACGGGGTCTCCGACTACCTCACCATCGACCTCGGCGAGATCCGCGGCCTCGACTACTACACCGGCATCACCTTCGAGGGTTTCGTGCCCGGGGCAGGCGAGGCGGTCTGCAGCGGCGGGCGCTACGACGGCCTTACCGCCAAGTACGGCTACCCCGCGCACGCCACCGGCTTTGCCTTCAACATCATGGTCCTTCTGGCCAGCATCTCCAAGAGGCCGGACGTCGAGGCGAGCCGCAGCCGCGACTTCCTCATCTTCAACCAGAAGGACGAGCGCCGCGAGGCGCTGGAAATGGCCCAGCGGCTGAGGGGATTCGGCTTCACCTGCGCCAGGGACATCATAAAGCGCGACTTCGAGAGCTCGCTTAGCTACGCGAAGAAGATGGACATCCGGATGCTGCTGGTCATCGGCGCCGAGCATGCCGCCGCCGGGGAGGTATACCTGGTGCGCGTCGCGGACCGGCGCGGCATCACCGTTGGCAGGGAAGAGTTGTTTGAAAAAGGTCTCGATATGAAATTCGATCTGCAGGGGGAGAATCATGGCTAACGTCGTTGTAATAGGTGCCCAGTGGGGTGATGAAGGCAAAGGTAAGGTCGTCGACATTTATACGGAGTTCGCAGACGACGTGGTGCGCTACCAGGGGGGCAACAACGCAGGGCACACGCTGGTGGTGGGCGACGAAAAGGTCATCCTGCACCTGATTCCGTCCGGGATCCTGCACGACGGCAAGAGGTGCGTGATCGGAAACGGCGTGGTGCTCGACCCCGAGGTGTTCATCAAGGAGATCACCAAGCTCAAGGCAAACGGCTACCTGAAGGATGACAAGATGCTGCTCCTCTCCGAGGCGCTGCACATCATCATGCCTTACCACAAGAGGATCGACATCGCCCGCGAGAGAAAGAGCGGCGCCAAGAAGATCGGGACCACCGGCCGCGGCATCGGCCCCGCCTACGAGGACAAGATCGGGCGTCGCGGCATCCGCCTGATGGACCTCCTGGACGAGAAGGCATTTACCCGCAAGGTGAAGGAAGTGCTCGAGGAAAAGAACCTGATCCTCAAGGAGCTCTTGGGGGACGACCCCTTCACCTTCGAAGAAATCTACAACGAGTACATGGGGTACGCCGAGACCCTCAGGAAGTACGCGGCAGACACCTCGCTCATCCTCCACAAGGAGATCAAGGCCGGAAAGAGCCTCCTCTTTGAGGGCGCGCAGGGCACCCTCCTGGACGTCGACCACGGCACCTACCCCTATGTCACCTCCTCCTCCACCTGCTCCGGCGGCGCCTGCACGGGAAGCGGCGTGAGCCCGAGGGAGATCCACGAGGTGATCGGCATCTCCAAGGCCTACGCCACCCGCGTGGGGAGCGGCCCCTTCCCCACCGAACTCCTGGAGGAGACCGGCGAGGCGCTCAGAAAGGCCGGCAACGAGTTCGGCTCCACCACCGGGCGCCCGCGCCGCTGCGGCTGGTTCGACGCGCTGGTGGCCCGCTACGCGGTCAGGATAAACGGCCTCTCCGGCATCGCCATCACCAAGCTCGACGTCCTCTCCGGCCTCGAGACCATCAAGGTATGCACCGGCTACACCTACCAGGGGCAGGTCCTTGACGAGATCCCGGCAAGCCTGGAGGTGATAGAGCAGTGCGTCCCGATCTACGAGGAGCTTCCCGGCTGGACCGAGGACATCACCGGCGCCAGGAGCATGACGGACCTCCCCAAGAACGCACGCGACTACGTGGCCCGCGTGGAAGAACTCTCCGGCGCCCCGGTAGTGCTCGTCTCGGTCGGCCCGCGCAGGGATGAAACCATCGTGCTCAGGAACCCGTTCGAGCGCCGCTAACTTTTTAATAAAAAGTATTGACGCCGAGTTTTGGATTTGCTATAAGGTTCTTCTTGCTTAGCTGTGAGCCGCTAGCTCAGTTGGTAGAGCACCTGACTTTTAATCAGGTGGTCGTTGGTTCGATCCCAACGCGGCTCACCATTTAGTCCCCATCGTCTAGCCCGGCCCAGGACACCGCCCTTTCACGGCGGCGACGCCGGTTCAAATCCGGCTGGGGACGCCAAACAAAGAGTGCCCAGAGGGGAACTTCGGGGCTTTTCACAGCAAGCCATATAGTCTCACGAGCCGCTAGCTCAGTCGGTAGAGCACCTGACTTTTAATCAGGTGGTCGTTGGTTCGACCCCAACGCGGCTCACCATTTTCATCTGTCGCCTGTTCTGGGCCAGACGACAGTCCCCCGCCCCGGCGCGGGACGAACAACCAGGTCCCATCGTCTAGTGGTTAGGACACCGGCCTTTCACGTCGGTAACAGGGGTTCAAGTCCCCTTGGGATCACCATCCACACAAGAAAGGCCGCTCACCCATCCGGGGAGCGGCCTTTCTTGTCGATACAGTCTCTCCTTGCTCGATCCTGCCTGATGACCGACTCTCAGTCTTCGTCCTTTTGACCCGGCCACACCCTCATACAGTACGGACATTGCTGCACCGAACGAAGCACCGTATCACGCAACTGTTCCCGCTCATAGAGTGCGGTACACCCCTTGGCTACGGGGTAGGTATGGATGACTTTTTGTTTGATGAAATAAAGCATGATCCTTCCTCCTTTTGCGCGCTAAAAGAGCTTATCACACCTGACACAGTGTAACAGATTAGGGTAAAGAGCGAGGTTGTCAATGATACGACCCGATTTACAGCAGCGCCCCAACCGGGCAGGCCGGCAGACACTTTAGGCAGCGATCGCAGCAAAACGGCTCCAAAAGAACGGCATGCTTGCGAAAGCCTGAGACCTCAAGCGTGAAGAGCCGCTTGGGGCACGCGGCAACGCAGCGGCCGCAGCCGGTGCAGCGCCCGGTTTCCACCTCGGGGTGAGGATGCGGTTCCATGGAGCATACCCTCCTTGTCGTGCCGGCGACCACTCGTATTGATTGACACGTGGATTAACGGCATTGATGTACCAATTGTGACAGAGGCCGTTCAGACCGGGCAAGATCAGCTCACAGTGCCAGCTGCTGCCATGATTAAAGCCCTTGACAGTGTAAACGCAGCGCTTAGAATAGCGCATCTGACCGGCTATCAACAAGACAGGAGGCATCTTTTATGAAAAAGATCGGCGTGGTACTTTCTGGCTGCGGAGTTCGTGACGGAAGCGAGATACATGAGGCGGTGCTGACCCTGCTCGCCATAGACAGCAACGGTGCCAAAGCTGTCTGCCTCGCCCCGGACATCGAGCTGGACGAGGTGAGCCACCTGAGCATGCAGGTCACCGGCTCCAAGAGAGGTGTGCTGGCGGAATCGGCGCGCATCGCGAGGGGGGAGATCAGCGACATCAAGAGCGCCAGCGCCTCCGACCTCGACGCCATCGTCTTCCCCGGCGGGTTCGGGGCAGCCAAGAACCTTTGCGACTTCGCCATGCAGGGCCCCAACGGAACGGTCCAGCCCGACGTGCTCAGGCTGATCAGGGAGATGGCCGCTGCCAGGAAACCTATCTGCGCCATCTGCATCGCGCCTGCCGTGGTGGCACTGGCCCTTGGCAGGGATCTCTCGCCCAAGCTCACCATCGGGACCGACGCGGAGACCGCACAGGGAATCAACGCCACCGGGAGCACCCACGTCGACTGCGCCGTCGACCAATGCGTGATCGACAGGGAGAACCTTATCGTAAGTACCCCTGCCTACATGCTGGCCGGCAGCATCTCGGAGGCGGCCAAGGGGATCGAGAAGGCCGTCAAGGCGACACTGGAGCTGATCAGGTAGCGCGGCTTTCTTTGCGGATGCGCCTGCTGCCGGCCGCGGCATCGTGACAGCAATGCCGCACCCACTGGGGCGATACGGGCTTTTACGCTTGTACGCCCTGTTTTTTTGTCTTACTATGCCCCGTTTGCAATGACTTAAATGGAGGTTCAACTCAATGCGTAAACTGTTTCCACTCTTCGCAGGCGCCCTGCTACTGGCAGCCGCCGCATCCGGCAACGCCGGCGCTGAGGAACTGAGAGGGCGGCTGGCCATCAGCGGCAAAATCGGCATCACCAACCCGGCGGAATCTGAGCTGGACAGTGCCCAGGGAAGAATGGTCGTCTCAACGGATGCGGGACTGATAGGCGGGATCGGCTTCATGTTCGGGGTCGATGACAACATGGCGGTGGAAATAGAGGTCAGCAGATCCTCCTACGACACCTCGCATTTCGGGGAGGCGGACGTCACCGACATCTCCATCGGCGCCCAATACCGTTTTCCCGAAAGGCAACGCCTGGTACCGTACGGCGGGGCCGGGCTCGACGTGCTCGTCAACGACGTGGGCAACAAGTACAGCAACACCACCGTCGGCGCGCACCTGCGCGCGGGGGTCGACTACTTCATGAACCGGCAGATGGCACTCAACCTCGAGGTAAAGGGTGTGGAGTCCTTCAGCGCCGATGTGGACGGCCCGAACGGACAGGACGGGGATTTCGATCCTTCCAACGTCTCGGTGACCGTGGGAGCCCGCTTCTTCTTCAACTAGCTTCCCTGCCGGCGGCAGAGGCGAAGGAGACTTCGCCCTGCCGCCGCTACGTCATCTCATCCACACCCTCGAGTTCGCCGCTGAAAGCCCTCAGGTACTCCCGCTTCAGGCGGCCGGCATCGCCGCCGTCGATGAAATCCCAGGGAAGCGGTTCGTCCAGCGGAATGTTGCGGTACACGAAGCTGTCGCCGTCGAAGCCCTCTTCCCGCAGCGCATCCTTCCAACTCCCGACCCGGTCCGCCGCCACAAGCAGCCCGGCGACCCTGCGATCTCCCCGCGAAAGAAGCGCCTGCCGGTACGCCTCGCGCGGGCTCTCCATCTGCAGTTTCAGGTTCGAGAGCCTCCCCAGCGCCTTCTGCAGGAACTTCCATTTCTTCTCCAGCGACTTGACCGGCTCCATGCCGCACCACTGGAAAGGGGTGAACGGCTTGGGGATGAAAGGATTCACGGAAAGCTGGACCTCGCCCAGCCGCTTGTTCTGCCGTGCGGCTTCCAGCACCCGCTCCCTGATCCGGATCACCAGGGCGACCAGTTCATCCAGGTCCTCCTGGGTTTCGGTCGGAAGCCCGATGATGAAGTAGAGCTTCAGGTTCAGGATGTCGTGGCTGATGAGCTTGTCGCAGGCGGCGAGTATCTGTTCCTCGTCGATCCCCTTTCTTACCAGGTCCCTGAGCCTTTGCGACCCGCCTTCCGGCGCCAGAGCGACCGTCTTCTGCCCGCTGGCCTTCAGCGCCTCGATCATCCCCGAATCGAGGTGGTCGATGCGAAATGACGAGACGGAGAACTTTCCGCCGGCAGCGATTATCTCGCCGCAAAGGTCGCCGATCCCTGCGTAGTCGGAGACCGCCGCGGCGACCAGCCCCACCTTCCTTCCCTCTTGCACCCCCTTCAGCACCTCCTCCCGGACCACTTCCATAGAGCGGCTTCGATAAGGGAGATAGATGAAACCTGCGGCGCAAAAGCGGCAGGCGCGCGGGCAGCCGCGGGAAAGCTCCACCAGGTGCATCCCGGAAAACTCGGTCGCCTCGGTGTGTATCTCGGTCACCGTCGGCCTGCGGTCTAGATCCTGGTCCCACAAACGGCGCACGCGCGCGGGCGCGCCCGGACGGAGGCCGAGCCCGACCAGCCGCGTCTCATGGTATCGAGGCTCGTAGAGCGACGGGACGTAGACCCCCGGGAGCCGGGCAGCCTCCAGCAGCATCTCGCCGCGCGAGGCGCTCCCCTGCTTCAGCATTTCGACCAGGAGGGGAAGGATCGGCTCTGCCTCGCCTATGCAGACCAGATCTAGGAAAGGGGCCACGGGTTCGGGGTTCAGAAAGAGCGCCGCCCCTCCGGCCAAGACCAGCGGCTGCAGCGCGGAGCGGCGGTTAGCCATGGGGTCCATGCCCGAGAGCCGGAAGATCGCAGGGAGGTTCAGGTAATCACTTTCGAAAGAAACGGAGAAGGCTATGAGATCGAAGGAGGAGAGCGGGCGCTGGGTTTCCAGCGACAGCAGCGGCCCCCGGGTGCGCTCCAACTCTTCCAGCTCCTCGCGGTCAGGGAGAAAGGCGCGGTCGCAGGTCACCTCGGGGAGCGCGTTCATCATGGCGTACACGGTCTGGAAGCCGAGGTTGCTCATGGCGGGATGGTAACGGTTCGGGTACACGAGGCAGCAGGAGAGCCTGCCGCCGCTGTTTCCGGAGTGCCGGCTGCTTTCTCCAGCCAGGATGCTCCGCCTTTTTTCAATGCTTTTGCGTGACATTTCGCCAAGGTAACATCTTTGGGAAGGGGTATGGAAGAAAAAACGCGAGGAGGAACCTTGGGAGGAGCCCGCAGGCGGAGGATGGCCTCCGCCTGCGCGCGCGGCCCTCTACGGCAGAGCTTGGGAATTCCGGTAGAGCAGCAGCCTGGTTATTTTCCTGTTCGGTAGCTCCTGGTAGCCGAAGAGACGGTGGGTCCACAAGGCGGGGAGATTCTTTTTTTCATAGAACCCGTACACCCGCTCAAGGCCCTGCTCCTTCAGGTGAGCCAACGCCCCGGCCAGCAGGAAGCTGGTGACCACCTTCCCCCTGGAGTCGGGAGCGACATGCATGTCGAACATGTAGGCTTCGTTGTCGCCGCATCCGATCCCCAGCCACACCAGGTCAGGATGCAGGAGGCCGCTCCGGATGTTCCTGGGGGACGCGCACCAGATGTCACCGATGACCCTTCCGGCAGAGAGCACGGCATAGGAGTAATAGCCTTTCCCGGTGTTGTAGCTCCCTTTCAATCTCCTGCTGAAGGTGTCGTTCAGGCACTCGATGCTCGCCGCATTGGTGTGATCGACCACCACGAACTCGAAAGAGGAGGCGTCATCCCTCCTGTTCGCCTGCTTCAGTGCCGACAAATCCAAGTACACCGGCACAACTATCCTGTTCAGCTGCACGTAGGAAGATACCGCTTTGCGGAAGGCTTCCCACGGGGACTTTTCCTTCGCCTGCTCCAGGAACTGATTCCACTTTATCCTCGTCGAGGTCAGCATGGCTCTCTCCGTCCACAAAAATGGTTCTCTCCGGATTGGTGCTGGCAATTTTTACGAAAGCAGCCTCCACGTTGTGCCCCAGTTCCTTCAGTGCGTGCATGGTCATCGTCACCGCCTCATACTGCTGCACGTACAGCGCATCGGAGCCAAAGAGAATCCTGTCGTGATCTACCGACTGCAGCACCAGCTTTAACGGCTGATAGGCAAGACCGGAGATATCGACGTGAAGGTTGGCGTGCTTTTTCAGCAGCCGGTTCAGAAGCGGCAACTCCTCCAGCTCGATCTGCTGCGGAGTGCAGCGGTGGCAGCCAGCATGTGCAAGAACCACAGGCGATCCCGACAGCGACAGATCGACCTCCTTCAGATGCTCAAGGGAGCCGAAATCTCCGCGGTTCCCTTCCCAGTAAGGGCTGTTCCTGCCGCCGTGCAGCACCAGGGGGAGTTTCAGCTCGCGGCAGGCAACCAGCAACGCCTCCAGCCACTGTTTCCTGCTGCTGCTGCCCAGGTCGATCCCGGAGATCACCGGGTGACATTTCATCGCCCTGATGCCGTAGCGCCGTACCAGGGCCTGTGCGTATGGGGCGACATCGCGATCCGCCAGGGCTGCCGGAATGCTCCCTGCGATCCAGAACCTCTGTTCATTCCCATACAACTGGCTGACCCAGCGCATGCGGTCGTCGAAGCTCTGAGCGCTGCAGGATTCGAGCGGCACCGGCAGCATCAGCACCTTGTCTATGCCGCTCAGGTTCATGTGGTCGACGAAAACCCGCTCTCCGACGCTGCCGTAAACCTTTCTGAGCAGCATCACCCAGACGTCCTTGAACCTCTGCGATCGTGCGCCCTCGTCGACCTCGGCACTCTCGGGAAACTTGAAGCCGGCGACAGCCGGCGCGACATATCCTCTGCCGGTCAGACAGCGGAGATCCCGAAAAACCCCTTCATCTCCGTAGGAGAACCGGTCAAAGAGCACCTCGTAAGGATGGACATGGGTGTCGTAAAACTTGCAGGTGCATCTAAGTGCGTGCAAGATCGCCAGGTATGCAGCAGCCTCATCAGGAGCCAGTCCGTTCATTTGGTCCCCCCCCTCGCCCCTCCTGCAGGAGCGCCCGGTAATAATCCTGCAGGGCCGCGCGATCGGTCTTCCCCCGCTCGTTCACCGGGATTCTTTGCAGCGCGATGATCCTTTTTGGCAGCATGTAGGTCGGAAGCGATCGCCCCAGAGCCTGCCACACCGCGTCGGTATCCACCGTCTCCTGGGCTTCGATGAAGGCGATGAGTTCCGAGACTTCCTCTTTGACGGATTGGCATAGAAGTACCGCCGCCTGTTGCACGTTTTCCTGGGCGAGGATCGCCTTTTCCACCTCGAACATCTCGATGCGGTACCCCATATGCTTCACCTGGAAGTCCTTCCTGCCCAGGTACTCGATGAGTCCGTCCTCTCTCATGCGGGCCAGGTCGCCCGTGCGGTAGATCCTGTCATGCTGCGAGTCTCCCAGGGGGTTCCTCACGAAAGCCCGGGCAGTCTTCTCTTCGTCGTTCCAGTACCCAAGGCTCAAGCCCGAACCGCGGATGCACAACTCCCCGGCCTCGCCAGCGCCGGCAACCCGGCCCCCATCAGCCAGTATGAGGATCTCGGTATTGGCGC
>Ga0209317_1002120_pt1 | contig 15080 bp, 10 predicted proteins | sample RifGroB2_FD_183994 | JGI IMG/M metagenome (GOLD analysis project Ga0209317, IMG submission 183994) | Soil microbial communities from Rifle, Colorado, USA - Groundwater B2 (SPAdes) (version 2) | ecosystem: Environmental > Terrestrial > Soil > Unclassified | place: Rifle, Colorado | collected... | reverse complement strand
TACGGGCCATGCCGCGGTTGGCTCCTGGCTGGTCGATCAATGGAAGCTTTCGTCATTCATGGCGGATGCGGTCCTATTTCACCACAAACCAGCCAACGAGATTGCTCATGCTGATTTCCTGAGTCAAATCGTCTGGTCTGCGCATATCATCGATAAAAACAAATCAACAGGCCTTTCACAAAGCAAATCAAATTCTGACATCGCTGCCATCAAATCCATCTTGGGGATCGAACCGGCCGATGCGTCGGCCATTTTGCAGTTATGTACCGAGCGAGTCACCTTGCTGGCCACAGCGCTCGAGATTGCGGAAAGCGAAGTTTCCAAGACCCTCCCCTGTTCTTCTACCCCCATCGAATGCTTCAAATCAAAACCGAGCGACAATGATCTGGCTTATTCTCGCATGGAAGCAGTGGTGCGGGACATGGCCATGATGCATTCCTTGCAGCAGAGACTGACCGAGCTCTACAGTGAATCCGAAATCCTGCTGGCCGTACGCGAATCCGGCCGGATCCTGTTTGGAATTGGGCGGCTCGCCTTCCTCCTTGTACAACCGGACAAACAAATCCTTTCCGGACCGGATATCTGTGGACAACCGGATTTACTGCAGCAGATCGAGATTACACTCGATTCTGAACACAGCCTTGCGGCGGCTGCAGTCTTGAGAAAACAGCCGTTATCCACGTTCGACGAGCAGCGCTCGACGGCCGCCTCGCTTGTCGATACACAGATTGCGCGCGCACTGGGCTGCGAAGGCGTGTTGTATGTTCCCATGTGTGCCCGCGAAAATCAGACCGGCGTCATGGTCTATGGGCTGAACGCTGCTCAATATGCCCGGATTCACACCCGACTTGACTGGATGACGAGTTTCGCCAATCTGGCGGCGTCCAGCCTCGAAACCTGGCGAGAATTGCGGGGTCGCGAGCAGAAACTTGAGACAACCCTGAACAGCCGTTTTGAACGGCATGTACGCAGAGCCGTCCATGAGGCCGGTAATCCGCTCGCCATCATAAAAAACTATCTCAAGATTGTCAGCCGTAAGCTGCCGGACGATAGTGATGTTCAACAGGAACTGAATATCCTCCGGGAGGAGATCGATCGAGTAACACACATCGTGCGGCAATTAAGCGACTTGACCGAGATTTCAACGGTTGCTGACACCTTCGAGATCAACGCCGTAATCGAAGGAATGCTGACATTATATGGTGAATCCCTGTTCTCCGGTTGCAATATAACCCTCGAAAAATCATTGGATCCCAATCTTGGCCCCATGACAGGCGATCGGGACAGCCTCAAACAGATCCTGTTCAACCTCTGGAAGAACGGGTCCGAGGCGATGCCGGCAGGTGGCAGCTTTACTATCTCCACTCACGGCAATGTCATTCAGGGCGACAAGAGTTTTACCGAAATACGCTTAAGCGACTCAGGCCCCGGCCTTCCACCCGAGGTCCTGCAGTGCCTGTTTAAGCCCCTGGACCCCAACAGGCGCCCTGGCCATTCCGGAATCGGGTTGTCTATCGTGGCATCTCTGGTAGAGCGTCTCGGCGGTCAAATTACCTGCCAGAGCCTGGCCGGAAAAGGGACAGATTTCATTATTTCATTGCCGCAATCCAAGGTGGGATAAATATGAGTTTTTTCGCCCAGACAACGTCCAAACCCACTCCTGAATGGCTTGATCAGCCCCAGCGCATACTAATTGTTGATGATGAGCCAAGGATGCGCTCCAGCTTGAAACAGCTCCTGGTTGACGCAGGCAGGAACATACTGGAATGCGAAACCGGTGGCGATGCCATTGCCACACTCAAGGTCCAGGACATCGCTCTAGTTCTGCTGGACATCAATCTTCCGGATATTTCCGGTCTGGATGTGATGGAGTGGATCACAAAATTCAAGATCCCGACCAGTGTGATCATGGTCAGCGCGGATGAAAACATCGATTCTGCCATACGTGCCCTGCGCAGCGGAGTTGTGGAATTTGTACGTAAGCCGTATGAGTTTGAAGAGATCCGGCACAAGGTTGATATTGCCCTGCACCGCAGCCGCCTGGAGCGCAGTCATGCCCTGATGGCAGCACGTCTGGAACAATCCGAGCGACTGCACCGGTTCCTGGTGGAAAATTCTCCGGACCTGATCTACACGCTTGACCCCAACGGTTGTTTCATGTTTATCAATTCCAGGGTCGAGACACTGCTCGGCTATACGCGTGGCGAACTGATCGGGTGCAAATACACGACCATTGTCCATGATGAAGATGTTGATCAGGCTCAATACGCCTTTACCGAGCGCCGTAGCGACAATCGCGCCACTACGAATCTCGAAGTGCGCTTGAAAAGTAAAAACAACCATTATCTACACTTTGAGACGCGCCACATCGTGGCGATGCTGAGCGCCATGGGGGTCTATGACGAAAACCACGATGAGCAGGAGACACAGAATAGATGCTATTTGGGCACCTACGGTGTAGCGCGCGACATAACCGAGCGCAAGATAGCTGAAGAGACCATCAGCTTCCAGGCCCTGCACGACCATCTTACCCAACTGCCAAATCGAAGACTGTTCAAGGACCGTCTCGAACTTTCCATGACCCAGTCGAAACGTTATGGGGGGTTGGTAGCCGTCATGTTCATCGATCTCGACCGCTTCAAGCTGGTGAACGATACCCATGGGCATGCCGAAGGTGATGAACTTTTAAAAAGCGTGGCCCAACGCCTGCGTCACTGCGTGCGGGCCGGCGACACCCTGGCCCGCCAAGGTGGGGACGAATTTACAGTGCTGTTGCCGGATCTGTATCATACCGAAGACGCAAGCATCATTGCCCAGAAGATCCAGGACGAGTTAAAGGCGCCATTTAATGTGCGCGGACAGGACTTCCGGGCAACTGCCAGCATCGGTATTGCCGTGTATCCTCGCGACGGAGACACCGCCGATGTCCTGCTGAAGAATGCCGACATCGCAATGTACAAGGTCAAAGCCAACGGCAAAAATGACTACCTGTTTTTTACCTCTGAGATGAATGCATGCTATCACGAACGCATCAGTCTGGAAAACGAGCTGCGCCAGGCCATCCAGGGTTCCGAATTCGAGTTGCACTATCAACCGCAGATCAGTGTTTGCGGAGACAGGATCGTTGGCCTGGAAGCCCTGATTAGGTGGCGGCATCCGCTGCATGGTCTTTTGAATCCGGCCAGCTTCATTGACATGGCCGAGGAATCGGGATTGATCTCTGACATTACCGACTGGGTCTTGGCCGAGGCCTGCAGCCAGATTGCCCGCTGGCGCGAAATGGGGATGGATGATCTGCGCATTTCGGTCAATGTCTCGCCGCAGGAATTCGACTGCTCTGATGTTGTTGAAAGAATCGTACGCAATATTAGCAAGTTCAGCCTTCCTGCCAATGTGCTGGAGATTGAAATCACCGAAAACCTTTTATTGCATGATGTCTCGGGTGTTATCGATAAAATGAGACTTTTACGCGATCACGGAGTACGGATATCGATCGACGACTTCGGCACCCGCTACTCATCTCTCAACTACCTGCGCAGGTTTCCGATTAACGCCATCAAGATTGACCAGTCATTTGTCCGCGACCTGGTAGAGAAAAAACCTGTCTCCCCGATTATCCATGCAATCATTGGCATAGCGCGTGGGTTCGGACTGCATCTCGTGGCGGAAGGCGTTGAAACCGTTTTTCAAATGAAAACTTTGAATGACCTGGGGTGTGATGAGATGCAGGGGTTTCTTTTCAGTAAACCAATGCCGGCTAACAAGATTGAACAACTGCTGATAAATTCATTCTCAAGCATCTCGGCTCAAGCTTCCTGTAAAAGCTTTTGCCAATAACGATATCGTCACTGAAGTGAAGACCGTTCTTGACATAGAAAAACCTGCTGAAGCAGTGATCCCTAACGGGTTACACAAGCTGGCTTAATAATCTGCTCCATTTTTCCTTTGCCTCTCCCCACCCATTCCTAGTATTATACGCAGGTTTCATACCTTCGCCCCCTGGACACCGATACCCAATGGAAGAGCAAAAGAAAGAAAAACTGACCAAAGAACTGCAGGGGATGGGGCTGGCCACGGTCGGCACCTTCATCCTGCTTTCATTTCTGACCTTCAACGCCGCCGATGTTTCCTGGAACAGCTACTCCAACGAGGGAGGCATCCACAACCTGGGCGGCCGACTGGGCGCGCAGATTGCCGACCTGTTCTTCATCACCATCGGCCTGGCTGCCTACCTGATCCCCATCGCCTTACTGTACATGTCCTACACCCTGTTCCGCTTCAAGGAGATCCGCCTGCGCTCCTACAAGCTGCTGGCCTTCGGCGGACTGGTTTTCTCACTTTCACTGCTGTTCGCTTTTTTCCGCGACAAGACCGAGCTGTTCGGCCAACAGGTCCCCACCGGCGGCGCCATCGGGGTGATCGTCGTGCATTTCCTGAAGAGCACAGTCGGCGCCACCGGAGCCATGCTCCTGCTGCTGCCGCTATTGGCCGCCTCGATCATGATCCTGTCCAAGTTTTCCTTTGTGCTGTTTGCCGGCTGGTGGCTGGAGACACTCAAGCACAAATGGGCCGCCTGGCAGGAAAGCCGCGCCCGCAACCGCCAGGAGCAGCAGCGCGAGAAGGCCAAGCAGGAAGGCATGCCTGCGCCGGCTGCCGCATCATCCGGCCCGCTCATCAAGCCGGCCGCAGCGCCGCCTGCCCGCCCCAATACACTCAAAAAGGAAAAGGATAAAAAGAAGGAAGCGGAAAAAACCGCGGCGGTGCAGGAAACCTTTGCCTTCATCAAGGCCGAGGGAGACTTCCGCACGCCCCCCTTCTCGCTGCTGGATACCCCGCATGCCACGGAAAAAACCCTGGACCGCGATGCCCTGACCATGAACGCCCGCCTACTGGAGAAAAAGCTCAAGGACTACGGCATCGACGGCGAGGTGGTGGAGATCTGCCCCGGACCGGTCATCACCATGTACGAGTTTTCACCGGCTCCGGGCATCAAGATCAGCCGCATCGCCGGCCTGACCGACGATCTGACCATGGCGCTGCAGGCCATGTCGATCCGCATCGTGGCCCCCATCCCCGGCAAAGGAGTGGTGGGGATCGAGGTCCCCAACCGTGACCGCGACATGGTCTTCCTGAGCGAGATCTTCAACTGTGAGGAATTCCACCATAACAAGATGAAACTGCCCTTGGCCCTGGGCAAGGATATCGCCGGCATTCCGGTCGTCACCGATCTGGCCAAGGCCCCGCACCTGCTGGTGGCCGGATCCACCGGTTCGGGTAAATCGGTCTCGATCAACACCATGATCCTGTCGCTGCTCTACATGTTCGAACCGCGCGATGTGCGCATGATCATGGTCGATCCCAAGATGCTGGAGTTCTCCATGTACGAGGGCATCCCACACCTGCTGCTGCCGGTGGTGACCGAGCCCAAAAAGGCCTCCCTGGCCCTGAAATGGGCGGTCAACGAGATGGAGCGCCGTTACAAGCTGCTGTCCGACAAAGGGGTCCGCAACATCGATTCCTACAACAAGAAGCTGGCCGGTGAAGCGCTGGAACTGGAAGAGATGAACAGCTCCGTCCCGGAGGACGAGATTATCGAAGAGCTGGAAGAGATCATCGAGGAAGATGGCGGTGAGGTGCTGGATGACCCGATCCCCTTTGTACTGGATGATACCGAGGTACTGGAACATACCCACCTCCCCTACATCGTGGTCATCGTGGACGAATTGGCCGACCTGATGATGGTGGCCGGCCGCGAGGTGGAGGAGCATATCGCCCGCCTGGCCCAGAAGGCCCGCGCCTCGGGCATTCACCTGATTCTGGCCACCCAGCGTCCCTCGGTGGATGTCATCACCGGCCTGATCAAGGCCAACCTGCCGTCGCGCATCTCCTTCCAGGTGACCTCCAAGGTGGATTCGCGCACCATCCTGGACTGCAATGGAGCCGAAAGCCTGCTGGGCGCCGGCGACATGCTCTACATGCCGCCCGGCACATCCCGCCTGCAGCGTATCCATGGTGCCTTTGTCTCCGACTCCGAGGTGCAGCGCGTGGTTGACTTCCTCAAGAAACAGGGTAAGCCGGTCTATGAGAAATCGATCCTGGAGATGAAGGACAACGACGAAAAGGGCAGCGATGGGGAAGCGGAACAACAGGATGAACGCTGGGAAGATGCCCTGCGGATCGTGGCCGAGACCAAGCAGGCCAGCATCTCCATGGTTCAGCGCCGCCTGCGGATCGGTTACAACCGCGCCGCCCGCATCGTGGAGATGATGGAAAGCGAGGGGATGATCGCCCCCAGCGACGGCACCAGCAAACCCCGTGAAATCCGCCTGGATATCATCCATGCCTATCTGAATTCGCAGTTTACGAAATGATTGCCCAATAGAGGTGCGTTACCTGTGAGATCACTCTCTTGCTGCAACGGGTGCTGGTTAATGTGTCGGCAATTGAATGATTTGCCAGCTGATGTATTTTGATGTATATTGGTATCATTGATACCACGGAGGTGGATTATGGCCATCAGCAGACAACTTGGACTCAGACTTGACGAAACCGACAGCATGAACCTGAAGCGGATTGCCCTGCGCGAAGGACGCAACGAGCAGGATGTGATTCGGGACTCGTTGCGGATGTACGTGCGGAGCGCCGACGAACAGAAAGAGTTTTTTGACTCTGTGGAACGGGGATGGTACGAGCTTCGTTCCGGCTTAGGAACTGTCGTTGCGGAAGATGATGAGTTTTTTGATTCCATGAGGAAAGAGCTTCGGAATGGCAAAACGTCAGCTTAAACGCTCACTGGAATATCAGTCCAGGATCAGGCTCTATGCGGACAATCTGGCGGAACGCTATCGGGTCGAGATTGCGGAAGCTTTTCTGGACCGTGTTGTTGCCGCAGAAAAGCTTCTCAGCGACAACAATCTTGCCGGAACCGATTCACCATATTTGCTTGCCGGTCAACAGGTAGTGCTGAAAGAGTTATACATCGATTCCGGACCGGTCAAGTACTGCATCATCTATGAAGTGGCCGATGAGTATGTCGGGCTGATCTCGATATGGCACGGCATGGGCTCGCGGAACACGGATACACTCACTCGTTTGTGGGGAATGAACCGGTAAAAATGTTCCATTTGGGAAGATCACCGATTACTGACCAGGGAGCTTCATGATGACCATCAACGCCGCGGCCATCCAATTCAACATCAAACAGGGCGATGTAGACGCCAATCTAGCCTATGTCCGCGCTGCCCTCAAACGCGTGGCCGATCAAGGTGTACAACTGGTGCTGCTGCCGGAGATGTGGTCCAGCGGCTTTGCCTACAAGAACCTGAACGAGCTGGCTCTACGCACAGAGGGCATAGTCGAGGAGTTGCTGGAACTATCCAGCCAGCTTAAGCTGGTCATCTGCGGAAGTATGCCCGAACCCAATGGCGACAAAGTCTTCAACGCCGCCTACGTCATGGACAATGGCCGACTGGCCGGGGTCTATCGCAAACTGCACCTGTTCTCCCTGCTGGGCGAGGACAAGGCCTTCTCGGGCGGCAACCAGTGGTTACTGGCCGACACCTCCCTTGGTAAGCTTGGCGTGATCATCTGCTATGACCTACGCTTTCCCGAGCTCTCGCGCCGTCTGGCGCTGGAAGGAGCCCAGGTGCTCTGCGTACCGGCCCAGTGGCCCAAACCGCGCCAGGAGCATTGGCGGACCCTGCTGCGGGCACGCGCCATAGAGAATCAACTCTTCGTCGTGTCGGCCAATGCCTGCGGTCTGGTGGGTAAGCTGGATTTTTTCGGCATGAGCATGATCATCAACCCCAAGGGAGAGGTGCTGGCCGAGGCTGACGAGGAAGAGCGCGAGATCGTGGCAGAATTGGACATGCAGGTCATGGATGACTGGCGCGCCCAGATACCCTGTTTCAACGACCGTAAACCCGAGTGTTACTGAATTATTACTTTTTTCGGCTTGACTTGCCCACTTGTTAGGGCTACGTTTTTATATTAATTCATCCATTCGGAGGTGCTTTTGTGGCCCTATTGATCGGCGCCGGCATCGTTGTCAAACTTGTTCTGATTCTGTTGGGACTTTTCTCGGTGGTCTCCTGGGCCATTATCCTGTTCAAATTCGTCCAGATTCATCGCGCCAACAGCGAATCCGAACGTTTTATGGACTTTTTCTGGAAGTCCAAGCGCTTTGATGCCATCGCCTCCCAGATGGACCGTTTCGTCAACTCCCCTTTGACGGTACTCTTCAACGAAGGCTACAGCGAACTGAAGAAGGTGGTCGAGAACGGAGAAGGCAAGACCGACAGCAGCGCCCTCAGCACCGATCTGGGAGGCGTCGAGAATGTTTCGCGTGCCCTGCGGCGCGCCACCAACTCCGAGATCACCCGACTGGAAAAGTACACCACGTTCCTGGCCACTACCGGATCCACCTCCCCCTTTATCGGGCTGTTCGGTACGGTCTGGGGCATCATGACCGCCTTTGAGGGTATCGGCCGGACCGGTTCCGCCTCACTGGCCGTTGTCGCCCCTGGTATCGCCGAGGCATTGATTGCCACCGCTATCGGCCTGGTGGCCGCCATCCCGGCCGTCATGGCCTACAACCACTTCCAGCACAAGATCCGCGTTCTGATCAAGGAGATGGACAGCTTCTCCACCGAGTTCCTCAACATCGTGCAGCGTAACATCGCGGGGAAATAAGCCATGGCCATGGGCGGACATAATGATAACAGAAGCGTGATGGCCGAGATTAACGTCACCCCGTTGGTGGACGTCATGCTTGTGCTGCTGGTGATCTTCATGGTTACCGCTCCGATGATGCAACAGGGGGTGCAGGTCAACCTGCCCAAAGCGGATAGCAAGGCCATGACCCCGCCTGAGGAGTCCGTAGTGGTAACGGTCGATAAAACCGGCAAGACGTTTATCAACAAGGACGAGGTTCCCGCGGCCGACCTGCGCAACAGACTGGCCACCATGTTTGCCTCACGGACCAAGAAAGAGGTGTTCCTCAAGGCAGATGCCGGGGTACCGTACGGCGAGGTGGTCAAGGCCATGGCCGACATCAAAGGGGCCGGCATTGAACGGCTCGGCATGGTGACGGAACCGTCGCAGAAATAATGATCCACCGACAAGCCACAAGAGACAGCGGCCTCGGTGTCAGCTGTATTATTTCCACCGTCATTCACCTGGCGGTTTTTTTGTTGGTACTGTGGTGGAGTCGCTTTGCCCCCCCCATGACCCTGCAGGAAACCTATTATGTTGATGTGGTCAACCTGCCGGTGACTGCTCCCCGGGCCGGCAGCCCGACCCAGAAGGGTGACGATACCGAGCAGGCGCCTCCTCCGCAAGCCAGGGAAGGCTCCATGGCCTTGCCAACGCCACCGAAACCGGATGGGGCAAAAAAGGCTGCCGAGCCGGCAACAAAAGCCAATGCTTCCGGCCCGGAATCCGAGACCTTTGCCGAGAAGCTGGCCAAGCTTGAGAACAAGGTCGAGGCCCAGCAGCAGGAAGAGGCGCTGGCGCGACTGCGCAACCGGCTCAAATCCGGCAGCGGCCGAGCTGGCATGCCCGCTGCCGGCGGCAAGGATGCCGGCAGCGATTATACCGCCTATATCCAATCGCGCCTGAAAGATGCCTTTCGCGAAACCATCAGTTACTCCAGCAAAAACCCTGAGATGGTGGTCCGCATATTTATTGATAACGACGGAAAACTGTCCCGGCGGAAGGCGGAGCGCAGCAGCGGCGACCGGGCTTTCGAGATATCGGTTCTGCGGGCCATCGACCTGGCCGGCGAGAAGTTCCCCCCCCCGCCAAATCACAAGGTTTTTGAAGGGGTCTTCGTCTTCAAGCCCCAAGGTATTTCACAGAACAGACCGTGACTGAAACGAGAATCTATTTAATGAAAAACATCTTTTTTCTCCTGTTTACCCTGCTTATCTTGTCGATACTTCCCGCCACAGTCCCTGCCCAGAGCGGATACATAGAGGTCACCGCACCCGGCAACCGTCAACTCAGACTTGCGGTAGACACGCCGCGCAGCCTGGATGCAGAACCTGCAGCCACAGTAGCCAGGGAGATGAGCGATGTCCTCACCTTCGACATGAACATGTCCGGCGCCGCCATTGCTGAAACCCGGGAACAGCTGCCTCTCCCAGGCGGCATCACCCTGGCTGACTCTGATTTCATCCCTTGGCTGAGCGGGGGTTTCGACCTGCTCGTGCGCAGTGAGTACAGTATCAAAGGTGATGATCTGACGGTTGAGTTCAGGCTTTACGACGTACTCAACCGCAAGCTGATGTCCGCCAAACGCTATCTGGGAAAGACCAGGGATCTGCGCCGCTTCGCGCACTCCTTTGCCGACGAGATCCTACTGGCGGTTACCGGCGAAAGAGGCTGCTTCACCACCCGAGTTGCCTTTGTCACCACCCAATCCGGCAACAAAGAAATAGCCATCATGGATTGGGACGGCCACAATCTGCTGCAGCTGACCAGGAACCGGTCCATCAACCTCAATCCCGACATTTCCCCGGATGGCCATGAAATCATTTTTACATCCTACAAGCAAGGCAACCCCGACCTGTACAAGCGGCTCATCTCCAGCACCGCCGAGGTTCCGCTTTCCCGGCGCAAAGGGCTCAACATCACCGGCAGCTGGTCGCCGGATGGTTCCAGGATCGCTCTAGCGCTCTCCAAGGACGGCGACTCTGAAATCTATACCATCTCCAAAGACGGCACGCATCCGCAGCGCCTTACCGTTAACCCGGCCATCGAAGTTTCTCCCACCTGGTCGCCCGATGGAAAGCAGATCGCCTTTGTTTCCGACCGGCTCGGTAAACCGCAGATATTCATAATGAATGCCGATGGCGGCAATGTTCACCGCTTGACCACATCCGGGAGCTACAACGTCAATCCGCGCTGGTCGCCCAAAGGAGACAAGATTGCTTATGCCCGCATGCAAGGTGGTGGGTTCCAGATCTACACGATCAACGCCGACGGCAGCGGCGATTCCGCGCTAACCAGTGCGGGAAGCAGTGAAAATCCAGCCTGGTCGCCAGACGGGCGCTTCATAGCGTTTAGCTCCAAGCGCGAAAGAGTTGAAGCGATCTACATTATGCGCTCTGACGGCAGCGGCCAAACCAGGATCAGCCAAGGCAAGGGCAACAGTACCCAGCCGGCATGGTCAACACGCTAAGCGGAGCTCTCAGCTTGAGTTCATAAAACCTATGTAAATTATTTTCAATTAGCGATTGCATTATCTCCTGTGGGATGTATAATTTCTTCGATTCAGAAGACATTCAGGCAAGCGCCTCATAAAATTCCTGACAAAGGAGATTACGATGAAAAGAGGGATGATAGCACTATTGGCAGCGCTCAGCATGACGGCTCTGGTAGCCGGCGGTTGTGCAAACAAAGAGGTAGTCAAAACAGAAGAACCCATCGTGGTCAAGCCCGAACCGGTCAAGGTCGAAGCACCCAAGCCAGTCGAGGCGCCCAAGCCGGTTGAACAGCCGAAACCGGTTGAACAGCCAAAAGCCGAGCCGCCCAAGGAGATGGAGGCCCAGTCCGCCAAGGCGTCAGCCGTTGAAGCCGCCTTTGAAACCGTCTATTTTGATTTTGACAAATCCGATCTGCGTCAGGATGCCCGCGACGTACTCTACAAGAACGCCGAAATCCTGCTGAAGACCAAAACAGACGCCAAGATCAAGATCGAAGGTCATTGCGACGAACGTGGTTCTGCCGAATACAACCTGGCACTGGGCGAGCGCCGCGCAAACTCCGCTCTGCAGTATCTGCTCACCCTGGGTGTGCAGGCTGACCGCCTCTCCATTATCAGTTATGGCAAAGAGAAGCCGGCAGTTCAGGGCAGTGACGAGGCTGCCTGGTCAAAAAACAGAAGGGCTGAGTTCACCATAGTTCAATAGATCCCAGAAAACCGTCACACGAACATTTAAAACGCCGGAAAGTCCATCGACTTCCCGGCGTTTTTTTGTCCAGCTGCAGTTCGTCACATCTCGCTTGCATTAACCTCGTGAAATCACCGTATCTAAACACAATTCTTTCGCTTATTTCATCCCGGCCCTTCATTCATGTTGCTTAGATAAGCGTCAATATAACCATATACTTCAGACAAGTTATTTTAAAACTCATTAAGCGGCTTGGTTTTTGCTATTGGTATGCTAATGAAATTGATATAAAGATTTCATTGCGATCAAATCCCAATGAAAGATTCCCTGATTGCGATAGTGAAATCTTCATGGAAGTCTTCTGTCTGTGCCTAACCTACTGAAATCCGACGTCTGCAGACGTCAAACTCAACTTTGAGAGCAAATTCAATCCGGGAGAAGAAGCGTGTCTTGTTCGATCCCCTCTAGTTGCATGGCTTGCAGCAAAATTCCGTCATATAGCTGATAAACATGGATAAAATAGGGCAAATGACATTGTGTTGAGGATGTGTCCTTCGTTGAAGGACTACAGGATTAATTTATATGGTGATTTGTCCACAAAAAAATTCCACAATGTGCGGCTTGTCAAGCAAGTCGGTTATGGTTGCTTTCTGTTTGGCGTTATTTGTGTCCATGTTGTCCGGTCCGGCTGAAGCGGCGCTTCAGTGCTACGACTGTCACGGGACACGAAGCACACTCGACAACCGCCCGGTTGACGCAGCTTTTCGCAATCCTTCCAGCGGCGGTTTTCAGGGCAATCACCGCACCCATCTGGACTCATCCGCCTCCTTCAACGCCTGCAACATCTGCCACCCCGGCAGCAGCTACACCGCATCCCACCGTGACGGACAGATCAAGATATCGCCACGCATCAACGGCTCAGCCAGCACAACATATTATCCATCATATAACAACAACACCTCCTCCTTTTCCCAAGCTTCGAATCCCACTATGGGAACCTGTTCCAACGTCAACTGCCACTTCGAGGCAGAGACGCCTGCATGGGGGACCGACCCGGCGGTGACTAACTGCGGCACTTGTCACGGTGCGCCCCCGTCAGGTACATCGTCGAGCTACAACGGTGGAGCAGCGGGAAGCCACGCCAAACACGACCAATATTACCATGGCAGTGACAACTGCAATAAATGTCACACCGATAACGCCACATTTGCACACGCCACCAGCGCAGGAAATCGCGTCCTGAACATCAGCTTCGCTACGGCTCCCAACAACGGTAATGGTTCCTATACCGGCCAGCTCAACGACTATCTGCCCAGCCAGAACAACCTCTTTGGCGATTGTACGAACACCTATTGTCACAGCAAGGGGACCTCGGCCACTCCCTCCGACGCGTCTCCGAACATCACCGCCACCTGGGGCGGCACCCTCAACGCCGACTGTTACGGTTGCCACGGCAACGACAACAGCGCCGCATACAGGATGGGTACGGTCGGCAGCGCCGCCCACACCAAGCATGTGCAGTCCTACGCCTACGGCTGCGTCAAATGCCACGCCGCTACGGTCTCCGGCAACCGGACCATCTCCAACTACGCCAACCATATCAACCGCCAGGTGAATGTCGCCTTCAACAACAGTACCACGGCTGAAAATGGCACTTACGCCGGCACAGCCTCGCCCATGACAAAAATCCCCGGATCGGCCAGCGGCACGTGTGCCAACGTCTACTGTCACAGTAACGGCAACGGCGGGATGCCCAACAACAACACCTTCACCTGGGACTCGCCGCAAGGGATCTTGGGCTGCACCGGCTGCCACAGCGGCAACGCGGCCAGCGGCACACCCATCGCCACCGGCAAACACCCGGCCCATGTCAACAATGCCGCCGTCCTGGGGACCAACATCGGTTGTGCCGAATGCCACGCCAAGACCGTGGATAGCGACGCCAATATCAGCAACACACTGAACCACGTCAACAAGCTCAAGGACTACTCAGGGGTGAAGGCCGGCCAGAGCGGCACCTACAGCACGGCCAGCGGGGTCTGCTCCGCGCCCTACTGCCACAGCGACGGCAAGGGAACCGCCAAGAGCATGACCAGCGACAACTGGAAGGCTGCCACCACCCTTGACTGCAAAGGATGCCACGGCAGCGATGCAGCGCCCGCCTTCACCTCCGGCACGGCCGGGGAGCCGAACTATGCCAATCTCGGCGCGGGGGTGCCCAGGGCCAACAGCCACGAGAAACACACAACCGCAGGACCGGCAATCTGCGACGCTTGCCATATCGGGACCACCACGAGCGGCACGGCGATCAAAGCGGGCTCATCTCTCCATGTCAACAAGGCCATCGACGTAGGCTTCAACAGTGCCAAGGCGGGGACAGGGGTGGGCTGGTCGGCGGGTACCAAGACCTGCGACAACATTTCCTGTCATGGCGGCACCTCGGCCCAGTGGGGGGGCAGCGTCGGCTGCATCGACTGCCACGGCAGCAGCACCGCGGATACGGATTATTTCACCTTTGCTTTCAATTACAGCCCTACGGCCAAGATCCACCTGACCGAGTGGAAAACCACCGGGCACGGCCGGATGTCATCCGCCGCCTCCGGGCCATCCGGCCGCTATCCGGGATCGAACAACCCGGCCGCAAACCTTCCCGGCAATCCCTGCTGGTACTGTCATGACAACAACGTCCTGCACAACTACAGCGGCAATCCCTTCAGGCTCAAACAGCACAGCCAGTACGGCAATCGCTTCGACAAGGAGTGCGTCTACTGCCACATGCAGGGAACTGTTCCCGAGTGTCTCGGTTGCCATAATGTCGATCAAGTTAACGGCAGGTCGCTTGCGCCGCAACTAAGAAACATCTCCAGTTCCGGAACAAGGATCCCCCTCTGGGCGAACAACTCATCCGTCCATGTCCCGCGGCCCGACCACAGACCGTGGCAAAATTCCGGCGGTGTGCCCTCCTGCCTGTCCAGCAGTTACCTGGGCACCCCATGCCACTATGTCGATACGCTCGATTCCAGGCAGGACGCGAAGCTCCACAACACGGGCGCCGGGTTCTGGAGCCTGGCCCAGATAGCGGATGTGAAGAACCAGTACATGTCGATGGGAGTCTGCCTGAAGTGCCATGACGACGACAGCAACAACAAGTGCACCGGTTGCCATACCCCGCCTGCGGATAACCTG
>Ga0209317_1002119_pt1 | contig 15085 bp, 11 predicted proteins | sample RifGroB2_FD_183994 | JGI IMG/M metagenome (GOLD analysis project Ga0209317, IMG submission 183994) | Soil microbial communities from Rifle, Colorado, USA - Groundwater B2 (SPAdes) (version 2) | ecosystem: Environmental > Terrestrial > Soil > Unclassified | place: Rifle, Colorado | collected... | reverse complement strand
GTCATCGACCAGCGCGCGCATGGCTTTGGCGTTGGCCTGGAAATCCGCGGAGCGGGCATTAAGTTTGGTGTCGAGGATGGGCATAGAACTTCTTTCAGGCCGTTTTGTCTTCTTGCAGTCCAAGCTGCAGCTTCATGTCATCCCGAATTTTGAACTTCTGGATCTTGCCGGTCACGGTCATCGGGAACCCGGTCACAAAGCGAATGTAGCGGGGCACCTTGTAGTGCGCAATCTGGCCTTTGCAGAAGGCTTTGACATCGTCCTCGCTCAGGGTCTGGCCCGGCTTCGGGATGATCCAGGCGCACAGCTCCTCGCCGTATTTGGGGTCTGGGATGCCCACCACCTGCACGTCCTGAATCTGGGGGTGGCGGTAGAGAAACTCTTCAATCTCACGCGGGTAAATGTTTTCACCGCCGCGAATCACCATGTCCTTGATGCGCCCGACAATGTTGACATAGCCCTCAATGTCCATGGTCGCCAGGTCGCCGGTGTGCATCCAGCCCTGCTCGTCAATCGCCTCGGCGGTGCGGCTCGGGTCTTCCCAGTAACCGTGCATCACCGAGTAGCCGCGCGTGCACAGCTCGCCCGACACGCCCGGCGCCACTGTTTCTCCGCTGACCGGATCAATCACCTTGACCTGCAAATGCGGCTGCACCAGGCCGACGGTGGACACCCGTTTTTCCAGCGGCGTCGTGGTGCTGCTCTGGCAGCTCACCGGGCTGGTTTCGGTCATGCCGTAGGCGATGGTGACCTCGGACATGTGCATGTCGCGCATCACCCGCTTCATGACCTCGATCGGACACGGCGAGCCGGCCATGATGCCGGTGCGCAGGCTGGTCAGGTCGAACTCGGCAAAGCGCGGATGGTCCAGCTCGGCGATGAACATGGTGGGCACGCCGTGCAGGCCGGTGCATTTTTCGTCCTGCACGGTTTGCAACACGGCCAGCGCATCGAAGCCATCACTCGGATAAACAATGGTCGCGCCGTGCGTGAGGCAGGCCAGGTTGCCCAGCACCATGCCAAAACAGTGGTACAGCGGAACCGGAATACACAGGCGGTCAGAGGACGTGAGCTTCATGGCTTCGCCAATGAAGAAGCCGTTGTTCAGGATGTTGCGGTGCGTCAGCGTGGCGCCCTTGGGGAAGCCGGTGGTGCCGCTGGTGAACTGGATGTTGATCGGGTCGCTGGCGCGCAGCGTGCTGGCAATGGCTTCCAGCCGCGGGTCGGTCGCGTCCCCCGAAGCCAGCAGCGTCGAGAAGCGCAGCAAGCCCGGCGCTTCGTCGGCCTGGCCCGGCTCATCGAGCCACACCACCGTGCGCAGATGCGGCAGGCGGGCGGACTGCAGCGCGCCCGGCTGCGACGTGTCCAACTCAGGCGCCAGTTCACGCAGCATGCCCAGGTAGTCGCTGGTCTTGAAGCGGGCCATGGTCACCAGGGCCTTGCACGCCACCTTGTTCAGGGCATAGTCCAGCTCGGCCACGCGGTAGGCCGGGTTGATGTTGACCAGAATCAAACCAACCTTGGCGGTGGCCAGTTGCATCAGCAGCCACTGCGCGTTGTTATGCGACCAGATGCCGACGCGCTCGCCCGGCTTCAAGCCCAAACCCAGCAAGGCACTGGCCAGTTGATTACTCGCAGTTTGCAGCGCGCGGTAGCTGTAGCGCTGGTGCTGGTGTGCGCTGACCAGCGCTTCGTGCTCGGGCTGGCGCGCCACCATGGCGTCAAAAAAGTCGCCCAGCGTTTGGTCGATCAAGGGCACATCGGTCGCGCCGCTGGACAGGCTGCAGGTCAAGGCGGGCGCACGCAAAGTGTCCGCGGTAGTTGGTGTCATGGAAATTCCCCCAAGTGGGCATAAGCCCGGATAGCCATCGCAGTGACAAGCATAGCGGTCCGAAGCCACCGATGTGTGCCACCCAGGTTGCAAATCGTGCCATAACATCACATACTCCAGCCCATGCCGTCCCGCCCGCTTCATCCCGCACTCGCCGGCGCCAGCCTGACCGCCGGTGCGGCCCTGACTCCCATTGCATTTGTCAAGGCCATTGTGCAGGCTTACGCGGACCAACACAAAGACCCGGCCAAGGCGCTGGCGCTGGCACATATTGCGCCAGCCGCCCTGGCGGACCCGGCGGCCCGCATCACCGCGGCCCAAATGGAGCGCATCTCGGGTGCCGCCATGCAGGAGCTCGACGATGAGGCCCTGGGCTGGTTCAGCCGCCGCCTGCCGTGGGGCAGCTACGGCATGCTGGCACGCGCCAGCATCAGCGCCCCCAGCCTGGGCCTGGCCTTGCAGCGCTGGTGCCGCCACCACGGGCTGATTGCCGATGACATCACCCTGCAATTGACGGTGGCGGGCGACACCGCCACTTTATCCATCACCGAGCACCGGTCCTTGGGCGACTTGCGCGAGTTCTGCCTGGTCTCGGTTTTGCGCAACATCCATGGTCTGGCCTGCTGGCTGATCGACTCGCGCATCCCCCTGCAGGGCGCGCAGTTTCCGTTTGCCGCACCCAGGCACCAGGACGTCTATGGGGTGTTGTTCTCCGGCCCGAGCGTCTTCAACACGGCACCCGCGGCGATCCGCTTCGATGCGCGTTACCTGCCGCTGCCGCTGCGCCGCGATGAGGCGGCCCTGCAGCAGATGCTGCAACGTGCGCTGCCCTTGACGGTGCTGCAATACCGGCGCGACCGCCTGCTGGTGCAACGCGTGCGCCAGGCACTGCTGACGCAGCCGGATCAAAGCCACAACGCGGACGATTTGGCCGCGCTGCTCAAGCTCTCGCCCCGCACCCTGCACCGCCAGCTCAAGGACGAAGGGGCCTCGCTGCAGGCGCTCAAAGACGAGGTGCGCCAAAGTCGCGCGCTGGCGCTGTTGCTGCGCACATCGCGCCCGATCAAGCAAGTGGCGCAAGGCGCCGGGTTTCAGAACGAGAAAAGTTTCATCCGGGCTTTTCGCGGCTGGACCGGCACCTCGCCGGCGGCGTTTCGGCGTTCAGGGCCGCCGGCACGGACTTAAGCGCCGCCCGGTGCGGATTCTTCGCTATTAATTTTGTGGATAACTTGAGAGGCCGAGCCCGGGGTCCGGCGCGCGAAGCCAGCACGGGCGTGCCCGGCAAAACCCGGCCCGGCAGGCCCGCCGCGAAAACCGGCGCAGGGCCGGGACCGCAGGTGCTATTTGCTCCACAAATTTTGTGGATAACTTTGTGTAGCAGTTCAGGGACAACCCGGCAAACCCTTACTGGGCGCTGGCTGCAACACGGTGCCCAATAAACAGGCGACCGGTATAAGTCTCAATTTACGGGTCAAGAAGGTGCAAGCGCCTAGCAGAAAAATAAGCAAATTGACAAGCAAAGGAACTTGAAAAAAATAAATATTTCTTAAAAGATGCCGCCCTGACAGGGCCAAAGAAGCGGCCCAAACCGCTCGCCATTGATGCACAACTTCTGTGGACAACTTTGTGGACGAAGCGGCTGAAAAGGCGCCAAAGCCACAGCCGGTGCGGGCTGCGTCACAACGCCCAAATAACAGGCAGCCCCGGCATCCGGACAAGGCATCCAGCTGATTTCGCTATGTATTTAATAGCTATTAACGCTTATTACACGGGGGCTAGAGGTCAATTTGTTATAAATAGTGAGGCTCAGGCCTTGGTCTGTCGGCGAGCTTTGTGCTGTTCCAGCGTTTCCGTCGGCGCGCCCTGCTTCACCCACTCGGCCCAGCCGGCGCCGCAAAACAGGATGAACTCCTTGGCCTCATCGACGAGGACCCGAAATCCTTTGGTAATGGCCATGGTGTGCGCCTGGCTGTTCACTCGGACATACGAGGTGCCCGCTGCCACTTTATTTACGCCTGCTCGGCCACACAAACCCGGTTGCGCCCGCCGTTCTTGGCCTGGTACAACGCGGCATCGGCGCGGCGGATGGCTTCATCGGGCAGCTCATCGCCGCGAAGCTGGCTCACGCCCGCACTCACGCTCAACGCCAGCGGCTGGCCCTTGACTTCCAGCCTTGCCTGCGCGATCCGTTCCCTGATCTTTTCAGCGGTCCGGCGCGCTTCATCGAGCGCGCAGTGGTCCAGCACCACCAGAAACTCTTCGCCACCCCAACGCACCGCGATATCGGACTTGCGCAAGGTGTCCCGCAGCGTCTCTGCCACCCGGCACAGCACCCGGTCGCCCTGCGCATGACCATATTGGTCGTTGACCCGTTTGAAGTAATCCAGGTCTAGCAGCAGCACCGACACCGGCCGGGGCGTGCGCGCGCAGTCGGCCATCAGTTTGTCCATCAGGATGTCAAAAACCTGGCGGTTGAGCATGCCGGTGAGTTTGTCGGTAGCGGCCATCTCCTCGATGCGGCGCTGGTAGCGCGACAGCGACAGATTCATCAGCATCACCACCACCAGGGTGATGACAAGGCAAATGGCCAGGTTGATGTAGAGCGTCTTGCGCACCTCGACCAACGCCTCTGACTCATCCTTCTCAATAAACAGATACCACTTGAGCTCCGGGATGTAATTCACGTTGAGCAGGTGGTTGCTGCCGTCCGCTTCATACTGATAACCGCCGTTTTTGTCCTGCAGGATGCGATCGATGATGTCGCGCAGACCCGGGCGGGCGTGCAGATCGGCCAAGTCCGGCGTGGCGTCATGCCCCCGCAGCACCACCCGCCCCTGGCCGTTGACGAAATAGATCGTGCGCTGGTAGCGTTGCTGGTAATCCTTGATCCGTCGATGCATGGCGTCCATCGTCAGGCCAATGCCGGTGGCGCCCAGGTACTGCCCGGCAAAATCGAAGACGCGGTAGTTGATGAAGATTGTCATGGCGTCCTGGTTGGCCTGGTCGGGGTCGACATTGATCTCGTAGGGCTCCTTCATGTCGCGCACCCGGTAGTACCAGGCATCCCGCGGCTCCGTCGGTGAGATTTTTTTCAGGACGCCACCGCCGGTGTAATAGTTGCTGCTGCGCTCGGACACAAAAAAGCTGCTGAAGGCGCCGTAACGGTTCTTGACTTCCTGCAGGTAGCGGTTCATCTCACTCACGTCGCGCTCGCCTTTCAGCACCCAATCACGCAAGAACGTGTCATGCGCCATGGTGGAAGAGATCACCACCGGCTGCACCAGGTCTTTTTGCAGCGCCACATAGATGTTGCTGGCCGCCAGCGGCAACTCGCGCCCGATGATGGCTTCACGAATGACGTTTTTGGAGACGAAGTAACTGCCCAGGGTGGTGGCGAAAAAGCCCGCTGACATCAGCAGACTGAGCAAGACCAACAAACGGCGGCCGTCGAAAATGCGATGGGCAGAAACCATGGGGCTTGCGGAGAATATTTTGGGTTTGCTTGGGGCTTGCGTGCGCGGTCACGGCTGACGCCAACCGTGGGGCGAGTTTACACAGGGCGTGTTCAGACGCCACGCCGAAGCAATGGATAAAGGCCACCGCGCGGATGCGCAGGGTGGCAATGTCATGGACAGAGCGGTGGCGCCGTGGGCGACCTGATCGCCCGGCACCTGAAAGACTCGCCGCCGCTGGAGCCACTAAGGGCGGCGCGCAGGCGGGAGTCTCATTGAGGATTCAGGCCGACTCGCGGCGACGCAAGCCTGCAAGTACGGCGAGACCCAGCCCCAAAAGCGCAACACTGCCAGGTTCCGGTACGCCATTGGGAACTGGCGGCGGTTCAGAAGCACCCGGGGCGAATACCGCACCGCCGTAGGTGAAGTAAGTGTCATAAGCGTCGTAACCACTCAACAACAACTGGAACGGGTTGCCGGCTGTGATCGAGAACGGGCCACTCTTGCCTGATACATCAACGTTCGCAAAACTGTAGCCCCCGCCAAGCGCGGTAAATGGATCGGCAATGGCGGCCCCATCAAGCCTCAGAGAGGCGACATCCGAAGTAGCCAGGATCAGGCTGATGTAGTCGGTCGGAAAATCCGCGGAGCCGGAGGGTGTCGCGAATACATAACTCTTGAGCCACTGATCTGCCCCAGGCACGATCGTCATCGCCGGGTCGGTGTTGGCATTCGCCTCGGTTTGTCCGATCAGATACTGGGCGACCAGAATCGGCTTGTCGGCCGTGATCGTTTTGCCGACAGGAACGCGAATTTCGGAGAACTGGCCAGCGTTGAGGGTGGCCAACACCACGCCGTCCACCTTGACCTCCGTGGCATCCGCCGACGCAACAATGCGCACGACGTCACCGTTTGCCCCGGTTCTCGGCGTGGGTGCGACGTGATATGTTTTGGACAGTTGGGCGATGCTGGGCATTTGCTCAACAATGTGATCGCAGTAGGTATTCCCACCCGGAATATTGGCACACGAATTACCCGAGAACACCGCGATCGGCTTGTCCGCTGTGACAGTTGAACCCGTCAAGTTGCTGCCACCGGAAATCATATAAGTCTGACCCGCATTGAGCACTTTCGTGACGGAACTGCCACCGGCGGCATTGATGGTCACGGTGGTATTGTTTTGCGTTGCCTGGGCAGATACTTGTTCAAGGCCAGCGCCACTGTAAGCCGCCACCACATAACTGGTGCCGAGCTTGCTGCCGTCGATCAAGTAGGTCATGTCGGTCGTTTGAGGCGCCCGATTCAGGAAGTAGCCACTGACGTTGCTGCTGGACTGGATCTTGAAACCGTTGTTCTGGATCGTATTGCTTGCGAGTTCATAGGACTGCGGCACAGAGAGTACTGAAAATCCCTGGGCGCCCAAGTTAAACGCAGTATTGACAACGCCGTCCGTGCTGGTGAGCGTGCCGGTGGCATTGGCCGCACCAAAAATGAAGGCTTCACGAACGCCACTGCTGTAGATGTTCGGATTCATTTGAAAATACAACTCATTGGCATCAGCCGACGACATAAGGGCGCCACCACAAACGGCGCCCAGGATTGCAGCGAGACGACTGAGTCTGGCTGACGCTGGTGTCTTAATCATTCAATTCTCCTTTTGCGTTTATTGAGTCATTCGAGCCCCTGAATTCCCAGGCGCCGTCGAACCCACGCAAAAATCGAGCCGCACTTCTAAGTAATTGATTTAAAAAGATATTGTGATGGCGTCGAATCTAATTGAAAAAAAATGTAAAAGAACTCGACAGGAGTTGACACGTCTTCGGCATCGCTGACTGGGACGATCAATTGAGGACGGGGCTGGCGCGCGCAGCCATGCTGCGGGCTGTCCCGCAGAAGCACCCCTGAAGTGTTAAGGACAGAGCTTGTTCGCTTCGCGCAACGGCGGTCTGTCCCGCAAAAACGCCCCTGAAATGTTGAGGACAGAGCTTGTTCGCTTCGCGTAACGGCGGTCTGTCCCGCAAAGTCTCAGGAGAGTGCCCTTTGAATGATGATCTTCTGCACGTCTGAGGTGCCTTCATAAATCTGGCACACGCGCACGTCGCGGTAGATGCGCTCGACGGGGAAGTCGCTGACATAACCGTAGCCGCCCAGGGTCTGGATGGCGGCGCTGCAGACCTGCTCGGCCATTTCGCTGGCAAACAGCTTGGCCATGGCGGCTTCTTTCAGGCACGGGCGTCCGGCATCGCGCAAGGACGCGGCGTGCCAGATGAGCTGGCGCGCAGCCTCGATCTGCGTGGCGCACTCGGCCAGGCGGAAGCCCACCGCCTGGTGGTTGAAGATGGCGGTGCCAAAGCTTTGCCGCTCCTTGGCATAGGCCAGCGCCACCTCAAACGCGCTGCGCGCCATGCCCACACTTTGCGCGGCAATGCCGATGCGCCCACCCTCCAGAGCGCCCAAGGCAATCTTGTAGCCCTCGCCCTCCAGTCCAATCAGGTTCTCCACCGGAATGCGGCAGTTGTCAAAGTTGATCTGCGCCGTATCGCTGCTGTGCTGGCCGAGCTTGTCTTCCAGCCGGGCCACCACGTAGCCGGGTGCGTTGGTCGGCACGATGAAGGCACTCATGCCCTTCTTGCCCGCGCCCTTGTCGGTGACGGCAATGACGATGGCCACGTCGCCATTTTGGCCGCTGGTGATGAACTGCTTGACGCCGTTGATGACGTAAGCATCGCCTTCGCGCGTGGCCGTGGTGCGCAGGCCGGACGCGTCCGAGCCCACATGCGGCTCTGTCAGGCAAAACGCGCCCAGCAACTGGCCTTGCGCGAGCGGCGTCAGCCATTGCCTCTTCTGCGCGGTATTGCCGTAGCGCATCAGGATGGCGTTGACCGGGCAGTTGGTGACGCTGATCGCGGTGCTGGTGCCACCGTCACCGGCGGCGATTTCTTCCAGCACCAGCGCCACCGTCAGGTAGTCCATGTTGGCCCCACCCAGCTCTTCCGGCACACAGATGCCGTAGGCGCCCAGCGCGGCCAGCCCCTGGTGCGCTTCCTTGGGAAAAGTGTGCGCCTTGTCCCACTGGGCGGCGTTGGGCCAGAGTTCGGCTTGGGCAAAGGCGCGCACCGCGTCGCGGATCATTTCCTGGTCTTGGGTTAGCAACATGGGTCAGGCTCTCAATCGTTCGTCAAATTTATAAAAAAGGGGGCGCTAGCCCCCGTCCGTCTTGCGCAGACAGCTATTAATTTTATAGCATTTCGAGTGCCACGGCCGTGCCTTCACCGCCACCGATGCAGAGCGTGGCGACGCCTTTTTTCAGGCCGCGGGCCTGCAGGGCGTACATCAGCGTCACGATGATGCGAGCACCGCTGCAGCCAATCGGGTGGCCCAGCGCGCAGGCGCCGCCGTTGACGTTGACGATCTCATGGCTCAGTTTGAGCTCGTGCATCAGCGCCATCGGCACCACGGCAAAGGCTTCGTTGACTTCCCACAGCTCCACGTCTTTGACCGCCCAGCCGGCTTTGGCCAGCACTTTTTGACTGGCACCGATGGGCGCGGTCGAGAACCATTCGGGTTCTTGCGCATGCACGGCGTGGCTGACGATGCGCGCCAGCGGCTGGCAGCCGAGTTTGGCGGCGGTCGACGCCCGCATCAGCATCAGCGCAGCGGCGCCGTCGTTGATGCTGGAGCTGCTGGCCGCCGTGATGGTGCCGTCTTTCTTGAAGGCTGGTTTGAGGCTGCTGATCTTGTCGAGCTTGACCTTGCCGGGGCCCTGGTCGATGGAGATGACGGTGTCACCGGCCCGGCCCTTGATCGTCACCGGGGCGATTTCCGCGGCAAATGCGCCCGAGGTGGTGGCGGCTTGTGCGCGCTGCACGCTGGTGGTGGCAAAAGCGTCTTGTTGTGCGCGCGTGAAGCCGTATTTGGCGGCGCAGTCTTCGCCAAAGGTGCCCATCGAGCGACCGGCTTCATAGGCGTCTTCCAGGCCGTCGAGCATCATGTGGTCAAAAATGCGGTCGTGGCCAATGCGGTAGCCGCCGCGCGCTTTTTGCAGCAGATAGGGCGCGTTGGTCATGCTCTCCATGCCACCGGCCATCAGCACGTCGGCACTGCCGGCGAGCAGCATGTCGTGGGCGAACATGGTGGCGCGCATGGCCGAGCCACACATCTTGGACAGGGTCACGGCACCGGTGCTCTTGGGCAGGCCGCCCTTGAAGCCGGCCTGGCGCGCGGGGGCCTGGCCCTGGCCGGCCATCAGGCAGTTGCCAAAGATCAGCTCATCGACCATCTCGGGCGTGAGTTTGGAATTGGCGCTGGCACGGTTTAGTGCGGCCTGGATGGCGACGCCGCCCAGGTCGTGGGCCGCCAGGCCTGCAAAGTCGCCCTGAAAGCTGCCCAGGGGGGTGCGGGCAGCGCTGACGATAACGATAGAGTCATTCATATCAAGTCCTTTCAGTTAAAAAATCGGTTTGACGCAGATGGGGTCTGCGTGAGCAGCCACCAGGCCGGTCGCAAATTCAGATCGATGACGGTACTTGCGCATCGCTGATCTCCGGGTGAAAGCGCTTGCCCTGGTCATACGGAAACACGTCATAGACGTGCCCGGCCTGGATGCGCTCCTTGTGGCTTTGCCAGAAAGCCGCGTCCAGCAACTCGGCGTGGTGCTTCATGAACACCTCGCGCACGAACGGGTTGCCGAGCAAAAAAGGCGCAAAGGTTTCGGGGAACACGTCCTTGGGGCCGACGCGGTACCAGACCTCGCCCGACATCTCGTCTTCTTCATTGCGCGCCTGCGGCACCTTGCGAAAGTTGCAGTCGGTGATGTATTCGATCTCGTCGTAGTCGTAGAACACCACCTTGCCGTGGCGGGTGATGCCAAAATTCTTCCACAGCATGTCGCCGGGGAAGATGTTGGCCGCCACCAGGTCTTTCAGGGCGTTGCCGTACTCGATGACGCCGCGCTCGATCTGCTCACGCGCCCGTGCGGCCGCCGGGCTGGTGTCGTCCGGGTTGGCGCCGCCGGCATCAAACGCCTCCTGCAGGTAAATGTTGAGCGGAATCATGCGGCGTTCAATATAGACATGCTTGATGATGACTTCAATGCGGCCGTCGCCGTCACGGTCGCTGATCTCCAGCTGGCTGGGCGCAAATTTCTCCAGTTCGGCGATCAATTCATCGTCAAAGCGCGCGCGCGAAAAACCCACCTCGCTGTACTCCAGCGTGTCGGCCATGCGCCCGACCCGGTCGTGCTGCTTGACCAGCAAATACTTGGCCTTGATCTGCTCGCGCGTGGTGTCCTTGGGCGGCGGGTAAAAGTCCTTGATGACCTTGAACACATACGGAAACGAGGGCAGGTCAAACACCAGCATCACCATGCCCTTGATGCCGGGCGCAATGCGAAACTTGTCGGTGGAGTGGCGCTGGTGGTGCAAAAAGTCGCGGTAAAAAAGCGTCTTGCCCTGTTTGGCCAGACCCAGGGCGTTGTAGATCTCGTTGCGCGGCTTGCGCGGCATCATGCTGCGCAGGTACTGCACATAGGCCGACGGTATTTCCATGTCCACCATGAAATAGGCGCGCGCAAAGCTGAACAGCATCAGCAAATCATCCTCGCCAAACAGGACGGCATCAATCACCAGCTGGCCTGCCCTGCCATACAAGACCGGCAAGGCAAATGGAAACTCGTTAAAGCCGTTGATCAGCTTGCCGACGATGTAGCAGCCCTTGTTGCGAAAGAACAGACCGGAGAGCACCTGAAGCTGAAAATTGGCGCGCAGCTTGACCTCGCCCAGTTGCTCGACCATGGCCACCTGCACCCGCGCGGCGTCACCGCCCAGGTCGGCAAACGGGCAGCGCAAATCAAAGTCCAGCACCATCTGCACCAGCACCTCGGCCAGGCTGTCGTGCGTGGGGTAGTAGGAGCGGTAGGTCGGGCTGGTCTCGGACTCGTCGTTTTCGATGTACTCGGTACTCACCGCCGGGCGCACAAAAATAAAGTCGTTCTGGAAATAGCTGTGGTGCAGGATTTTGGTCGTCACCGAATTGAAGAAAGTCTCGGCCAGCTCGGGCTGGTGGTGGTCCACCAGCAGGCCGATGTAATGCAACTTGACCTGCTGCCACACCTCCATGGGCTGTTCGTCCGCCTTGAACTCGCGCGCCAGCCGCATAAAACATTCACGCACCCGCAGGTCATAGAACTCGATCCGGTCCCGCTGGGCGCGTTGCTGGCCATGCCAGTCGGCGGTCTCGAAGCGGTGCTTGGCGCGCGCCGACTCGGTTCTGAACAGGCGGTAATGGCGGTTAAAGCCATCCATCATGGCCTTGGCAATGTCGTAGGCAAGCGAGGAGTCAAGCCGGGTAGGAAACATGTCAGCTATATATTTTGTAGCTAGCTACGCAATAAACACGGGGGCTAGAGGCCATTTTCTTATAAACTCAGAGGACTGCGAAAGGCGGCGCCGACGCGGGCCACGGCCGACTGGTAATGCGCTGCCAACTCATCCGGGTTTGATACGCTCATGTGCAGGTCCTGCAGCAAGCCGTTGAACACACCATAGACCCAGCCGTGCAGGGTCACGTTCTGCCCCGAGCCCCAGGCATCTTGCAGCACCGTGCTTTGCGCCACGTTGACCACCTGCTCAATCACATTCAGCTCCACCAGCGCGTCATAACGCGCATGCTCGGGCAAGCCGGCCAGCAGCGCCTGGTGCCGGTCTCGCACATCCTGAATATGGCGCAGCCAGTTGTCCGCCAGCCCGATGCGCGCACCGGCCAGCGCCGCCTGCACGCCCGAGCAGCCGTAATGCCCCACCACCAGCACATGTTCCACCTTCAGGCGCTCCACCGCAAACTGGATGGCGGACAAGGCGTTCAGGTCAGAATGCACCACCACATTGGCGACATTGCGGTGCACAAACACCTCGCCCGGCGCCAGCCCGGTGATCTGGTTGGCCGGCACCCGGCTGTCGGAGCAGCCAATCCACATGTACTTGGGGTTCTGCTGACTTTGCAGCTTGGTAAAAAAGCCCGGCCGCTCCAGCGCCATCTGCGCGGCCCAGGCGCGGTTGTGGGCGAAGAGGTCTTGCAGGGAGGTGTTCATGAAGGCATCTTAATCAGTTGAGGACAGAGCTTGCCCACTTCGTGTCGCTGCGGTCTGTCCCGCAAGGTTTCAGGAAGTCTGCGCAAACAGCTCCCTCCCGATCAACATGCGGCGAATCTCACTGGTGCCCGCGCCAATCTCGTACAGCTTGGCGTCGCGCCACAGACGCCCCAGCGGGTACTCATTGATGTAACCGTTGCCGCCGAAGATCTGCACGCCCTCACCCGCCATCCAGGTGGCTTTTTCGGCCGTCCACAAAATGACCGACGCGCAGTCCTTGCGCACCTGGCGGACATGCTCGCTGCCAAGCAGGTCCAGGTTCTTGGCCACGGTGTAGGCAAACGCGCGCCCGGCCTGCAGCACGGTGTACATGTCCGCCACCTTGCCCTGAATCAGCTGGAACTCGCCAATGCTCTGGCCGAACTGCTTGCGGTCGTGGATGTAGGGAATCACGTTGTCCATCACCGCCTGCATGATGCCAAGCGGCCCGCCGGTCAGCACGGCGCGCTCGTAGTCCAGCCCGCTCATCAGCACCTTGGCACCGTTGTTGAGGCCGCCCAGGATGTTCTGCGCCGGCACCTCCACATTGTTGAACACCAGTTCACCGGTATGACTGCCGCGCATGCCCAGTTTGTCGAGCTTTTGCGCGACCGAGAAGCCGGGCATGCCCTTCTCGATCAAAAAGGCGGAGACGCCACGCGCGCCCAGTTCGGGGTCGCTCTTGGCATACACCACCAGCGTGTCGGCGTCCGGGCCGTTGGTGATCCACATCTTGCTGCCGTTGAGCAGGTAAAAGCCGCCCTTGTCTTCGGCTTTGAGCGTCATGCCCAGCACATCGCTGCCCGCGCCGGATTCGCTCATGGCCAAGGCGCCGACATGCTCACCCGAGATCAGCTTGGGCAGGTATTTCTGCCGCTGCTCCAGGCTGCCGTTGCGCTTGATCTGGTTCACGCACAGGTTGCTGTGGGCACCGTAGCTCAAGGCCACCGAGGCCGAGGCGCGGGAGATCTCTTCCATCGCCACCATGTGCGCCAGGTAGCCCATGTTGGCGCCACCGTATTCCTCGCCGACGGTGATGCCCAGCAGGCCCAGGTCGCCCATCTTGCGCCACAAGTCCATCGGGAACTGGTCGTTTTTGTCAATGGCGGCGGCGCGCGGCGCGATCTCGCGTTGCGCAAATTCGTACACGGTGTCGCGCAGCGCATCAACGTCTTCACCGAGTTGAAAGTTAAGTCCGGGCAGGTTCATTTTTGTCTCCGTTGGGTTGAGTTGATGGTTTGGCGGCGCTGCGGCTGGCCGCTGGTTTCTTGCTGCTGGCGGCCAGCAGGGCGCGGGCCTCGCGCTGGTGCTCCTTGAGCTCATCCAGGTTGGCCTGCAGATCGGTCATCTGGGCTTCGAGCTGTTTCTGGTGTTCGGCCAGCACCAGCAAAAATTTCTGCAGCTGCGCGCCGGTATCGCGCGGGCTGTCGTACATGTCTATGATTTCCTTGGCCTCGCTCAGGCTGAAACCCAGCCGCTTGGCGCGCAAGGTGAGCTTCAGGCGGGTGCGGTCACGCCCGCTGTAAACCCGCGAACGCCCGCCCGGACCGGTGCGCTCGGGTTGCAACAGGCCCATGTCCTCATAAAAGCGCATCGCCCGCGTGGTCAGGTCAAATTCCTTGGCCAGGTCGCTGATGTTGTAAGTGAGTGCCATAAAGCTTGAATGGTGATCAACCGGGGTGACAGCATCAGTGGGCGCGCGCCCCTACAATGCCGACCTTGGTTGACGTTTACGTAAACGTCAATTATGTCGCAAATCTGGAGCCCTCTTGAAACCACCTGAACCCCCCGGCGCAAACCCACACGCCGACAAACTCGAACAGCAATTGCACTACCCGCTGGGCCACACCCTGCCCGCGCCAGGCAGCACCGTCACGGTGGCGCCGGGCGTGAAGTGGCTGCGCATGGGCTTGCCGTTTGCGCTCAATCACATCAACCTCTGGCTCTTGCGCGATGAAATCGACGGCCAGCCGGGCTGGAGCGTGGTCGACTGCTGCATCAGCTCCGAGCCGGCCAAGGCGCAATGGGAGCAGGTCTTTGCCGATGAACTCGACGGCCTGCCGATCCTGCGCGTGATCGTGACCCACATGCACCCGGACCACATTGGCCTGGCGTACTGGCTGTGCGAGCGCTGGCAGGTGCGCTTGTGGATCAGCGCCACCGATTTCGGCCTGGCACGCATCGGCAGCCAGGGCCCGGGCGGGTTCAGCAGCGACGCGGCGGCGGCTTTTTTTGCCTTGCATGGCCTGACCGACCCGGCCTCCCTGGAAAAAATCAGGGGCCGCGGCAGCTATTTTTCAACCCTGGTGCCGGCCGTGCCGCGCCAGTACCGGCGCCTGCAGGACGGCGACGTGCTCACCATCGGCAATCGCGGCTGGCGTTGCATCAGCGGCTACGGCCACGCGCCCGAGCACATCGCGCTGTACTGTGACGAACTGCAGGTGCTGATCGGCGGCGACATGATGCTGCCGCGCATCTCCACCAACGTCAGCGTCTACGACCAGGAGCCCGAATCGAACCCGCTCAAGCAGTTCCTCGATTCCATCGACAAATTCAAAGCCCTGCCAGCCCAGACGCTCACCCTGCCGGCCCACGGCAAGCCCTTTACCGGCCTGCATGCGCGCATTCAACAGTTGCACGACCATCATGCAGAGCGGCTGCTTGAAGTGATGCAGG
>Ga0209317_1002118_pt1 | contig 15098 bp, 15 predicted proteins | sample RifGroB2_FD_183994 | JGI IMG/M metagenome (GOLD analysis project Ga0209317, IMG submission 183994) | Soil microbial communities from Rifle, Colorado, USA - Groundwater B2 (SPAdes) (version 2) | ecosystem: Environmental > Terrestrial > Soil > Unclassified | place: Rifle, Colorado | collected... | reverse complement strand
AGCGCAATAACAAGGACAAAATAATTTTCAGCGTCGCTCGGTCAACCAGAGCATGGCCAGCCCCAGCAACAAAAACAAACCCGTCATTGCTGTGGCGCTGATGAAGGGCTGCCAGTCATTGAGCGCGCCGAGACTGGCAAACAACCGCCCGACAAAGTGAAACACCAGGCCCAGCGCGATGCCCATGAATATCATTGCCCCCACCCCTCCCGCGCGCCGATGGTAAGACGCAAATGGCAAAGCCAACAGCATCATCACCGCCAACGCCAATGGATAAACCAGTTTGTTCCACATGGCGATTTCATAGCGCGCGCTTTTTTGGCGGTTATCTTTCAAATGACTGGCATATTGATACAGGTCATAAGCGGACATTTGCTCCGGCACCACTAATAACACGCTCAGAATGCCCGGGTTCAAGGCTGAACGCCACTCCTGATCGGGCGCGGCGTGGATGTTGGCTCCCCGCCTGTCGAAACGTGTCTCCAGCACGTCTTCAAGCTGCCAACGTCCCTGCTCGACGAAATTTGCCCGCTTGGCATTGGTGATCGCCTGCAAATGATGGGCTTCATCAAACCGGTAAATGTCGATATTCGACAAACTGGTATCCAGCATCACGTTCTTCACGTTCACGAAACTGTTTTCATCCTTTACCCACACGCCGGAGCGGAATTCCTTGAGTGTGACCTGTGCGTTCTGCGCCTTCAGGCGCAACTGCTGCGCCATCCGCTCACTGGGCGGGGCAATGAATTCGCTGAAAACAAAGCTCAATATCACCAGCGGCAGCGCGATTCCGAACAATGCACCCACCATTTGCCACAGTGATGCGCCGGAAACCCGAAAAATGATCAATTCCGAACTGGCCGCCATTTGCACCAGTGCGAAGATGGTGCCCACCAGCACCGCGACCGGAAACAGCTCGTAAACGTGCGCCGGGACCGTCAACACCACAAAAAGCAGCACATAACCCAGATGATATTGCCCCTGCCCCATCACATTCAGTTCGTGAATCAGATCCAGGAAAGCAAACAGCATGATGAGCGCGGCAAACACCAACGCGACGCTGAGATAAATCTCACGGCCGAGATAGCGCGTCAGCAGATTCATGGGTTCACCTCAATCCCTCCGGCCTGCATGGCGGGGCGGACTCCCAGCAGCCTGCGTAGCGAGAACAGGGTCATGCGGCGATAAAACATCAGCAGCGTTATTGCCAGCATCACCGCGTGAATCCCCCACAGCCCGATGCCGGGTGACAGCTTGCCCTGGCCGACCCAGGCATTGGTCACGCTGATCATGTTGCTGTAGAACATATACAGCACAATCGCCAAGATCAGATTGAGCGAACGGCCGGCACGCGGGTTGACATAACTCAACGGGATCGCCAGCAACGCAAGGATTGCCGCACTGATCGGCAATCCCATCCTCCATTCCAGCTCCGAGATATTCCACAGCGTGGGGTTTTGCCACAATTCGAACGTTGACATGGTGCGCGCCCAGGGCTGCGCCTGCTTGACCGGCACACTGTCGATACGTATCGCATAGCGCTCGAATTCCACAATATTGTAATCACGCTGTCCGGGCATTCCTTCATAGCGCGTGCCGTTGAGCAACACCAGAAAACGATCCCCGTTCGGCAGCGTTTCCTGCAAACCCTGCCGTGCCACCATCGTGCCCAGCTTGCCGTTCTGCTCCGATCGCACAAAAATGCTGCCGACACGATTGGAGCCAGCGTCAACATTTTCGATGAAATACACCCGATCGGCCTGCTTCGACTCGCGGAACGTGCCCGGCGTGGCGACGGCGACATCGTCGCGGCTTTCCAGTTTATTCTTGAATTCGTCGGCTTTCTGCAATGCCCACGGTGACAGCACCAGGCTGAGCAGCGCAATCAACATCACCACGGGCAGCGCATACCACATCACCGGACGTATCCAGCGCGTCAACCCAACCCCGGAGCAGAGCCACACCACCATCTCGCTGTCCCGATAACAGCGTGACAAGGCAAGCTGAATGGAGATGAATAAACTGATGGAAAGCAGTACCGGCAGGTAATTCATCGCACTGAAACCCAGCAGCGCCAGCACCCCGTCCACCGCCAGCCTGCCGCTGACCGCATCACCCAATAAACGTATCAGCTGACTGACTACTACAATACCAAGCAGCACCGCGAATACCAGCAAACCATTGCTGACAAATTCGCCCACCAGGGCGCGATGGAAAAGCCCGAAGCGCAGCGGCTTTGACTTTATGCGATGAGTTTGCGGATAATCAAACATTGAGAAGCAATTTTTTAATAAGGAGCAGCGCGTGGAATTTAGCATAAAACAAGGCAGTCCGGAGAAGCTGAAGGTCGGCTGCGTGGTGGTCGGCGTATTTGAAGGCGGCAAGTTGTCCACTGCCGCACAGATAATCGACAAAGCCACGAAACATGCACTTAGCGACCTCATCGCACGCGGCGACATGAGCGGCAAATCTTCATCCACCCTGCTGCTGCACAGGCTCCCCGGTGTCGCCGCCGAGCGTGTGCTGCTGGTCGGCCTGGGCAAGGCCAGTGAGCTGAACAGCAAAACCAGCGTGGAGATTCTGCGCGCGACCTTCGCCGCCCTGAATGCCACCGCCGCCAAAGATGCGGTGCTGTATATCGCCGACGAAGGCATCGGCAACGGTGCCGCCGCTTCGACCCATCGGCAAGCTCGGGACTCAGGACAGGCGTGGGCCATCAGACAGGCCGTATTCGCTGCCGCAGAACAGGTTTTCCGCGCAGATGGACTGAAGAGCAAACCCTCAACAGCGCCAGTCTTGAAACACGTTACTTTCGCCACGCGGGAAAAACCGGGCGCTGCCTTGAGGAGCGTGCTCGATCAAGCCGCCGCGACCGCACGCGGTATGGAACTCGCCAAGACGCTCGGCAACCTGCCGGGCAATGTCTGCACTCCCACTTATCTCGCCGCCAAGGCGCGGGCACTGGGCAAAGCACACAAGAGCATCAAGACCACCGTGCTGGAAGAGAAGGACATGCGGAAGCTCGGCATGGGCTCTTTCCTTTCCGTCACACGCGGCAGCGAGCAGCCTGCCAAACTCATCACACTGGAATATCACGGCGGCGACAAGAAACAGAAACCCATCGTGCTGGTCGGCAAGGGCATCACTTTCGATTCCGGCGGCATATCGCTCAAGCCGGGCGCCGAAATGGACGAGATGAAATACGACATGTGCGGTGCTGCCAGCGTGCTTGGCACCCTGCAGGCCATCGCCGAGATGGGTCTGAAGCTGAACGTGGTCGGCGTCATCCCCAGCTGCGAAAACCTGCCCTCTGGCCGCGCCACCAAGCCCGGCGACATCGTCACCTCCATGTCCGGTCAGACCATCGAGGTACTAAACACCGACGCCGAGGGCCGCCTCATCCTGTGCGACGCGCTCACTTACTCGGCGAAATTCAACCCAGACACCGTGATTGACATCGCCACGCTCACCGGCGCCTGTGTCATCGCACTGGGCCATGTCGCCAGCGGCCTGTTCAGCAATGAAGACAAGCTCGCCAGGGAACTGCTCGCAGCCGGCGAACAAACGCACGACCGCGCCTGGCAACTGCCGCTGTGGGACGATTACCAGCCGCTGCTCGACAGCAACTTCGCCGACATGCAGAACATCGGCGGGCGGGCGGGCGGCACCATCACCGCCGCCTGCTTCCTGTCGCGCTTCACCAAGGACTACCGCTGGGCGCACCTGGATATCGCCGGCACCGCATGGAAATCCGGCAAGGAGAAAGGTGCGACCGGCCGGCCGGTGCCGCTGCTGACGCAATATCTTATCAACCGTGCGGCATCGAAATGACGAAAGTCGATTTTTATACCGGTTCCACCGACAAACTGCGCACCGCCTGCCAATTGAGCCACAAAGCCATGCAGAACGGCGTACGTGTGGTGCTCAGCGCACCGAGCGCGGCGCTCACCGACGCGCTGGATAGACTGCTGTGGCACTTTCCGGCCACCTCCTTCATCCCGCATTGCCGTAGCGATGCAGCAGAAGCCGGACAGATGCCGGTGGTGCTGAACAACGGCAGCGAGAAATTTCCGCATCACGATCTGCTGATCAGCCTGCATGACGAATGTGTGTCTTTTTTCAGCCGCTTCGAGCGCGTCATCGAAATCATCAGCAACGATGAGGAAGACAGCCGCGCTGGGCGTGAGCGCTTCAAGTTCTATCGCGACCGCGGCTATGAGCTACGCCATACCGACCTGTCGAAAACACCATGAATCCCATCAAACAGCCCGGCGGCGACTTGCCAGATAACTTGCCCTTGCTGACTCAGGTGGCGGATGAAAACGCGCTTGACGAGCTGCCAACCCTCACTGAAATCGTCGAGGATACGCAACATGCCGCCCTCTCACCCTCATTGGCCGAAGCAGACATGCAACAGTCGCTGGAACAACTCGAAGCGTATCTCGAAACAGTATTCACGCACAAGCTCAGCCTCCTTCTTGAACAACTGCAACGACAAGCTGTTGAGCAGGTGGTCAGCGAACTCAAAGCCGAGCTGCCCGAACTGCTGCGCGACGCGCTGAACACAGCAGAAAACCATCGCCAATCGATGAAATAACCCGCGCAACTGACAACGCCAACTCACAACCAGCGACTCATTTATAATCGCGCCTTTCTGCAGCACCACCATCGAACAGCAAAACCACCAACATGGAACTCGCCAAAAGTTTTGAACCGAAAGTCATCGAATCGCACTGGTATTCCCAGTGGGAACAATCCGGCTACTTCAAGGCCGGGCTCGATCCGGACAAGACCGACAACTTCTGCATCCTGCTGCCGCCGCCCAACGTCACCGGCACGCTGCACATGGGGCACGGCTTCAACCAGACATTGATGGACGCGCTGACGCGCTACCACCGCATGCGCGGCGACAACACGCTGTGGCAGCCGGGTACCGACCATGCGGGCATCGCTACGCAGATCGTCGTGGAACGCCAGCTCGACGCGCAGGGCGTCTCGCGCCATGACCTCGGCCGCGAGAAGTTCATCGAGAAGGTATGGGAGTGGAAGGAATATTCCGGCAGCACCATCACCAAACAGATGCGCCGCCTCGGCACCTCGCCGGACTGGTCGCGCGAGCGCTTCACGATGGACGCAGGGCTGTCGCGCGCCGTCACCGAGACCTTTGTGCGCCTGTACAACGAAGGCCTGATCTATCGCGGCAAGCGGCTGGTGAACTGGGATCCAAAGCTGCATACCGCGGTGTCCGACCTCGAAGTGGTACAGGAAGAGGAAGACGGTTTCATGTGGCATATCCGCTATCCGCTCGCCGAATCGGACAGCGTGAGAGGCCTGACGCATCTGACCGTCGCGACCACCCGCCCCGAGACCATGCTCGGCGACGTGGCTGTGATGGTGCACCCCGAAGACGAACGCTACCGGCACCTGATCGGCAAGCAGGTCATGCTGCCGCTATGCAACCGCCCTATTCCGATCATCAAAGACGAGTATGTCGACAAAGAATTCGGCACCGGCGTGGTGAAGGTCACGCCCGCGCATGACTTCAACGACTACGCGGTGGGACAGCGACACAAATTAGCAATGGTCAGCGTCTTGGAACTTAATGGGAATGTCCGAAGTGATGCTGAAGTCATATTGATACCAGGTGCCAAATTCACTCACTCGAACGGTGAAATCTCTGAACTCATTGACGGCGATTACCATAAAGGCATCCATATGGATGCTTACCTAACTACCAGCACTGCATTACCAGACGCATATCGAGGACTAGACCGTTTCATTGCACGCAAGCAAATCGTGTCCGATCTCGAAGCCGCAGGCGTGTTCGAAAAAGCCGAGAGGCACAAACTCAAGGTGCCCAGAGGCGACCGCACCGGTGTCGTCATCGAACCGATGCTCACCGACCAGTGGTTCGTCGCGATGAGCCAGCCGGGCCCGGAAAAAGATGGAAAGCCCGGCAAGAGCATCACCGCACAGGCGCTGGAATGCGCGGCAAGCGGCGAGATCAGGTTCCACCCGGAGAACTGGGTGAACACCTACAACCAGTGGCTGAACAATATCCAGGACTGGTGCATCTCGCGCCAACTTTGGTGGGGTCACCAGATCCCCGCGTGGTACGGCGTGAACGGCGAAGTGTTCGTCGCGCATGACGAGGCCGAGGCGCGCCACCTCGCGGACAAGGCGGGCTACGCCGGGCAACTTGACCGCGACGCCGACGTGCTCGACACCTGGTTCTCCTCCGCGCTGTGGCCGTTCTCCACGCTGGACTGGGAAGAAGGAAAATCCTTTCAGGAACAGAATGCCTTTGTGCATAAATATCTGCCGTCATCGGTGCTGGTCACCGGTTTCGACATCATCTTCTTCTGGGTGGCGCGCATGGTGATGATGACCAAACACATCACCGGCCAGATCCCGTTCAGGGATGTGTATGTGCACGGCCTGATCCGCGATGCGGAAGGGCAGAAGATGTCCAAGTCCAAGGGCAACGTGCTCGATCCGATCGATCTGATCGACGGCATCGGCATCGACGAACTGGTGAAGAAGCGCACCAGCGGATTGATGAACCCCAAGCAGGCGGAGCAGATCGAGAAGCGCACGCGCAAGGAGTACCCGAACGGCATCCCCGCGTTCGGCACCGACGCGTTGCGCTTCACCTTCGCCTCGCTCGCCTCGCCGGGACGCGACATCAAGTTCGACATGCAGCGCTGCGAAGGCTATCGCAATTTCTGCAACAAGCTGTGGAACGCCACACGTTTTGTGCTGATGAATTGCGAAGACAAGGATGTGGGGCTCGACGAATCGTTGCCGCTGGAATTCTCTACCGCTGACCGGTGGATGATCGGCGAGTTGCAAAAGGCGGAGGCCGAAATGGCCATGCACTTTGCCGACTACCGCTTCGACATGGCCGCGCGCGCGGCGTACGAACTGGTATGGAACACCTACTGCGACTGGTATGTGGAGCTGGCCAAGGTGCAGTTGAACGGCAGCGAGTCGGCCCAACGCGCCACCCGCCGCACGCTGGTGCGCGTGCTGGAAGCCATCCTGCGCCTGGCCCATCCGCTCATCCCGTTCATCACGGAAGAACTGTGGCAGTCGGTCGCGCCGATGGCGGACAGGAAAGGCGAGAGCATCATGCTGCAAGCCTATCCCAAGTCCGATAGCAGCAAGATCGACGCATCCGCCAGCGCGCAGATCACGCTGCTGCAGGAACTCGTCGGCGCCTGCCGCAGCCTGCGCAGCGAGATGAACCTGTCCCCTGCCGCGCGCGTGCCGCTGATCGCCGCGGGAGAAGCGACCGTGCTGCACGCGCTCGCCCCCTACCTCAGCAGCCTCGGCAAGTTGAGCGAAGTGCAGGTCGCGGACGAATTGCCGGAAGGGGATGCGCCCGTTTCCATCGTGGGCAATTTCAAGCTGATGCTGAAGGTGGAGATCGACGTCGCGGCGGAACGCGAGCGGCTGGACAAGGAGATCGCGCGTTTGGCTAGCGAGATCGCCAAGGCACAAGCCAAACTTACCAATGAAAGCTTCGTCGCCCACGCCCCGGCTGCGGTGGTGGAACAGGAGCGCAAGCGACTGGAAGGCTTCGGCGCGACGCTGGCGCAGTTGCAAATTCAGCGCAGCAAACTGAACTGATACGCCGCGACATTTCCGGCGGCAGGAATGACAGTTGTCAACGGCGGCGGATCAGAAAAACGAACTCGCCGTTCTCTTCGGTCGAGGACAGCAACTCATTGCCGGTCTTGCTGCAGAAATCGACAAAATCCTTGGGCGATCCGCCATCCGTTGCCACAACCTTCAACACCTGTCCGCTACTCATGGCGGACAACGATTTTTTTGCGCGCAGGATCGGCAACGGGCAAGCCAGCCGCCGCACGTCCAGTTCAACATCGCTTATCCTGGACATTGTCATTCAGGCAGCGATCGGCAGGCCAGCGTGCACCGCCTTGCAGGTTGCACACTTCCACCAGACGCAAATGCTTCGTTGCAGTATTGCCACCAGTTCCACGATAGTGACATTTCTGAAATTACTGTTATTCATGAAGCCCGCAATCTCCTTATTCCTCTTTTGGTTGATTCTGGTCTGCCAGCAAACGGGAAATGCGGGTATTCGCCATCGACAGCCGCCTCACCAGCATACGCAGGAATGCATCACTGAACTGAAAACGGCACCCGGCTGTGGCGTGCACCAGCGCATCTGGTTTTATTTCGATCAGCACCACGTCATTCTTGGCGATCACATCGGTACTGCGTTTGAAATCACGCTCGGAAAGGTGCGCCATTTCACCAAAACAATCGCCGCGGCGCAACAAACTTAACAGCCTGCCATGCTTGACCACGCGCACCGTGCCTTGCGCCAGAATATAAAAAGTGCGCCCGCTCTCGCCGTCACGCAAAACATATTCCGATTCCGATACCTTGCGCCACTCGCTGATGCGCAACACCTCCCAAAGCTCCACATCGCTGAAGCTCTTGAAAAACGCCAAGCTGCGCAGGGTATCGAATTTTTCGGTGTCAAAAATTTCTCCCGGGGACGGCGTGACATGGCCGAAAAATCCGACCAGATCGCGCGCAAACTCATCCCAGGTCTGATAACGTTTTGCCATATCCTTTTCCATCGCACGCCGCACAATCGCATCCAGTTCCGGCGGTGTTTCAGGGCGAAACATGCTGGGTGGCGGCGGCTCGATGTTGAGAATGTGATAGATCATGCTGAAGTTGTTGCTCGCATCGAACGGCAGCTTGCCGGTGAGCAGCTTGTATATCACCACTCCCAGCGAATAAATGTCGGTCTGGTGCGTCAGCGGCAACTCTTTGACCTGCTCGGGCGACATATAAGCCGGCGAACCTACTCCACTAACTTGGGTGGTTTGCTGGTTCTGAATCGCGGCCGATCCAAAATCCGAAATCTTGATATTCGTCTTCCCCTGCAGCAGGATATTGGCGGGCTTGATGTCACGATGAGTTACCCCCTGATACTGCGCATACTCAAGCGCTTTGCAACACTTGTAGGCAATTTCCGCAATCGTGCTGATTGGCAGCAAACTGTCCACCTCGGCGTACTGCTCAAGGGTGCTGCCCTCGACGTATTCCATCACCATATAATTCATGTCGCCGTCCATCACGGCATCCAGAATTTTTACAATGTGCGGATGAGATAACTTGCCGGCCAGCGAGGCTTCCGTCATCAACAATTTGCGATAAATCCTGGCAGTATTGACGTCGCGCAAGCCTTTCAAATCGAATAACTTGATCGCAACTTGCTGTTTGCTGAACGCGTCGGTAGCCAGGTACACGGTACTGGTTGCCCCGGTGCCGAGTTCGCGCACGATTTCGTATTTGCCGATTTTATCCATCTGGGTCATCTTGTTTGGAACGATGCAATTCTGCGCACTTTGCGCTGCAAAGTCCAGATAGCGGATTGCCGCATCTAGAAACGGGCGGATTGTGGACCGGGTGGTTGCGTTGACAGAATACAACCGCTGGCATGCGGTCGGCTGTTGTGGCCCATCATTTGCCCACTATTGAGAGTCATGCTTGAGCGAATGGATGCGTGCGCCATAAAGATGAGCGACAATGGCGTCAATGCGGAACTCAACAAGGCACGACAGGGACATGATAATGCAATCTAAAAAACATCGCCTTGGTTTGTCGGGAAAGCTGGTGCTGGCCATTCTGGCCGTGGGTGCAATTCCCTTGGTAACAAGCCTTGCAGTGGCCTACTACAGGGGTAGCAACGAACTTCAAGATGTAATCGGCGCAAACTTTCAGGCACTGGCCGAGGTCAGTGCTGCGAAGGTGGATGCGGAGCTCCAGCGAATTCTCACAGTTGATCGCACGCTGGCACAGCAGGCGGCGGATAATTCCAAGATACGCACAGAACTCATTGGCAATCAACCTCGGGGCAAGAATTCATCTGTGGTTCAGTTCGATTGGCCCACAATCACGGAAACCGAGTCCGTTTCAGGCGCCCTTAAAGCATCTTGGGTGACGGGGCCAGAAGCAGGGCTTAACGGAGCGAAAGCCGCAACCTCGTCCACCGAGAAGGCGGCAACCACGGTGACCGGGCTATACCTGAACAGTGCAACTCAGGACACTCTGCTTCATATAGCGATGCCGATTTATGACAGAAAGGAAACATTACCTGTTGGTTGGTTGCACCGCGATTATGATGTCAAGAAATTGTTCGACCCTCTCATCTACCCGGTCCGGTTCGGCAGCACCGGTCACGTGATGCTTATTAATAACGCCGGGATGATCATCAGCTGTCCGTTGCTGGCAACAGGAAGCCGCATCGAAGATCGGGCTCTTCTTGCCCTTATCACAATTGATTATGCGGGTTGGACTACTGCGGAAAACAGCGGGCACGGCAGTCATGAGTTTTCCATCATAGGTTACGCGCCTCTGGCCGGAGTAAATTCTCTTCTGCCACCAGGTGAGTCATGGCACATGTTCGTCTGGCAAGATTCCCGGGAAATTTTTGCCCCGGCAAAAAGCCTCCTTATGGGCGTACTACTTGCCGGCCTGCTTTCCCTGGGATTGCTTGGCGCCCTGAGCTACTATGCAAGCCGACGCATCGTAAAACCGGTCCAGAGGCTTCGCCATGAGGCGAGTCGCATCGCCGGTGGTGATCTGAGCCAGCCGTTAGCTGTTCACACGGGTGATGAAATCGAGGAACTTGCCGATGAATTTGATGAGATGAGAATTCAACTGCGCCAGCACATAGATACTCTGGAAGATAAAGTTGAGGAACGGACCCGGGAGCTAAGAGACAATCAGGCCGAAAAAGATCGTGTTATGGAGCAACTCATTCAGGCGGAAAAGATGACGGTAATCGGCACGATGGTCAGTGGCATCGGGCACGAAATCAACAATCCTCTTTATGTCATCATGGGCAAGGCTGAGGCGATACGAGATGAAAAGGATATTTCAGCGTGTAACGAGCATGCCCGGGATATCATCAAGCAAGGCAAACACATTGCGGCCATCATTAAAAATTTCTCTGGGTACATCCGCCCTGCCAGCCAGCATGAATTGGAACAAGTCGACGTGCATGAAAAACTCGCTGAGGCTCTTGCAATGGTGAAACTTTCACTGCTCGATGATCGAATTGAAATCCGTCAAAACTTCGCGCCTGTACCCAAAATAGCTGCCAAGCCGGAAGAGATCCAACAAGTCTTTTTCAATGTTATTCGCAATGGCGTTCAGGCCATGAAGGGGAAGAAGGGTATCCTGGAGGTGACGACTACCCTTGAAGACAGCCAGGTTTGCATACGCATTCATGATGCCGGAACGGGGATCAGGGCAGAGCACCTTGGCAAGATATTTGACCCATTCTTCACCACCAAGGGGCCGGACGAAGGCGAAGGCTTGGGCATGTATATTGTGCGGAAGATTGTAAATAAGTACAATGGAACCGTCGCTTTGGCAAGTGAAGTAGGCAAGGGGACAACGGTAACCATTCTGCTACCCGGCGTAAAATCTATCTAGGAGGATTGCAAATGTCGCACAAGATATTAGTGGTGGATGATGAAGAAGAAGTTCGTAAAACGATCCGGCTCCAACTCAAAGACACCGGCCTGGAAGTCGTGGAGGCAGAGGACGGGAAGAAAGGGATAGAAGTACTAGACGCCGAGAATGTTACCCTTGTGGATGCGATCCTCTGCGATGTACGAATGCCCAATATAAACGGCGTTGAGGCTATTGCATACTTCCGTCGCGAGTATCCGCATATCCCTGTCATCGTGTTGACCGGTTATCCTGACGTCAAGCTTGCAGTGGAATTCATGAAAGAGGGTGTTGTTGAATATCTCGTCAAACCAGTGGAGAAGGAGAAACTGGTTGAAACGGTTATGAAGGCTGTCGATCAGCGTACTTTTGTCGGCGGGAGCGGGCCCAAAATGTAAACTGATCAGCGCTGATTTTAAGCCAGCCTCAGCCGCAACCCTGTACGACTTCCGGTAAGGACGGAGTTACACAGCATGTGGCTGAGACTGGAGCCTAGTTAGAAGCGGCGATTGAATCGGTATCGCATCTCGGCCAGTCGGGACGTGCAGGGTGTCCTGAATTTTGTGTAAACGGAATTCGTTAATGCTGCGGCATCCTGTCACCGAATTGGATAGTAAAACGGTTCAGCGCTACCTCCCAGTTTCTCATTGGCATTATCCGTTTTTGGCCGATGTTTTGTTGGGCCAGGCAGAACAGTTTTAACAGCGCCTCATCGGACGGGAACGAGCCCCGGTTCTTGGTAGTCTTCCGCAAGCTCATGCTCAGCGTCTCGATCGCATTGGTGGTGTAGATCACTTTTTAATCCCCGGCGGATATTCAAAGAACGGCGTAATGCGCGCCCCGTTGCGCCGCCAGCTTTGCGCAATTTCCAGCCAACGAAGTTCAGGCTATGACGCACCATGCTGCACGGCAGTTTTGGAAAACACAGTTTCAATGGCTTCCGTGAAGCCCTTTATGCCATCTATGCAGGCGATCAAGATGTCAGACACACCACGGTTCCTGGGTTCTGTCACCACCTGCAGCTATGAACCTGACCACTTCGGTCCGGGCGATACCTCGGTGCCATACATCTCTTCCAGATGGCATGGATCTCACACATGGCCATGCCACGGGCATACAGGAATTGAAACACTTTGCAACAAAGTCCGCCATCCCGAAAGGTTTGAACCACAGGCGAAAGCAACTATCATAGCAACCATGAGAAAGCTTTCCATAGTGCTGTTGCTGTGCCTTTCACCCTGCGCCATGAGCGATGGCTTGCCTGACTTGGGCGATACTTCGCAAACCGTGCTCACCCCGCTGCAAGAACGCCAGATCGGCCAGCAAAGCATGATGCAGATTCGCGCCGGCAAACAATATCTGGATGATGCCGAAATCAATGATTACCTCAATCGGCTTGGCTATAAACTGGTCGAAAACAGCGCGGAACCCGGTTTGGGCTTCGAGTTCTTTGTGCTCAATGATTACAACGTCAATGCCTTTGCCATGCCGGGCGGCTTCATCGGCGTGAACAGCGGATTGCTGTTGACGGCGCAGAGCGAGTCGGAGCTGGCCGCCGTGCTAAGCCATGAAATCGCCCACGTCACACAACACCATCTGGCGCGCATGATCGCCGGGCAACAGGGCGACAGCCTGGCCTCAATGGCCGCCATTGCCATCGCCATACTTGCCGCGCGCAACAACCCGCAGGCTTCACAAGCGGCAATAACCAGCATGCAGGCGCACACCATGCAGAAGCAGCTTGATTTCACTCGCACCCACGAGCAGGAAGCAGATCGCATCGGGCTGGATATTTTGCAGAAATCAAATTTCAATATCCATGCCATGCCGGAATTTCTGGACCGGTTGCAAAAAGCCACCCGCTTGCTGGAAGGGAACATGCCAGGCTACCTGCGCACTCACCCGATCACCAGCGAACGTATCGCCGATATCGAAAACCGTGTGCAAAAACAATCCTATCGCCTGATTGCCGATAGTCTGGATTTTCAACTGGTACGCGCCAAACTGATCGGAGGGCAGAAAACTGCGGCGGATGCCATTGCCTATTTCAGCGGCGCGCTGGGCGCGCAAAAGCACGGCAACCCGATTGTGCAACGCTACGGACTGGTCAGCGCCCTATTGCGCAACAACGAAACCGAACGCGCTGTGCAGGAACTGGCAACGTTACACGGGCAAGCACAGAACGATCCGATAGCCAGAAATAACCCGATGATAGAAACCCTCACCGGGCAGGTTAAACGTGCCACCATGAACGACGCCGGTGCACTGGCGTTTTATCGCACCGTCGTACAAAATCACCCACAGCATCGCGCCCTGATTTACGATTACGCCGATCTTCTGCTGAGCAGCAATCAGGCGGAAATCGCCATCAAACTGCTCACCGAGCAACTCATCCGCCATCCCAGCGACACTACACTTTATGACCTGCAAGCGCGCGGCTACAACTTGCTGGGCAAACGTTTCGAGCAACACCAGGCACTGGCTTACAGCTATGCCTGGCAAGGCAACCTGTACGCAGCGATTGAACAGCTCGAATTGGCCAAACAGACCGGCGGGAGTTTTTACCAGCTCTCCACAATCGAAAGCGACTTGCGGGAGTTGCGTGAGATGGTGGATCCGCGCGGCAGGAAATAACCTTAATGCGGGTCACCCGGATTGCCGCGCTCCCCGCGGCCGCATATACACGGAGCGCAGCACGCCCCGCGACTTTCCATCCACCCCGGCACTAAACCGAAAACGATGACCCGCAACCGCAAGTGGACGCGGCTTGGGGATTTTTGATAACAAACTGCGATCCTTCCAGCCCTTCCTGATAATCGATTTCCGCACCGGCCAGATACTGGAAGCTCATCGGATCAATCAGCAATTGCACCCCATTCTTGCTCAGCACGGTGTCGTCTTCGTTGGTTTCCTCATCGAAGGTAAAGCCGTACTGGAAGCCGGAGCAGCCGCCACCGCTGACGAATACGCGCAGCTTGAGATCGGCATTGCCCTCTTCCTCAATTAATTGCTTTACCTTGTTGGCCGCGTTATCGGTAAAGATCAGCATATCTTGCGTTTCGGCCACTGGCTGTTCGATCACTGCATTCATGTTGCTCTCCTTACAAGAAATAAATTATTCGCCGCTGTTCAGCTTGAATGCCACCACTTTGTCTTGCGCCGCAGCATCACAGTGTATCAAGCGGCCTTCGACGATTGCGCCCAACTGGATTTCCAGTGTGTTGTAATGCACATCGCCATTGACCTTGGCTTTGCCTTGTAGTTCCAGATATTCGCTGGCGGATACCGGACCGCAGATCGTGCCGTTGACTACCAGATGAGTAACATTCACCTCACCGTTTACCCGCGCATGCTCGCTCAACACCAGCGTACTCTGCTTGCCTTGTGCGGCGATGACATTGCCGTTTACCTGCCCGTCAATACGCATTCCGCCGCTGAAATTCAGATTCCCTTCGATAGTCGTACCCGCACCGATCAGGGAATCGATGCGGTTCTGCGGCTTGCTGTGTTTTTTGCCGAACATGAATCCCCCTCCCCCAATTCCCTTTAAGACAGGTCAACGCTCTGCCGCACTCTTGGCTCGCTCGCGCCCT
>Ga0209317_1002117_pt1 | contig 15104 bp, 12 predicted proteins | sample RifGroB2_FD_183994 | JGI IMG/M metagenome (GOLD analysis project Ga0209317, IMG submission 183994) | Soil microbial communities from Rifle, Colorado, USA - Groundwater B2 (SPAdes) (version 2) | ecosystem: Environmental > Terrestrial > Soil > Unclassified | place: Rifle, Colorado | collected... | reverse complement strand
ACTCAGGAGCAGGGAGCACTCCCTGGCACATTTTTCATCATGATTCTGACCATGCCGCATATCTTCTGCGAAAGCCGGTACTGCTACCGCGAAGAGCGATACTGCCAAAAGCATTGCGAGTTTTCTTTTCATTGTTCCATCCTCCCTTGAATGTCGATCTCTCTGCTCACTACACCTTTCAATGAGCATCAGTCGTGCCAAGCTTGTAAGTTGCCGTAGTTGTGTTGTTTGTTCGCGACAACCAAGAATCAACCGTAGAATATTCAACAGTAAGTGGTGGCATATTCTATATCTGTGAATTCCCCGTGTCCCCCGTGGATGCTCGGTGTTCCCCGTGTAACCGATTTTTAGGGTTTTAAAAAACTTGAATACTTCGTCGCGGAGGACACGGGGAAGGCACGGTGACCACGGAGGAAGCTTTTTGGATCGTGACAGGGGGAGGAGCGGCAACAAAAAACGGCGCACCCTGAAGGAGGTCAACGGGGTGCGCCCAATAACAACGTTACCCACCGGTTATGTCTGATCTGATCGTCTTCAGCAGGGAATTCAAGGATTCTTCCATCTTTTGCTCAAGCTGCTGCCGCTGACCACTGGCTTTGGCTGCGTCGGATTTTGCCACTTCCACTGTTGCCGCATCGGCTATGTCAGGACGTCCGCTCGGTATCAGCTCGTAATGAACGTGAGGCCCCGTGGATCTGCCGGTGTTGCCTGAATACGCCACCACCGTGCCGGATTCCACCACGTCACCCTTGTTCACATTCACGGTCGAATTGTGTCCGTACAGGGTGCGGTCTCCGTTGTCGTGCTCCACGATGACAGTGGCGCCATAGCCGCGGCGTTCGCCGGAGAATACGACCTTTCCCTTTCGGGTGGACCGCACCGGAGTGCCGACGGGGACGGCGATGTCGATCCCCCGGTGAAAGACCTTCTTGCCGGTCCCGAAAGGGTCGACCCGCCACCCCACTCCTGAGGTCACAACGCCATCCACCGGGAGATTCAAATTTGCCAGGGCCGCAGCAGGTGAAACGAGAAGGCCCGTCAGGAAAAAGAGAAAGAACCTCATGCGTGCGGTTGCTCCAAAACAGTAGCGTCACCGACGTTGCCATCGAACGTCAGTGCGTACTCCCCTTCTCAAGTTCCATGCCGATTTCCCCATACCGCTTAACTACCTGATACCGGGTCAGAACCTATTTCAGCCGAAAAATCCAACGTCAGCTATTGAGGAATATTCGGATTATGGGTGGGGAATATTCTACTGAATGAAGTCGGGAGGAAGGTATGGCAGAGGCTGACAACTGCAGGAGGTGGACAACTGCAGGAGTTGGTGACCGACTCCCACTGCCCCATGTATGGTTCATCCCCGCGCCTGCGGGGAACACGCCGAATCAACCCTTACCGGCAACTGGCCCAACGGTTCATCCCCGCGCCTGCGGAGAACACTTGACCTTCACTCTTAGCGTCCCCCTAGTTGCCTGGGCGTCCCCCTAGTTGCCCGATAAGTAGGCACAAAAACATCAAGAGGCAAGACCTGACCCCCAGGCCCTTTAAAGCCAGCCGGTTCATCCCCGCGCCTGCGGGGAACACAAGAGCATGATGATGGCGCCGTTCTGGGTCTGCGGTTCATCCCCGCGCCTGCGGGGAACACTCGCCTTTGCTGTCCAGGACGCGGTCCTTAGCCGGTTCATCCCCGCGCCTGCGGGGAACACCAAATCACCCTTTTCGGCGGGCAGGTCTACACCGGTTCATCCCCGCGCCTGCGGGGAACACGCGGGGCTCCCGTCTTCGCAATCGCCGTAAAACGGTTCATCCCCGCGCCTGCGGGGAACACGATGTGGAGAATGCCGGCGGCAGGGGCAATATCGGTTCATCCCCGCGCCTGCGGGGAACACACAAGTTTGTGCTTTGGTCGTGGGGCAATCCACGGTTCATCCCCGCGCCTGCGGGGAACACGGTCATGCCGGGAGCGCCTCCGTTGGCGGGGTCGGTTCATCCCCGCGCCTGCGGGGAACACTTCAACTGCTTCTTTAGCTCCTTATTCCGCGCCGGTTCATCCCCGCGCCTGCGGGGAACACTCGCGAGCGACGAGCCAGTTGGCGAGTTTTTTCGGTTCATCCCCGCGCCTGCGGGGAACACCAGCATGACCCTCTGCGGTATTAAAGGCTGCGCGGTTCATCCCCGCGCCTGCGGGGAACACATGATGACCCGGCGCGGGCCGATCCTGACCGTCGGTTCATCCCCGCGCCTGCGGGGAACACGCTTTTTCGTTGGCCGGCGGGGAGTCGGACACCGGTTCATCCCCGCGCCTGCGGGGAACACTGACTTTGAACAGCGCCCGCTCTACCACCCGTCGGTTCATCCCCGCGCCTGCGGGGAACACCCCTTCCCCGCGGCGGATCTCCACACGGCCCTCGGTTCATCCCCGCGCCTGCGGGGAACACAATGGTAGGCTGGCGGTGAGCTAGACTGAAACCGGTTCATCCCCGCGCCTGCGGGGAACACCTACCAGATGATGACCGGCGAGACCATCTCCTCGGTTCATCCCCGCGCCTGCGGGGAACACACCGCGGTATCGTGGGCGGCGAGGATCTGCATCGGTTCATCCCCGCGCCTGCGGGGAACACTAGAATGATCTGGTGCGGCCATTAGTGCCCCACGGTTCATCCCCGCGCCTGCGGGGAACACCCGGCCATGTAGCGGTCGACGGAGTACCCGACCGGTTCATCCCCGCGCCTGCGGGGAACACCTCGTTACATTTGGCGTTGGCGCTTCGTCTATCGGTTCATCCCCGCGCCTGCGGGGAACACAGCAGAGGGTGCAGCAGGACAAGTCCAACCGCCGGTTCATCCCCGCGCCTGCGGGGAACACGTTGCCCGGGCCACGTTGTCAAAGTGGTGAATCGGTTCATCCCCGCGCCTGCGGGGAACACCGGTCCGCTTCCGCGTCCGTGGTTTATTGCTGCGGTTCATCCCCGCGCCTGCGGGGAACACACAAGCTCAATCTTCATCTCCTGTTGGTTGGTCGGTTCATCCCCGCGCCTGCGGGGAACACGAGTGGAGCAACCAACTGGCGGCCAACCTCTTCGGTTCATCCCCGCGCCTGCGGGGAACACCCCGGGCTTACCTTCCTCGGTGGCGACTTGGGCGGTTCATCCCCGCGCCTGCGGGGAACACGTCTCGTTGCAGAGGATCTGCCGCCCCTCCAGCGGTTCATCCCCGCGCCTGCGGGGAACACCCTGTCAGGGAGTTCATCGAGAACCATGACAACGGTTCATCCCCGCGCCTGCGGGGAACACCTTACCCATCGCCTTCAGCATGTCCTTGGCTGCGGTTCATCCCCGCGCCTGCGGGGAACACATCCCACCCTTCCCCCATCGTCCCCACATCGCCGGTTCATCCCCGCGCCTGCGGGGAACACCTTACGGCGCCGTATAATACCTAATCACCACGCGGTTCATCCCCGCGCCTGCGGGGAACACTTGGCAAGGGGGGAAAGGGTCCCGATCAGTGCCGGTTCATCCCCGCGCCTGCGGGGAACACGTTTGTTATGCGCCTGCGTTGGAAATGAGGGCCGGTTCATCCCCGCGCCTGCGGGGAACACATGTCCTCTCTTCGTACTACGTTGATGCATGTCGGTTCATCCCCGCGCCTGCGGGGAACACTTCCCATTGACATGACAATTGTCACCTGCTATCGGTTCATCCCCGCGCCTGCGGGGAACACACGGGCAGGCCTGACCGAAGTTCCGCTACCTGCGGTTCATCCCCGCGCCTGCGGGGAACACCACCCGCACACGAAGCACTACTGCGAGAGCGTCGGTTCATCCCCGCGCCTGCGGGGAACACGATGTACCCCTTGGCGTACCCGATGTCTTCAATGGTTCATCCCCGCGCCTGCGGGGAACACACATCCCGGTTATGCTGCGGCTCCGGTTCTTCCGGTTCATCCCCGCGCCTGCGGGGAACACAGCATGGTGTAATACCGACTGTCGCACCCTCGCGGTTCATCCCCGCGCCTGCGGGGAACATTCCTTCAGCTGCTGATAGCGCTCACGCACCACCGGTTCATCCCCGCGCCTGCGGGGAACATACCTTGAACGACCAATGGGTTGCCACTATCGCCGGTTCATCCCCGCGCCTGCGGGGAACATTCAAGCCCCCCCTGAATGGTGAGCTGGCAGGCCGGTTCATCCCCGCGCCTGCGGGGAACATGCTCCAACAAAAAGGCCCCCATCACTGAGGGCCGGTTCATCCCCGCGCCTGCGGGGAACATCGCGCCCTGGTCGATATGGAGCCCGCCGGTCACGGTTCATCCCCGCGCCTGCGGGGAACATTATGCCAGTATCGACCACGTTTCGCACCGCATCGGTTCATCCCCGCGCCTGCGGGGAACATAGGCCCACAAGGTGGCCGTCAAGACAAGGCTGCGGTTCATCCCCGCGCCTGCGGGGAACATAGGGGCCGCCGCAGCTTGCCCGTATTCTGCCTCGGTTCATCCCCGCGCCTGCGGGGAACATTCCTGCTCGCCTGATAGTAGTACCCATATCCGCGGGTTCATCCCCGCGCCTGCGGGGAACATGTCCGAATTGTCCCCGCCGCCAAAGCCGCCACCCGGTTCATCCCCGCGCCTGCGGGGAACATATGCACCCCTGCAAGAAGAGATCGGGCCGCACCGGTTCATCCCCGCGCCTGCGGGGAACATATGTCACCCTTGAGGACGTAGTACTCGCCCCACGGTTCATCCCCGCGCCTGCGGGGAACATCCGGCAACGCTGATGTATGGCGAGGATCAGAACGGTTCATCCCCGCGCCTGCGGGGAACATTCGCGGTAATTGGTGATGTCTCTGCATGTCACCGGTTCATCCCCGCGCCTGCGGGGAACATTCGCAAGACGGCCTTAATCCCTCCCATGTTGGACGGTTCATCCCCGCGCCTGCGAGGAACATGTGACCAGATCCTTCCCCCGCAGGTGTATCAGCCAGGTTCATCCCCGCGCCTGCGGGGAACATGCATCTGTTTGTAACGCGGAAGGCGTGCCGATCTGGTTCATCCCCGCGCCTGCGGGGAACATTCCGTACCTACCTATGCCGCGCTCTCCTGGATCGGTTCATCCCCGCGCCTGCGGGGAACATCGGAATCGGCTGGCTACTACCGGCAGCGGTCGCGGTTCATCCCCGCGCCTGCGGGGAACATATGGTCAACGTTGAGGCAACCTGTAAGCCCGCCGGTTCATCCCCGCGCCTGCGGGGAACATGGCCCGCCTCAACTGCCGAGGGCTGGATTGACCGGTTCATCCCCGCGCCTGCGGGGAACATTTCTCAGTATCAACCCGAAGGACGCGCAGCTCCGGTTCATCCCCGCGCCTGCGGGGAACATTTGGAGAGGTTTCCCATGTCGTAGAACAGTGCCGGTTCATCCCCGCGCCTGCGGGGAACATTTTCACACGTCCTGTACGGCCCAATTTACGGGCGGTTCATCCCCGCGCCTGCGGGGAACATTCGATGTAGCTGAACGTCCGAACGTCACCGGGCGGTTCATCCCCGCGCCTGCGGGGAACATCCAGCGGCCATTAATGATGTGACACTGACCACCGGTTCATCCCCGCGCCTGCGGGGAACATGGCAAGGGAAGGGTGGCCATCGGTACCATGAACGGTTCATCCCCGCGCCTGCGGGGAACATGACCGATCAGTGTTATCCAGTCGGTTAATTTCCGGTTCATCCCCGCGCCTGCGGGGAACATGGACTGCTAAATAGGAGCCGCAAATGAGCAAACGGTTCATCCCCGCGCCTGCGGGGAACATGCATCCTTGTCGCTGATGCCCTGCATGATTTCCGGTTCATCCCCGCGCCTGCGGGGAACATATTGGCGCGGTTCATGAACTGCGCGGCCTCGTCGGTTCATCCCCGCGCCTGCGGGGAACATTATGAGGTTGCGGGGGTTTTGGCCATCAGACCCGGTTCATCCCCGCGCCTGCGGGGAACATACTTCCTCTACATTGTGTAAATCATTCGACTATTCCAAGAGTGAAAATTCCACCGATTGTAGCACCTCCCCTGGTGGAAGATCAGGTTGCTGCCGAATCCTCGGGTAGAAACGAAACCAGCTTTATTCCATCCATCTCTACAGGTATGCGCCGGTTTGCTCCGAGTGTCATGAAGTCGAAGCCGGACTCGACGTTACTGCTCCAGGCCATCACGGCATTGCCCTCGTCTACACCTTTAACCATGTTGTCCCAGATCATTTCCCGCACCCGCCTGGATACCTTGCCCACATAAACCCCGGCGCGCACTTCCACCAGCCACAGCCCCAACCTCCCACGTAGACGCGGCGGCACATTCTCAACCACGATGACCAGCATCGCCTAGTCCCTCCTTGTTGGGTATCGCAGGTTCTACCGCTTCCTCATGCGCCTTCGGCACCTCCACCCCCCCGGCGGAAAGCACCTGTTCGATAGTCGGTATGATCCGCTGAAGCAGCTTTGACTGCCGGAAAATGTCCCTGCAGGCTAGACGTACCTCGCGCTCCGGGTTGCGGGGGTGTTTTGAGGCAATGCGAAACGCAGCCGGAACGACGGTGTCGAACTTGAAGATGTCGGCCACATCGTACACGAACGACTGCGGCTTTCCGGTGTGAATGAACCCAACAGCAGGGGCGTACCCGGCCGCAAGGATGGCCGCTTCGCAGATTCCATACAGACACGAGGTGGCCGACGACAGGCAGCGGTTGGGGAGGTCGCCGCTGCCCCATTCGGTATGGTCGTAATTGCGGGCTTTCCACGGGACGCCGTACTGACGGGCCAGCAGCTCGTACATCTTGCGCACCCGCACCCCCTCTATGCCGCGCAACTGCTCGACGCTACGCCGCTCGGGAGGTTCCTCCCGAAAGCGGAGGGCGTACATCTTGCGGACCACCTTCAATCGCGAGGTATCATCGAGCGCGAGCTTCGCCTGATACAGAAGCCGATCGGCCCGCGCGCCGCCTGGCTGCCCGGCTGCGTACATGCGCACCCCGGCCTCGCCGATCCAGACCAGCAGACAGCCGACCCGTGCCGCAAGTACCACGGCGGCATGGGACACCCGCGTTCCCGGCTCCAGCATCAGGCAGGCAACCCCGCCAACCGGTAGATGTGTGCGGACCCCTGTCTTGTCTAGGACCACGAAAGCACCGTCTAAAACATCCAGGTTGCCACGCTCCACATATATGACCGAGACGCGATCCTTGATGGGGAGCGGCTTCAAAGTGGGGAGAATCGGTTCCGTCATGCCTCGAAACCTCCATTAAAAATCCATAGGCGATTTTGCACAACCCTTTGCCCAGAGAAGTACCGGTTGTACTCTACCCTGAATTTAAGTAATCATCCAAACTACTCATAAGTTCTGGCTAGTTCACACCCGTCGCACCAACATCAAGCCGCAACCGAAGCCTTTGGCGGGTCCGATGCCCTCAAATAAACATCTTTCAATAAACCGCTCGGGGTCTGTAATCCTCAGGATGCCATTGAACTCCAAAGAACTGAATTTGACCGGCAATGCACTCTTTCCTTTGAGCATCTTATGTTGTTGGTAACCGTCAGCCCTGGTACAGGAATCATCCAAGGTAAACCCATACTCGCTTTCCCTCGACTTAATCCAAGCCATGCCAGCTTGCTGGATAAGAGTCGCGACATGAGGTCGTTTAGCGTCGGGCAGCTTTTTGAAATCAACTTTTCTCTTTTCCTCCATCACCACGTCATGGCGATGCTGACGACCGCTTTCATCCCTCTTGCTCCGTATGGGATTCACCCGTACAGCAAATGACAGGCGGTCACCGCTAATAAGTTTTGGATTATAAGTTTTCTGGTGAATCTCCCATAACCCACTGCTATCGGTAGGCTCACGTTCAGAAACTGTGTAGTATGCAGGCAATCCATCAATCGTTTCAAAACGGTAAAGGAAATCCCGCCGCCTATCCGGGCCGTCGCTGAAGAGGTCCCATATCTGCCTGTGTATTCCATAGCCGTCACCCCGGCCAACTGACGCAAAATCTCGTGGCGATAGCCCCCGTCGGAGCTTGATCATGCTGAAGTACATGGTTCATCCCCCTTTCTCAACACTCCGCAGTTTTCACCTCTTTCGTCAAACTGCCAGCGTTTGCGGGAACGTGGTGCGTCACGCCTGGTTATGACCTGTTGACACTCGAACCCGCTCGCCATGTCACCCTCCCAGAACACCATAGCATCACCCTTTTGGTTTATTGCCGACAGGTCCTCGGAGGGTGGTACGACCCCAAGCGCATCACGCAATGTTGCCGCTTTGATAACCTGCGGTAGTAACGGCATGGCCAGTGGGCATGATTTGCGCCCAAGGTAAAGCGTGAATACAGGTTTTTGCAAAGCTGCCGCCAGTTGCTTCACAGTGTATGGCGAATGGTCTGCCACGGTGACTGCCACTGTATAGGCGGAATCGCAGCGGTAATCGCGGCTGGAGAGAATAGTATTTAGGTCGTCCATTGCCAATTCAGAGCGCCGGGTGTAGTGAACAACGCCCTTCTTGGCGGAGGGAACTTGAGTTGTGTGATAGTCCCGCAAGAGCACACCCATAGAATCAACCCTAACGGCAAAGGAACAGGATTCGGCCAGGGACTTCTGACGCTCCACCTCGTCACGACGGATGCCAAGGGCGGCAGCTAAAAGACCGATGACAGCCGATTTGCCGGGATGGGCAAAACTAGGGCGATACTCTCCCACGGCAATATCACCCCATGCCGCCAACGGCCCATATAGCCGAAACAATAAAAAGTCGCGCATGGCCTACTCCGTTACAAATGTGATGATTTCGTTCAGACTTCCTGTACCAGTTTCGGCATTCATGGTCATCAAAGCTTCGGCACATTTGCCGTACACTTTTTCCATGTTCGTACGCTTGGTCTCGATCTCGGTAATAGCCTTGCCCAAGACATCCTCGCCACGCACCGGCTTCAGGAAAGCGACCGAGAGTGAACGGGGCTGCTGATCACCCTTTTCAGCCAGAATGTAGGAGGAATAGGCACGGGAGGCAAAGCTGTTCTGTTTGCCGTTTGGTGCCACCTTGGCAGCTGCCTCCACAAGTGCAGCAATTGACTTATTTGCAAGTTCTTTATTTCCGAGGTTCCCTTCTAGCAGGCTTCGATTGATGCAAAGATAGAGATAAAAAACTCCTGCTCCAAACTCGTTTTCGCCGATATGGGCTACCCCCAAGTCATCCTCGCCGCTGTTTAGATCATCCACGGCAGTAAAGTAGTCATCTTCGACTGCTACATCATGCACGGTAACAGCATGGGCAACCTGTACGGCGGCTTCCATATTGAAAGCAGGAGAGCTGGCCAACATCCTGCCGAACATGGCGATATCGGCTGCAGTATGAGTCTTCTGTAACAGTTTTAGATCATCAGCAGAAGGTGCAGCGTTGCTCGCGGCCAGTTTGTCAACTAGTGCAAAAATAGCATCCCTTTCTTCCGGGCTGAAGTGAGCAAGCTGTTCAATCTCAAGATCCTCCAACGGCTTGGCTGCATTTGCTTTCTTTGCTTTCCCGAATACCTCGGCAATTAACTTTGCCCACGCCTTGGCGTTTCCTTCTGCAACAGCTTTAGCTTTCAGGGCGTTATACGCCTCGACTCCCATCGCCTTGGTACGGGTGCCGATCCTTCCGTGCAACGCTTCGGCAAACAGGTCCGACGTCCGCCAAGCCCGTTTTAAACTCTGTGACGACACCCGCAAACGGGTCTTGCCGCCCATAATAGCGGTCTTAGGGCGACCCAAGTCATCCCGGTTGAGGTTTGAAGGCGGGTACGACGTGAGCAGATGCAGTTGGATAAATGTACTCATGGCAGTATCTCCCTTAGGTATGTATGTGATTTATTGTTCCGCAGGTGATTTTGAATAGTATTCAAATGCCCACTGCTTACGGGTTCTGTCGTTCCAGTAATAAAGGCTCTTGGCAAGGTTTTGCAGGTTGACGGTACTGCCCAACAGGTCCACTACCCGTCCCATAGCGGTAAACAGCTGGTCATTTTCCTTTGCCTTGAGCAATCTCCGAAAGCGCAAACCGCTCACTCTGGCTGAGCCGTCCGGCCTGCCGGTAGCCATCTGCTCCGCAAATGTACTTTCAGCAGCGTCGCTTTTCACGCGGGCCGACAGACCTGCCACAAGTGCAAGACCGTCATCGTACGGCGCTCCGAACCTACCAACGGAAAGACGCAAGCGATGATAGGCCGGGGTAAATGCTACCTCGGTTAAAGTGGCACATCGCCGCAGCTCGGCCCGGTCTCCCCGGTTGTCGTTCAACCCCTGCCACCAGGCAACGAGCGCCTGCATCTCCGGTGAGTCTTTATCAAATTTCAAATACGTCATACTCATGCGGCCTCCTATCATTATTTAAATTCGACCTATGTTGTGAGAAGATTTGTAACTCTATTGCTCCTGTTGAACTTCTGCATTTCGCTACGAGCAACGACTATCCGTTTTGGATCAGAATTTTCAAGTGTCACCTCCCAGCAATAGGCATCGAACATCTTTTCAGCCTCAAAACAAAGACAGCTATGCCATTCCTTTAGACAGGAATTAGGGACTTTTCCACTCTCAAAATCCTTCAAAACGTTCGACAGCAGCGCGTAAAACCTAGGTTCAGTGTTTTGCCAGAAGAAAAACTCCACTGATACTAAGGCTGTACTCTCTTTTGTTTCAAAAAGCACTTTCGCTCGACGCTTATCTTCATCCGCAGGCAGCTTCTTGATGTCCTTATATTCCCACTTGATCTTTCGAGTAATCGGATCGACAACTACCTTTCCGTGCATAGAATTCTTGAGGCCAATCCGTAGATTCTCCCCAATAAGTACGGCGATCTTGATCATATTGGCCACGGTATTTTCATATTTTGATCTTACAGAGGGACCGATGTATAGCAGCGGCATTGACGACTCATACCAACAACGAGCATTCATATTTTTCATGTCATATCCAAACGCCCAAAGCCGGAACTGCCAACCGTCACGTTGGCGATGATTGATGAATTCATGGACGACCCTGGCTGGCATCTTGTTGTCGCCATTATCTTGTTGAACAAGACCGAGCCAGTGCCTGTAGCTTACACCTCCCGGCTGAGGGTGGGCTGGAACAGGTTCGTCTCCGTTACCTGCATTGTACGGGGACAGCGGATGCAACCAAGCTCCAATGAAATTCATGCCAAAGTTTTTTTGCTGATACTGTTGAATCAGTGAATCGGATAACATCCCGCAAATGTCGCAGTTGCCTGTCAATATGTTTTCAAGATTCAGGCTGATACGCCGTGGCATCCCCCAGAACATGACCGCTGGGTGAAAGCCGTTTGGCAGACAAAAATTTTCCTCCTTCTCACTCGTCAGTGTTTTTGCCATCCAGGGAAATTTGCTACATTCTGTAGTCAAGTCAGCATTACCGCAGATATTGGAAAATGTTTTGAGCTCTAGGACATTCAGCCATACAAGTTGCCATAAGGTTTCATGCTGTTTGTCAGCTACAACTAGCGTTGTAAGTGGCCCACCACCTCTCAGAGAAGTTCGATTACCCTGGCCCCCAGCTGGTGCGTTAGTCTGCATAGCAAAAAGAGCCGTAGCTGTACACGATGGACACATTCCGACAACTGTTTTGCGTTTTACAAAATGATCCGTGTTCTTCTTGGTTGTGCTTTCGCCAGGCATATCGATCAAAAGGCCGTCAATTTCACCTTGTGTGACAGTGAGTTGCTCAAAATCCTGCATAAACCTCGGTCCATCACCGCCAAGCTCAAATGCATAGCGCACCGACTCGAATTTTTCCCTTAGATCATCCGGCGGGGGAGGATCTGCCAGCCTCTTACGCCATTCAAAGCGATTCTCTGGAGCAGCTACGGTCTGAACCAGGCCGATCAGGAACTGAATCAGAGCGCCATTGAAGTCGGGTCGAGGGGCATCGAGAGCCACAACCGGATTCTCGTCAAAATCCTTCGTCACCTCCCAGGGAGCGATCATTTTTTTTGTCCCATCCCGCCGGATCACCGGTATCCATCGTTCATCAATCAGATTGAATTGCATTTACTCCTCCCTCTTCCTGACCATGACCCCGGTCAGCGGATGGTATTCCAGCACCATGACTTCCTGTTTATTGTTCAGCGCTTCGCCACGCCAGCGCCCATCCTGATCTTGTTGGAGTGGAACCAGAACCGTCCACTTACCTTTATCCGGCAACAGCTCTTTCAAACCGGTAATTTCGTCCCCCAGAGCGCCGGCATGACTGATTTCGGCATCAACCAGAGCGCTTCTGATGCTTACCTGGCTCATGTCCCACGCAAATCTTTCATGCTGATACCATGGATTCAGATTTGAACCGTCCCACCGGGCCAGACGTACCGTAGTCACCATTGATCCCAGCCGGGTTGGGGTTTTCATATCTTCCTGCCACTGAGTAATCGTAGCTTCGTATCCCTCATCGAGTTTGAGCATGTTGATATGAGCCAGTGACTTATCCGCCTGCCATTTGGAGTCTGCCTGCAGATCACGTTGTCTCAGGAGTTCGGGGATTCTCTCAGCTTTCAGGGAAAATGCCGACTCTATCAACTCGCGCGCGTCACCCGGCATTTTCAGTATCTTTTGATCCAACAGCAGACGAGCCGTCAGCCATAGACAGCCATGGCTTGGATAGACAAACGCTGCTTTTGGAAAGGCAGCCTTGTACCAGTCGCCTGCAACATTATCATCGGGAAGAGGTCCGTGAATAACCATGTAGGGAGACTCTCGTCTGTCAGCCCCTCCAGCCAATGGGTTTCCCCGTTCATCACGCGGGTGACGATGAAGCCGACCGGCTCGCTGTATAAGGAGGTCCATGGGCGCCAGATCCGTAATCAGCAAGTCGAAATCCAAATCAAGAGATTGTTCAACCACCTGAGTCGCAATCAGCACTCTACCGTTTCGCTCCTGTGCTGTGCTTTTCCTGCCGAAAGCGGAGGTAACGGAGTTCTCAATATCCAGGCGATCCCCCATGGCAAAACGGGCATGAAACAGCATCAGATTCCCTTCCGGCAATATTTCCTTCAACTGGGTATAACCGTTCAGTGCGTCATGCACAGTGTTTCTGATCCAGCAGGCACACCAGCCCTTCTTTGATGCTTCAACAATCTGTAGCACCACTGCTGCTTCATCAACGGCATGTATTACTGCCACACTACAGCATCGTTGAGGTGTAGCTTCGATGGGTGTTTCACTTATGCCAGTTTCTCTGCCATAGGCAGTTACCAGAGGGTAGGCACAACTACCTAAATTCAGAATTTGTTGTTCTTCACAACCACGGGCAAAGGCAGCAATAAAATCGCGCCGGATATGTGTCGGCAAAGTGGCAGAAAGCAGAATTGCACTGCCGCCAAGGGCAGCATGGAAAGCCAGTAGGTTTTGCAGCAGTTTGTTCATATAGGGATCGTAGGCATGTACCTCATCAACTATCAGGATATGACTCGACAAACCGAAGAGCCGCAATGACTGGAAACGAGCCGGCAACACAGCCAGTAGTGCTTGGTCAAGCGTGCCCACACCCACATCAGCCAAGAGGGACTTTTTGCGGTTGTCTGCCAACCACGATGAGCATTGGGCTGTAACTGCGTCTTCATCTGAGGCATTAGTGGCAGAGCCTGAAACCGAAGCCATGAAGGTTTCCGATAGGTGCCGTGCGCCGTGAGCCAAGACAAGCGATGGTTGAGCATCCTCTGCAAACAGCCTCTGGTAGACCTTGATCATCCGGTCATACATGGCATTCGAAGTAGCCATGGTCGGTAGCGCCACAAAAAGGCCGTCACCGCACCCAGCGGCCATCAGTCGCCCCGCCAGCAGAAGCGCAGCTTCCGTCTTCCCGGAACCGGTTACATCTTCGAGAATGAACAGTTGGGGCGATTTTTCAATCTGGCATTTATCCACAAACGCCTGCAATGGTGTTGGAACGGGAATGTGGGGAAAGAGTCTAGAGAAACCGGACAGTTCAGATAGTCGAATTCCGGGATTGATCCCCGCCCGGTGAATAGCCTGTTCGGCTTGCGGAATCGCGCGGTTTTTCCAATAATCAGCTAGTGGCATTGCTTTTTCACAGAATGGGAACCAAGTGCTGTTAGATCCGATCCAGTCGCAAACCACCGCAAAACCGGCCATCAACCAGGATGACCTTTTAATCGGTTCTTCAAGTTCAACAGGTGATGGAAGTACGTGTTCTTCAGAAGGACAGCAAAACAGTAAGCCGACTTCACGAGCAAACTGTGCAGCTGCGGCAGAGTCTCTTTCGCCAAAGTAACTCGTGAAATTTAAGGGCATTCCATTTGGCCCTTTCATCTGTGGTGGCACTCCATGATGGCCGGTATAGGCCCTGACTACCGCCATAGTGACATCTTGCCATTCGTAGAATGATTCACCTGAGGGAAAGGTGAGGGTTTCGTTGTAAAGAGAAGTCTTAAGGAAAAGATTACCGAGACTGTCATGCCGGACGGTGTATTTCTTGGCGCTTGTGGTTCCTTGCAGCTGTCCTAGCAAGTCGGGCCGAAGATTCTGGAAAGTCTCGGAGAACTTACCCATGTCATGAAAAGCCAATAACAGAATCAGCCAACGAACGCAGATAGCATCCTCAAGACCTGAAATAACTGCAAATCTATGCTGCAACGCAGCATTCTTCGATAACAAAACATGACCCACCGCAGCCACATCTAAACAATGGTACGGCAACAAATGATAACCCGGTCCGTCCTTTACCGCTTTTCCCCAGTAGCGGAAGTATGCATGATTATCCGGCATCACTCCTCCATAGACATTAACAACATCACATGCACCACATAATTGAACAACCAAAATTCAAGGAATCTAAAACAACACAATCAACCAAGAAGTTCTAATGTTGATTTTACAAGACCTAGATTTGCAAGGTAGTAGCGTTACTCTGATCCTATGCCTGGACCTCCCCCATACAGCGACCTACGCCCAAATATATTTTCACCGCCCCTGTCATCTCCTCGATAACCTTCTCCCGCAACCACCCGGGCTCCAGCACCTCGACGTGCGAGCCGTGCTTCAGGATCTCCATCAGGATCTCTGCTTCGTGGGAGGTGG
>Ga0209317_1002115_pt1 | contig 15118 bp, 10 predicted proteins | sample RifGroB2_FD_183994 | JGI IMG/M metagenome (GOLD analysis project Ga0209317, IMG submission 183994) | Soil microbial communities from Rifle, Colorado, USA - Groundwater B2 (SPAdes) (version 2) | ecosystem: Environmental > Terrestrial > Soil > Unclassified | place: Rifle, Colorado | collected... | reverse complement strand
GGGAGCGGGATGTGGGTATGGTCTTTCAAAACTATGCCTTATGGCCGCACATGACCGTCTTCGAAAATGTCGCCTTTGGCCTGCGCGAGCGGAAAATCCCGCGCGATGAAATCAAGGACAGGGTCCGCCAGGCCCTAAATCAGGTCGATCTCAAGGGGACTGAGGGCCGGAGGCCTTCCCAGCTCTCAGGCGGACAGCAGCAGCGCATCGCCCTCGCCCGCACCCTGGTCATCCAGCCAAGGGCCCTGCTCCTCGATGAGCCGCTGAGCAATCTGGATGCCAAGCTGCGAGCGGAGATGCGTATCGAACTTCTGAAGCTCCAGCGGGATCTCGGCATCACCACGATCTACGTCACTCACGACCAGGAAGAGGCGCTGGCGCTCTCCACCCGGGTAGCCGTGATGGAATCCGGCAGAGTGGTCCAGGAAGGCGGGCCGCGCGAGATCTATGAGCAGCCGCGCGAAAAGTTCGTCGCAGAGTTCGTGGGAAAATCGAATTTATTTTCCGGCACGGCCGTTCGCGCCGGAGACGGAATGATCGAGATCGAGACCGAGGAAGGGCTCCGGATACAGACCTCTTCGGCCGCCCAATCCTGCGTGTCGGGAGCGGGAGAAAGGGTTCTTTTCAACATCCGTCCTGAGGCCATCGAGCTGCTCGGAGCGGGAGAGAAATCGACTCGGATCAACCGGATATCCGGCAAGGTGACCGCCTCCGCATATCAGGGCTCCTTCATCGAATATGAGATCGAGAGCCGCGGGAGATCGATCAAGGCCAACGTCATCAATCCAAAGGGCAAACCTCTCTTCCAGCGCGGCGATGAAGTCGCTATGGTCTTCGACCCGGAGGATGTGGGAGTGATCCGAGGATAAGTCCCGAAAGCTCTTCCTTTTATCTTAGGAGCCTCTGAATGGTCTCGCGGATAATGGCGTAATCCATGACGGGCTTTGGGATGAACTCGTTGCAGCCCGCGTTCAACGCCTTCCTTCTGTCCTCCTCCATGGCATGAGCCGTAACAGCCACAACCGGCAAATCCTTGCCCCATTCCGTTTGCCGTAAGGCCCTGGTCGCCTCCCACCCGTCCATAACAGGCATCCTCAGATCCATAAGAATTACGTCGGGTTTTGCCTGGGAGGCGGTCTCAATAGCCTCTTTGCCGTTAGAGGCTACCAGAACCTCAAAGCCCAGTTGTTGAAGACGGAAGACTAAAATTTCCCGGTTGTCTTCGTTGTCGTCAACCACCAGGATCTTTTTTTTAGCAGTCATTCCCCCCCCAACCGTTCTATGATTCTAGGATACCGTAATCTGATGCCTCTGATCGAAGGCGTCGTTTTCTCGTGCCGCCATTTTGTAAGGAACGCTCAAAAGGACATGGGTTCCAATATTGGCCTGGCTCCTTATATCCAGGGTCCCGCCGAGAAAATCGGTTAGCCGGCGGGCGACCGTTAGTCCCAGCCCCAATCCGGAAAATTCCCGCCGCAGAGAGCCATCCAACTGCTGAAACGGCTGGAACATGACCTCTATTTGGTCGCGCGGAATTCCTATCCCGGTATCTATAATCTCCAAATCAACCACCCCCCGGTTGATGGATCTATGCACCTTCACGGTGATCTGCCCTCCGGGAGTAAACTTGATGGCATTATGCAGAAGATTTTGAAAGACCCGGCTTACCTTACCTGGATCGCTCACTATACGGACCTCCGCAGCCGGCGATTGAATGGACAGGTCAATCCCTTTTTCCTCCAGGCATTTCCGGTAACGATCTACGCTCCCCTTGACCATCGCCCCGACATCGAATTCCTTCTCGGCCATCGAGAGGTCGCCGGAATTTAGCGAAGTCAAACAGAGCACGTTGTCGATGAGCTCCAGGAGTTCTGCGGAATTCTTGTAAACCTTCTCCAAGATCTGCTGTTGCTGGTCTGAAAGCTTGCCGACGAGCCGGTCCAGGAGGATGGAGACGAAACCGATCACCACACTCAGAGGCGTCCGTAATTCGTGAGAGACGTTGGCCAGGAATTCGGTTTTGAGCTGCCTGAGTTTTAATCTGGCGTTTCTTCGCTCCAGCGCGCGCCGCACCAAAGAGAGGATATGATTCACATCAAAAGGCTTGGCTATGTAGTCAAAGGCCCCCAACCTCAACCCTTCGATAGCTGTATCCATGGAGCCATAGCCGGTTATGATAATTGCTTCAATATCAGGGTCGCGCTGCTTTATTTTCTCCAGCACCTTTATTCCGGGAAGCCCGGGCATTTTCATATCCAAGGTTACTAAATCGATGGGGATCTGATTGAGGATCTCGATCGCCTGCCCCCCTCTCTCAGCCGTGTAAACATTGAAGTAGGGTTTGAGAATCACCTTCAGGGATTCTCTTGGCCCCATCTCGTCATCAACAATTAGAATATTGGCTTTATCCATCTGGCCCCAACAAAGAAAATTATGAAATCGGAGTCTAAATGAGCAATCGGCGTGCCAGCAGGCGGATTGGCATAACTACTTGAATTTTAAGAAAAAATGGACTTCAGCCGGCCTGTGGGCGATGGCAGGTGGAAGACGCTTTAAACAGGCAAAATTACCTATATACAGCGGGAAACGATCCGCCTCATACTAGGGATTGTGATTTCTTAGGGAAAAAAGCAGGGGACAGAATTGGCCACTACCCGGACAGTTTTGTTTGCTCTGGACCGGCATCGCTCTCGCTGATCTGCAGCTTTTCCATCCTATAGCGAAGCACCCTTCGACTCGTTCCCAACACGGAGGCAGCCTTGGTCTGGTTAAATCCGCTCTTTTGCAAGGCCTTCAGAATCAGTTCACGCTCGAACTCATCCACTGCCTCGCTTAGCGGATGGGAGCCCTCAAGCACCTTTTCCTTTAACGAACTGGTCTGATCGCGAAAACGGATTCCCTGAGGAAGATCCGCGAGCCCGACGCTCTCATGGGGAGACAAAATGGTGAGCCGCTCGACGAGATTCTCCAGCTCTCTAACATTTCCAGGCCATGGGTAAGACATCATACAATCTACTACTTCCGCCGAGAGGGTCTTGGGAGACGTAGAGTTTTCCTGCGCCTTGAGCCTGAGGAAATGATCCAGCAGCAAAGGGATATCCTCCCCCCTCTCTCTCAGGGGCGGGAGGCGCAGAGAAACCACGTTGAGGCGGTAAAAGAGGTCGCGGCGGAATTCTCCATTGCCCGCCAGCTTCTCCAGGTCTTGGTTGCTGGCCGCAACAACCCGAACGTCCACTTTGATCTCTTCGGTCCCTCCAAGGCGGGTGAAAGTCTCGGTCTCAACGGCTCTCAGGAACTTGGCCTGGGTCCCTAACTCGAGCTCTCCGATCTCATCGAGGAAGAGGGTCCCGCCGTGCGCCGATTCAAAATGGCCGATCTTGCGTTGATGGGCGTTGGTAAAGGCCCCTCTTTCATAGCCAAAGAGTTCGCTTTCGATGAGGGTGTCCGGCAGGGCAGCGCAGTTCACCACCACAAACGGCTTGGCGCGCCGATCGCTGTTATAATGGATGGCGCGGGCGATCAGCTCTTTCCCCGTCCCGCTCTCGCCGGTGATCAGAACCGTGCTTTTCTTCCCCGCCACCAAACTCACGACCTTGTAGATGTCCAGCATCGGCTTGGACTTCCCGACGATGTTCTCGATGCCGTATTTCGACCCCACCTCTGCTCTGAGACGCTCCAATTCACGGGAGAGTTGCGTTTTCTCCAGGGCGCGACTCACTCTCAGGCGAAGCTCATCGACGTCGAAGGGTTTGGTGACATAGTCAAAGGCGCCGGATTCCTTTGCGGTAAAAGCGGTGCGAGCGGTGTTCAGCGCCGTCAGCATGATTACTTGAGCCGCAGGATGGATCGACTTGATTTTCTTGAGCGTATCAAGGCCGTTAGCGCCAGGCATCAGGATGTCCAGGAGGATGATCTCGGGCTTTTCCTCTTGGACCCTCTGGATCGCCTCGGCGCTGGATTTCGCCTCTAAGAGCCGAATGTCCTTATTGAAGATAAGGCGGATGGACTCCCTCACGCCGGCTTCATCATCGACAATCAGCAGGGACGGTTGGCTCATCGCTTTTTCCGATCTCGTCTAACCCACCGGGACTTCCGCTCGGATTAGCACTTTTCCGCCCTCCAGATGGCTGACCTTGATCCCTCCCCCGTTTCTCTCCAGCAGGATCTTGGCAAGAAGAATCCGGAGCGGAAGGGTCTCCTCTTCCAGCCCCGATGAAGAGATATCGAGGTACTGGACGAACGGGCCTATCCGCCCCCCCTCCGGAATATAGGAAACGGCCACTCTCCCCTCCCCCTCCACATCAATCTGGATTTCACCCCCGGGCTTGAGCTGGGCGAGAACGGTTCGAAGGACATTTCTAAACGCATAGCGGAATTGCGCCTCGTCAGCAAAAATCTCTCCCGCCTCCGCCGTTCTCCCCCAGCGTATGGTGGCCCCCCTCTTGATGCACTCCGGGACGATTTCCTCCAAGACACGGCGCAGTTGCTCGTAGAGAGGAATTCTCTCGACGGCAGGATGGGTAAAGCGCGAGAAGTCCAGCATGGCCTCCAACAACTCATCCATGCGCTCGATGTCGTTGCCGACCGTTTCCTGGAAACGGACACGGAAGGCCGCATCGTCAAACCGGTCTCCCAGGAGCTGAGCGAAGGTTTTGATGGTAACCATAGGATTCTTCAGCTCATGGGCCAGCTCGGTGATTAGCACCTTCATATCCGGGGAATCCCCGTTGGCTGCCCTGGGAACAGCCTGGGGTTTCTTCTCTTCCGGAGGCGGAGCGCTGGGAACGCTTTTTTCCTTCTCCTCCACCGGCATCACCTCTTGAGCAATCGGCTTCTCTTGAGCAGCAGGCTCTTCTTTCGAAACGGGGGGTGAAAAGATTTGGTTTTCTTCCATACCCGGGCCAAGAACCAGATCTGAGGCCTCGATCGTCTCCTTTCTGTGAACGGCTAGCGTCCTGGCGATCACGGTCTCCATTTCATTTAAGTTGCCAAACCAAAGATAGTTACAAAGGCGCTCCATCGCCTCGGCGGAAAAACCCGCTTTTCCCAGATTGAGCTTCTCGCCATATCCTTGGGCCAGCGAGGCGGCAAGGGTGGGTATGTCATTCCGTCTTTCCCTGAGAGGGTGCAGGCGAAGCGTCAACGTTGCCACACGGTAATAGAGCGGGTGTAAAAACTCTCCCCGATACACTTTCTCTAACAAATCCTCCTGGGAGGTGGAAAGAATCCAAAATTGCCTTCCCTTTTCCTCCTCGTCTTCCAGGAAACCCAAGAGGAAAGACTGAGCCGAAGGTTGGAGCGTCTCCAGGCCGCTGAGAAAAAGAGTAACGCGCTGAGAAATCCCTTCCTCTCTATGCGATAACCGGGCAAGCCGCCCGAGCAGGTGCTCTTTAGTGAGCTCCGGAGGGTAGGCGGCAATCCAAGCCCCGACATTATCGTTTAGGGAATAGAGGGCCCTGGCTAATCGCTCCTGGCCGCACCCCACCTCTCCCAAAATCAGTATGGGAAGAGTTGTCAGGGCATATCGCTTGGCCAGGGCAGAGGTCGATTCGGAAAGATAGGGAAAATCGAGATAATGGGCGACTCGGCTGTCCCCGGAAAGGCTCGGGTTTGAAGGTTGCGAGAGGATAGAAGATCGACTTATAAGCCGTTCCACCTTTTCCTTCAATTCGTAGGGGTTAAAAGGCTTTACGAGGCACTCCACTCTCCCGAGTCTGCTCCAAAGGTCCGCTGCGGATTTCGAGTCCAGAAGGAGGAGGACAGGGCAGGAAAACCGAGAGGTGATCTTGCCGACGACAGCAGATTCGGCGCCCAGTTCGGGGGGAATTCCGAGGATTAGAAGATCCGGCTCCCCCTCAAAGACGGAGAGATCATCATTGGGAAGGAACGGGCGTTGGGCAACAGTAAAATCACGCCCCAGGATTAGACGGAGCGTCTCCCGAACTGCCGGAGATTCGTCAACGACCAGAATTCTCTTCATGAACTTAAGGGTGATCCTTGACCTCTTGTTGGTTTGGCGGCCTAACGGGCAGATTGAGAAAAAAAGTTGCCCCCTTGCCGACCTGACTTTCTACAACGATATAACCACCGTGCTCCTGCACAATTTGATGGGAGATGGAGAGACCCAGCCCGCCCCCATCTTTTTTAGTAGTGAAGAAAGGGTTAAAGATATTTTCCAGATCCCCTCCTGGGATTCCCGCACCGGAATCTCGAATCTCAATTTGGATATATTGATCGGAGTGGTTCTTGGTGAAAAGCCGCGTTGACACCTCCACCACCCCTCGACCCTCAATCGATTGAAGCGCGTTAAGAATGATATTCATGGATACCTGCTTTATCTGTTCTTTGTCAATAAAAATTTTCGGGAGACTGCTGGCAAGTCGGCGATAGATCTGAACCTCTTTTTCCCTGGCCTCGGTCTCCAGGATACGCACGATACCTTCGACAATTTCGTTGATGTCTTCAGCCGACACATTAGGTGTTGAGGGCCGCGCAAAATTTAGCAAATCATTGATCAGACTACAGATGCGGTCTACCTCTTTGAGCGCCACGGCCTGGAAGCTGTTGCGAAATTCCGGGTCTTGATAGCGCTCGGGCAGAAGCTGCGTAAAGGTCCGGATCGCCACCAAGGGATTGCGAATCTCATGGGCGAGGCCGGCGGTCAACATCCCCAAAGAAGAGAGACGGTCCGCCCGCCGGATTAGGTCCTGGGACTGCTTGAGCTCCCCTTCCCTATGCATAATGCGTTCGGCCATCTGGTCAAAGGCTGACGCGAGGCTCCCGATCTCATCACTCCTTTTGAGGCCAACCCTATATTGAAGATCGCCCTGCTCAATGCGTTTTGCCGCTACAGTCAACTGCTCTATGGGTCTTGTCATCCTCGATGCGATGCCAAAGATGACCAGCAACCCGAGCAGAAATATCCCCGCCGCAATCAGTAGAGCTTTGACGGTAACCTGTTTCATCTCATCAAACATCGGCTTGAGGTCGAACCCTAGCCGGATTCCCCCCAGCTTTTCATGACCCAAGATCACCGGCTTGGAAACATCCAAGATCCCTTTTTTGTGGTCGACATCCACAAGAGTCTCATCAGATTTTATGGCCCTCTGCCCGAACTCATCGGTGAAGACCGAGAAAAGCTCTTCTTCCATCTCGTGAAAGTCTGCAACAATCCTGCCTTCGGCGTTAAACACATACGCATATTCCACGCCACGTAGAGACTTGGCCTCCACAACAACAATCCTGAGAGTACGAATATCCCACTTATAGAGAGGAGGCGCGACGCTTAACTCCATTAGGTTAATAGCGGTCCTAGCCCTGTCACCCATTTGCTCTAACAGGAGATTCTTCTGAGAGCGAATGGTCAAATAGGTGAGTGTACCTAAGGCGGCCAGATAGAAAAGTGCAACGGAGAGAAAAACCCTCAGCTTGAGGCCAAGTTTAATCCTTGGAACCATAGGGGATCGCTACCACGAATCAACCTGTTTCCCGAGGGAGGAAAAAATGAACCTTTCTATATCTTTAAGGTGCTCCAGGGATCCTGGGGGGATCTTGTCGATCTTAGTTGTTCTCTGCTGTCCCTTCAGTGCCGCTTGACCTTCTGGATCTTTATCCATATTGATTAATATCTCTCTAAGGGCTGCAACTATCTTAGGGTCGAGATCCTTGCGTACCGAGATGACCTGTCGCGGGACGGACTTTGTCCTGGCAATAATTTTGAGCCCGTCTCGAATCTCCGGCCTTAGGATTTGAAATTCCCTATGGGATGTCGCAGCGGCATCGACTTTACCGAGGACCAATAGATGGGGCGCATTATCATCGCTGCTATGAATAAAACCCACCGCATCCGGTTCAGCTCCTCCAGGGGCGATGACCTGAACCAGTTTGAGCTGCTTCTCAGCTAAGAGCATGCGGGGAAGAATGTGCGCAGAGGTCGAATGAGGCTCGTCAAACGCGATGACTCTACCCTTCAAATCACTTAGACTATTGATGCCGCTATCCTTCCTAACCAGGATGACACTGTAATAGTCAGCCTCTTCATACTTCCACTGCCTTAAAATAGGGATGGAACCTGTCCACCTGGACAGCACCATTATGGGCACAACGCTGTCATGGAAGAGATCGACCTTGCCCTCCCTAATGGCCTGGGCAAGCTGGCTCACCTTATCTACTACTAATATCCTCCCGCCAGTGAACCCCAGTGGGGCCAATTTCTTGGCGATATAATCGACAAACCCTTGGCGATCTCTTATGGCCCTGACGGCATTCTCTTGCACCCTTCCAAAGACGAGAAGCCTTTCTTCCGCCGCGAGAGGGTGCCGAAAGGCCAGAGCCATCAGCAGAAATAAAGCAAGAGCGCTAAGGGCCGAGAGTCGCCTGTACCAGTACATCAAACGGACCTCCCATCTTGACTTGCATGCTTTGTTATTTCACAGTTATTTCTTCAGGGCGGCAACTTGGCCCCCGTAAGACCTCTCCCTCACAGTGGCTGCCTGCGGTGCCGCTTTCGGAAGAGCAACGCAGGTCAAAGCTGAAAAAAGAATCAAGAGGGCAGCGAAGTAAAAGACCCAACTAAACCCCATCGTATCGGCCAGGACCCCGGCAACAAAAACCGCAATAGGCTTGAACACGTTGGAGAGAGTCTTAAAGGCGGCCAGATCAATGGACGTGTTCTCCTCCGTAGCAAACTCCAATTTCAGATGATTCTGATAAACCGCGCAGGCGCCATTGAGAAGCTGGTACAAACATATCAAAAGCAAAAACAGGTAAACAGACGTGGGGAGCGACAAACTAAGGCACACCGGCAAAAGCAATAAGCCGCTTATAACCAAAACCTTACGGGGATCCCAGCCAATAATAAGCCACCTGGACAAAAAGCTAACGTTAACCCCGTAAAAGGTAAGCCCGACCATCATAACAGCCCCTACAAGAGTCGGGGAGAGCCCGAATACAACCGTCAGATAAACAGGGAGAATGGCGCTTGCCCAAGCGTCTTCCGCGCCTTGAAGAAACCCGCGTGAAAGTCCCAACGTCTTCATTTTGGCGCCGACAATTCCCCAGATCTTGAGTACCGGCGTCCTCGCTTCCTCCCTAAGATCCGGGAGATAAAAGAAGGCTATTACGGCAGCCACGGTGGTTAACAGACCAAAAACTACAATGGAATACTTAAAAGGGGCAAAAGCTATGAGCGCGCCGCCGACAAACATGCCTATCCCCTTGGCGACGTCCCGAAGGCCGAGCATCATATTGATATGGTGCGATTGACTCTCTTTAGGAGAAAAATGTTTGACATAAACTTCGCTCATGAGCGGCATAGTCATGAGCCCGCGCACAAACCTCTCCAAGTAGATCAAGACGAAAGCGGGGTCGAAAATATACATGAAGGAAATCAGGCTATGGATGCCGAGGCCGCCCAGCAGGCACCGTCTATATCCCAAGCGGTTAATTGTGACGCCCACTATGACCGGGGCGAAGATGTCGGACAGCTTGTCGAAGAAAAAGAGCAAGGCGATCTTGGATATAGACACGCCGACCGAGACAAAGTAGACAGGTAGAATAACCCGCAATGCCCCTATCGTTAACGACGCGCTCCAGAGGCTTAGAGCGACGACCGCTATTGTCCGCTTATGGCTCTCCATTGAAATCTCCACATGCTAACATCCTACCCCAGCGGTTGGCTCTCGGGCCTGTAAGCCTCGATCTTCCGGAGGAAAGAATTTGCTTCTTTATGATGTTTGAGTGGTCCCTGAAACAAAAATCCCATTCCTTCCACATACTTCGAGAAATTGGTTTCCCGAATGGGATACCTTTTCTCTAAATCAGCGATCCAAGCTGGAGGACTACTCTGCGGGTACTTGAGCTCCAGAATGGTCTTGTCCGATTTCCCTACCGGCTCTTCGATGGGATACTTCCACGAATCATAAGAATAGACATCAGTGCCTACGTGGTAGGACTGGATGTCCCAGTCGAGGCAAAGTCGCTCGATTTCATTTTGAAAGGCCATTCTTTTATATGTCAGCAAGAGGACAGGCTTGAGGCCCGTAGTTAGGACTGTTTCCTGAGTCTCCCGATACAAGTTGCGAATGACCTCGGGATCGACGCCATTCTGGTTATAATCCAATACGCTTTGCCCCCCGTCCCTACCCTCCAAGAACCCTGGAAGGTCCGCCCTGTGCAATCTGAATCTTTTTTTTCTCCATCGCTCCTTCTCTCTGATTTTTACCTCCACCCAGTAGTCTGATATCGGCTTTGGAGACTCGCCATAGTTCTCATAGGTCCTGAGCCGCACAAGAATATGACGGCCACCGTTTATGACGGTATAACGCGTTAAGTCACAGTCTCTGTTGTCGAAATAGACGCTACCCACGCAGGTGATCTCGTATATGGGATGGAGCCCGTACTTGGGCAGGCATTCGCTCAACTCACGCCATAGGCCCGCGACGCCGTCCTCACTAACACCTACCTGATAATTTCTCTCAATCCTAGCTTGGTAGATCGGGCCTTTCATCCATACCTCCCCGATTGCACCTCGGTGTGCCCTCTTCTTTTGACATTCAGGTTCTTCAGCAGCCAGGCTTCGATCATCTCCTGCTTGAAGCGCCATTGATTGCCTACACGGAAAGCGGGGATTTTTTTCTGGGAAACTAGCCGATAGACGGTGAACTTGTCCACTCTGAGATACCGTGCTACCTGTTCGGTGGTTAATAAGGGCTTAGCCATAAGATACTTTATTTAGCGCTAATTAGCAGGGTTTGCTGTCTGTATACAGCATTTTTCTCTTGTAGTCAATTTAACTTTCGACTAAAAGGGGCCTATTCCAATGGTCAGGCTCCCCCTATTAGCGGGCTTGCCTCTCGTATGTCTCATCCTGCTGCTCCAAGAGGCCTCAGGAGGAGGCTATGCCCTTCCCTACCAGAGCGCCAAGGCGGTGGGCTTGGGCAATGCGGTCACGGCCGGGGTCGATGATCCCTCGGCCGTTTACTCCAATCCTGCGGCCCTATCCGAAGTCAAAGGAAACCAGATCCTGGGTGGAACACAGTACATCAATGTCATCAGCGGGGTTAAAAACAGCGGCAGGAATTCGCGCAACCAACATGACGACAATTTCATCCCCACTCTCTTTGCCAACTATCACGTACCGGGGACCGGCCTCGCGACTGGAATCGGGCTGTACACGCCATTCGGACTAGCGACAAGTTACGGCGAAAGGAGCTTCACGCGTTTCGGTGCCATCCGCTCGGAGCTGAGAACTATGTACCTTACTCCGGCCGTCGCCTGGCGCGCCAATCCCTTTTTGTCGCTTGGCGGAGGCTTGAGTTTTGTCCATTCCTCCGCCCTTTTTTCCCGCGCCTTGTTCCTGGGCGGGGGGGCGGAGGGCAGAATCCGCCTTACGGACACGGATAACAGCTATACTTACAATCTGGGTCTCCTTTTTAAGCCTTATGAGAAGATTAAATTCGCCCTGACCTACAGAGGCCGGGTCGATCTCAACTACGACACCGCTCATGTCAAAGTGGCCAATGGTGCCGGCGCCGTTGAATCGGGCAACTCCAAAGGCACCCACCTGCCCTTACCACCGGTCATGAGCACGGGTATCAACTGGACAATTACACCGGATTGGGAATCGGAGTTTGTCTATGATTACACGCATTGGAGCGAGTTCAGACACCTGAAGGCCCGTTTTAACCCTGCTTTTCTAGGCGGAACGCTGGGCGGCCTCTTTATCCAGGAAAGGTGGAAAGATACCCACACTTTTCGCCTCGGAAGCAGCTATCGTCTGGATGCGAGATGGGTTGCAAGGGCGGGCATGGTTCTGGACGAGAGCCCCATTCCTGCCAGCACGCTCGGACCTTCCATACCTGGCGCGGATACTCTAACCTTCAACGCCGGACTGGGCTATCAGCGGAATAATTGGAAAATAGATTTGGGGTATGCGGCAATCTTTTCCAAGCAACGAAGCGTAAGCAACAACGTCCTGGAGGCCAACGGCACCAGCACCCTCACCCCCGGCCGGGACAAGTACGCCGTCTTCGAAAACTTTGTTTCTATCACTCTGGGTTTTAAGTTCTGACCGACCTAAGAACTGGATTTGCCACCCCTTGTAGAATCATGTATCTTGGAATTTGCGATGCTCCACATTCGATTTGCAACCAGTTTGAGGTCACTTTCCGCGGTTGTCATTCTCTCTCTTTTTCTAACCCTTCCAGCTCACATACGCTCGGCAGCGGAACCTGATCTAACAGAAGTCTCGGGAAAATATACCTACTGGATTGAGATGACCTCCCTTAGCGTGGAACAGGAAGGAGGCATCCCTCAGGGCGCCCCAATAACCCCAATGCCCGATCGGTCATACAAAATCTATATCCCCTTCTTTGCCATCGAAGAGGGAAAATTTGAAATTCCGCTGAAAGCCTGGCAAAGAGATCTTGGCGAGGGAACGTTTCCCTCCCCGGACAAAGTATATTTAGACCGCGACTTAACAATAGAGAGTAACAGAATCAATCTAGTTCGCGGATTCCAAAAAAACGGCCTCAACGCTCCCGCCAACGAGGCACATTATTTCCGTCATACTGTCTATGGACGGGCATCTTCCACAGGCCTCCTCAAAGTAGAATTTAAAGTCATGCGGGAACCGAGTCGCTTTGAAACCCAAATGGAGGCTGATCTCGCTTACTTCGATCGAAAATTGATCGGTTTATATGTCCGAGAGTCCGAGGACTCCTTAGACCCTGTCGGCCTTATTACGACAGTCGGGCAAAGAGCTATCTCTCTTCTTGTTGATATGGTTTTCGTAGCCGACCGGATCATCCAGAAATCCAAGAGCGTCATCACGCCGGACTATCCGGAGAGAATTTCTCACCCATCGTCGGTGTTTTATAAGGATTATGTCGAATACGAACGGGGTAATCTCACCGAAGATCAGTTGATCCGGCGATTGCCGCATGTCGCCATGATTGGGGACAGCCTGGTCAAAAACGCGTACGTCTCCTCTATCCTAAGCATGTTCTGGAGGGTAAGAACGGAGCATCAAAGAAACTGGTTTTTAGATACCGATAAATCTCCTGACAGTATCTACAGCATTTACGAAAGACTTGAAGAATTAACTCCCCTGGTTGCCGTCGAACACTCAGGCGCCGGGGCTAATGTGGACTCGGGGAAGTCAGGCGATACTTTCCTCCAAATGCTTTCGAAAACCCGCAATTTTTCACAGCAGGCGGACGAGATTCTGGACGAAGAGAGATTCCCGGATTTGTTATTGATTTGGATTGGCCATAACAATTTGAATTGGGCGGCCTCGCTCGGCTCGGAGGAACGCAAGAACCCCGATATGCCTTTGCTAAGAAGGCTGTGGCGCTTCAGAAAATACTACGCCCGTCAATTGGAGCGTCTCGTCGAGCGGGCCAAAAAGGAAAAGCATAAAACGGTGATAGCGGTCTTTGGGGTGGTTAATTTTGAGGCGTTTTTTAAAGCCCGGCGAGCGGCGGGATTACTGAAAGAAAAAGACCCCGAACTTTATCCCCATTTCGAAACGGGATACCGGATATTCGTTTCCATGAGGCCGGAGTATCAAAATAACATGATCCGCCTCGCGCTGATGATGAACGCCGAGCTGCGGGATATTGTTGGCGAGCTGAATCTAGAGCTTGGGAGCTATCCCAACGTCCGCCTCGAATATTCCGACGCCCTGGCGACAGCAGACCTCAGCTCAGTCGAGATGGTTCATCCCGTAGATGCCTGGCATCCTTCCGTCAAGGGGCATAACCTGCTGGCAGAAAGCGCTTTCAGAGCACTTTCCCCAAGCCTTCGATTCCTGGGGATTCAGCCCGAGTAAGCCCTGCACGATCTACCTGGCCCCTATCTCTGCCAGCAGGCCGCGTGCCGCCGCTGCCTCGCGCTTAAGACCGCATTCGCTGGAAAGCGCCAGAGCGCGCTGGATCGGCTCCACGGCGCCACTGTAGTCGCCGCGGGCCATTCGGGCCCGGCCCTGAGCGAGAGAAGTACGCGCCAACTCAAACTTTGCCCCGATCCCTTCCATGAGCGACACGCCTTTAGCCAGGTGGGCATCGGCTTCATCGCAGCGTGGAGGCGGGCTCGCCGCCAAGACGCGACCGATGGCCCGCTCCGCCAGCGCTTCAGCGATCGCGCTGCCGGCCGCTTTGGCGATCGCCAGGGCCTCTTCTCCTCTCTTCAGCGCTGAGTCCAGGTTGCCCGATTCAAGCAATGTCTCACTTTCAATCCCCGCCAGCCATTCTCCAAGCAAAAGGCGACCCCCCAGAGGCTTGGCAGCTTCATGCGCCGCAGCCCAATGGCTGAGCGCCCCCTCGCAGTCCCCCATTCCGGTAAGACCCCAGGCCATGAAAGAATTGCTCGAATATCGAAACATGGCGTCGCCGCTCTTCTCGGCGACCGCCAGAGCCGCGCGCGCGTCCTCGATTGCCTCGGCATACCTTCCAGCAATCAGCCGGATCATCGCCAGGGCGGTATGCGCCATCGTTTCGGCATTCTGGTTGCGACTGGCCTGAGCGATCTTAAGCACACCGGTTAGCTCAGCCAAACCAGCTTCATAGTCCCCCAGACAGGTGCGCGCCGCCGCCCGATACATATAAGCAAAAAGCGCCTCGTGACGGTTTTTCATTGCCTCAAGGAGCGGCACCGCCTGCTCCAGAAGTTGCAACGATTTGGTAAACTGGCCCTGCATGAAAAGGACCCGGCCGATCACGGCTCCCGGGAGGGCCAGCAGCTCCGGGTCACCGAGTTTGGGGGCCACGGCGAGCACTTTTTGGAAGTAACCAATCGCCTCTCGCGAGCGCCCTGCGAGGTAATGCGCCCGCCCGATCCAAAGCTGAGTGCGGGCCAAGCGGGCCGGATCGTTGAGCGATAGCGCCGTGGTCTCTGCCTCGGCCAGGAGAGCCAAGTTTTTCTCCGGTGATTCAGCCTGGAGCGATACGTTCACCAACTTAACGCTCAGATCCACGCGCTGCTGGCGGTTTGCCTCTTCATCCGGAAGATGCTTGAGGGCCTCGAGCGCATGATGATAATGCTCGCGCGCCTCGGCATAGGCATAAAGGGAAACCGCTGTGTCGCCAGCCCGCGCCGAATACTCAAGAGCCTTTTCCCA
>Ga0209317_1002114_pt1 | contig 15120 bp, 14 predicted proteins | sample RifGroB2_FD_183994 | JGI IMG/M metagenome (GOLD analysis project Ga0209317, IMG submission 183994) | Soil microbial communities from Rifle, Colorado, USA - Groundwater B2 (SPAdes) (version 2) | ecosystem: Environmental > Terrestrial > Soil > Unclassified | place: Rifle, Colorado | collected... | reverse complement strand
GCTTAAAGACTTGATTATGGATATTTTGCACAGCATCTTTGCAAATATGTAATGCCCGGTGATTTTCCCTTTTATACCACATTCAGCCGGGAAACAACGAATCTTTCACTCCGACGATACGTTCAATCATGCTTTCCATCGCCACCCTCGGTCCTGTCGGATCCGATAGCCATCAAGCGGCCTGCCAATATGCTCCGGGTGCAGAGTTGCTCCTGTTCAACCGCATTGCTGATGTCCTTGCGGCCTTTCGTGATGGTCTGGCCGATCGCCTGCTGATTCCGGTTTACAATACCCGGGAGGGAGAAATAAAGGATTATTTTCGGCTGGTTGCGAGAATGGAGCAAGGTTTCTGGGTGGATAATATCGTCCTGCCCATTCATCTTTCCTTAGGTGCCCTGGCAAATCCCGATAAGGGAGGAGCGGAAATCACCACCATCGTCGGCCGGGGGTCGGTGTTCAGGCAATGCGACGAATTTATCGATGAACATTATCCGTACGCCACGCTGATGAAGGTTCCGGATATCGAAGCGGCGATGACGGCTATCAAGTCGGAAAACAAGCAAGGTCATGCGGTGATCGATTCCGAGGAGCTAGTCAAAAAGCATGGTTTTACGCTGATCGCACGAGAAGTGGTCGCCCATAATCGCACGAGGTTTGCCATCATCGGCCGGGAATTGGCACCGGTCTCGGGTTACGATGCCACCGCAGTCATAACCAGGCCTCTGCGCGACCGGGTGGGAATGCTCGCCGATATCCTGGGAGAGTTCACCCGGCGGGGAATCAATATCCTCGATTTGCAGTCGGAAAACGATATCAAGACCCAGAAATTGCAGATCTACGTTGAAATAGAGGGCCACGTCAACGACCGCATGCTGAAAGACGCCCTGCAGACCATTGAGAAAGTTGTTATTCAGGAGGACGACTCGTTGAAGGTTCTGGGTTCTTTTCCCCGGGTGGATATGCGGGTGAAGAAAATCAAAGCCTTCGGGTTCATCGGCAGCGGGGCCATGTCCAAATGGTTCGCCGACCGGCTGCAGAACGAAGGGTATAAAACTCTCGTTACCGGCCGTTCAACCCCCGTTACTCCGGAAGAAATGATCAACCAGGTAGATGTAGTCGCCGTCTGTGTGCCGATCTCGGTCACATCCGAAACTATCAGAAATTATGGTCCCCTGCTGCGGGACGGCCAGGCTCTGATCATCCTGGCCGGCGAATCGGAAAATACTATCAAGGCTTCACTCGAGTCAACCAGTCCCGGGGTCGAGGTGATGTTTGTCCACAATCTCTGGGGGCCGCAGGCCCTGACCATGAAGGAAAAGAATGCCGCTATTGTGCGCACCCATAGAAGCGGATGCTTTTGCAGTGAATTCGAAGCTTTTCTCTACAAACACGGGGCAGACATCAATCACGACAGCGCCTCCGAACACGATCTGCTCATGGGAGTCGGACAAAAATTGCCGACTACGATTTCCGTGGCTCTCGCCAAGACGCTGCGGGAACACCGGATAAATTGCGACGATATTAACAGCCATTCTACCCTGACTTCTCTCTACGGAATCCTGGCAATGGCTCGCGTTCACAATCAGAATCCCCGAACTTATGCGGAAATAATGGCCACATCCGGAGACGGCAGAAAGATTGTGCGGACTTTTGCTAAGAATCTCATTCTGCTCATCGAACTCGCCGAGCAGGGCAAGATTACCGAACTCACTACAATTATGGATGAAAATACCGACTTTATGCCCTCGTCGTTCCTCCAGGCCAGGATGAAACAGGCAAAGGCGGTCGACGAGCTGATGAGTCATCCCAACATGAAGATTTATTAAAATCGATTGTAATTTTTTGCATACGCAAATTAGAGTGCATAATATTTTCACTTACAATCAATACCCGCCGGTGCACCGGCAGTTTTCTATTGTTTCAAGGAGCGGTATATGAGTTACAATTTGAGTTTTCTAGATGAGGAAAAGATCTGTCCGAAATGCCAGGGAAAGCTGTCCTGCTGTGAGGCGCCGCCTATTCATGTGGGCGACGGCCTGGGCTGGGGATCGGAGGTTCTTTTTATCTGCCTCAATGATGCCTGTCCGACTTTCCTGAACGGCTGGGACCAGATTGAAAAGCGCTACGGACATCATGCTTCCTATCGATATATGGAACTGCCGGGCAGCAAGGAAGGCAACTTCATGATGGTTGGCAACAGTGATGCCTTCAAGGGTTGTGTGATCGACAGGGAAATCCTGAAAGCGCAAAATGAGCGATTTGTCCGGGAAAAGGCAGCGGTCGAGGGCATGAAAACGTGCGTCGCAGAGAAAAATCTCGCTCCGGTCATGACCCTGCTGCTCGATGAGGCCGCCACTACGGACGCCAGGAAGTCCGCCGTAACCTATCTCATCAAATTGAACGATACGGCGTGCATCGATCCGCTCAGAAACCATAAGTTCAGAGATACCGCCTTTGAACATGAGGTCAATCTGGCGATACAAGCAATTCTCAAAGCGAATTTCAAGCAAGAGTGCCCGCATTGCCTGGAGATTATTAAAGCTCAAGCAAAAAAATGTTTACACTGCAAAGAAAACCTGTAAGAAATTTGCCCTTGCAAAAGGTTTTTCAAACGAGTATATAGGACAGGCTTTTCAGCACAATATGTAACGTGGTGGGCGTAGCTCAATTGGTTAGAGCACCTGGTTGTGGCCCAGGAGGCCGTGGGTTCAAGTCCCATCGCTCACCCCACGATAAGGAAAACGGGCTCAGGTGAACAACCTGCAGCCCGTTTTTTTGTCCAGGCGACTGAGTTGTTGCCGTTACGGTGTTGTCTCTTCGCGAAAACCATAATCTCTTGGGTGTTGCCAGGCCCTCGATACTCGTGTCTGTCCAGAAATGAGATATTTTGTTCTAAATCGAGGCGCTCGATAAATTTAACCGCAGGCATATAGTTGATATTCCGAGGATTAAATTTTGAGAGCAACGAAGAGTTAGGGTAAAATAGCCATTTATGGACAGATACTAGCTTTTTCAGGGAAAATCTTTTACAGTACGTGCCCTTACAGCAAGTTTCGCTCTTTGCCCCTTTACCTTGGTCAGGTTGTCCATGCCGAATTTTATATCAATCGACACTCCGGAAATACTCCCGCTGCTTTTTCAGCCACCTGGGCACATACCAGACGATTGTCCGGCCTATGCTCAAGACATCGTACTGACTGTAGCACCGGAAATATCCTTGGCCTGCCGATTCTACAACTGTGCGCCCGATGCCCCCACCCTCCTCTATTTCCCCGGCGGCAATGAATCCTGCGCAAGCTTCGATGTCGAGGCGGAAAATTTTATCCGACACGGTATGAACGTATTTCTCGCATCGTACCGGGGCGATGGCCGGAGTACCGGGACTCCCTCGGTTGCAGCATTAATAAGCGACGGCAGAAGCCTTTTGCTCCAGGCCGCCGAGTGGTTGCAGTCCCAGGGTTATTCCGGAGCTCTTTTTGTCATGGGGCGATCGCTGGGGTCCGTCTGCGCCATCGATATCGTTCTCAGCCATGGCGAAATGGTGAAGGGATTGTTCATCGAAAGCGGGTTCAGTGAAACTGCGTCAATCCTGCAGGCGCTGGGCGTGCCGCCATCCGCCGTACCGTGTACGGAGGCTGAAGGTTTTGACAACTTACGCAAGATTGCCGGAATAAAATTGCCGACGATAATTTTTCACGGTGTAAAAGATTGTCTTGTACCGGTGGTGCAGGCAGAAAAGCTGCAGGCAGCGTCCGGGGCCAGAAACAAGCAGTTCTATATTATTCCCGGTGCGGATCACAATACGGTCAGCAAAACTGGGGGAACACTCTATTATCAAAAGATCAAAGAGGTTATCAATGGGGTTTGCGGTGTGAACACCTGGCGTCAGCGCCGCAGGGAATTCAAGGGAGGCCGGACGGGAGAGAGTGCATGAAGAGAACGAATTACCTTTCCTGGGATGAGTATTTCATGGCGGTTGCCCTGTTATCGGCCCAACGCAGCAAAGATCCGAATACTCAGGTGGGTGCCTGCGTTGCCAACGAACAGAATAAAATCGTCGGTGTCGGATACAACGGCTTTCCCTGGGGGTGCTCGGACGACGAACTGCCTTGGGAACGCCAGGGCAAATATCTTGACACCAAATATCCCTATGTCTGTCATGCGGAACTGAACGCCGTGCTCAATTCCATCTCGATGGATCTCAGAAACTGCCGTATTTACGTCGGCTTATTTCCCTGTAACGAATGCACCAAGGTTATCATCCAGGCCGGCATAAAAGAGATTATCTATCTGTCCGACAAGTACAGCGCCACCGATCAGATCAAAGCGGCGAAGATCATGCTCGATAAATGCCCTGCCATTTCCTACAGGCAATTGAAGACCAGTCTCAAGGAACTGACGATAAGTTTTGTCCCTCCCGAGTTGTAGGGCCCTGGCGCGTATTTCCGTTATTTGATACGCTTCAATGGAGAAGATGTCTTGCCGCTTTTCTCTGCGGAGCTTTGGGTCTCTCCGTTTTCATCAAAGTCCACCGCTTTGACAAAACGTTCCTCCCCGCCCATGGTGAAGATTTCCTGGCCGCTGAATTGTGCCGTCCTAAGAGTCCATGTCATCTTTTGCAGCGGCACGGAAAGCAGGGTGAAATGGACATGCCACCATTCATCCCGACGGGTGGAGTCCCTCTCAATTTTGTTCACATAGGCGTAAAAAAGCATCTTCGGCTCTTTCGCCGCAATCAGCACAATATCTCCGGCACTGGTGGTGTCTTTGAAGGAGATAAGCCGTTTCAGTTCTTCTACAATCTTTTGCATATCTTACTCCTTTGCAGTGCTTGAGTTGTTGGAAATGTCCGTGACGGAATCGATGATCAACATGTGGTCGGTGATATGGCTGCGGGAGGTGGAAGACCTGTACATCATGGCCCCATCCAGGAGAGGATTGACGATCTTTTTCAGGACGATGCGAATTTTCATGGCGATCTCTCGATCTTCGATGGCGATGAAGGTGCCAAGTACCTCAAGAAAATTTTCTACCATGGATATGAGTTGAACGTTGTTGAGATAGGTTACCGAGTTGTTCTTCTCGGCAACCCCCGGATCGATTTTTCGAACCGCAGCAATATTCGCCAGAGAGATCTTGCTGCCATGGGTATCGATTACCCTGCGCAACAGTGCAGTGCTATTGCCGAAAAAAAAGTAGTCCTGCCAAAAGCCGTAGAGGGGCAGCAGGCCATCCTGAGGCCCCTGGCTCCAGTAGCGAAACCAGGCTGAACCGTAATCTTCCTCTTGCAGCGGCAAATCGTATGTTTGCAGGAGCTTGTCGATGATGCCCTTGAATTCCTCGATTTTGTCGACCCGGATAAAAAAGATGCCGAGAGGAAAGGGAAACAGGGCGTCCCGGGGGCCTTGCTCCACGATCATGCTCGCTTCTTCGCCAAAGAGGGCAAAGGTTGACGAAGCATCTTTTCCGGTAACCGTCTTCAGCCGATCCAAAAAATCCGCCAGCCGACGATCATGCTGGGCACCGTCCTCGATATACATCGAAAAATTCTTAAAATTTAAAGTGTTCGACCAATAATAGATCATCGGGTCCCCAGTGGCGAGAGACAGCATGGAAGATTTCACCGGCGGAGTCTGCACGTAGTTTATGGCAAATGCATTGACTTCCTGTTTCTCAAAACGAATGAGTATTTTGTTTTCTATCCGCTCTTCCTTTCTCCAGGCAAGATACCCCAGGCCATTGAAACCGGCAGTGGAATGCAATCCCCGCAACAGCAGGTCTTTGCCCGGAAAACTGTAGCCTTCGCCAATGGATGAGATGAACTGACGGACTTTCTTCATCGGCACGAAGATAAAGCTGTCCGGGGCGGTGAAATGTTCTCTGATCTCCTTAAAGTCGAGATCTGTCGTCAGGGCGGGCAGTTCCCCGTCGACGGTATCGATACAGCGGCGCAAATGATTTTCGTTTCTGCTCAAAACTGCAAAACCCTTCAGGAGTACGAGCGAAAAAGGTTGTTCACCAAGGAGGACTCGATGTATCCGATACGTACCGTATTGTGAACTGGAGAGCATGCGGTTGTCGCTGTCGGCTGAGTTTTTTCCCGTAATGTCGTGCCACTCCCGTGGGTTCTTGGGCTGCATGACGACGACTGTGTTATTTTGCAGAAAACCAATGGCATCCGTTTCCGCTTCTGAATCAACCGGCTGCATCAGGGCCACAGCCACTTTCTTACCCAGGACCTTATGAAAAATCGGATCGTCCTGTGCGACTTTATATGTATTCAGAATACTTTTTATCAAAGTTACGGAGTTATCCTGAACGCCGATTTCTTGAGCTACAGCCATAAAATCAATAGACTCAAGATGTTGACCAAACCGTGAGGCGGCAAACCGTTTCAAGGCATCTGCACCTTCTTGCTGTTCCAGATAGAGGAGTACGGTCTGGGGAATAAATCTTGCCATATCATCTTCTTCATCAACCTCAATGCGCATGGTGAACAGGTAGACAAAGACGAGAAGGATCGAGGCGTAGATCAGAAATGCACTGGTCTTCATGAGAGGGTTCTGGGTTGTTCCTGCCTGAAGTTGAGGGATGATGAACTCATATCTCATGACGGCAGAATTGCACCGCCTCGGCGATATGCGCCGTTTCTATGGCCGGCGCCATATTCATGTCGGCTATGGTTCGGGCAATCTTCAGCACCCGGTGGTAGGCTCTGGCTGAAAGGCCCAGCCTCTCGACGCTTCTTTTCAAAAGCTGAGCCGACGAGGAATCGAGCCGGCAAAACTCCTCCAGGAGCCGGGCGCCCATCTGACTGTTGCAATAGATCCCGGGATAGTCAGCAAATCTTTGCTCCTGAACACTCCTGGTTCGGTCCACACGCGCTTTGATTTCCCTGGAACTCTCGCCTCGCTGGCTGTCGCTCATTTCACTGTAGTCGAGGGCCGCGACCTCAAGGTGCAGATCGATTCGATCGATGAGCGGGCCGGAGATCTTGCCGGTATACCGTTTGATATCCGCTTCCGTACAGTTGCATCTGTTGCGACGATCGCCGGAAAAGCCGCAGGGACAGGGATTCATGGCGGCAATAAGGGTGAAACGGGCTGGAAAGGTCAGTGTCATGTTGGCGCGGGCGATGGTCACCTCGCCGTCTTCGAGCGGCTGGCGCAGCACTTCCAGGACATGTTTTTTGAATTCCGGCAACTCATCGAGGAAAAGGACACCGTTATGGGCAAAGGAAACCTCTCCCGGTTGCGGAATGCTGCCGCCCCCGATAAGACCGGCATCGGAGATGGTATGATGGGGCGATCGGAAGGGTCGGGTGGAAAAGACCGTGGTTTTTTCGGCATTGATGCCGGCGACACTGTAGATTTTGGTGGTTTCCAGGACCTCATCGAGGGTCATGGCCGGCAGAATGGTCGGAAATCGTCTGGCAAGCATAGTCTTGCCCGAGCCGGGCGGACCTTTCAGCAGGATGTTGTGCCCGCCCGACGCCGCGATCTCAAGTGCCCTCTTGACATGTTGCTGCCCTTTGATTTCGGCAAAATCGACATCGTAGGTTGTGGTATTCGCCATCTCCGAGAGCGGAGCCCGGGAGAACACCGCTGTTGATGAGGGCAACCCGGCAAGAAACTCCACTGCCTGGGGAAGGGACGAGACGGGGATAATGTCAATGCCATCGAGTGCAATCTGCGCCTCGGCAATATTTTCTTCCGGAATGATAATGCCTGTCAGACCCTGTTCTTTGGCCGCGAGAATAATCGGCAGAATGCCGTTCACCCTGTGGACTCCGCCGTCAAGGGAGAGTTCGCCGACGATGCAGTACCGCCCGTCCCTGCCCCTCTTTAAGATTTCAGTGGCTTCCAGAATACCGATGGCGATCGGCAGATCGAACCCGGCGCCTTCTTTTTTTATATCCGCCGGGGCAAGATTGACGGTTATCCTGTTGTTCGGAAATTTGTAGTTGCAGTTCTTGATAGCCGCTTTGACCCGGTCCTTGCTTTCCCTTACTGAACTGTCGGGCAGGCCCACCGTCGAAAACGTCGGCAGGCCGTTGGCAACGTCAACCTCGACCTGAATCAACCATCCGTGAATGCCGAGAACTGAACAACTGGTAATTTGAGCGAGCATGTTTTTGTGTTTTGAGGCGAACCGAGTAGTCGAATGAATTACAGCACTATGTTTTTCTGGTAAAATTTCTGCATTTCCGGCGAAAATGCACCATTTTTTTGGCTATAGACATAAAATGGCGGGAGGATCTTCGTACCGGTTCCGCCGTTTTTCAGACAATGGACGAGAACCAGCCGGGCTTCGCTTTCTTCCTGCGGGTAGCCGTAGATAAACTGCAGCTTTTTGACTTCGAGCCGGTAACGACTAGCCAGAACAGTAAATCGGGCGATCTGGCCCGCCGGATAGATGCAGTACACGGAACCCTTATTTCGTACTGCCGCAGCCGACGCCTGCAGAAAATCATCGAGGGTAGCAAGGCATTGGTGACGCGCCAGTTTGGCCTCCGTATTATCGCTTTCCCGGCCTGAACCGCATTGATAAAACGGTGGATTACAGACGACGGTATCAAACGACTCGGCTGGAACCAAATCTAGGATTTTTTTGATATCACCTGCCAAGACCCTGCCCTTTTGTCCCAGCCCGTTGACTTTCAGGTTACTTGCCGCAAGATCGGTCAGACCCTCCTGGATTTCCAGACCCACTACTTCCTGTATCCGCTCCCCCCAGCGATAGAGCAGAATCAGCATAATGATGCCGCAGCCGGTACCCAAGTCAAGAATGCGGTCGCCTCTGCGCACTTCGGCAAAATGGGCGAGCAGCACCGCATCAATCGAGAAACGATAACCTGCCGTATGCTGGCAACAGGTCAGGTCTCCGTCGAAGAGACTGTCTCCTGTTATCCCCTCTTTGTCTTGCGAATTATCGCGTTCCTCCACGAACCACTCCAGGATCAAAAAACCGATGAATTTTGGGTTGACGATGGCAAAAGGAATGTATACCTCCTGAAAGAAATGTAAACTGAATTCTTGCGGTTTTGATTTCTCTGCCGGTCCTCGAAGTCTCATTTCAGATTGGGCAGGGTCTCCTGAAAAATGTCCCGAAGGTGTAGCGGCGAGGAGACAAATAGTAGATGATTTAATCCCGGGATGGTATTACATTCCGCGAGCTGCAATTCTTTGCCATGTTCGGCATACGGTTGAGAGATATTTCAAAGGAGACCATCATGTTTGATATATTCATTAAGACGCATTTCGCCGGAGCTCATCACTTGAGAGAGTATCCGGGGGATTGTGAACAGCCGCACGGGCATAACTGGAAGGTGGAAGTGACGGTTCGGGCCACCGAACTGGACAGATACGGAATGGGTATCGATTTCAAAGTGTTAAAAAAGTTCGTCAAAGAGGTTATCGACAAACTCGATCATCACGATCTGAACAACCTCCCCTACTTCCAGGACAAAAATCCCTCTTCCGAGCATATTTCCCGGTTCATTTACGATGAAATAGAACCCATGCTGAAGCACGACCGGTATGCACTGCACAGTGTAACCGTCTATGAAACCGATACCCAGGGTCTTACCTATTACGGCAAACAGTCCTAAGGAGGAAATGCTTATGAATGAATTGGCTCAGGTAAGGATCGGTATTATCGGACTTGGTTATGTCGGGTTGCCGCTTGCCGTTGAATTCGGCAAGATATATCCGACCATTGGTTTTGATCTGAACGAAGCCCGAATTGATGAACTGCGACGCGGCACGGATGCCACTCTGGAAGTGAGTGACGAGGAACTGAGAGAGGCGCACCTGCTCGAATTTACCGCAGAAGATCAGCACATTCGGACCTGCAATGTCTTCATTGTTGCTGTGCCGACACCGATCGATGCGGCCAAGCGCCCCAATTTCAAACCGTTGGAGGGGGCTTCCCGCACCGTTGCCAAAGTCCTGAAGAAAGGCGATGTCGTGGTATTCGAATCGACCGTTTATCCGGGGGCGACGGAAGAGGTCTGTGTGCCCCTGCTCGAGCAAGGCTCCGGGTTGACCTACAACCAGGACTTTTTCTGCGGCTACAGCCCCGAGCGGATCAATCCCGGCGACAAGCAGCACAGGCTGCCGTCCATTGTCAAGATCACCTCCGGCTCAACCCCGGAGATCGCCCGGTTTGTCGACGCCCTCTATAAAACCATCATCACCGCAGGCACCTTCCCGGCCAGCAGTATCAAGGTCGCCGAGGCCGCCAAGGTCATAGAAAACACCCAGCGTGACGTCAACATTGCACTCATCAATGAGCTTGCCCTCATTTTCGAGCGGCTGGACATCAATACCGGCGAGGTGCTTGCCGCGGCCGGAACCAAATGGAATTTTCTGCCCTTCCGGCCGGGCCTCGTCGGTGGTCACTGCATCGGGGTCGATCCGTACTATTTGACTCACAAGGCCCAGGAAGTGGGATATCATCCCAATATGATCCTGGCCGGTCGACGGCTGAACGACAATATGGGGCACTACATCGCCGCAACCGTGATCAAGAAAATGATCAAAAAGGGCATAGATACTGCAACTTCAAAGATTCTCGTTATGGGACTCACCTTTAAGGAAAACTGTCCGGATCTGCGCAACACACGGGTCATCGACATCCTTTCCGAATTCACGGAATACGGCATAGAGGTCGATGTCTATGACCCCTGGGTGTCCTCGGAAGAGGCGGTGAAGGAATACGGCGTTTCCCTGGTTCAATCACTCGACAAGGATACCTACAGCGCGGTAGTCATTGCCGTTGCCCATCGCCAGTTTACTGAGATTTCCATAACCGACTTGCGTAGACTCTGTAAGGAAAAGGCGGTTATCTACGATGTCAAAGGTCTTTATCCGCGCGATCAGGTGGATGGCTGTCTTTAAAGGAATGCATTACAAGGTTATGGCATGAGTAAAATCGTTCCCGTTGACGAGGCGGTGGGGATGGTTCTTCCCCACGATATCACCGAGATAGTAAAGGGCCAAAAAAAGGGGGCTGCTTTCAGAAAGGGCCATATCATTCGATCGGAAGATATCGAGCATCTCAAGCGTCTGGGCAAGGAGCATATCTATGTTCTTTCCCTGGATGCCACCGAGATACATGAAAATGAGGCCGCTGTCCGGCTGGCGGCCATGCTGTCCGGCCGGGGGATTGTCTTTGCCGACAACCCCGAGGAAGGCAAAATTGCTCTCAAGGCAAAACTGGACGGCCTGTTGCGGATCAACAAAGAATCCCTTTTTCGCATCAATATGCTGGGGGAGGTGATGTGTTCAACCCTCCATGACAATACCCCGGTGAAAAAAGGCGAGACCGTTGCAGCAACCCGACTCATCCCTCTAGTCGCCAAACGCCGGCTCATCACCGATGCCGAAGCCATCGCGAGTTCGGGCAACAGGATCGTCGAGGTTCTGCCGCTGCGGCGGGTGAAGATCGGCCTGGTCATTACCGGCAACGAGGTGTTTTTCGGCAGGATCAAAGACGGCTTTCAGGATGTGTTGCGGAAAAAGGCCGAACTGCTTGGTTCGGAAGTGGTGGCGGTGAAATTTGCGCCCGACGATAAGGAGCACATCGCCCGGGAGATCGGCAATTGCCTGGCCCAGGGCGCCGAGCTGATTATTACCAGTGGCGGGATGTCCGTCGATCCCGACGATGTCACGCGGGAAGCAATCCTTTTGGCCGGAGCTACGGATGTCGTTTACGGCACGCCGGTTCTGCCCGGGGCAATGTTTCTCTGCGGCAGGATTGGGGAGTGCCCGGTTCTTGGTCTTCCGGCCTGTGGCATGTACCACAAGATCACGGTTTTTGATCTGGTTTTACCGCGGATTCTGACCGGTCAGAAGATCGGCAGAAGGGAGTTCGCGGAAATGGGTCACGGCGGCTTGTGCCGGAACTGTCCCACCTGTCACTATCCCGCCTGCAATTTCGGCAAATAAAGCAGGCACGATAAAGACAAGATGGCGAGGTTTTTTAGTCGGCAAGGATGACGATCGTGGCGCCCCAACTGCCGCTGTCGTTGCCGGCGAGCCGATAATGCCGCACCAGAGGGTTGCTTTCAAGGAGGCTGTGCACCGACCGCCGCAGACTTCCCGTGCCCTTGCCGTGGACGATCCTCACCTCCCGTATCCCCTTTTTCCGACATTCTGCCAGGTAGTCCGGGATGAGCGTCTTCAGGTCCCTGGGAGAAAAGGTATGCAGGTCCAGTTCCCCATCTATTTCCAGGATAACCGGATCTTCCGGTTCATCATTGTTTTCTGTCATCATGATGCTTTTGTAACAGCCTGATGGCGACTGCCGCAGCTTTTTCCGAAGCCCCGGCCTCGCCAAGTTTGTGCTTGATACCCTGCAGGGCTGTTTTCATGGTATGCATCTTTTCCGGGATTGTCAGTAAGGCCATCAGTTCGTCAGCTATATTCTCCGGAGTTACTTCGTCCTGCAGCAGTTCGGGAACGGCCGTGTACCCGGCGATGAGATTGGCCAGTGAAAAATGATCGAGTTTGACCATCATCTTGGCCAGCCGGTAGGTGAGCGGCGAAAGCTTGTAGCAAACTACCATGGGCACCTGGAGAATGGCGAGTTCCAGGGTGACCGTTCCCGAAGCGGCCATCACCGCGTCGCAGGCTGCCATCATGCTGTATCTATCGTCCTTGACGATGCGAATGTCCAGATCCCGTTGAAAGTCTGCAAGGCCGGCCTCTTCGAGGTCGCGATCGGTGATGGTGGAGGCCTGAGGGAGAAAAAAGGCCAGGCGAGTATGGAATTGTTCCTGCATTAATCGGGCGGCCCCAAGAAAAACGGGCAGCAACGAGGCAATCTCTCGTTTTCTGCTGCCGGGAAGAAGACCGATGGAGGTCGTTTCCGCCGTGAGACCATGCCGGGCGAGAAACGCCCTTCTGTCCTCTAAGATGCGTACCGAATCCAAGAGAGGATTGCCGACATACTCGGCATCGACTCCTCGTTCACGGAAAAAATCCGCCTCAAAAGGGAAAATGACGCCCAGTTTCTCTACACGCTTTTTGATGGTTTTCACTCGGCCGGAACGCCAGCCCCAGACCTGGGGGGAAATGTAATAAAAGACCGGAATACCGAGGGATTTAGCCTTTTTTGCGAGCATCAGGTTGAAGTCGGGCAGGTCAATCAGGATGAGCAGATCGGGGCGGTCTGTTTGCAATCGCCGGCGGAGAAGCCGCTGGGCCTTGAAAACATCCGGCAAATGCGGAAAGACTTCAACAATGCCGACAACCGAAACTTTTGCGGCATCGAAAAGAATGTCCATGCCAAGGGATGCCAACTCCTGCCCCCCCATGCCGCAAACTACCAAGTCGGGAAGCTGTGCCTGCAGGGCGCGGAGCAGATTGGCACCATGAAGATCGCCGGATGCCTCACCCGTGACGATCATGATTTTCGTGGGCGTCATGACTTCTTTGCGCCCAACACCTTCTTGAACAAATCGAGGTTCTGATGTTCTTTGATCTGGTCCATGACCTGCAGGGCCACAGCCAAGGCCCGTCTTCCTTCCATCCCCGACACGGCCGGCCGGGTTCTTTCCCGGACATGGTGGACAAAGGAAGTTACTTCGCTCTTCAGGGCATCGCCATCGGCAAAGGTCCGTACATCGACAACCTGCTTGGGCATGCCGTTCTCGCGAAGGTCATCGGTGAGTTGGATGGTCATGATCCGCTTGTTGCCGAAGTCGACATTGATATACGAGCCGGGCTGGAAGATGCGCATCTTTCGAACATTGGTCCTGGAAATCCGGCTCACCGTGACGTTGGCGGTCGCGCCGTTTTCAAAGATCAGCCGGGCATTGGCGATATCCGTATTGGCGGTGGCGACCGGCGCCCCGACCGTATGGATGGTCTTGATCGGCGAGTCGATGATATTGAGAATGATATCGATATCATGAATCATCAGATCGAGCACCACGTCGACATCTACGCCTCTGTTCTTGAAGGTGGCGATCCGGTGGCTTTCGATGAATACCGGAGTGGTGAGAAAGGGTTCCATCGCCTGCACGGCCGGATTGAACCGCTCCAGGTGGCCGATCTGCAGGATGAGGTTTTTGGCTTCAGCCTTGGCGATCAATTCGTCCGCTTCGGCCAGGGTCACCGTCATCGGTTTTTCCAGGAGGACGTCAATGCCGGCGTCCAGACAGTCGCCGGCCACCCGGTAATGGAGGGAAGTCGGCACGGCAATGGATACGGCGTCGACCTCCCCGAGCATATTCCGATAATCGCCGAACGGCCGGCAGTCGCATTCCTCGGCCACCCGACGGCACTGCTCGTCGTTCGTATCGGCTACGCCGATCAGCGTAACATCTTCCAACGCGGCATATTTCTGCGCATGAAACCGGCCCAGATAACCGACTCCGATTACTCCAATCTTGATCTTATCCATGAACGTATGTTTCCCGTCGTTGATCTCTAAAGCAGTCTTCCCTGCGGACCCGGTTGCCCGTTTCCCTAGATGCCGAGGTAGGCCTTCTGGATATCCTGGTTGGCCAGCAGTTCCTTGGCGGATCCGGTAAGGGTGATCTCGCCGTTTTCCATGACATAACCCCGATCGGCGATATGCAAGGCCTGATTGGCATTCTGCTCAACCAGGAAGATGGTGGTATTGCTTTCTTTGTTGATTTGTTTGATGATTTCGAAAATCTGCTTGATCACCAGCGGGGCAAGCCCCATCGACGGCTCGTCGAGCAGAAGGACCTGCGGTCTTGCCATGAGGGCCCTCGACATGGCCAGCATCTGCTGCTCACCTCCGCTCAGATTGCCACCTTCCTGGTTTCTTCTTTCGGCCAGGATGGGAAAAAGCGCGTAGACATACTCCAGGTCTTTTTTAATGTTTTCTTTGTCATTTCGCAGGAAGGCGCCCATGTCGAGATTTTCCTTCACGGTCAACTGCGGAAAGATATGCCGCCCTTCCGGGACCTGGCAAAGCCCTAGCCGAACGATCTGATCGGGTTCCATTTTCTGGATTTCTTTACCCTGGAAAAGAATGCGTCCTGACCGGCATGGATTGACCCCGCAGATCGTCATGAGCGTCGTGCTTTTTCCGGCGCCGTTAGCCCCGATCAGGGTGATGATTTCGCTTTTCCCTATTTCC
>Ga0209317_1002113_pt1 | contig 15122 bp, 13 predicted proteins | sample RifGroB2_FD_183994 | JGI IMG/M metagenome (GOLD analysis project Ga0209317, IMG submission 183994) | Soil microbial communities from Rifle, Colorado, USA - Groundwater B2 (SPAdes) (version 2) | ecosystem: Environmental > Terrestrial > Soil > Unclassified | place: Rifle, Colorado | collected... | reverse complement strand
CGACACATTAACTCATATTGCCAACGCTAAAGCGCTAATTAGCACTTCCCCTATGGAAGGATTTCCCAATATATATATTGAAGCTTGGACCTACGGCATTCCTGTATTATCGTTAAATTTTGATCCGGGAGGCGTTATTGAAAGAGAAAATTTAGGAACAATGGCTCATGGAAATTTAGAGAAAATTATAAATGCAATGGCTTCAGTTAAAAATACTCAAGAATTTACTCTGAATTCTAAATCATATGTTGAAAGGGTTCATTTTCTGAATGAAAATAGATTAAACCAAATCAATTGCTTATTTCAATAAGCAATTGATTGTGTGGATATAGGATTAGAACAAAGACAACATAAAATCAACACATTACTCTACTATACATTATTAACGCTTTTTCCATGAAAAAAATTATTTCTCAGCTCTTCAAAAAATTATTTGTCAAACAATGGGTTATTGGCATTAGTCGAGGAAGCATAAAAGATATTATACGAACAAAAATTTTCAATCCAAATATTAAGTGGCTTGAACTGGATACGATAGATCATTTTCGAGCCGATCCATTTCCTTTAAAGGACAAGAATGGAGATATAAATATCTTTTATGAAGATTTCCATTTCGACGAATTTTATGGAGATATTTCAATAATGACTATTGATAAGAATTTCAATCAGTCGAACCATAAAACTATACTTGACACAAAAAGTCATCTTTCCTACCCTTTTATTTTTGAAGAAAATCAGCATATTTATATTTTCCCAGAATCAGCCCAAAGCGGAAAATTAGCATGTTATGACTATAACTCAGAAAAACGATCTCTTAGCTTTGTAAAGGATATTATTAATTTACCGCTTTTAGATTCAACTATAATTAAATACAACGGTAAATATTGGCTATTTGGAACTATCGGAGGAAAAAATTCAAACCGTAAGTTATTCATATTTTTTTCCGACAATCTACTTGGCCCCTATACACCTCACAAAGAAAACCCAGTAAAAGAGGGTCCTAATGGATCCAGACCAGCAGGAAATTTTATCGAAGTAGATGGAAATTTATATCGACCTTCTCAAAACTGCCAAAATCAGTATGGAGAATCAATAACAATAAATAAAGTCATTTTTTTAGATGAGAATGCATACTCTGAAGAACCATATATGCTAATCTGTATTAATCGTAAAAACAAGTTAAATAGAAGGATAAAAGCAATTCATACTATCAACATTCTTGACGACTTAATTATAGTTGACGGTTTAAAATGGACCTTTTCACCCAAAAATCAATGGAAAAACTTTAAAAGAAACCGGGTGTATCTTAAGCAGTTAAAAAGTAACAAGAATGCGGATAATTATCCTACTGAAAATCTTTTATAATTAATAAGTGCTAAATTTTAAATTTCTCATATGAAAATTCTTTTCTTCACAGAGTCTCTCACCTGCGGAGGTAAAGAGCGAAGAATATTGGAGTTGATCAGATATTTAAAAGAAAATACTGATTATTCAATAGCCCTGGTTCTTACCGAATCTAACATTCACTACGAATATGCGCATAAGTTAGGTATACCGATAAAAATTATTCAAAGGAAAGGAATTAAATATGATCCAATTCTTTTTCTCAAATTCTATAGGTATTGTCAAATTTTTAAACCTGACATAATACACACATGGGGAAGAATGACCACTTTTTATGCAATCCCGCCTAAAATAATGCTTGGGATACCGCTAATATCTAGCATGATTGCTGATGCACAACAGAACTACAATTACTTTTCGTTAAAAAACTTATTTTTTAAAACAGATATATTATTTTCCAATATACTGCTATCGAATTCAGAAGCAGGAATCAAGGCTTATAAGATTAAAACACATAAAGCTAAAGTTATATTTAATGGAGTCAATTTGGATAGATTTGAAAGAACTTTTGACTCAAAAAGTGAAAGGGATAGATTAGGCGTTAAAACTCACTTTATGGTGGTAATGGTGGCTGCTTTTTCATCTTTTAAAGATTATGATTTATTTCTAGATATCGCGAAAAGAATATACCAAATTAGGAATGATGTAACTTTTGTTGCAGTCGGTAGTGGTCCAAAGTTTAAACATATTCTACAAAGAATTGAAAAGGAAAAGATTGCAAATGTAATTTTAACCGGTAAAAAAGAAGATGTTGAACGAATTATAGCAGCATCAGATGTTGGTCTTTTATGCACCTATTGCGAAGGTATATCAAATTCGATTATTGAAAGTATGGCTTTAAGTAAACCAGTCATATCCACAGATCTGATAGGAGGGAGTAAGGAAATAATTTTAGAAGGTGAAACCGGTTATTGTACTGAAAGAAATATCGAAAATAATGTTGAAAAGATAAATTATCTATTAAACAATCGAGAATTGAGAATTTCAATGGGCATTAAAGGAAAAGAAAGAATCAACACCAGTTTTTCAATCGAAAGAATGGGAAAGGACTACGAGATTGTGTATCAGGAAGCCTATACTCAGAAAGTTCAGTAGATCACAATTTGCTTTTATACTACCATTCAATAACATAAAAATGCAGATTTTAATTAATGTACCATCACTAAGCAGAAAAGGTGGTGTGGCGTCCCTCTTCAATATTTTAGAATTGGATAGAGCTGGTTCACATTTATCTCTTTTTGTAATTCACAATAATCTTACTCCGTTTCTTAGAATACCGATTAAATATATCCAATTTGCTTTTAAATTAATAGGTACTGATATAGTTCATCTTAATCCCTCTCTCTCAAGAAAATCATTCTTAAGAGATGCAGTGTTTGCCTGGCTAACTTTGATCACATCACGAAAATTGGTTGTTTATTGGCACGGATGGGACAATGAGTACGAATCCAAAATTAAAGACAGTAAACTATTAAAGTTTATTTTTTCTCATTCATTTCTTCAAGCTCATGTATCAATTGTATTAGGCTCTTTATTTGAAGATAAATTACGAAATCTAGGTTACAAAAACAGAGTCTTTATTGAAACAAACACCGCAGAGGACAAATACATTGGAAAGAATCAACCTAAAACGGTACAACCTACCACTGAAATAAAAATTTTGTTTTTGTCACGATTGGAAGTAAAAAAGGGAATATATGTTGCAATTGAGACACTACAGTTTCTAAATCAAACAGCAAAAAAATACAGACTTATTGTAGCAGGCTCAGGCAGCGAAGAAGATAACATAAAAAAAATAGCAAAAAAAAATACTTATTGTGAATGGGTCGGATTTGTAGAAGAAGAATCAAAGCATAACATCTTATCCTCTGCTCATATACTATTTCTCCCATCATATTCCGAAGGATTACCATTATCAATACTTGAAGGCATGTTATATGGATTACCGATTATTTCAAGGCCAATCGGGGGAATTCCTGATCTAATTAAAAACGAAGAAAATGGTTTTCTAGTTGGCAGCCTAAACCCGAAAGATTTTGCTGAAAAAATCAGAAAAGTAGCTGAAGATCAAGAATTATTTCTCCAAATCTCAACTAATAACATTAATAAAAGCATAATATTTTCGCCTGATAATGTCAGAAAACGTTTAATGGCAATTTATGAATTTGCATATAAAAACTGAAAACTAAATGAATAACTCGGTTATAGATATTGAAGAAAAGACTCTTGATGAAATTATTAACTCATGCCTTAAAAGAGTTGAGCAGCAAAACTTCAAAGGGTATGATCCGTACGATGTATTAAACAGTAAGTTTATTCAATTTATTTCATTGAAAAACAAATACTTAAAAGCTGGATTTACACAACTATTTCGTCGCCTTCCGATAAATTTAAGGCCATTAGTCCTTATCAGGAAGGGACATAATCCAAAAGGAATTGGACTGCTTCTTGAATCATACAGTAAACTCTATTCCGTTGAAAAAAAAGAAAATTACCTTACTATAATTGACCAATTACTTGAGATACTTGATAATACCAAATCAAAAGGGTATCATGGAAATTGCTGGGGATACAATTTCCCCTGGCAATCACGAGAAGTTTATAAACCAAGGTGGACACCTACAATTGTAAATACCTCATTTATTGGACACGCGTTGATTTATTGCTTTGAATATACAAAAAGAGAAAAAGCTTTGGAGTTGGCAAAGAGCATACCCAACTTTATAATAAACGACTTAAACAGGCTGAATGAAAACGATACATTCTGCTTTAGCTATTCTCCAATTGACAGAGAATTTGTACATAACGCAAATATGCTTGGCGCTTCATTCCTAATAAGATATGCAAAGTTATTTGATAAGCCGGAATTAGTACCTATTGCTCATAAGAGTATGCAATACAGTATCAACTCCCAGAATCAGGATGGCTCATGGTTTTTTGCAATCAGCACTGCTCATAAATGGATTGATTCTTTTCATACTGGATTTAAACTCGAATCGATACGCTGGTTTATTGAGTTGGGTGAAGGAGATGATTACATTAAAAGTTATACAAAAGGGTACGAATTCTATTGTAAGAATCTCTTTTTAAATGATGGTACTCCCAAGTATTATCACAATAAAAAGTTTCCAATTGATATACATGCTCCTGCTGAAGCAATTTATTTTTTATCCAAGAGTTCGGATTCTTATCATAAAACCATTACTGCAAAAGTTTACATTTGGACTATAAATCATATGTTATCCCAGTCTGGAAATTACTTTTATTTCAGAATTACAAAATACGCGACGAATAAAATAGAATATACCAGGTGGTCAACTTCTTGGATGATACGCGGTTTTGTAGAATTAAAGATTAACTTACAGAAACAACATCATGGTAAAATTTAGGAATTATATTCGTTTGATATTCATACATTTCAGAGTCCTTTTCTACAATAAGGTATATGGGATGGATATTTCGAGAACTGTTAGAATTTCACTTAAAGCAAGGCTTGATAAAACATACCCTAGAGGAATTCACGTTGGAGAAAACAGCTATATTGCCGCAGGGGCAATAGTTCTATCACATGATTTTACTAGAAATATTCATACTGATACCTACATTGGTTCAAATAGCTTTATTGGTATGAATGCGATTATACTTCCTGGTATCAAAATAGGTGATTCTGTAATAATTGGATCTGGTTCTGTGGTAACAAAAAATATTCCGAACAACTGCATAGCCGCCGGTAATCCTGCCAGAATTTTGAAAGAAAATATAAATACGAAGAGATATGGTCAATTATCTTAAATATTTGATTCTTATTATTTTTCTTTCCATTATATCATTTAAAAGCTTCTACAACATACGTGATATCCTTATTCGAATTGTTTCAAATGTTATATCCTATGAAGAAAACCAATATAAACGGAATTTGAACTTAATTTATAAATATGGAGTAGAAGTAGAACGTTTGAAATCAGTAGAATATCTTTTTATCGGAGACAGTCATTTTGTTAAAATGTTTTCTCAAATCTCCTTTCCAATTAATTATCTCGACATATCCATCAGCGGAGAAACAACTAGGGGTTTACTATGCAGATTTGATCAAAACATTCGTAATTTACAGTACAACAAGGTTATAATTTTACTGGGATACAATGATTTAAAACATCGTGGCGTGTCCGAAATTATTTCGAATTATAAAACATTGATAAGTAAATTATCGTGTAACGACATCTATTTAGTAAGCCTATTACCAGTCGACCATAAAAGATCAATTATAAACAGAAAGATAAAAGAGATTAATTACTTTTTACAAAAGTATAGTTTCCCCAGTAAAAGACTACATTATCTTAATATTTATGAGCGACTTTTAAATGACAAAAAAAATGGAATAAGTTCACAACTATGCGTGGATGGCACACACTTAACCGCAAAAGGAAACGTCATTTTATCAAATTCAATATTGGAAACATTACCAAGACAAAACTAATTTGTTTCAAATAAACCATCAGAATTCAACCTTTGATTGAAGCAATTACTCAAATTGTATTACAACAGCGCCTATTCATTTATTATCATTCAGGAAGGCTAAAAGAGTATCTTATAAACTAAGCATTCTAAATTCAACCAAAAAGTATATGAAAATTATTTCAGTGGTGGGTGCACGCCCTAATTTTATGAAGATAGCACCATTTATTCAGGCAATCGTGAACTATAATCGTGAAAATTCTGAAGAAATACAACATATTCTGGTACATACTGGTCAGCATTATGATGTTAGGATGTCTGAAACTTTTTTCTCAGCTCTTGGAATTCCCAATCCTGACATTAATCTTGAAATCGGTTCGGGTAGCCATGCGGAACAGTTAGGATACACTATGATCGCATTTGAAAAGGTGTTAATAGAACATCAGCCAGATTGGGTTGTTGTTGTAGGTGACGTGAATGCGACATTATCGTGTTCAGTAATTGCAAAAAGACTAAATATTAAAGTATGTCATATCGAAGCCGGACTACGATCTGGTGACATAAGTATGCCCGAAGAAATAAATAGACTTGTAACTGACAAACTTTCAGATTTACTGCTTACACCTGATATGCTTTCGTCTGAGAACCTGCGAAATGAAGGAATCCCAGAAAGAAAAGTACATTTCGTTGGCAACATTATGATCGATACTTTTGAAGCTAATAAATCCAAAGCCGAAGCGCTGAGCATTTCTGACATCATTAAAGAGAACTTAATTGATAAAGGTAACTATCCTATAAATTTTCCCGAAAACAATAACTACGCGTTGATGACACTCCATAGACCATCAAACGTTGATTCCGAAATAGTATTTGCTCCTTTAATCAATTTTTTAATTCATGAAGTAACAAATGACCTTTTACTAATATGGCCTATTCATCCACGTGCCAGAAAGCAATTACAAGTACTCGGATTATGGCAAAAAGTCATAAATCATCCATCTGTAATCTTACTAGAACCTTTGGGATATCATGAAATGTTAAGGCTAAATATGGGGGCTAAAATTATGATAACAGATTCCGGCGGACTTCAAGAAGAGTGTTGTGTTATTGGAACTTCATGTCTCACACTAAGATGGAATACTGAAAGACCAATCACTTTACGAGAACATGGAGGTGTAAGTGTCTTAGTTGGAAATAACATCGAACGAATCCGGTTAGAATATCAAAATACCCTTGGCCTGAAAAGTAATTTATCAAGACCCGAATTATGGGATGGACACACTGCAGAAAGAATTATCAAGCTGTTAACTGCAGAAGACAAAATGACTAGAAATACAGTAAAACCTGTAGAATATGATCTACTATGATCACTATAAATGATCTGTATGAAAAACTTCTAAAGCAATAAAATGATTAATAGAAAACTTGTGGAATTTCTCGGGATACCCATAGATGACCTTACGCTAAAAGAAACGATCGACCTTATTGAAAAGGCCATTATCGAGAATGAGAATATCCAACACGTTGTTATTAACGCTGGCAAGGTTGTTGCCATGCAAAAAGATAAGGAACTTTTCAAAAGTGTAGTTTCTTGCGATATAATAAATGCTGATGGACAAAGTATCGTTTGGGCATCGCGATTTCTGGGTAATTATTTACCTGAAAGGGTAACTGGCATTGATTTAATGCAAGAATTAGTTCTTTTGGCTTCCCAGAAAAATTATAAATGCTTCTTTTTAGGTGCGAAACAAGATGTAATTAATAAAGTTGTAGATCTATATACTCAAAAATATGGATCAGCATTTATTGCAGGATATCGTGACGGATATTTTAGCAAAGAAGAAGAACCGGAAATAGCGAGAACCATTGCTGAAAGCGGAGCCCAATTACTGTTTGTGGCCATCACATCCCCAAGGAAAGAAAACTTCCTCTACAAATATAGAGATATTTTATCTGGGGTAAACTTTATGATGGGTGTTGGTGGATCTTTTGATGTAATTAGCGGAATCACAAAAAGAGCTCCATTCTGGATGCAAAGGATTGGTATGGAATGGTTTTTCCGTTTTGCCCAAGAGCCACGACGTATGTGGCGACGATATTTATATGGTAATTCCATGTTTATCTGGTTGGTAATTAAAGCAAAGTTCAAAAAAAGCTATAGCTAATCCATAATTATTATCCTTTTTATTAGAATTTAACTTGTCAATATGATTTCAAATCACAAAATACTTGTTACTGGTGGTGCAGGATTCATTGGTTCTAACCTCTGTGAAAGTTTGATAGAACATGGGGATCAAATAGTTTGTCTCGACAACTTTTCAACCGGAAAAATTGAGAATATTGAGTCTCTATTAACTAACCCAAATTTCAAACTAATTACAGGAGATATAAGGAATTTGAGCGACTGTAAAGAAGCTGTTAAAGGCGTTGACTTTGTTTTGCATGAAGCTGCACTCGGATCGGTTCCACGCTCAATAAATGATCCAATCACCACAAACGAAGTTAATGTTGGGGGTTTTCTGAATATGTTAGTTGCAGCACGTGATGCCAAAGTAAAAAGGTATATTTATGCTGCCAGCTCATCCACTTATGGAGATTCCGAATCATTACCAAAAGTTGAAGACCTGATTGGCAAGCCTTTATCACCGTATGCAGTTACCAAATACATAAATGAATTGTATGCTGACGTGTTTTCAAAAACATATGGAATTGAATGTATAGGATTGCGCTATTTTAATGTGTTTGGACGTAAACAAGATCCGGAAGGAGCATACGCCGCTGTAATTCCACTTTTTGTTAAACAACTAATTGCCCATCAGTCGCCGGTAATAAATGGCAATGGCGAATTTTCGAGAGACTTCACGTATATAGACAATGTTATACATATGAATTTGTTAGCTTTAGAAACCAACAATTCAGAAGCAATTAATACTGTTTATAATACAGCGTTTGGAGATCGCACCACATTGAATCAATTAGTCAGCTACCTTAAAGAATTCCTTTCAGAATTTGATCCAAAAATAAAAAATGTTAATACTCTTTATGGTCCAAACCGAAACGGCGATATTCCACATTCTTTGGCTTCCATAAATAAAGCCCAACGGTTATTGGGCTATTCTCCGCAATTTAACTTGCGTGACGGATTGAAAGAAGCAGTTTCATGGTACTGGAGAAACCTAAAATAAGCCAATTAGAAGTACAATTATATCGCATTACCTGATTCACAAAACATTTTTCACAACTAATAATAAAAAAAATGAAAGATCAAACTCAAATTGCAGTCATTGGCCTTGGGTATGTAGGTTTACCTCTCGCTCGTCTGTTTGCAACAAAATATCCTGTAGTGGGCTTCGACATCAACAAATTAAGAGTTTCAGAAATTGTTGAAGGAAACGACTCAACCATGGAAGTTGAGTCTGAAGTACTTAAAAATGTTTTGGTTGCATTTAACCCCACTGACACAGAAGAAGAAAAGCATCCTAATGGATTATTTTGTACAAATGATATAAAGGAAATCCAAAAATGCAATTTCTATGTAGTTACTGTCCCCACCCCGGTTGATCGGAATAACCGACCAGACTTGACACCTTTGGTAAAAGCAAGTGAAACTGTTGGGAAAGTTATTTCGAAAGGTGATATTGTAGTTTATGAATCAACCGTTTACCCGGGGGCAACTGAAGAAGATTGTATTCCGGTTATCGAGAAGGTTTCGGGGTTGAAATTCAATATTGATTTCTTTGCCGGTTATTCCCCTGAACGGATTAACCCAGGCGACAAGGAACACACGGTAGAGAAAATAAAGAAAGTAACATCTGGATCGACACCCCAAATAGGAGAAGTTGTCGATTCAATATATCGTTCGGTAATTCAGGCTGGCACACATCTGGCTCCAACTATAAAAGTAGCAGAAGCAGCCAAAGTAATCGAAAATAGCCAGCGTGACATAAATATTGCATTCGTAAATGAGTTGGCTAAGATATTCAATCTCATGAAAATTGATACGAATGCTGTTTTAGCTGCCGCGAGCACAAAATGGAATTTTTTACAATTCAAACCCGGTTTAGTTGGCGGACATTGTATAGGTGTTGACCCCTTTTATTTGGCTCAAAAAGCCCAGGAATATGGATACCATCCGGAAATTATATTAGCTGGAAGGCGGCTTAATGATAGCATGGGAAAATTCGTTGTATCTGAATTAATTAAATTAATGATACAAAAGGAAACCCCCGTTAAAGGGTCCAAAGTTCTAATGTTAGGCATCACGTTTAAAGAAAACTGTCCGGATATACGTAATACAAAAGCGATAGATATTTATCACAATCTCGTTGAATATGGGATATCTGTTGACGTTTACGACCCATGGGCAAATCCTGAAGAAGTTAAACACGAATATAAAATTGATACTCTTACAACCTATCCGGAAAAAAATGGTTATAGTGCTATTGTTTTGGTTGTGTCACATAATGAATTCAGGAGAATTAATTTGCAGGAGCACAAAAAAAACGGATGTCTAATTTACGATGTAAAAGGACTATTTAATCCTGAAGATATAGATGGAAGACTTTAAAATTAAAGTTGAGATTAATTATCGATACACTTAATCCGCAATGGTCAAGCACTAAGATTAACCTAAAATAGAAATTGAAACAAGCATATCATGACAACAATAACTAACTCAAAATCAGATCTTTATCTTAATAGAGTGAGACTATATCAATATTTAAAAGAGTTTTTGTATCTGAGAGTGTACATACTTATTTTAACTCTATCCATTATTCTAAGTTATTCAGTGTACTTCTTATTTGACACAAAAACTATTGCTCATTTCGACAAGGAAAATTCATTTTTTGAAATTATGACACCAATATATTTATTTGTTGCATCGTTATTGTTTGTTATACTTTTCTTAAAATCAAAAAATTTTTATGTATTAATCCTTTCGTTTGTTCTATTTTTTGGTGCAGGTGAAGAAATTTCATGGGGTCAAAGAATTTTTGATTTTAAGACTCCAGAAACACTTAAAGAAATAAATGTTCAACAAGAATTTAATTTGCATAATATCGAATTATTCAATAGCATAAATAATCAACACCACCCCAAAAAGGGAATTGATCGGTTGCTTGAGATTAATTTTCTATTTCGATTATTCACCTTGTTTTGGGGAATTGTTTTGCCAGTATGTTTATATCATATTAATTCGCTACGATTTGTTGCAACCAGAATGAAACTTCCAATACCACCTGTTTCAATTGGTATATTTTTTCTTCTAAATTGGATTGTCTTTTGGCTACTGCACAGTTTTATTCTCTCCCCTGAAAATGAGCCAGGATATTTAGAATCTGCAAATGAGATTTTCGAGAGTGTCGCAGCATTCATTTTATTAATACTCAGTTTCTACTTTTTCTCAACAAGAAAAATTATTCGTTTGGGAAATGATATTAAAGCAATCATATAGTATCTATCGCAATCATATAAAATAGGAATTAACCACTCATTGCAATTTTTATAGTTTTTATTTTGAACAGATTATTTTGAATACAAAGAACTTAACTCATATCGAATATATTAGCGGTGATTCAGCACATACTCTGCTGAAAGATCAGCAATTCCTTCAAGATTGGCGTATTCTATATGACCGTTGTTTGCATGCAACAGTTTTACAAGATCAATCATTTGTTAGGACTTGGTACGAAACATATCGTAGCATTTGGCAACCCGTAATCATTTATTCCCGTAATTCTGAGGGTTGCTTTAATGGACTCTGGCTGTTGGCATTTGACCCACTCCACAAAACTCTTGTTCATGCGGGTACAAATCAGGCCGAATACCACGTTTGGCTTGCAGTACCAGGAAAAGACATCGAATTTCTTTCGGATGCATGGAATGAATTGAAATTGCGCTTGAGTTTCACACAACTCAGGTTTCATTATCTGCCATCAATAACTCTTGCAAACACATTAAAATCAGTTCCCGGAATAAAAAGCAATTGCTTTGTAGAGAATGTTAACAGATGCTTGTTTAAAATTGATGAAGATACGGTGAAATCCATATTTTCGAAAAATAGCAATAAAAGTCGCATTAACCGTCTCAAAAGACTTGGACAGATTGAATTTAGACAAATATCAGCTATAGAAGAATTTGAACAAGTTTTTGGAGAAATAATATCGCTTTACGATTTCAGACAAGGTGCGATCAACAACTCTTTGCCATTTCAAAACAATCCGCTTAAACGCAGGTTTCATTTCAATCTTTTTAATGCGGAGCCAGACAAACTCATTTTTACCATAACTTATCTCAACAATCGACCGATAGCAGGTTTTTGGGGGCAAGTCAGCAGTAAAATAGTACATTTGGGAATGGTTATGCATTCACCGTCTCTTTCAAGACATTCTCCCGGAAAGATACATTTGATGCAGTTAAGTGAACACCTGCAAAAAAAAGGGTTCCGTATGATTGACATGACACCCGGAGGTGATTTCTGGAAGCAGCGATATGCCAATACAAATGATGAGGTTGCTTCTGTTACCGTTTATAGATCTTCGATCAGGCAAAAATTAGCTGTTATTCAAAATACTTGGAAACAATTAAGTAAACGTTATTTAACGAAGCTAGGAGTAAATTCTACATGGTTAAGATTAACTCTCAAGAATAATTTAAACGATATACATCCCGCCAATTTATTCAGGACACTAAAAAATAAAGCGTATTCAGATAAAGAATTTAGAATGTATGCCTTTGAAGGCAATAACACAATCGTTGATGGTGAATGGCTCGACAAAAGAGTTCAATGCAACTCTCTTAATGACTTTCTAGCATTTAAACCCACAGATTCTCATCTGACCATTGGAGCGTTTCTTTCCAATGCAAATGACATGTTTGAAAATGAAGCATCATCCTATTCCATTTGCATAAACAATTCTCTGGCAATTTGTGGCTGGATGATTGTTGATCGAAAAGAAATCCAATTGGGCAAAGTTTTACATTCAATAACACTGCCTTCAGGTAGCGTTGTCCTGGTCAACTTTTACTCACAGTCTAACTTCTCTGATAAAGATATTAATCAGGCAATTATAAAGCACATGGTGAGCGAAGCTTTTGCGCTTGAAGGAACAAAAAAGGTATATATTTTCGTAAGAGCAAGAAATAAATTTCTACAGGAGACTGTCGAATCAATGGATTTTCAATACCAAATTTCATACTTATGATGTTGTTTTCAGAAATAAGGACTGAATTATTAGTAAGTAAAAACATACTGAATACTGGAATTAATTAGTTGAGTAAACATTTGAGCTTATGCAAATAATAAATATTTCCAAGAAAATATATGAAAGAATACTTCTGAAAAGTGGGCTAGAGCGGAGAATTAAGTATTTACGTAAACAGGGCATTAGCATAGGGCAAAATTGTTTGATTAACACAATGTCGTTTTCAACAGAACCTTATTTAATAGAAATTGGTAATAATGTAAGAATTGCCGGGGGCACTCAATTTATCACACACGATGGATCTATCAAGTGCTTCAAGGATGAATTTGAAGGAGATATTTTTGGAAAAATTAAAATAGGTAATAATGTATTTATAGGTTCTTCAAGTATAATTTTATTAAATACTACAATAGGCGATAATTGCATTATTGGAGCAGGAAGCGTTGTGAGGGGGAACTTTCCAGACAACTCTGTTATCATGGGAAACCCTGCAAAAAAAGTTCTAAATATGAATATTCAACGAATGCTAGTTCGTTATAACAAGGGATATCTAAAAACAAAAAATCTTACTTCATCACAAAAGGAGAGATTAATTAAAACACATTTTAACATTGAATAATACTATTTGTGAGATTAAACCATTTAGACTAACAAAGAGTTAATGATATAATTTTTAAAGAAAGAATCTGCAAAAAAAAGTCCCCTGCACAATTTGAACAGGGGACTTCCATATCGAACCAAACGACCTAAATAATAACCAATTTTTGAACCGTTTCATTTGACCCTAATTTCGATTTCACAAAATAGACTCCTGCCGGTTGCTGATCCAGATTAAATACTTCAGACATACCTGAAACCATTCTTGAAACTACCTTTCTTCCGGAAATATCGAGAATTTCAATACTGCCACCTGTATCAGGAAAATTAGAAAAACGAACCGTTACCTTGCCGTGGCATGGGTTTGGAAACACATCGATGGTGACAACTTCCTGGAAACTACGAATGTCAGTAGTCATTGATTTAATATTTAGAAGAACACTTGAACTTTTCGCATATTTTAATTGACCACTGATAACATCAGCTTGAACTTCAGATTCGGCGCCGGTTAATTTATTCCAAACATTAATCCGTATATCATGACCTTCTATAAATCCATCTTTGGTATTTACAGAAGACGATATCGAAGCTACAAGACTTGCAGATCCGTCAACAATATGATTGTCAGCAATTTTGAGAGTTCCAACACAAACATCGCCATCAAAAGCGGCAAGTTCGTCGCCTACAGCAATACCTGACTGAATTAAACCAACGATATTAATATTTATATGCTCAGAACCATTCCCTTCAACTTCGGTTGTAAAATATTCAGTTTGTTCTTTGTTTGCAACAATAACAGCAGATTTGGTGTAATTTTCATGAATAGTAATTACTGCATCTGCGCTCATTTTGATTTTATAAGCCCTGCCCGGAATAAAGTTACCAATGCCGTTTTTCCATCCGCCATAGATGCCCCAGTCTTCAATTGAATTACCCTTTTCGTCCTGAACTTTTACAAGTTTATTTTCATCGATCAAAGGTTGAATAATTGATAGCGCATCAATCATATCGGTTCTTGGAAACGATATAATATTCCATCCTGCCTTAAGATTAATATCAAGCGGCAATGCAATCGGCCTTCCGGCAATCTGCAAGGTACAGTTGTTGGCAACTTTAATTTTATAACCTTCTGTCTTCTGAACAGAACCAACATTGTTGATCCAGCCACCAAATGTTCCCCAGTTCTCGTAAGAGTTCCCTGTTTCATCCTGTACTTTAACCAATGTACCACTATCTACCAAAGGTTTAGTCAATGAACTAACATTTGCATCATTTGATTCAAGATAAGTGGAAATCATGTTATACCCTTTAACAAGGCTGATCGATTGTGTGTATTCAGTATAAGCAACAATCTCGACAACAGACGTTCCGCCAGCAACGTATTTCCCATTTATTAACCAACCTGAGATATCGTTGCGATATTTAACCGCTTTGGCAATCATTTCTTTTTGATTCTGATGA
>Ga0209317_1002112_pt1 | contig 15124 bp, 16 predicted proteins | sample RifGroB2_FD_183994 | JGI IMG/M metagenome (GOLD analysis project Ga0209317, IMG submission 183994) | Soil microbial communities from Rifle, Colorado, USA - Groundwater B2 (SPAdes) (version 2) | ecosystem: Environmental > Terrestrial > Soil > Unclassified | place: Rifle, Colorado | collected... | reverse complement strand
TGAAGGCGGTGGATGAGGGTTGCGCGTTGGTCGCGTTGAAGAGGTCGGAGCCGTCGTGCTGGTTTTTCTGCTGCTCAGGGCGTGTCTTTGCCACCGCCCTGGATGTCTGGGCTTCCTGGACGGCATCGTGAGGTTTTTTCCGGGCAGGTTCGTCCTGCGGCTGGGTCCATGAATTGGTCGCGGGCAGAATCAGGGCTGCAGCAAGAAAAAGTGACGATACCATCGCGGCGTCTTTTCTCATGTTTAGGCTCCCTTGTATTGGCGGTGATGTTTGAACCCGCTAATTTTTACACAGCTCCCTTGGAAGTCAAACAGGGTCCGTATCAGGAAATTTCCGGTCCAGAGCAGCCGGATCCGCCATGCCCATGGCAGGTCGCATGCCCCACCCTCTCAAGTGAAGCGAGCCGGGGCCGGTGGAACGGCCAGTAGGATGAAAGCCGAACCGCGGCAGTTTCCTTAGTTTTTGCAGATATTTTCGCCAAGTTGTATACTGAAGTCGTGCAAAACGCCCAGGATCAAAGGAGGGCAGAGATGAGAAAGACAGTCTTCATGGCCTTTGGGGTATCGATGTTCATTGCTCTGTCGGTTCTGCTGATGGATAGAGTCGCTTATGCCGATTCAGGAGGGCGTGGCGGCAAGTCCGTTTTCCGCGAGTCATCCGGTCGAGGCGGCGCCGAGCTGGTCGCGCGGCAGGGAGGACGGGACGTGGTTTCCAGGTCCGGCAGCCGGGGGGGATACATAGGCAGCCGGGGGGGCTATGTCGGAGGGAGCCGGGGGGGATATGCGGGGCGTGGCGGACACTCAGGCAGGTACTTCTCGCCAGGTCACAGCCACAGCCATTTTTCCGGGAGTGTCTGGATAGGCCCCAGTTGGGGGCTTTGGGACCCTTTCTGGTACCCCTACTATCCGAGCTACCGGTACTACGCCCCGCCGACCGTGGTCGTTCCGCAGGAGCCGCAGGAGTACATCCAGCCTGAGGAATCCGCTTACTGGTATTACTGCCGGAACCCGGAAGGGTACTATCCGTACGTAGAGCGCTGCCCCAGTGGCTGGATGAGGGTATTACCCGACACGACACCGCCGGACGAGCAGGATCTGGAAGATAAGGAGAACTGAAAATGAAAAAACTCTCGACAACAACGGTCTGGGCGGTTGCCGCTTTGCTGCTCCTTGGTGGTTGCGCCACGGTTCCGACAGGCCCAAGCGTGAGGGTGCTCCCGACCCCCGGCAAGTCCTTCGAGCAGTTCATGGCTGAAGACTCCGTTTGCCGGCGCTGGGCAGAGCAGCAGCTAGGAATGAGCGCGCAGGATACCATCAACCAGAACACCGCCGGCAGTGCCGTGGTCGGCACAGCCATCGGAGCTGGGGTCGGGGCGGTCTTGGGTGCCGCCGGCGGCAACGCGGGGACCGGCGCAGCGATCGGCGGTGGCACGGGCCTCCTCTTCGGAGCGGCGAGCGGTTCCAGTTCGGGCCAGGCGTACGGCTACGAAGCACAGCGGCGCTATGACAACACCTATGTGCAGTGCATGTATTCCAAAGGGAACCAGGTGCCTGGAGTCCGTAGGACGAGACCGGCGGCTCCTCCGCCTCCCAGCAGGTACTCCGTTCCGCCGGATTATTATCCGGCCCGGTAGGAGAAGAGAACACGGGGCGCCTCCAGAGGCGCCCTTTCTTTTGAGCCAGCTGCAGGCTTGTTAGATTGTGATGATTAACATGGTGTGCTATGTTGCCATGCTGCGATGGGCACGGGTCACAGTTGACAGGTGTGCGAAGCGCCGCGACATTATCGATACGAAGAGGTTTGTCTTGCCACATTCAAAATCGCTGCTTCCCTGGATCGCCGCCGTTGCGAGCGGCGTCCTGCTTTTCCTGGGTTACGCCGGATTCGACCAGTTCTACCTTGAGTGGATCTTTTTGCTGCCGCTCCTTTGGGCCGTGCGTGGACAGCGCCCCGGGCGCGCCTTCCTGATCGGCTGGGTCGCAGGCATAGTGGGACATGGAGGAGGGTTCTACTGGATCATCCAGATGTTCCGGCAGTTCGCCGGCGTTCCCTGGCCCTTCGCCGCGATGGCGCTGTTACTGCTTGCCGCGGCGAACGGGATCGTGGTGGCGGCTTGGGCCTGGGGGACCAGGTTGCTCGTCCGCGACTCCGGCTGGCACGTCGTCTGGGTAGCTCCGGTGGTATGGACGGCGGTCGAGAAGTTCTGGCCCGAAATCTTCCCGAACTACCTGGGCGCAAGCCAGTACCAGGTGCCACATCTGACCCAGATAGCCGACGTCGCCGGCATCCTCGGAGTCAGCTTCCTCGTGGTCTACATCAATTCCACGCTCTATTGGGCAGCCGCATCCTGGTGGGAGCAAAGGCGCCTCCCCTGGCGCGCGCTGTCGGTTTTCGGCGTCTCTTTGCTGCTGGTGCTTGGTTACGGGCAGCTGCGCATCGGGCAGATGGACAGGCAGGTGGCTGGCGCTGAGCAACTGAGCATCGGGCTGGTTCAGACCAACCGCGGTGCCGCCGACAACCATCTGGAATCGGCAAGCGTCGTGCGCGAGCATCAGGAAATGTCGCGGGCGCTGGTGGCCGGACAGAAACCGGACCTGGTCGTCTGGCCGGAAGGGGTGCTGTCGGTGGATCTCTCCTCCCGCGACGGAACGCTTCCCACAGCCGCGCTGGGGGATCTGGGAACGCCGCTTCTTTTCGGCAGCTGCATCCGGATTAAGGAGGGGGGCAACTCGTGCGTCTTCAACAGCGCCCTGCTGGCCGATGCCTCGGGCCGGATCCTCGGGAGCTATGACAAGACCGTGTTGGTTCCCTTTGGCGAGTACATCCCCTTCGGGGAAATCTTCCCGAGCCTTTACTCCTGGTCCCCGTATTCGAGCCGGTTCTGGCGGGGGGAAAGCGTCGAGCCGCTGCGGCTTGGAAGGCACCTGCTATCCGTCAGCATCTGCTACGAGGACATCTTCCCCGGTCACATCAGGAAACTGATGCGCGGGGGGAGCGGGGGGAGCGCTCCCGGAGCGATGTTCAACCTGACCAACGACTCCTGGTACGGGAACTCAACCGAGCCGATACAGCACCTCGCCCTGGCGAGTTTCCGTTCCATCGAAAACCGCCGTTCACTGGTGCGGGTGACCAACACGGGGATTTCCGCGTTTGTCGATCCGGTGGGGCGCATCGTCAGCAAGACCGGGGTCTGGACCCAGGAGGTGCTGGTCGACAAGGTCCCGATCCTGGAGGGGCGCACCCTCTACGCCGTCGCCGGTGACTGGATCGGCTGGCTTTGCGCCGCCCTCTTTGTCTGCGGCATTGCAAGGTCGCGCCTATTGAGACGCGCCAGAGAGTGAGCCGAAAAAGGCGGCACTCTGTTTGACTGAAAAACATAATAGACTATAGTCTCACAAGGCAAAAACAGCCGTAACAGAACCCCTCTGACAGCGACTATGACTCGGCCGGATGTCATCAAAGGGGCAACAAGGATCGAACGGTGAAAGTGACTGTAAGAGCGGCCAGAACTTCTCCTGAGTTCCCTAAAGGCAACACCTCCCCGCTTGGCGCCACAGTTTCCCCGGGAGGGGTGAACTTCAGCGTCTTCGCCAGGGACTGCACAGGGGTCGAGCTGCTCCTTTTCGACAACGCCGACGGCGCCCTCCCTTCCCGTGTCATCACCCTCGACCCCATGCGGAACCGGACCTATCATTACTGGCATGTCTTCGTCCCCGGCATAGGGGCGGGGCAGCTGTACGGCTATCGCGTGGCCGGCCCCTTCGAGCCGCAACGGGGGCGCCGGTTCGATCCGGGCAAGGTACTGATAGATCCCTACGGGCGCGCCGTCGCCGTGCCTGAAGGCTACTGCCGGGGCGCCGCCTGCGTGCCCGGGGACAACGCCGCCTCCGCCATGAAGAGCGTGGTCGCGGACCCGCGCGGCTACGACTGGGAAGGGGACCTGCCGCTCAAGCGCCCCTACTCCGGCACCGTGATCTACGAGATGCACGTCGCCGGATTCACCAAGCACCCCTCCTCCGGCATACCGAAGGACAAGCGCGGCACCTATGCCGGGCTCATCGACAAGATCCCCTACCTGAAGGACCTGGGGGTCACCGCGGTGGAACTCTTGCCGGTGTTCCAGTTTGACCCGCACGACGCCCCCTTCGGGCTGGTCAACTATTGGGGCTACAGCCCGATCTCCTTTTTCGCCCCCCACGCCGCCTTCAGTTCCAAGAAAGAACCGCTCGGCCCGCTGGACGAGTTCCGCGACATGGTAAAGGCCCTGCACCGCGCCGGCATCGAGGTGATCCTGGACGTGGTGTACAACCACACCTCCGAGGGCGACCACAAGGGCCCCACCTTCTGCTATCGAGGCTTCGCCAACGACGTCTACTACTCTCTGGCGCCCGACGGGAGCTACATCAATCACACAGGCTGCGGCAATACCATGAACGCCAACCACCACGTGGTGCGGCGGCTCATCATCGACAGCCTGCATTACTGGGTCAAGGAGATGCACGTCGACGGTTTCCGTTTCGATCTCGCCTCCATCCTCTCCAGGGACGGGCAGGGGCGCCCGCTCAAGAACCCGCCCATCCTCTGGGACATCGAATCCGACCCGGCGCTGGCAGGGATCAAGCTGATCGCGGAGGCATGGGACGCGGGGGGGCTCTACCAGGTCGGCAGTTTCATCGGCGACAGCTGGAAGGAGTGGAACGGGGAGTTTCGCGACGACGTGCGCCGCTTCCTTAAGGGTGATGACGGTATGGTGTCCCGTTTTGCCGCGAGGATGCTGGCGAGCCCCGACATCTACGGGCACCAGGAGCGCGAACCCGAGCAGAGCATAAATTTCATCACCTGCCATGACGGGTTCACGCTGAACGACCTGGTCTCCTACAACGAGAAGCACAACGAGGCCAACGGCGAATCGAACAGGGACGGCTCCGACAACAACCAGAGCTGGAACTGCGGCGTCGAAGGCCCGACGGATTCAGCGGCGATCGAGGAGCTGCGCAACAGGCAGGTGAAGAACTTCATGGCGGTGACGCTTCTCGCCCTTGGCACCCCGATGATCCTGATGGGCGACGAAATGCGGCGCACCCAGTCTGGCAACAACAACGCCTACTGCCAGGACAACGAGATCGGCTGGTTCGACTGGAGCAGGCTCGATTCCCATGCCGACATCCATCGTTTCACGAAGGAACTGATCAGCGCGAGGCTCATGCAAAGCGGGACGCTGGACGCGTTGACCCTTACCCAGCTCCTGGGCCAGGCGCGCCTGGAGTGGCACGGCGTACGGCTCGGCACCCCGGACTGGAGCTACGAGTCGCACAGCATCGCGCTGACCGTGTGGAGCGGGTCGCGGTACGTCGTGTTCCATTACCTGGTGAACGCCTACTGGGAACCTCTCACCTTTATGCTCCCGCCCCCCGGAAGGCTTCCCGGAGGGACCTGGCATCGCTGGATAGACACCTCTTTGCCGACCCCCGAGGACATCGTCCCCTGGGACGCCACACCGGTGGTCACGGCGGAGAGCTACCTGCTCCCTCCCCGCACCTTCGTGGTGCTGATCGCCAAAGGGCGCGGGCGCTCTCCGCGCAGAACCGCCTCCGAACCATAGCTGCCCGATATTGCATCGGGGAAACCGACTGCAACCGGGCCAGGAGCTGACATGTCCTCAGTTTTCGGCACACTTTTCAGGGTATCCACCTTCGGCGAGAGCCACTGTGCGGCGGTCGGTGCGATCGTGGACGGCGCCCCCGCGGGGATGGCTCTCAGCGAGCGGGACATTCAGCCGCAGTTGGACCGGCGGCGTCCGGGCCAAAGCGGATTGAGCACGCCGCGGCAGGAGCAGGACCTGGTAAGCATCCTCTCCGGCGTGGAAAACGGCTTCACTCTCGGCACCCCGATCTGCCTGCTGGTACATAACCGAGACCAGCGCCCCGGCGATTACCGGGAGATCGCCAACATCCCCCGCCCCTCTCATGCCGACTACACCTACCAGGCAAAGTACGGCATACGCGCCGCGAGCGGCGGCGGCCGGGCCTCCGCCCGCGAAACCATCGCACGGGTGGCGGCCGGCGCCATTGCAGAGAAGTACCTGGCCCAAAACTGCGGCATCGAGATCGTGGCGTGGGTGGATGCCGTGGGAACCCTCGACGCCGGGGCGGTCGACATGGAGAGCATCACCCGCGAGCTGGTTGACGCGACGGTGGTGCGCTCTCCCGATGCAGAGGCCGCCCTGGAGATGGCGGAGCTGATCGCCGGGGTGCGCGACAGGAACGACTCCGTGGGGGGGGTGGTGGGCTGCGTCTGCCGCAATCTCCCTGCGGGGCTTGGCGAGCCGGTGTTCGACAAGCTCGATGCGCTGCTTGCCCATGCCATGCTGTCGCTGCCGGCCGCCAAGGGGTTCGAGATCGGCTCCGGGTTCAGCGGCAGCCGGATGCTCGGGAGCGCCCATAACGATCCCTTCGTCAGGAAGGGGACGCGCCTTGGGACCGTGACCAACCATTCGGGGGGGGTCCAGGGGGGGATCTCCAACGGGGAGCCGGTCTACTTCAGGGTGGCGTTCAAGCCGCCCGCAACGGTTGCCCTGAGGCAGCATACCGCGGCGTTCGACGGGAGTGAGGCGCTGCTGGAGGCCAAGGGGCGCCACGATCCCTGCATCGTGCCGAGGGCGGTCCCGATAGTGGAGGCGATGGCCGCGCTGGTGATCATGGATCTGCTGCTTAGGCAGGAATACCGGAAAAAGTAGGTGGTCCGGCTATTGGCTGCACGCTTGGTTGGCAACAAGCCCCATGCGTGTGTCGGGGGGGAGGTACTCCCGGACCGTGACGGGGTCGAGGTCGGTGGACTTCAGGATGCTGCCGCTCTTGTCGAAGTGGCTGGCGGCCACCAGGCGGCCTTCCCTCTCATTGCAGTCGATTTCATACATGTACCGCGATTCGTACAGCTTTTCCGGTTCGGGCAGCGCCCTCAGCACCTTGAGCGCCTCCTTCTTTCCCACCTCGGTGTAAACGATCCGCGTCCTTACCTGTACCATCCCTTCTCTCACCTTGCTCGTGCCATTCCTGTCCAAGAAAAAGCCGGACTCGTCGCTTTCGTCGAGGAGAACCCAATCGGGATCGACGCAGAAAGCCGAGCCCGGGAAAGCCGCTGCGATGGCAAGAATCATTAAGACGAGGTTTGTGGCACGCATGTTCCCTCCCTTTGCCAGGCGCGCTGATCTCTCAGCGCCGGCTGTCTATCTCTTCTGCTCTCGACCTTATCTTTTGCATCTCGGTTTCGAGGTCGGTGATGATCTCCTCCTCCCCCCTCACCACGCCCTGCACCTTGAGCGATTTCCTAAGCAGCTCCATGTCGTACTCCAGGTAGAGCGGCGCCACCGGGCTCTGCCTCGCCGTCTTCACTATCTTTCTGACGATGAAGCCGGTGAACTGCGGATGCTCCAGGAGTTCATGACGCAGTTCGCCGTCGTAGGGGCGCACCAGTACCCGTTCCTTCACCAGTTCTCCGTGCAGCGTCATTTCCGAGACGAACTCATCCTGGCCTTGCTCGAGGAGCCGTGCCTCGCTGACCCCTAGCACGTAGCGCTCCGGATGCTGCAGCCTGTCCATGAGCATGTTCCATAGAGTCTTGTGTTCCGAATGTACCAGCACCTGCAGGGTCCTGATCAGCATGGGAAGCCTCCCTGGGCATGTCGTTGCCGGCATGAAGGATGGGTGTTGTCCCGCCTCATGAACGCCACGATTTTGGCGACAACTAATTATAAAGCGCTCCGTTGCCTGGTCAAGTGGGAGCGGCGCCGGCCCCGCATTCCGCGTTTCTTGCGCGGTCCGCCTAATTGACACCTCCCAGGCGGCGGATACAATGGGGAAATTGTCCGGGCAGCAGTGTCATTAATCTCCGAAGCTTCCAAGGGAGGCCGTCATGTTCGAACCTGAAACTGTAGTGCCGCTGGAACGCAGGCACCCCATGCTGGTGGGTGTGGCTGCCGGTCTTTTTGCAGGCGCGGTGGCCGGCAGGACTGACAGAATCTTCGATCGCCTGGTCAGCAAGGAACAGAAAAAGCGCGACAGGCGGGTGCGGGAGGCATCGGCCCATCAGATTGCCGGCCCGCGTTTCGCCTCGAAGATAGCCGGCAGGCGGCTGAACGCGAAGGAAAAGAAGCGCGCCACGCTCGCCTTCAGCGTCGCCTACGGACTGGGCTGGGGACTGATCCACAGCGGCTTGAGGAAGAGATTCCCGAGGCTTTCCCGCTGGGGGGGGCTCCCCTTTGCCATCCCCTTTTTCTTCGCGTGCGACGGGATGATCGCGCCGGCCCTGGGCGTATCCCCGAAATTGAACCGTATTCCGTGGCAGCCAAGCGCGAAGGAGATGGGAAACCATATCGCCTGGACTGCGGCTGCAGAGTTCGTTCACCGGATGGCGGCCCGGGTGCGTGCCCGGGGCGCCTCATGAGGCGGTCCAGGTTTCAGGGAGGGGACGATGGCAAGAAGATCCGAGGTCATGAAGGGTGAGCTTCCAAAGTGGCTCACTGCCGTGCTGGTGTTCGGGACCATGGCTGCCGTGGTAGCCATGGAAATGAGGCGGCCGCTTAGGAAGGAAAGGGAAGGGAAACTGAGGCGCAATGCCCGCAATGCGGCCTTTTCGCTGATATCGGCGGCAACGGTCGGTTTTGCCGAGAAGCCGGTGGTGGGGCCGCTGGCCCTGGCAGTGCAGAAGAACCGCTGGGGGCTGCTCAAGATGTTCCGGCTCCCTGTCTGGGCGGAACTCGCACTTTCGGTGCTGCTTCTCGACTATACCCTCTACATCTGGCACTACCTGACGCACAAGACGCCTTTCCTGTGGCGGTTTCACAGGCCTCATCACGTGGACCGCGACCTGGACGCCAGCACTGCGCTTCGTTTCCACTTTGGCGAGTTGCTGTTGTCGGTGCCCTGGCGTGCGGCCCAGGTCCGCCTGATAGGGGTGTCCCCCTTGGGGCTCGCTCTCTGGCAGACGCTGACCCTTATGGAGATCATGTTCCACCACTCGAACATCAGGCTGCCCTTCGACGTCGAAAGCCGCCTCTGCCGCATCATCGTTACCCCCCGCATGCACGGCATCCACCACTCGGTGGTAAGGGAAGAGACCGATTCCAACTGGTCCACCATCTTCACCTGGCCGGACTACCTGCACAGAACCATCCGGCTCAACGTGCCGCAAAGAAGCATAGACATAGGCGTCGCAGGATATCAGGACCCGGCGCAGCTCACCCTGGGCAAGGTGCTGGAACTTCCCTTCATCCCGGCGCCCAGCGCCAGCGGGCCGGAGCCGCAGCCTCTCCCCATACCGCGGACCATCCTGGCGCCCTAGCAGGCCCAGCCTGGAACCGGAGCACAAAAGAGACCCATCGCGAAGGTAGCCGATGGGTCTCTTTTGTCGTGCTCTGACGGATGTGCGTGTCAGGCTTGCTGTCATTTGGGGGGATCCTTGGGCCGGGTCTTGGTCACCCCCGTCAGGACCCCGATGCCGAGGAGGATGAGGCAGACGATGGCTATGTATAACATGGCCACTTCGGCGACGGCCATAGCCCAGGCGATGCCTGCTATGACCAGCAGGAAACCGATGATGTAGAGGACGAATGACATGGGTTCCTCCTTGCACAATGGGGTTTGACGCCTTTAATGCTGCGACAGAGACAATGCTATCCAGCGCGGGGAGGTTGTCAAATGCTCTCACGAGATTGGAAAGGGGCAAGAACCTGAGTAGAGGGAGGTTTGGTGCGATGACGGTCGGCTATGCTACCCGGTAAAGAGGGCCGGACGTTTCGAGGTGAATCAGGAAAAGCCGGGTGTCGAATTCCAGCTGGTGGTAGGCCGGCTCCATGTGTTCGCACAACTGATAGAACGCCTTGTTGTGCTCCTTTTCCTTCAGGTGGGCCAGTTCGTGGACTACTATCATCTTCAGGAATTCGGGCGGCGCCTCCTTGAACAACGAGGCGATCCTGATCTCATGCTTCGCAGTGAGTTTGCCCCCCTGGACGCGGCTTACAAAGGCGTGCAGGCCGAGGGCATGGTTGACCACGCTGATCCTCGGGTCGTAGCTGACCTTGCTGAGCGGTTGGGATTTGCGGAGGAACTCGTTCTTGACGGCCACGGCGTAATCGTACAAGGCCCGGTCGGTCCTGATCTGGTGGGGGGAGGGATACTTCGACAGCAGCACGCGCCCGAGCTGCTTGTCATCGATAAGTTGCTGGACTTTTGTGGTGACGCTTTCGGAGTATCCGGCAAGGTACTTCAAACCGCGCATGTGTCACTCTTTTTCCTGGAGATCTCTTGGTGGGCGAGCCCAGCCGTGAAGGTAGCATATCGGCGACCGAAGTGCAAATGCACTGTCGGCGCCGATATGCCTTTGCAGCGGCTCGATGGGAGGTCAGTACCTGTACCACGTCTTGCATGAGCGCTCCGCGTGTCTTTGTATCACCCCCTGGAGATAATGCGATCCCAGCTGGCTCGCAGCAAGGGTCTGCTTCACCGGCGGCAGCTTGAGAATGGCGCCGATTACCGCTGCCATCGCCCGGTGGCTGAACAGGGCGCGGTTGTCCCATATCAGATGCTGCAGCTTGCCGCGTTCCAGCGCCATCAGTACGATCCGGTGCGCGCTGTCGACCGGGGTGATGACACGCTCCTCCCTCGGTACCAGCGCGAGCGCCGAGCTCCTGCAGACCCGGACGCAGACGCCGCAACCAAGGCAGCGTTCCCGGTCCTGTACGCAACGTCTCTGCCAGGGGTGGTGCGGGTCGTTGGCCGACACCAGCCTCACCGCCTCTGCCGGACAGGCATCGACGCACCGCCCGCAACCGCTGCAATGGACCTGATTCAGTTCAGCTATGAAATTGGTGCTGCTCACCGGCTTCAGTTGGCAAAACTTGCGGGCCGCGACCAGCGCTTCGCAACAGCAGCTGCAACAGTTGCAGATAAAGGAGACCCCTCCCTGCACGTTCTCCCCGAACTGCACCAGATTTTGCTCCCTCGCCTGTTGCAGCAGGTCCAGGCACTGTGCGCTGTCGATCTGCCGCGCATGCCCGTGCCTTATCAGCGGGTCCGCAACGGCGTCGAAAACCATGCACATCTCCATGGCGGCGGAGCAGGCCCGACCGAGGTGCTGCATCTTATGGCGGCAGTAGCAAGTCCCGACCCCTATCTTCTTCGCCGTCTTGATCACCTCGCTGGCGCGCTCGTAGTTGTACACGCGAGTCACATTCGCCGTGGGGATCTGGTCCTCGCCGACCAGTATCCGGCCGATCCTCGTCTTTCCGTCGGAGAAGAGCCCCCGGATGAAATCCTGCTCCATATTCAGGTACTGGTATAGCAGCCGGCTCAGCGTAGCCTGGTCGATGTCCCCCCTGACCCGCATCATGGAGAACTCGAAAAAGCCCGCCATGGGGGGGGGGAGGACGTACAGCTTTTCTCCGTCATGCTCGGCATCCAGCAGAAGGGCCCGTTTAGCAAGGCTCTCCAGGGTGCGGTACGCCTCGACTTCCCTCACCTGCCAGATTTGTGCGGCCCTGGCCGGTGAGAAAGGATGCATGGGGAGCTGGCCCACCAGTTTCGCCTCCTTCTCGGTAAAGAGCAGGGAGAGGATCTTGGTGAGCAGCTCGGAAGGTGGAGCCCCCTGTGGGAACCGGTTCAGGCGCTCCATCAATGAGCTGTATCCATTATCGCTGTTTAGGTAGGGCATGGATGCTCTCCGAGGGTGCTGTGGGCGGCGGGATCAACACAAAACCCCGCAGCCGCGAGAGTTTTTCGGCTGAAAAAGTGAGATTGGGAGCTTTGCCTGCGGTCATTGCAGCGGCACGCCGGGCATCGTGCCATCATGAAAAAACTTTAAGAGTATAGCGTCCTTTCCCGGCCCTGCAATCGGCCGGCATGCCGGAGTCTTGGGAGTTACCGACATGTCGCGAGAGAAAACTCCCATGGCTGTCAACCTCCGGCAGTTGTCAGGTTGACGAAGCCGGAGTCCCTGTGTTAATAACAATGGGCGGTCGGTTAAGGGGTGCTCTTCGCCCCATGCAGCATTACCTGTTCATAGGAGGGAGAGCTGTGCAGACATTTGCTGAAGAGCTTGACGCCCTGCGTGCGGAGGGGCTGTACCGTAGCATGAGGGTCATCAGTGGGGCGCAGGGGAGCCGGGTGGAGCTGGATGGGAGGCTGGTGCTCATGCTCTGCTCCAACAACTACCTGGGGCTTGCGGACCATGCGGAGCTGAGAAGTGCGGCCGTCATGGGTGTGGCGTTTGGGGTGGGGAGCGGCGCTTCGCGCCTTGTTTCCGGCACCATGGAGCTGCATGAAAGACTGGAGACGCGGCTGGCCGCCTTCAAACGGACCGAGAAGGCGTTGCTGTTCAACTCCGGATATGCCGCCAACACCGGTATCATCTCCGCCCTCATGGGGCGCGGCGACGCCATCTTCTCAGACCGGCTGAACCACGCCAGCATCGTCGACGGCGCTCTTCTTTCCCGGGCCGGGATGTACCGTTATCCGCACCGGGACATGGCTGCGCTGGAGCGCTTGCTGCAGGAAAAGGGGGGGAAGGGGCGGCGTCTCATCGTCACCGACGGCGTTTTCAGCATGGATGGCGACATCGCACCGCTGAAAGAGCTGGTGCAACTGGCCCGCAGATACGACGCGCTGCTGATGGTGGATGATGCCCACGGCACCGGCGTGCTCGGAGCCACCGGGCGCGGCAGCGGCGAGCTTATGGGCGTCATGGAGGGAATCGACATCCACATGGGGACGCTCGGCAAGGGGCTCGGGAGCTTCGGCGCTTACGCGGCCGCCTCTGAGACCATCTGCGACTACCTGGTAAACAAGGCGCGCAGCTTCATCTTCTCCACGTCGCTCCCCCCCGCCGTGCTGGCGGCGTCCATAGCCGCGCTGGATCTGGTCGATTCCAGGAAAGGGGAAGAGCTCAGGAGGAGGCTCCACGTGAACGTCGCGCTCTTCAAGCAGAGGCTTGCCGCTGCCGGGTTCGACACCATGGGGAGCGAGACGCAGATCGTCCCGATATTCGTGGGCCCCGCCGAGCCGACCATGGAACTGAGCAGACAGCTTCTGGAAGAGGGGGTGTTCGTACAGGGAATCAGGCCCCCGACCGTGCCGGCGGGCAGTTGCCGACTGCGCTGCACCATCATGGCGACCCACACACCCTCGGAACTCGAAGCCGCCGCGGACACCATAGCCCGGGCGGGTAGAAAGCTCGGGGTCATCTGAGAACCGGAAAACCCGAAGGAACTGCGTATGCCTTTTATCGAAACACCCACCGGGGTGTCGTTGCATTACCAGGAGACGGGGAGCGGCCGTCCGGTCGTGTTCCTGCATGGTTGGGCCATGTCGGGACAGGTGTGGCGTTTTCAAAAGGAACTGGAAAACGCTTGCCGGCTCATCTTCCTCGACCAGCGCGGCCACGGGCAGTCCGCCCCGGCAGCGGGGTACGCGGTCGAGGATTATGCGCAGGACCTGGCGGCGTTCCTGGAGAAGCTGGGGCTGGAAAACGCGGTCCTGGTCGGGTGGTCCCTGGGGGTGCAGGTGGCCCTGCAGGCCTTTCCGGCCCTGAGGGACCGGCTCGCGGCTCTGGTGCTGGTGGGAGGGACGGCGCGTTTCACCACGGCGGACGGCTACCCGCACGGCAAGCCGCCGGTCGAGGTAAAGGGGCTGGGACTTCGGTTGAGGCGCGACCACCAGAAGACCATGGGCGACTTCTTCAAGGGGATGTTCGCCGAACAGGAACTCGACAAGGCTCAGTACCAGAGGATCGTTCACGAGATAGTGATGGGCGGGCACTCGCCGGACCGGGAAGCCGCCAGGGAGTCGCTTAATATCCTCGCCGCGGTGGATCAGCGGGACCAGCTTGCGCAGGTCGACCGGCCGGTGCTCCTGCTGCATGGCGAGCTCGATACCATCTGTCCCGCCTCCGCTTCGCAATACATGGCCGGCCGGCTGCCGACGGCAACGGTCGATATCTTCCCCGGGTGCGGGCATGCCCCGTTCATGACCAGACCGGAGCGCTTCAACGAGCTGATCAGGAGCTTCATAGGGACACTGTAACAATCTCCTCCCCGGAGGGGACGCGCTCCTTGCGCCCGACTTGGACGGTGAATAGATGGCTGCAAACGTAAACAGAGATAAGGTTAGGGATTCGTTTCACCGGCAGGCCGCCGACTACGATGCGCATGCGGTGGTGCAGTGCCGCGTGGTGGAAAAGATCGTCGGCGTGTTGCAGGCGCAACTGGCCGCCCCGGCGCGGTTTCTCGATATCGGTGCCGGAACCGGCCGTCTCCTGGCAAGGGTTACCGATCTTTACCCGCAGGCGCGCGCGGTGGGTGCAGATCTGGCGGCCGGCATGTGCCGCATCGCAGAGCAGAACCTCGCGGGGAAACGGGTGCAGATAGTAAATGCCGACGCCGAAAGCCTCCCCTTCGCCTCCGGCAGCTTCGACCTCGTGCTCTCCACCTCGACCTACCAGTGGCTCCCCTCCCTTGATCAGGCCTTTGCGGAGGCGCGCCGCGTGCTGGCGCCGGGTGGGCTCTTCTGTTTCGCCCTCTTTGGAGAAAAGACCCTCTTTGAGCTGCGCGATTCCTACCGGAGCGCGCTAAAGGGCGGGGTCGACCGCAGCCACGACTTCTTCTCCGAAAGCGAGGTGCTGGCTGCCCTGCAGCGGGCCGGTTTTCCCGATGCCGAGGCGAGTTCCGAGCTCGAGGTCGAGCTGCATCCCGATGTGCCGGGACTGCTCCGCTCCCTGAAGCGCATCGGTGCCAACAGCACAGCACCGCTCTCGACAAGGGGGCTCTCCGAAAGAAGGGTCATGCTGGACATGATGAAGGCCTACCGGACGACCTTTGGACGGGATGAAGGGATACCGGCGACCTACGAGGTGGTTTACGGCTTGGCCAGGAAGTGCGAGTAGGCGGGGAGCGGTTGCCCGGAGAGCGGGCATCTCACCGTGCAGACGACAAAAAAGGGGGCGCCTCAATCGAGGCGCCCCCTTTTTGTTTGCCCAGCGTAGCGGGCAAACCCGGCCTGTTGCAAGAAACAGGCGTCGCCCCGACCAGGGGGAAGACAATCCGAATCGCAAGGGCGTTGTCGCCAACGGCAGGGT
>Ga0209317_1002111_pt1 | contig 15132 bp, 9 predicted proteins | sample RifGroB2_FD_183994 | JGI IMG/M metagenome (GOLD analysis project Ga0209317, IMG submission 183994) | Soil microbial communities from Rifle, Colorado, USA - Groundwater B2 (SPAdes) (version 2) | ecosystem: Environmental > Terrestrial > Soil > Unclassified | place: Rifle, Colorado | collected... | reverse complement strand
CTTGCATGTGTTAAGCACGCCGCCAGCGTTCGTTCTGAGCCAGGATCAAACTCTCCAGTTTTAATTTAAAAACGGAAAATCCGATTCTAGTTTGAAACAACTGACATTTTATCCGCCATAGCCTGAAAGGCGACGGCGGATTTTGTTACAAAACCCACAATGCTGTTTCGTCTACTATTTAGTTTTCAAAGACCGAGCCGCTTGGTTGCTGCGACAGATTCGACAACCTACATGAACCGGATCAACCTGTCAACCGAAAGTTTCAAGGTTTTTTCGGAGGGCCGATCCAGTGGATCAATCCGGACTGAGAGTCGCGCACCATTAGGTACTTGAGCTCTGAGTCTTTTTCCTGCTGGTTCATATTCGGTTTGAAAGAGCTGCCCTGCGAAGTCAAACTTTATAACAAAAGGCTCTGCGGCCGTCAACCCTTTTTATCATCTTAATGAGTAAATTTGTCTAACGTGAAACTCTGGACACCCGCAAGGGGTGGCCTACGGAAGCTAGTTAGGCCTTTGTATGCCCTTCCCGGATATCCATATCGCTCTATCCGTTGATGGGAGTATCGTACGGCTTCTGCGAAGAACCAACAGTGTCCCCCCTCCCTAACCCTCCCCCTCCGGGGGAGGGGACTATATGATAGTAGCCACTATATATCTATGCAGAGTCAGGCTTTGAACGGTTTGGGACTGCTCCCAAACAATTTACGGTTTGCCCGTAACAATAGCCCTGACTTCCCAATCCATCTCCGCTATACTCGCCCGATGTCAAATCTCGCCTTCAGCCTCATCATCACCTCCGCAGTGATGCACGCCCTCTGGAACCTGCTGGTTAAGCGAAGCCGCCACAAGACGGTTTTCATCTGGTGGATGTTCCTCACTTCCTTCGGACTTTTCACGGCGGCGCTGCCTCTAATACCTGAACCTTTCCGCTGGCCCGGCGCAGAGACACTGCTGATGGTGGTCATCGGCGCAGTCTGCTTTGTCCTCTATCATCTCTTCAATGGTCGCGCCTACCAGGACGGCGACCTCTCTGTGGTCTACCCGCTTTCCCAGACTTCGATGATCTACGTTCCGATCTGGGGAATGATCCTGCTCGGGGAGCACTTCTCTATCCCGGGAGTTGGAGGTATCCTGCTGGTGATACTGGGTACCTTCTCGGTTCAAATGCAGAGCGTCACTCTAGCTGAACTGGCGCGCCCTTTCCGCGACCTGAACAGCCCATCGGTTCGCGCCGCATTGTCAGCAGGGTTCATCTACTCTATAGGGTCGATTGCCGAGAAGGCCGGGGTCAGGCACTATCCGCCCCTTTATTTCACCTACTTTCTTGTCCTCTCGATGCTGCTTCTCATGACCCTGAACCTCAGCCGCGCCAAGTACCGCACGCTGATTACTGAAGAATGGCGGGTGAACTGGCGCCCCATCCTTTGCAGCGGGCCGATCGCGATGACCTCATACATCTCCTTTCGCTACGGACTTAATCTTGCTCCAGTGGGCTATGCTGTTCCGGTTCGGCAGGTGAGCATCATGGTCGGGGTTCTGATCGGGATCCTCTTTCTGCGTGAAGCCTTTGGAAGGATCAGGCTCTGCTCGGCACTGTTGATAGTTGCGGGTGCGGTCCTGATCCGGTTCAGCTAATAACCTACCTATCAGTGCTGATCTACGGAAAGCAACTCCTCCCACCTCCTGCCACTGTCATTAAGTTAACAGGATCATGTAGGAGCGGCATTCCTGCCGCGATTCTCTGCAGATCGATCGCGGCAGGAATGCCGCTCCTACAGAGGGCCTATCGGTAGGTGTAGACTGGTGAACGCGCTCAATCGTGAAGCTCCAACATGGCGTCGGGTTACGCGATGAGGCCGCTAACCCGACCTACGAATGTACGGGTTCCACTAACTTAAATGGCAGAACTAAAGCAGAACCAGGAATGAGATGGCACAGGAAGGGCCCGCTAGATTACTCCAGCGGGCCCTATTGTTATTCCGTCTAACTAATCAATTAGTTCGTGTTTCTGTAATCGTGTTGCGGCCAAAGACCCTGAGAATCGGTTAGTGCCACATACGGGTTACTTTCGAAGCCTGGCCGCCCACCATATCAGCCAGATAGTTGAAGTTCCGCATGAGTTTGTCGCTCTTATCACTCACGGTTCTGCCAAAGCGCCTCATTTTCTTCCGGCTCTTTGCACCTGAGTGAGGGGCGAATAAAAGGGCCAATCCGGCACCAAGTACACCGCCACCAACAAGCATTAATGCATCTGTCATAGCGTGAGTTTTATGTTCCATAGTAATGCCTCCTTTTAAGAGTTCCTATACTATGGCGTCATTATAACTCCATACGAAAATGTACGGAAGGGAAATGAACCGGCACCTGCGGCGTTGGCTGGTTCGCAGAGTAGTGCGTTCACGGAGTCTTATATAGCTTCAGAAGTTACCCTCCCCCAGCCCCTCCCATAAAGGGAGGGGGGCTAGAAAGGAGAAAGAGGGTTCACGGACTACAAAGAAGTAAATGGGAATAAAAAGATTGGTTGTGCGGGGGTATGCGATTTTTAGCTGGTAACAGCCGATGTGTTTTCAGGTTGTTAACCGTAAACACCAAATGCCTTTGGTCATGAACCCTATCAAGAACTGCGCTGCGGTCCGGGTGCTTCCAGTCTCTCGCGGACTCTCCTCAAAAGTTCCATGGGCTGAACCGGCTTCATGATGAGGTCGACACCGCCATCTACGCCACGGCTCTGGATGAAATCGGAGGTGTAGCCGCTGGTGAAAAGCACCTTCACATCGGGTTGCAGCCGGTTTATCTCGGCAAAGGCCTCTATACCGTTTTTCTTGGGCATGATGATATCCATCAGGATCAACCCGATGCTGTCACGGTTGGCCCGAAACTTATCTATTACGTCTTGTCCATCCTCGGCGAGGATGACCTTATAACCAAATTTCCTCAGCAGCATCTCCACAAGGTTACGCACACTCGCGTCGTCTTCGGCAACCAAAATGGTTTCGGTTCCCGGTTTCGCATCTGCCGGGGCTCTGGTCTCGCAAAGCACGGATTGCTGGTCATCGGCAATGGGAAGGTAAATGGTAAAGGTCGTCCCCTGACCGGGGCCGCAGTTGACGTTGATATACCCGTTATGCTGCTGGATGATCCCGTAGACGATGGCCATGCCGAGGCCGGTCCCCTTCCCCAACTCCTTGGTGGTAAAAAACGGCTCGAAAATACGTTTTTGCGTCTCTGCATCCATTCCTTTGCCGGTGTCGGATACCGTCACCACTGCGTAGCGGCCGGGAGTACGGCAGAGCTGGGAGCGCAGATAGGGATCATCCGCCTCATGAAAGGCTGTACTTATGGTGAATTTCCCACCCTTCATCATGGCGTCGCGGGCATTGGCTGCCAGATTTATCAGAACCTGCTCGATCTGGCCGATGTCGACAAAAACCGGGAGAGGTTCCGCTACCAGTTCCGTCTTGAGTTGGATGTCCTCACCGATGATCCGGGCCAGGAACTTCTCGACATGCTGCACGATCTCGCTAAGGTTTATCCTCCGTGGCGCCATGGCCTGCTTGCGGCTGAAGGCGAGCAGGCCACGAGTCAGCTGGGCGGCACGTTCGGAGGCGATGATTATCTGTTCCAGCGTCTCCAGCTGTCTTGATTCCGGCTCCAGGTCCATCTTCATGATATTGGCATACCCGGCGATCACGGTGAGGATGTTGTTGAAATCGTGGGCTACGCCACCGGCAAGTTGTCCTACCGCCTCCATTTTCTGTGACTGTCGAAGCTGCTCCTCCATGCGCCAGCGCTCGGTGACATCCGAGATCGCTCCGGCCATGCGCACGGCCTCACCTTGATCGTCCCACTCCGCTTGTCCCCGCGAGCGAAATTTGAGGTAATCGTCATTTTTGGTCCGCAGCCTGAGTTCCACATCGAAGGGGACTCGGTGCACCAGATGGGCCTGCAGGGTATCCCGAACCAGCACCACATCATCCGGGTGCAGCCGGGAGTTAAATGAGTCGATATGATAGGGAAGCTCCTGGTCGGCAAAACCGAGCAATTCCTTCCAACGCGCGGAAAAATAGTACTCGCCGGTGCTGATGTTCCAGTCCCAGAGGCCATCGCTGGTTCCCCGCACAGCACGGGAGTAACGCTCCTCACTCTCTGCCAGGCGTGCCAGGTTCTCCTGCAACGCCTGATTGGTACGCTGCAGGTCGGCGGTCCGCCTTTGCACCAGTTCCTCTAAAGTGTCACGCTCCAGCCGCAGGGCATCCTCGGTTCTTTTGATCCGCACCATAGCCTTGATCTGGGCCACGAGCTCAGCTTCATCTATAGGCTTAGCAAGAAAGGCATCGGCGCCTGATTCCAACCCGCGCACCCTGCAGGCGGCATCGTTTCGGTGCGCGGTAACGAGAATGATGGGGATGTGCTGGGTGGCGGGGTAGGATTTGAGCCTCTTGGCGGCTTCGATGCCGTCCATGACCGGCATCTGGATATCCAAAAGGATGGTGTCCGGGTTCTCCAGTCTGGCACGACGAATCCCATCCGCTGCTGATTGCGAGGTGATCAGGTTTGCCTCGGGCAGGAAAATGCTCAGTAGTGCCTTCAGGGTAAGCAGATTGTCGTGGTTGTCGTCGATGGCGAGAAGCTTCATGTGGTTTCCCTTTTTGATTCCCCTGGCGGCTTCTTGCTGGATGAAGCGTTGTAATCGGTGAATAAAATCCCAGGTCCCATTGGGCTCATGCCTGCCTCCCCTCTTAAAAACAGGGGGCTTTGTGATTTAACCCCAGGAGGCTACCGCGAGCTGCCTGCCAAAAGAGGCAAATCCCCCTAAATCCCCCTTTGCCAAAGGGGGACTTTCTACCGGCGCCCCTATGGTAGCGACTCTTCTTCGGGAACAAATCTCTGCACCAACTCAAGGAGTTCCTCTATCTGATAAGGCTTGGAAAGATATTCGGCGCAGCCCGCCCGCAACAGTTTCTCCCGGTCCCCGGCCATGGCACTTGCGGTTAAGGCCACCACGGGGATGGCTGCTGTAGCGGGATCGGCCTTGAGCCTTTTCAGGACCGTCATCCCGTCCATCTGCGGCAGATGCATATCCAGCAGGATCAGGGAGGGCGAACCGGCGCGGACCGCGACCAGCCCCGCTTCACCGTCAACGGCCTCAACTATCCGGTATTTCTCACCCAGCACAGCTCTCAGGGTGACAAGGTTATCGGGATTATCCTCCACGACAAGAAGAGATCCGTCGCCCTGCCAGCCAGTGCAAATCGTGGCGCCGATTGCTGCCGGACTCGCTTCCTCGTCCTTGAAGACGCGGACCACGCCAAGCATTTCGTAAACCCGCCCGAGCAGCTCCTTAAGATCCACATCCCCCTTCTGTACCAGGTGACTCACCTGCAACTCCCTCAAGCGGTCGTGCTCGCCGGGTGAAAGGGTCTTGGCGGTCATCACCATGACAGGAACATTTTCGGTCAGCGATGAGTTGCGCACCGCCTTGAGAACCCCAAAGCCATCAACCTCGGGCATCATGAGGTCTAGGATGATGCCGTCGGGGAGGTGGGTCTTCAGGTAGTCCATGGCGTGCCGCCCCCCGGAGACTGCATCGACGGAGAACCCTGCCGACTCCAACGCGAAGCGGAGCTGGATGGTGGCGGCTTCGCTGTCTTCCACGATCAATATTCTTGAGCCCTTCTTAGCGGCAGGCTCGGTCGAGCCGGAACCGAGGCGTCCAAGACTCTCAACCAGTTCGTGCAGCACAACATTCCGGTTGACTCCCTCTGCCGAGAGATTCGCCCTCCCTGCCAGGGAGAGCCGGGCCAACTCCTCTTTACTCAAATCCCTGGGGGTGATGATGACCACCGGTATGGCGGCGGTCGATGGACATTCTCTGAGCTTGTCAAGCACAGCCGCGCCATCGACGGCAGGCAGCACCAGATCGAGCGTGATCAGATCGGGACGATCGGTCATGGCGAGTTCCAGAGCCTGCTGCCCGCTTTCCGCCAGCAAGACGTCCATGCCGTTTTCCTTGAAAAGCGATGCTATCGAGAAGCGGTCGTATTCGTTCTCATCCACGACAAGCACCAGCCGGCAGCCGGCGCCGGTCAGCTCGGCAACCTGATCGATTAGCTGCTCGCGGTCGACCGGCTTGGTGATTATCCCGATCGCGCCCAGGGCAATGCCTGTTTCCCGGTCCTCGGAGAGGGTAACGATGATAACCGGTACGTCCGCTGTTTCGGGGTGATCTTTCAGCTCGCGCATCACCTCCAGTCCGCTCATGCCTGGCATCATAAGATCCAGCGTAATGGCAAAAGGCCTGCTGGTCCGGGCAAGTCGCACTGCGTCGGAGCCGTTGCCGGCGGTTACGGTTTGATAACCCGCCTGCGACAGGTGCCCTGCGATCAGCGCTGCCGCCTCGGGGTCGTCGTCAACAACAAGAACCGACCTGCCATCGGGCCGCCTCGGGGGTGTTTCTATGAAGGGAGCCTGATACATATGCCGATGGGGCACTGTACTTTTCGCCGTGCAATCAAGCGGCAGACGCAAAGAGAAGGTGGAGCCTTTCCCGAGTTCGCTTTGTACCGTGACATCTCCGCCCAGCAGCAGGGCGGTCTTCTTGACTATGGCAAGCCCAAGTCCGGTCCCTTCGAAGCTGCGGGAGCTGCTGCCGTCGGCCTGCTGGAACTCCTGGAAGATCATCTCCTGGTGCTCCGGCGCGATGCCGATGCCGGTATCTACCACATCGATCAGCAGCTGGCCGCTTTCGGCACGCAGCAGGACGCTAACGGAGCCCTCGGAGGTAAATTTCACCGCGTTGCCGACAAGATTCTGCAGGATCTGACGCAGCCTCTTCACATCGACATTGACCGGCGGCAAAGATCCTTCCGGCAACAGTGAGAGCGAGATCCCTTTTTCACGAGCGATGAGACTCAGCCCGTCAACCACGTCTCCGGCAACCTTTTCCAGATAGACTGCTTCGTAGAAAAGGTCCTGATGTCCCGATTCGATCTTGGCCAGATCGAGGATGTCGTTGATCAGGGAGAGTAGATGCTTGCCGTTTCGTTCCACGATGTCGAGGTAGCCCCGCTCCTGATCGGTGAGCCGCTCTGCCGCATGCACCGCCAGAACCCGCGACAGGGCCAGCACCGAGTTGAGCGGAGTGCGCAGTTCATGGCTCATGTTGGAGAGGAATTCGCTTTTCAGGCGTGTTCCTTGCTCCAGCTGCTGCTTCTGCTGATCCAGTTCCCGGTTACGCCGTTGAAGTTCATCGGATTGCAGCGCCAGTTCGGTGGACTGCTGCACCAGTTCTTCAGACTGCTGGGTCAGTTCGGCGTTTTTAATGGAGAGCTCATCGGCCAGCCTGCGGACATCCTCACCCGCCAAAACCCTGGCGAAACAGGTACTAAGAAGCACCGTGACCTGATCCAGCGTCTCGTGAGCTTTCGCCGGGAACGGCTTCTCGGAAGCAAGGGATATGAAGGCCCGAACTTCGTCGCGGACCGTGATGGGAACCGTGATGATTTCCGCCGGCAACACTTCACCGAAGCAGGTGATAAAGCGCAGGCCGTTACCGGGATGGGCAGCGCTGAAGCGTGACACGGAGCTCTGATTCAGGATGACGCCCAACTCCCCTTCCAGGCTCTTGCGGTTGAACCTGCGCATCTGGGAAGAGTCGGCGCCTATGGCTTGCACCGGAACGAAGTGCTCCTCCTCCTGGTCCTCCATGAAGGCAACCGCCATTTTGGCCTCTGTCACTTCCATGAAGACCGGCAGCATCCTGACGAAAAAGTCTTTCAGATCGTCGGCGGTAACCAGGCTCTCCGATATGCGCGCCAGTCCCTGCTGGGCATCCATCTTTACCTGAAGCGTGTCGGCCATGCCGTTGAATGATAGGGCCAGCGTCCTGAGTTCCTCGGTCCCTGCCGGGATGATCCTTGCGGCGTAGTCGCCGGCACCGATTTCCGTGGCCGCCCGCGAGAAATCCAGGATCGGTTGGCTGATGGAGCGGGCCAGCCTGAAGGTGAAGATACAGACCAGCAGTGATATCAAGGAGGCCAGCCCGTAGGTGACAAAGAGCAGGCTCCGAAGCGGCGCGAACACTTCCCTGGAATCCTGCTTGCAGACCAGCCCCCATCCCGTTCGCGGTATATAGGCGTAGGCAGACAGCACCTTTTCGCCGCGATAGTCGACAGCCTCGACAATGCCGCTTTGCCCTTGCGATGCCAGCAGCGCCGGTCGCCCCTTCACCTTCTCATGGAGGATGGCGCCGGGAATGGAGCGCAAGTCGGTCAGTGCCATCAGATCGCGGCTCACCAGCAGCGACTCGCCGGTCTGCCCCATGCCGATACGGTTTGCCATGATGCCGTAGAGCAGTTTGCGCAGATTGTATTGCACGACCAAAGCGGCAGGGATGGCCTGGTCGGCTCTCTTGATGGGCGCCGCCACGTCGATGCTGGGGGTGCCGTCGATACCGGAGAGATAGACTTCGCCGTAGCCCGGTATCTGGTCGCGCAGGGCGGAGGCGACAAATTCCGGCTTGGCGATGCTGGAGCCGCGCATCACCTCTGCGGTGGAAAGCAAAACGGTGCCGCTGCGCGATACGATCGATGCGGCGGACGCCGGCTCATAACTGCTCAAGTATCCGCGCAGCAGGATCAGGGCATCCGTATCGTTGGGACTCTGGTTTTGCAGGAGCGCCGCGCCGGCCTTGAAGACGGAATTGCCGTGGGCCAGCGTGGCGGCATCTATGGCGAGATTGTCGAGCGACGAGTTGATCTGTTCCTGACGCAGCGACGAAACCGCGGAGAGTTTGTCGAATATCAGTTGCCGGGCGACCTGGACCCGCTGCAGATAGATGACGCTGGTCATCAGAGTCAGCGGCACCAGGCAGATGGCGGTGAACCAGAAAACAAGCCGCGCCTTGAGTGTGGGTAAAAACTTTTTGGTCATTTAACACCGTCCTGCTCGTTGTCGCTTCGGTAATCGAACTCTCTCAGGGCGTACGGCTTGGCGTTGGACAGCACTCCCCTGAGGAGTTCCGTATCGAACGATTCCCGGACCTTGCTCCAGGGCACGTTTTGCGGGATCTTCCCGTTTTTCTTCAGATAGTTGAATTTCTTCCAGAGCAGCTCGTTTTCCCGGAGCATCCGCTCGGGTATCTGGGGTGCCATCGGGATGTTCAGCAGATCGTTTCTGGTGAGAGCGATGGTCTGTTCTACCTGCAGCAGATATGGCGCAGCTTGGAATTTTGCGGCTGAAGCCCGGATCCAATGAGCTGCCTGTTCGATCCTGCCCGGCTCACGCATCCAGAGGGAACCCCGCGCCACAGCAGCGGCAATCTCCCGTGCAGCAACCGGATGGTCCGTGACGAAATCGCGCCGGAAACAGAGAAACGCGAAGTTCAGCCCCTTATGGACCAGGTGGAATTCCGGATAGGCGGCAAACGCCATGGCCGGTGTCGGCTCCCAGGCGCTGAAGGCATCCACCGTTCCCTGTGCCAGCGCCTGAGGCATGTCACTCACCTCCATGCCGACCAGTTCCACATCGCGCTCCGTCAACCCCTCGTTCGCCAGGGCATTAAGCAGGGTAAAATGCGCGGCCGAACCGATCCCGGTGGCGATGCGTTTTCCCTTCAACTCGCTTACCAGCATGGGCTTTCCCGCCACGATGGAGGAAAAGCCCTGTTTTACCATGGCGACAATGACGACATCGCCGGTAGCAGCCGCAGTGATTGCCGGCATATCGCCCAGAAAGCCCGCCTCCAGTTTCCCCTCGGACATGAGCTCCTGGATATTTTTACCTTTGTAAAAGGGAAACGGCTTGAGCAACAGGTTCTTCGTTTTCAATTGCGCGGCGAGCACGTTATCCCGGGAAAGCAACTCGGAAATCGAACTCTCCGGCATGGTGAGGGGCTGGACCCCGAGATCTATCGCCCCCTCCTGGTCCAGGCGATAGCCAGCGTAGAGCCGGTCGTTGGCCAGATCCGCCTTCCGCCTGGCGGCGGCATCCTCTCCCTCTTTGGAGCATCCGGCAAGAGCCAGGCAGCAGGAGAGCGACAGCATCGAGATCATGCGGGATAACTTGCGCATCGACTTCTCCTTAAGACCTCTTGCGGTACATATTCCCGAAATCCACCACCCTTTCCAGGTACGGTTCATAGCGCTCAGGCACCGTTTCCGCTTTGCCGAGCATCAGCACCCCTCCCGGGTTCAAGGCCCTGAAGAGCTTGTCGAACACCCTTAAGTAGGCCGCAGGGTCGAGATACATCAGGAAGTTTCGGCACAGGATCAGGTTGAAGCCTCCGAAAAGGGATTCGGGCGGCACATAGGTGCGCTGGTCCAGCAAATCGTAGCGGGAATAGGTGACCAGGTCGCGGTACTTGTCCAATATCTGATAGCCGCCCTTCCTGGCGGTGAAACAGTTGCCGATTCGCTTCAGGGTTACCCCTCCCAGAGTCTCCGGCGAGTACCTGCCGTGCCGTGCCTCATCCAGGGCATCTTCTGCGATATCCGTGGCGAAGATATGGAGCTTCGCTCTGGCCTCGTGCACCTGAATCGCCTCGTCGAGGATGATGGCCAGCGAGTAAGGCTCCTCTCCGCTGGCGCAGGCAGCCGACCAGGCCCGGAACAGCCCCTGACACTCATGCAGCAGCTGGGGAAGGATGACCGACCCAAGCAGTTCGAACTGGAGCGGATCGCGGAAAAAGCTGCTGAAACGAATGCGCAGCATCCGGGCGAGGGCATCCGGTTCCGCCGGCTCGCTATATAAGTAATTGCGGTAGGAAGCTATTTCCGTCAGGGAAAGTTGGGCGGCTCGTTCTCCGATCCGTTTTTTTGCCAAGCTTCTTGAATAGGATTGGAAATCTTCGCCGAAATGGTCGGTGAGGAAGGCCAGTATGTCAGCTACAGCAAGATCCAATTGGCACCTCCGAGGCACCCATAATTGATCCGCTCCCGGATCGGAACTACCCATCAGATCCGTAACCAAACCATTTACAGCAATAAAAAAAAGCCGCTCGGTCAGTAATACTGACACAGACGGCTTTGTCTCCAAATATGCTTACTTTTAGTCACCATTATTCCCGATCAAACCATGAGTGAATTTATTTTCAGGACTATACCAAGCTCAAAATTAAAGTCAATATTAATAATTCAACGATTCAATGAACAGTTTATGAGTTGGCATGAATGAACTAGTGCAATATTAAAATGGTCAAATAGAGCAGCTTGATAATCAAGCTAGCTCATCCCCCTCGGCAGCCACAACCCGGGTTTGACATTCAACTGATTTCCCCTACCTTTGATCAATGGCTGATAACAGCCGCGCCTACAAAGCGGGCGAAACGGCTGAGTCTGGTTAAAAGGAGGTTGAGCTTATGCGGCTTTTGCAAAACTACGAGGAGCATGCCTACTTCCTGCTGCGTGTTATGGCAGGGCTCATGTTCTCTTTCCACGGCGCTCAGAAGATCTTCGGAATACTGATCGAATTGCAGCCACCGGTCGGGTCCCAGCTCTGGATCGGCGGGCTGATCGAGCTGTTGGCAGGTCTCGCAGTGATGCTGGGGCTGCAGACCAGGGTGGCCGCTTTCATCGCCAGCGGCGAGATGGCTGTGGCTTATATCCAGTTCCATTGGAAGTTCCAACTAGGGCCCGATTTTTTCCCCGCCGTAAACGAAGGCGAGCTGGCGGTTCTTTACTGCTTCGTATTCCTCTTCATCGCCTGCCGAGGCTGCGGTAAATGGGGCCTCGACAATGTCTTCTTCAAGCCGATTCAGCCTCTCAAGCCGCCCACCGGGTGAAGGAGCTTTTCATGCTCACCCCGCCCGAGTGAACTATCTTTCTGGGTATAAAATCAACCGCTTTCACCCTCCCCCAGCCCCTCCCATAAAGGGAGGGGAGCTTAAACTATGGCTGACAAGTCAAGGGGGAGGTCAGGCTTGCGGGCCGAAACTGCGTGGTTACGCAGAGGCCAGCTTTTTTTTCAAGCGGAAACAGTTCGGGGGGCGGTCCATGCGGTCCGCCCCCCGAGTTCTTTGTTGTATCGGTTTACCTACTTGTATCGGTTTACCTACTTGTATAGAGTAAAAACCCCTTCTCACCAGCGCCTTATTTCACACAAAAAGGGGTTCAACTTTCACCCCCATAACACCAGTGCTACCAGCCGCAGCGGTACTTTTACCCGCCATTGCCAGGTCTCGGTGTGACATATCCGGGATCCGTGGTTCCGCCGGTGCCGGTGTCCATTGATCCGCCTGTGCCTGCCCCAGAGGCCCTTCTGTGGCTGCAGCCGGAACCTGTATCTGTTTCACCTCCGGTAGCGCTACCATAGTCCCCACCAGTTGTTTCGCTACCTTCCCTCATCTCTCTAATCGACTCTCTGCTTGGTGAATCAGGGCCGTAGCCGGGGCCGACTGCGTTAGTAGTTGTAGTCAAAGCCATCAGACCGCCTATAGCCGCTGTCGTTACCAACATACGCCTAATGCTTTTCATAACGGTACCCCCTTATCTTCTTTGCGGGTCTCTCTTCCTGAGTCAAGTTTAAGATAGCTCTAATTTTAATTCAATGCATTTATCGGAAGGGAGGGAGCGTGGCTTGCCTAGCCGTTACTCCAACAGCGGCCAGACCCTCCCCCCACCCACTCCCATAAAGGGAGGGGGAGCAAACCGAACTTGACTACTGGGGGAAGGGTAATAACATACTGAAATGCTTATCCGGGCAGCCCTTGAGTTAGCCCACCCTTCCGGTATTTGTGGGACCGCATCCCTGCCGGTGGTCACCTTACTACTTACACTCGCAAAAGCCGTTTCCCGATCCATGAAAAGACGCAGCCGAACTGATCCGGTTAACTGCGTCGCCCCGGACTGCCATGAACTATCGCAAAATCTTTTCAGTGGTCACCGAACATACCGCATCCACCGTGACGGCGCACTATGCCATATCACTGGCAACAGCTTGCCAGGCGGAACTGGTATTCTATGCGGCGCATGACGAGGGATGCCCTGAGAGCATAATTCTCCATACCGACCGCCACCTGGACCATCTTTTCAACCTTGCCCTCGAGTTGAACATCCCGGTGACACGGATCACCGAGGCCGGACGCATGGGGAAGTTGCTCCCTATCCGGGTGCAGAAAGAACAGGCCGATCTACTGTTTTACCCCCTGACGCCAGATGAGCAGTACGGAGCTAACCTGCAGCGGCATATGGTTCATCACCTGCTGCGTACCATCGACTGCGACATCTCGATCTTGCGGGTGGTTAATATGGCAAAACCACACCCGAGACACATTCTCATGCCGCTCGGGAAAACCATCAAAGACAGCGAGCGTCGCCTGAATTTTATCGCCGAACTGGCCAGGGGCTTCCATTCACAGGTCACGCTATTCCATTTATCATCGCAACCCGGCGCTAAGGAGATGCCCGCGGAAATAACCCGGTTTCGAAGACATCTGCAACAGCGACACGTTACGGTGCTGGAGCGAAGAGGCAGTGGAGAGATCGGCAGATTCATCGCCGTAGAAGCAATCACCCGCCACTACGACCTGATCGTGCTCGGCGCAACTGAGCGCGGAGTCCTACAGAGGCTGTTCTTCGGAAACCCTGCCGGGGAGGTCATGCACCAGCCCCCCTGCAATACCATCTTGTTCCAGGCTGCACGCTAAAGCGCCATGAGAATCCAGACCCTTTCCACTCAGGAAGTATTTTCCACTCTGCTGAGCTCCCCTCAGGGCATCACCAACGCAGAAGCCACGCGACGGCGTAGCGAGTACGGCCGCAACGAGATTCACGAGGTACCTGCACGCTCCATGCTTAGGCGCCTGGCTGCCCAATTCACCCACTTCCTCGCCATTTTGCTCTGGTTTGCCGCCCTCCTCTGCTTCCTGTCCGAATACCTACACCCCGGCGAAGGACTCCTGCGTCTCGGCATCGCGATTCTGGCGGTCATCTTCATCAACGCCATTTTCACCTTTATCCAGGAATACCGCACCGAGAAGGCGATTGAGGAGCTTCGCAAGATGCTCCCTTTCCGGGTTGCCGTGATCAGGGAGGGAAGCGAACTGGAGGTCGATGCTGCGGAGATTGTGCCGGGAGATCTGGTTCTGCTGCGGGAGGGGGACAAGGTACCGGCCGACGCACGTGTCGTTGAGACAAGCAGGCTGACCGTCAACAAGGCGCTGCTGACCGGTGAATCGGATCCCCGTTTGCAGACCGGCGCTCCCAGCGAGGAGGAACCGCTGGAAAGCGGCAACCTGGTTTTCGCAGGCACGCTCGTGGTTGGCGGCAGCGGCAAGGCGGTGGTCTACGCAACCGGCATGGCCACGGAGTTCGGCAAGATCAGCCAGATAACCGGCAAAATCGTTGAGGAGATCAGCCCGCTCAAGGTCGAGATCACCCGGGTTACCCGCATCGTTGCCGTCATTGCTGTCGCAGCCGGGGCCGGATTCTTCCTGATCGGTGCTCTGGTCGGACGCGGATTCTGGGCCAATTTCCTGTTTGCCATCGGCATCATTATCGCCACCGTCCCGGAAGGACTGCTCCCCACAGTAACCCTTTCCCTGGCCATGGGGAGCCGGCGCATGGCCCGCCGGAATGCGCTGGTGAAAAGCCTGAACGCCGTGGAGGCGCTCGGCTCGGTTGACCTCATCTGCACCGACAAGACCGGCACGCTTACCCAAAACCTGATGACGGTCAAAGAGCTCTGGTGTCCAGATGACCATGCCATGGCCTGTACCGTGGCTAAGCTCTGCAGTAATGTCGCCGTGACTCCGCATGGTCTCAAGGGAGACCCGACCGAGACTGCGCTCTACAACTACGCTGCGAAGCAGATCAAAGTGACGGGGGAACGGCTGGCAGAGCTGCCGTTTGACTCTGACAGAAAGCGGATGGCAACCCTGCACCGGATCGACGGCAGGCTGTTCGTGCTGGTCAAAGGTGCCGGTGAAAGCCTGCTGCCGCTCTGCAATTCACTGCGTCAGGCCGGCCTGACCGTCCCGATGGGCGGCAATCTGACTGCTGAACTGTCCGAAAGGCAGCAGGCGATGGCCTCGGACGGGCTTCGGGTGATCGCGCTGGCATACAGGGAATTGGAGGGGCTCCCGGCGGGGGAGATTCCGGAAGACGGACTTACCTTTGCGGGGTTCATGGGACTGCTT
>Ga0209317_1002110_pt1 | contig 15137 bp, 15 predicted proteins | sample RifGroB2_FD_183994 | JGI IMG/M metagenome (GOLD analysis project Ga0209317, IMG submission 183994) | Soil microbial communities from Rifle, Colorado, USA - Groundwater B2 (SPAdes) (version 2) | ecosystem: Environmental > Terrestrial > Soil > Unclassified | place: Rifle, Colorado | collected... | reverse complement strand
AATCCCTCCATGGAGAAGGCGAGCCCTATCATAGGTCCTGCAAAAGCCATGAACTGTGGCCAGAGCAGTCCCAGCTCGAAGGAGAGGATGGTGCCGGACACAGCACCGATGGCGAAGAGTACCCCCGCCGGCCGTATCCATCGACGCGCCAACTCGTGCCACTCCTCGTTACCCGTTTTGAGAGCAAGCCCCTCTGCAAGCATGAGCAGGAGAGGGAGACCGATCCCAATGGTCGCGTAGACGATATGAAAGGCGAGGGAAACACCCATCAGCGCGCGTGCGGCAAGCAGGTCATCCATAAGGCTCCTCGGGTAGAGAAGGATTTACAGGATTAAAAACTTTTCAATTGTCCGGGCGCGAGTCGATTTGTCAAGGCGGGCTTCAATCGGTGGAAAACTGGAGAATGAAACTAAAAAACCCTCCGGCCTGAAGACCGAAGGGTTTTTATTTAATGGTGGCGGTGCAGGGACTTGAACCCCGGACAACACGGATATGAGCCGTGTGCTCTAACCAGCTGAGCTACACCGCCAAGCTCTTAAACTTTAATAATGTCAAATAGCTACTGCTTTTCGAGACGTTCTGTAACAGCGCCTCAAGAGTTTTCCTTTATAGTGCACAGCCTCCTTTTTGTCAATAAAAAACTCTGCTAAAAGTTTCTCATACAGGATCGCGTACACGAAATGTGATCTGCTACTTGCTTACTTCCAGAAGCTCGACCTCGAAAACCAATGTGGCATTGGCAGGAATGATGCCGGATCCGCGCTCGCCGTAGGCGATGTCCGGAGGGCAGACGAGTTGTGCCTTGCCGCCGGGCTTCATCTTCTGCACCCCTTCCGTCCAGCACTTGATCACCTGGTCCAGGCGAAACTCCACCGGCTTGCCTGCTGCGTAAGAGCTGTCAAACTCCTTGCCGTCGATCAACGTGCCACGGTAGTTGACCTTTACCTTGTCAGTGGCGGCCGGTGGGGCGCCGCTCCCTTCCTTGAGCGATTTGTACACCAGGCCTGACGCAGTCTTGACCGCCCCCTTCTCCTTGGCAGCCTTCTCCAAATATTCCTTGGACTGCGAAGCGAGCTTCTCGCCCTGCGCGTTTCTGCGCTCCATCGCCAACTGCTGAATCTTTCCTTTGTAAGCCTCGATATCCATCTGCGGCGTCTGGCCCGAGATGCCATCGTCCAACCCTTTCTTGACCTGGGCAAGCTCATCCTCTGTCAGGCTGAACACTGCGAGCTGGCGCGCCATTACCTGCCCGATGGCATAGAAGGTTTTCTGGTCCTCGGCTTTCTTCTCATCAAGAGCAAAGGCCGGGACCGCAGATAGTGCAACGAGTGCGACGGCAATCAGTTTACGCATAACTAGTGCCTCCAGTGAGAGATGAATTACAAGACCCAAACTATAGCAGCAAAGTCGGGGAAATCATGTCCCGAAGGTCGAAATAGCGAAATGCGCCCTGCCGCAGCCACTACAGTACGGCATGGCGGGCCGGGCAATAAAAAAGGCACCTCTGGAGGAGGGGCCTTTTTGTACGCGCTTTTGATCGAGTCTACTTCTTGGCCTTGGGAGCGGCCTTGGCCTTGGCAGCCTTTGCAGGTGCCTTGGCTGCTTTCGGAGCCTTGGCGGCCTTTGCAGGCTTGGCAACGGTCTCTTTCTTTGCTTCTATGTTGGCCATGCGTACTTCCCTCGCCTTGGCGAGGTTGTCGGCCAGACCCCTGTCCTGGGCCATCTTCCTGCGAGCCTCGGAGTAGCTCTTCGCAGAGAGCGCCTGCTTGCTCGATATGCCGAACTGCTTTTTGTAGGCGCCGGGCTTCATGCCGTGGGCGGTGCTCAGGTGCCTGGCCAGCGTCTTGAAACCGCCCTTGCCGCATACAAGGCAGACCACTTCATTCTTCTTGAAGGCTTCCTTCAGAGTGAGGGAAGGTTTGGCTTCCTCAGCTCCTTCTAGAGTCTCTCCTGCTTCAAGGCTTCTCAGTGCTGCGTGAACCTTGGTTATTTCAGCAAGAAGCTCGTCAGACGTCATCGGCGTGCTCGAAGCGTGCGACGACACAAGTTGCGCTGCAATTTCCACCAATGTAGCCATTAACCATCCTCCTTTATGAATATATTGACTGATTAATAGCAGACACGAAAATATTGTCAATGATAAACTACGAAAAAGCGCCTGTTCATTGAGTATACTACCCGGAAATATCTGGTCTTGTTATGCCGGGAAGTGAATTGGAAGTGATGTGCGGGGGATCTATGTCCTAGGTTGACGGAAAGCAGGCGATTGAGCGGCGCTGCATATACTTCTTGGACAGCTCCCGCTGCCGGCATGAATTGCAGGAACAAACCGCTATGTGGCAATGGATTATGCCAGCGTGATTGTAGAACGAAGATCGGCAAACTAACTCTTTCAGCTCGAGGGTAAAAAAGCAGCCCTGCCCGCTCCAAGCAGTGCTGTTCGTTCATTGAGTATGACGTGTACCGGTATCGATTGCACCAGTGAGCTCAGCCTGCCTTTAGAGGCAAACGCCATCATGAACGACGCACCGCGCAGCCTGTCCAGGATCTTGGGCGCGATGCCTCCGCCTAGGTAGACGCCGCCCGTGGCGAGAAACCTGAGAGCCGCGTTCCCCGCTTCGGCTCCGTAGACGGCAACGAAGATGTCCAGAGCCTTGCTGCACAGGGGACAGCTCCCGTCAAGCGCACCCCTGGTGATGACTGCGGGCGCATCCCCCGCGTTCATTGCCGCAATGATGGCTTCGTCTTCCTGGAAGTAACGCTTGTCGCGCAAAAAGCGGTAGATATCCAGGAGCCCCGGCCCTGAAAGCACGCGCTCGTAGCTCACCCGACCGTGCTTGGACTGCAGGTAGAGCAGCAGTTCCGCCTCCAGCTCGTTGCGCGCGGCAAAATCCGCATGCCCCGCCTCGCTGGGGAGCGGACGGTGCGCGTTGCCGTCCCAGTAGGCGAGCGACTCGCCCAGGCCGGTACCGGCCGACACGACGGCTACGGTTCCGGTGGGATCCGCGGTGCCCGCGTTTAGCGTAAACAGATCCTTCTCCTTGAGCGCGGCTATGCCGTAGGTATTCGCCTCCAGGTCGTTGATGAGGCGTACCTGCGGAAGGCCGAGGACCTCGGCAAGCTCGATGCTTTCGATGTTCCAGGGAAGGTTGGGCGTCCTGACTCTCCCCTCGAGGATCGGCCCGGCGATGCCGAAGCAGGCCCTTTCCGCTGCCTGGCCGTGCTGCTTCGCAAACCGGCGCACGATCTCGATCAGGCTGCTGTGTTCCCGGCTCAGGTAGCGCGCCTCGGCCAGAACTACCAGTCCCTCTGCGTCCGCCTCGAAGTACGCAAGCCTTGTCGAGGTTCCACCAACGTCGCCAGCCAGAACGAGCATAAAGCCTCCTAGTGGGGAGATAGAGACAAAGACAAAGAAAAAGACAAAGATAGAGATAGAGACAAAGACAAGGATATAGATAGAGACAGAAACAGAGAAAGAGAAAGATTGAAGCTAAGCCTTTATCTTTATCTTTATCTTTATCTGTATCTTGATTTCACTCTGCCTTCCCGGGCCCGGTAACAGCCTCAGCACGGATGGCATCGGCTATGTCGGCGCTCACCAGGGCCAGTGCACGACTGCAGGCTGCGACCAGGGGCTCGTAACCTGCTCCGGTTACCTTCTCCTGGACAAGCGAGCGCCCTCGCCTTTTCTCGCCTCCGGGGCGGCGCACGCTCCAGAGCGCCTCTAGCGCCACGGAATCGCCCGGTGACGGTTCGAAACGGACCACATCCACTAGCACCCGGTAGCCGGCATCGGCGGCGGCGCTCTGCCCGTAGGAGGAAACGCGGTCAGAGCCCAGAAGGCGCCCGAGGTCCCGGGCCATGAGGCGCGGAATCTCGCTCTTCAGAGGCTCCGCCCAGCGATGCGTCTCCAGTACCTCCACCCGGTTTTGCGCTACCCGCACCACGAGCTGCGGGCGATCCACCAGTTCGGGAAGGGTCACAGGCCCGACGGAGACCGCCGGAGAGGTTCCGGCCGGGGCCTGCACCAGGGGCGCGGCTGCCGGCACAAGGGTATAGAAGCTCGCCCGAGGGGACCTGCTGCAGGCGCAGGCTAGCAGTGCAAGGGCAATGACTGCCGGCAAGGTTCTGTGTGTGCGCATGGTCATTTGTCCTCCTTCTTGCCGCGGATCAGGGACTCCGGGTGCCTTTCCAGGTAATCGCCCAGGACCCTGAGCGACTGCGCGGCCCGTGACACCTCGCGCATGGTCTCGCGCAGGTCGATCTGCACCGGCGCGTCTGCCGAGAGGACCTCGCTCGCGCCTCCAAGCGTGTTCCGGGCCTCGGAAAGGGTCTTTCGCACATCGCCGATGGCCTGCCGCGATTCAGCCAGCACCGAACGTGCCTCCGGTATCAGCGAACTGTCCATGTTCTTCAGCAGCTTGTCCGCGCTCTGCAGCGTCGCATCGAGCGATCTCATGGATCTGCCGGCGTCATTGGCGAGCCGGTCTAGCGGCAGCTTCTCGATCTTCTGGACGATCTCGATCAGGTTCTTCTGCAGCTTTTCCATGGAGCCCGGGACGGTCGGGAAGCGCGGCGGGGTGCTCCCCCAGTTGATCTTCGCCGGCCGGGCATGGGGGACGAAGTCAAGCGCTACATAGAGCTGGCCGGTGAGCAGGCTCCCGCTTTTGATCTGGGCACGGAACCCGTGCGCAACGAGGTCGTCCAGAAGACGACGGGATTCCATCCCCCCCGCCTCGGGCAATTCCTGCCCCCCTCCTCCCACGCTCTGGGCCAAAAGATGCGTCGGGTGGAGCTGTATCTCGACCGGTACGGAGAAGTCGCTGCGCCGGGAGTCGATAGCCACGTCGATCTTGGTCACCTCTCCCACCGTGACACCGCGCAGGTCCACCGGTGCGCCGACGGCGAGGCCGCGGACGGACTCCTTGAACACCAGCACGAACTTCTCGGCCATTGCGGAGTTCTTGAGCGCCTCGTCCCGGGTTCCGTAGAGCGGAAAGGTGGTGTGGGGCGGGGCCGGCGGTGACGCGGCTGCGGCTTCGGGATCCTCGAAGGATATCCCCCCCAGGAGGATCGCAACCATCGACTCGGTGTTTAGCTTCACCCCGCTCGCGGTGAGGGTAAGGTCCACGCCGCTGGCGTGCCAGAAAAAGGTGCTGCGTTTCACGAACTTGTCGTAGGGGGCCCGGATGAACACCTTCACGGTCACCCCCTTGCCGTCCGGATCGAGCTCGGTCGAGACGACCTGCCCCACCTGCATGCGCCGGTAAAAGACCGGGGACCCGGTGTACAGGGAGCCGACCTCGCTGGCGTGCAGGACGAACTGGCGCCCCGGGACATCCATGGAAACCGCGGGGGGGGATTCGAGACCGGTGAACTCCTGCCGCGGCTCCACGGAAACGCCCGCTTCCACTCCGATGTAGGAGCCCCCAAGGAGGGTGTTCAGCCCCGAGACGTTGCCGCCCGAGATCCTCGCACGCACCACCCAGAAGCGGGTGTCCTTCACCATGAGCCCCTTGGCATCCTTGTACACCTCCGCGGTCACCACGACATGGGAGCGGTTGCTTGAGATGGCGATGGACTTGACCTCGCCGATCATCACATCCTTGTACTTGAGCTTGGTCTTGCCGGCCTCCAGCCCCTCCCCCGTCTTGAAGGTGATGGTGATGGTCTGGCCGCGGTCGAGATAGGCTTTGACGCCGATAGAGAGGCCGATCAGCGCGGCGAGGATCGGTATGATCCACACCAGCTGGATGGCGAAGCGCCGCTTCGGCTCGCTGACCGCTTCCGGGATATCGTTCAGGTCGTCTCTTGGGGGTGTTTCAGTCATGAATATCCTCTTTCTGCAGGGGGTCCCAGATCAGGCGCGGATCGAACTGCATGGTGGCGAACATGGTCAGCACGACCACCGCGCCGAAGGCGATTGCCGCGGGCCCTGCCTTGACCGTCGCCATGGATCCCAGCTGCACCAGCGCGGCCAGCAGGGTTACGACGTAGATGTCGAGCATGGACCAGCGCCCTACCCCCTCCAAAAGGCGGAACAGGCGGGTGCGCTGCCTCGGATGCCATGTGGAGCGCCGCTGCACGGAGATGAGGAGCAGGGTGAGCGAGAACAGCTTCAGAAGCGGTATGGCGACGCTGGCTATGAAGACGATGGTGGCGATCATCCAGGAGCCCGTCTTCCAGAGATGGACCACGCCGCTCACGATGGTGTCCTTCCTGTAGGTGATGAGCGACCCGGTCTCCATCATGATCAGGGCGTTGGCCGGTATGTAAAGGATGTAGGCGGCAATCACAAGGGCCCAGCAGCGCTGGATGCTCCCGGGCTTGCGGAAATGGAGCGTGGCTCCGCAGCGGGGGCAGTGGGCGGGCGAGGAGAACCGGGGCCGCCTGGAAACCAGCTGGCAGACGTGGCAGGAGCAGAGTCCTTGTGCGGCTGCAGAGGCGGGGGCGCGCGTCACGGTGCCACCTCCCCTTGCGACCTCGGGTCGAGCCTCGCCCAGACGTCGCGCGCGCTGAAGGAAGCGGCGGCAGCGGCAAGAAGCAGGGTCAGGAGTCCGAAGGACCAGAGGGCGAACCCGGGGATGACCCGGAAGTTGTGGGTGAGCTTCACCAGCGAGACCAGCACGCCCAGCATGAATACCTCCACCATCCCCCAGGGCTCGATGAACTGCAGGGTGCGCATGAACAGGGTATGGCTGGGCGGAGCGAGCCCCAGCCGCAAAGGCATGAGCAGGATGGTAAGGGAGATGAGTTCCAGCGCGGGGGCGACTATCGCCGTGACGAAGACCATCAGGGAGATGATCTCCATCCCCTGCTGCCAAAGGGAGAGGACGGCGCCGAAAAGGGTGATGGCGCTGCGGTCCCCCTGCACCTCGATGCTGAAGATGGGGAACACGTTGGCGACCAGGAAGAGGATGCCGGCAGCGAGGGTATAGGCGAGTGTGCGGTCGATGCTGTCGGTGGCGTTGCGGTAAAGGACAGCGCCGCAGCGTCGGCAACTCGCGGTGCAACCGGGGTTCAGCGCGATATCGCGCTGGAGCAGGTCGCAATCATGGCAGGCGATAAGTTGTACGGGGCGGTCGGCCATCAGGAGAAAGGCTCCCTGGTGCGCTGTCTGGATGATGGGAGGGCCTCTCCGGGCGCCCACCGGCAGTTAATGACAGATCAAAACATACCTCTGACAGAGGCGATTGACAATTGAACATGGACAATTGACAACGAGAAGCGGAAAGTTTCCGGTGCCGGTCTTAAACTAAATCAGCCGCCCGGGATCTCTCCCAAGCGGCTGATTAAATGGTCGGTGCGACTGGATTCGAACCAGCGACCACTAGACCCCCAGTCTAGTGCGCTACCAGGCTGCGCTACGCACCGATAAAACCTGATTGTTACAACTGATCCCTCAAACTTGTCAGTTCCCGCCTCACATCCTCCAGAAGAGCTGTAAGTGCTGCGCCGGAAAGACCGGATTCTCGGTACTTTTTCTTCGCCCCTAACCGCTTCCTCGCCCCTTCTATGGTGAGCTTCTCGGCGTATAGCAGCTCTTTGATCTCGGCGACCAGCTCGACGTCCTTTTTGGCGTAGAGCCTTTGTCCGCTACTGCTCTTTCTCGGTACCAGCGAGGCGAACTCGGTTTCCCAGTACCGGAGTACCGAGCTCGGGAGCCCCATGATCTCCGAGACTTCACCTATCCTCAAGTACATCTTGTCCGGGATCCCGGTAGTCACGACTACTGGCTGTTGATCGCGCTCTTCAACACCTGGCTCGGCTTGAAGGTGAGGATCTTCCGAGCCACGATGGTGATCTCCTCGCCGGTCTGGGGGTTCCTGCCGCGGCGATCGGATTTCTCTTTGACAACGAAGTTTCCGAAGCCGGCGATCTTGATCTTGTCGCCCTCCTCGAGAGTGGACTTGATGAGGTCGAAAACCGTTTCAACGAGTTCGGCGGACTCTTTCTTGGAGAACCCAACCTTCTCATAAATTTTCTCTACTATGTCTGCTTTGGTCATAACCCCCTCAACAGGTTCGGCATTTCATTTGTGTGCGTTCTCGACAGCGGCTTAATCTAATACCATAGCGATTTGGACTTCGTCAACCGTTTTTATCTAAACGAAACATTTAATTTTTTCTGCAACGCGTCGATCACGCGCTGATGGAGACGGGTCACCTCGTCATCGGTGAGGGTCCTCTCCTTAGAGCCGTAGCGTATGCGTATGGCGACGCTCTTCTCCCCCGCGGGGATGTTGCCGCCGGTGTAGATGTCGAAGACCTCCGCGCCTTCCAGTTCGGGGGCCTTGACCCCCCTGGCGCAGGCAAGGACATCCGACACCGGGAGCTCCTTGGGGAGCAGCATGGCGATGTCGCGGAAGGTGGACGGGAAGCGTGACGGCACCTGTGCGGTCCCGAACGGCTTGCGGGAGGCTATCAGCGCCTCGAAATTGAGCTCAAGGTAGTAAAGCGGCGTCGCGATGCCGTAGTTCTCCTGCACCGTCGGGTGCAGCTCTCCAAGCGAGCCCAGCACCTTCCTGCCGCTGAGGATGCGGCACGCCTTGCCCGGGTGGTAGTACGGGTCGAGCTCGTCCACGGAGTAGCTCGCGCCGGCCACGCCCAGCTCCGAGAGGATGTTCTCGACTATCCCCTTCACGTCGAAGAAGTCGATCCCCCCCTTTTGCTGGTTCCACCCTTCCGGGTCGCGGCTCCCGGTCAGCAGCGCCGAAACGTAGAGCGGCTCATCGGGAAGCTCCTTCCCCTCGGCGGGGAGGTAGATGCGCCGCATCTCGAAGATGCGCAGGTTCAGGGTGCGGAAGCTGATGTTCTTGACCGCCGTATCCAGAAGTCCGGGGAGCATGGTGGTGCGCATCACGGAGAGTTCGTCCGAGATCGGGTTCAAGAGCACCATCCCGTTGCTTCTGTAGTCATCGGCAGGCAGGAGTATCTTGTCGCAGCTGGAAGGGGCCACGAAGCTGTAGTTGATCACCTCTGAGAGCCCCTGGGAGACCAGGAGGTCCTTCACCCTGGCAGCGAGCCTCTGCGCGTCCGAGGGGAGGTCCGAGAACACCGAGGCCCGCGGCAGGGTCGCCTGCACCTTCTCGAACCCGTTCACCCGCACCACCTCCTCTACGAGGTCAATCTCGCGCTCCAGGTCCACCCGGAACAGCGGCACCTTCACCCGGAAGCTGCCCGGCTCGTCCTGGGTCACCTCGAACTCGAGGCGTTGGAAGATGTCCTGCACCTCGGCCGCGTCGAGGGAAAGCCCCGAGACGGCGTTGATGCGGGAGAGCCTGGCGCTGATGACGCGCGGCTCGACCGGCCGCGGGTAGACGTCGATCACACCCTTGGCGATCCTGCCGCCGGAGAGCTCGGCTATCAGCTGGGCGGCGCGGTCCAGGGCGCGGGTGAGCCCCGCGACGTCGGTGCCGCGCTCGAAGCGGTGCGAGGACTCGGTATGGATGCCAAGGCGCTTGGAGGTCTTCCTGATGGCGGAGGGGTTGAAGTAGGCGCTCTCCAGGAGCACCTCCGTGGTCCCCTCGCCTATCTCGGAGTTGCCGCCCCCCATGATGCCGGCCAGCGCGACCCCCTTCTCGCCGTCGCGGATGGTGAGGTCGGCCGAGGTGAGGGTCCTCTCCTGGCCGTCCAGGGTGACGAATTTCTCGTCGTCGTCGGCGGCGGCGACCACGATCCTGCCGCCCGACAGGAGCTTGAAGTCGAAGGCGTGCAGCGGGTGACCGTACTCAAGCAGCACGTAATTGGTGACGTCCACGATGTTGTTGATGGAGCGGATGCCGGCGGCATGCAGCCTGCCGGAGAGCCAGGCCGGGGAGTCGGCCAGGGTGCAGCCGGATATGTGGCGCGCGGTGTAGCGCGGGCAGAGCTCGGGAGCCAGTATCTCGACCTTCGCGATGCTGTCGACGGGGGCGCCGGTCTCGTGCACCTCGAGGCCGGGGTAATGCACCTGCTTGCCGAGCTTTGCGGCGATCTCGCGGGCGATACCGACGACGCTCAGACAGTCGGCGCGGTTCGGGGTGAGGCCGATCTCGAAGACGACGTCCTTGGTCCCCAGGGCGTCGAAGAGCGGGGTGCCGAGCCGGAACTCCTCCGGGAGGATCATGATCCCCGAGGATTCCGTGGAGAGTTCGAGCTCCTTCTCGGAGCAGAGCATGCCGCAGGACTCCTCGCCGCGGATCTTGGAGCGCTTGATCTTGAAGTCGCCGGGGAGGGTCGCGCCTACCTGGGCCAGCGCCACCTTGTCCCCCGCCTTGAAGTTCTGGGCGCCGCAGACCACGGAGATGATCTCCTTGCCGTTGTCGACCTTGCAAAGCGAGAGCTTGTCGGCGTTGGGGTGCTGGTTCTTTTCCACCACCCGGGCCACCACCACGTCGTCCATGCCGCCGCCCAGCTCCTCCATCCTTTCCACCTCGAGCCCGAGCATGGTGAGGAGGTGGGAGAGTTCGGCCGCCGGCAGGTCGCAATCGACGAATTCCTTGATCCAGTTGTAGGTAACTATCATTTACGTTCCACCCTTGAAATCTCGCACACGACTGAACTATGGGATTGGCGGCCCTGCCGTGACTCCCTTGCCGTCAGCCGTGCGGAGGGTTTGACTGGTTTATGTCCTTTCTCCGCGTCCTTGGCGCTCCCTGCGGTCCGCCGCTAGAACTGCTTCAGGAACCTGAGGTCGTTCTCGAACAGGAGTCTCATGTCGGCTATGCCGTATTTCAGCATGGCGATCCTCTCGATCCCCATGCCGAAGGCGAAGCCGGTGTAGAGCTCAGAGTCGTAACCGACGTGGCGGTACACCTCCGGGTCGACCATGCCGGAGCCCAGGATCTCAAGCCAGCCGGTCTCCTTGCAGACACGGCACCCTTTGCCGCGGCAGATGACGCAGGCGATGTCCACCTCGGCGGACGGCTCGGTGAAAGGGAAGAACGAGGGGCGCAGCCTGACACCGATGTCCTTGCCAAAGAGCTGGCTGATGAAGAGGGTGAGTATCCCCTTCAGGTCGCCAAAGGTGATCCCCTTGTCGACCATGAGCCCCTCGATCTGGTGGAACATCGGAGAGTGGGTGGCGTCCGAGTCGCAGCGGTACACGGTCCCCGGGGCGATGATGCGGACCGGCGGCGGCTGCTGGAGCATGGTCCTGATCTGCACGGGTGAGGTATGGGTCCTCAAAAGGACGGTCTCGCCGAAATAAAAGGTGTCCTGCATGTCGCGGGCGGGATGGTCCTTCGGGAGGTTGAGCGCCTCGAAGTTGTAGAAATCGAGCTCGACCTCCGGCCCTTCGGCAACGGCGAAACCAAGGGCGGCGAAGATGGAGCAGATCTCCTCGGTCACCAGGGTGATCGGGTGCTTGGAACCGATGGGGCGGCGGCGTCCCGGGAGGGTGACGTCGAGCTTCTCGCCTGCCAGCCGCGCGGCCTTGACCCCCTCGCGGATCTCAGCGGAGCGGGACTCGAACGCCTCCTCCAGCTTCCCCTTCACCGTGTTCACCACCTGGCCGATCAGCGGGCGCTCCTCGGGGGAGAGGGAGCCGACCCCCTTCATCACGCCCGTCAGTGCGCCCTTCTTGCCGAGGTACTTCACGCGAAGCTCCTGCAGCCCGTCCTCGGTCGAGGCATTGGAAAGCTCGGAGAGTGCCTCATCTAAAAGTGCTTCCAGTTTATCCTTCATGATCGTTTGACCCTATTTCCGGAAAAAAAAAGAAATGAGACATCGCTATCCCATTTCTTTTTCATGCCCGCGGTATGTATTAAAAGTTTGCTTTGGCTGCAGCCGCGATAGCTGCGAAACCCTTCGGATCGGAAACGGCCAGGTCGGCCATCACCTTCCTGTCGATCTCCACCTTGGCGAGCTTGAGACCGTGGATCAGTTTGCTGTAGGAGAGACCGTTGATCCTCGCTGCGGCGTTGATCCTGGTGATCCAGAGAGCCCTGAAGTCCCTCTTTTTCACCCTTCTGTCCCTGAACGCGTAGTTCAGAGCGCGGTCCACCGCTTCGGTGGCGCTCCTGAACAATTTGCTCCTTGCGCCGCGGTAACCCTTGGCAAGCTTCAATACCTTGTTTCTTCTCTGTCTCGCTTTAAAACCGCGCTTTACTCTTGGCATACATACTCCTTCTGGTTTTTAATTAGCCGGATCCGCAAGGGGAGACGTTTCCTCACGGTTCTCGGACTTCGTCAACGGGCCGGCAAAGGTTACCCTTTGGAACGGGCGCGGCAGGAGAAAACTCCGGAAACGCGCCCCCCCTAGTCCCCAGTCCCTAGTCCCGGTTTATTTGTAAGGAATCAGGCAGCAGATGTTCTTGTGATCGGAAGCAGCGACGATGCCGCCTTTACGGAGGTTGCGCTTGTTCTTCCTGGTCTTGGAGGTCAGGATGTGGCTGGTGAAGGCGTGGCTCATCTTGATTTTGCCTGTGCCGGTCTTGCTAAAACGCTTGGCGGCGCCCCTATGGGTCTTCATTTTAGGCATTGGTTACTACTCCTTTGTGGTGGTGTTTACTTCGCTTTTACTTTGGGGGCGACGATCATGAACATGCTGCGCCCTTCCATTTTCTGCCTGACCTCGACGAGCGCTATGTCGGCGAGCTCGGAGGCGAACTTCTCAAGCGCGGCCATGCCGAGTTCCTGGTGCGTGATCTCGCGTCCGCGAAAGACGACGGTGATCTTCGCTTTGTTCCCTTCTTCCAGGAAGCGGCGCACGTGCTTGACCTTGAACTCCAGGTCGTGCGTGTCGGTCTTGGGGCGGAGCTTGACTTCCTTCAGCTCCACCTGGACCTGCTTTTTCTTGGCCTCAGCAAGCTTCTTGGCCTGCTGATATTTGAATTTGCCGTAATCCATGATACGGCAGACGGGGGGTACGGCTGTCGGCGAAACCTCTACCAGGTCCAGTTGCTGGCTCTCGGCCAGCGCCAAGGCCTCGCGAAGCGGAAGAATACCAAGCTGCTCACTATCGGCACCTACTACCCTTACCTCTTTGGCCCTGATGGTCTGATTGATGTTGACTGTAGGTTTAGCTATGACGCCACCTCCTATTTATAACTTTTGACTTCGTTCTCGATGAACGTGATGAACTGCTCGGGGGTCATCCCCTCCAGGTTTTTGCCGTCGCGATAGCGCGGTGCCAGCAGGCCGCTCTCGACCTCCTTGTCCCCCACCACCAGCATGTACGGTATCTTCTGAAGCTGCGCTTCGCGGATCTTGAAGCCGAGCTTCTCGTTTCTGAAATCTTTCTGCACCCTGACCCCGGCGGCGCGCAGCCTGTCGAACGCAGCCTGCGCGTAAGGGATCTGGTTGTCGGTGACCGTGACGATGGTCGCCTGAACCGGTGCCAGCCAAGTCGGGAAGTTTCCGGCGAAATGCTCGATGAGGACACCGATGAAGCGTTCGATGGCACCCAGGATGACCCTGTGCACCATGACGGGGCGCTTTTTTTCACCGTCTGCGTCGACATAGGTGAGATCGAAACGCTCCGGGAGGGTAAAATCGCACTGGATTGTAGCACATTGCCAACGCCTGTCAAGCGCGTCACGCAGCTTGATATCTATCTTGGGACCGTAGAAGGCGCCGTCTCCCTCGTTGATCTCGAAGGGGCGACCGCTATCCTTGAGCGCGTTCAGAAGCGCCGAGGTGGCGAGCTCCCAGGCGTCGTCCGAGCCGATCGACTTCTCGGGGCGGGTGGAAAGCTCCATCTCGAACTCGAAACCGAAGATCCCCATCACCTCGGTCACGAAGGCGATGACCCCCTTGATCTCGGCGTCCAGCTGCTCCGGGGTGCAGAGGATGTGCGCGTCGTCCTGGGTGAAGCCGCGCACGCGCAGCAGGCCGTGCAAGACCCCCGCGCGCTCGTGGCGATGCACCGTGCCGAGCTCGAAGTAGCGAAGCGGCAGGTCGCGGTAAGAGCGGAGCTGCGAGCGGTAGATCATCATGTGGGCCAGGCAGTTCATCGGCTTTACGCCGTAGCTCTGCTCGTCCACCGTGGTGAAGTACATGTTCTCGCGGTAGTTCTCGTAGTGGCCGGAACGCTGCCAGAGCTCGGTCTTCAGGATCTGCGGGCCCAGCACGATGTCGTAGCCGCGCTTCAGGTGCTCCTTGCGCTCGAAGTCCTCGAGGATGGTGCGGAGCATGGCCCCCTTCGGGTGCCAGATCACCAGTCCCGCGCCCACCTCGTCGTTGAAGGAGAAGAGGTCGAGTTCGCGGCCGAGCTTCCTGTGGTCGCGCTTCTTGGCCTCCTCTATCCTCGCGAGGTACGCGTCCAGTTCCTTCTTGTCGGCGAAGGCGGTGCCGTACACCCTCTGCAGCATGGCGCGCTTCTCGTCGCCGCGCCAGTAGGCGCCTGCGATGGAGGTGAGCTTGAAGGCCTTGCAGAAGGAGGTCTTGGGAAGGTGCGGGCCGCGGCAGAGGTCGGCGAAGGTCCCCTGGGTGTAGAGCGAAACCTTCTCCGCCCCCAGGTCCTCGATCAGCTCGACCTTGTAGTCCTCGCCCATCTTCTTGAAGAGTTCGACGGCCTCGGCGCTGGAGAGCTCGGTGCGCTCGATCTTCTGATCGGCCTTGGCCAGCTCGCGCATCTTCTCTTCTATTTTCTCGAGATCTTCCGGGGTGAACGGGTGATCCACGTCGAAGTCGTAGTAAAAGCCGGTCTCGATGGCGGGGCCGATGGTGACCTTGGCCTGCGGGAAGAGCTCCTTCACCGCCTGCGCCATCAGGTGCGAGGTGGAGTGCCTGATGATCTCCAGCGCCTCCGGGCTCTTTTCGGTGACGATCTCGACGCGGGCGCCGTCGGCAAGCGGGGTGAAAAGGTCTACCAGGTTGCCGTCGATCTTGCCGGCGATAGCGGCCTTGGCGAGACCGGCGCCGATGGAGGCGGCCAGATCGAAGATGGTGGCGCCTTCTGGCAAGGGCCTTTGGGAACCATCCGGCAGCGTGACCTTTATCTCGTTCATGCAAAGCCCCTTTGGAAAAAAACTGGTGACAAACAGAAAGAGGCATCGAAACTCGATGCCTCTGTCGAACCTCGTACTGAAGGTCTCTTTGTGATGGTAGGCGCGGGCGGTTTCGAACCGCCGACCCCTAGCGTGTCGAGCTAGTGCTCTACCCCTGAGCTACGCGCCTGTTTTCGTTGCTGCTTTGTGGAACTCGGACGTTTTA
>Ga0209317_1002108_pt1 | contig 15144 bp, 16 predicted proteins | sample RifGroB2_FD_183994 | JGI IMG/M metagenome (GOLD analysis project Ga0209317, IMG submission 183994) | Soil microbial communities from Rifle, Colorado, USA - Groundwater B2 (SPAdes) (version 2) | ecosystem: Environmental > Terrestrial > Soil > Unclassified | place: Rifle, Colorado | collected... | reverse complement strand
CCCAAGATGGGGCACCTGGTTGCCGTCGTGGCGGCACAAGGTCCGGTTCTTATAAAGGCGAAACGGGAGCGAGGAATTTAGCAAAGGGGTCGAGGCGAAAAGTTGGGCGGAGCCTTGATTGTTCCATGAAAGAGGTTTTAAATGTTCCATGTGAGCGCACCGGAAAAAGATCGAGGGACAGGAGAAAAGAAGGACCTTTTCCATCAGGGAGTCATCAGCAAGCTCTTCCCAAGTAACAACATGGGGATGGTTCGGAGTGAGAGCGGGCGGGAAGTGCCTTTCTCTTTCGAGTTTGTGGTTCTTTTAGGGGAGGCGAAAAAGCCTGCCGACCTTATCGAGGGGCAGGAAGTTGGATATGACTTGAGCTGGACCTCCAAGGGGCTGAGGGTGACGACAATTAAGGTCTACCCCGCAAAGAGCCCGCTGCCCGGCGATTCCCGTTCAGAAGGGGAGGGAAGTCAGGGCCAGGATTTGCCTTCCTAAAATCTCTCCGACAAATACTCCCAGTAAAGCGATATAGAAAAGCCCGGTGGCCGCCATCGTGTGGGGAATTTTTAACGTCTGCCATATCATGGTGGATATTAGGATCGGGGCGGCTTGACCCACCAATACCCGGGTCCAGAAGAGCAAAGAGTGTTCTTCCCACAGTCCTTGAAGTGCCCGCACTGTGCTAGGGTTTCCGAACAGATAGAGTAGCAGCGGAAAAAGGAGGAAAAAAACGATCTGAAGGATCAGGGAGATGAAAAAGAATTTAAAAATGCGGACGAACGGGTCAATGCTCCGGCCGGTATCGATTAGATACCAGTGGCCGAGTAACATGCCGACAGTTACGCCCCCCAGCAGCAAGGCGGACAAAAAAAAGCTCAAGGGATAGAGAATCGTCTCCAACGACCACAAAGAGGCTTGGGTAAAGCCGTGGGCGCTAGTGACGAGTCCGGCGAGACCCGTCAAGAGGGCAAGAGAAAAAAAGCGGGCCCTAAAGACAACGTGTTCCCCCCAAAGCGAGATGAGGTAGAGGGCAAAAAAGAGCAAGAAGAGGACGTAAAAAGAGAGCTCGACAGCCGAGACCGGCCCTATCCCAAGGGAGAGAGATTTCCAATAGATATCGGCCTTGCCCAGCAGCCCCAGGAAACCAACAACAAAAAGAACGCCTGCCGTTGATTTGTAAAACCCCCTCTCCAGCTGATGAAAGGGTGTGGCTGCTATTGCGAACAATCCCCCTAGGGAGACCTGGTAAAAAAGCAGCAAAAAACTTGTTGGAAATGGCTGCATGGATGTTCAGGCCGGTTTTGTCATTCGAGGTTTTTCTCCACCATGGATGCAGACGGCGCCACTCATAAATTTCTCGACTTTAACGCCCTCGAAGCCGGTCCGGCGAATGAGTTCGGCAATGGTCTCCGGGGAATCAAATGTCTTTACGGAGTCGGAGAGATACTGATAGGCGCTGCGGTCATGCGCGAGAGCCGCGCCGATCCATGGAACCAGCCGGTAAAAGTAAAAGGAGTAGATGAAGGAAAAAGGAAAGCGGGAAGGGGGAAACATGTCCAGGGAGACGAGTCTCCCGCCGGGCCGAAGCAGGCGATAGGCTTGACGGAAAAAAAGATTGAGGTCCGGGATGTTGCGCAGAACAAAGGCCGTCATGACTGCATCGAAGACCTCGTCTTTAAAGGGCGGGGCCAGCGCGCTCCCGAGAATGAAGGCTGTCCTACGGCCGTAAGGAAGGCGTCGTTTTTTCTCCTGCGCCAATTGAAGCATCCTGAGCGAAAAATCCAATCCGATAATCGTTCCATCCTTTATCTCTCTGGCTGCCGTGAGGGAGAGATCGCCGGTGCCGCTACCGAGGTCCAAAACGATGGGATCTCGCCGCCGTAGAGCCAATGCCTCGACGGCCTTTTTTCTCCAAAATGTGTCAAAATGGAAACTGATAAGGCGATTTAGGAGGTCGTATTGATCGGCGATCCTGCTAAACATGCCGCGGATTGATTCTTGACGTTTGTCGTTGGAAGAGAGGGACATCTTGTTGGCCAAAGGCAAGCGGGGATTAGATAAATAGGTAGAAAAAACTGCTACCAAAGCCTATCGAAAAAACTAAAAATCTCTTTCGACGATGAGCTGGACCAGGGTCTTTAGCCCATTACGGCCGAGCGAAGGGGGAAGCTTTCTGATTAGTGTGAAGGCCCGCCCTGCATAGCTCTTGGAAAAAGTCTTGGCTTGTTGGATCGCAGTTCCCTGGGAGATAGCCTCGATGGCCTCGCGGATTTCCGCATTAGTAGGTTGGCTGCATTCAAAAGCCTCTGTCACAGCTTTTTGTCTCGCATTTAAAGCCAGGATGATGGGGAGAGAGGGATTGCCATCGCGGAGGTCCATTCCTATCGGTTTACCCAGAAGCTCCTTGTGGCCTACGATATCCAGCACATCATCTATCATTTGAAAGGCAATTCCCAGGTTCAGGCCGTACTGGTCCATCTTTTTAACCACGGATGGATTTGCCCCGGCCAGGTAAGCCCCCACTCTGGCCCCGGTCTGAAATAATGAGGCGGTTTTGCGCCTTACAATCTCCAGATAATCCTCAAAAGTAACGTCGGTATTCCGGTTAAAGAAGCCTTGAAGCATCTCGCCTTCGGTGAGCCGGGTGCAAGCATCCGCGGTCCACTGGACCACAGTGTCATCAAATTTTCCTGCGAACTCGAAGGCCTTGATAAAGAGAAAATCGCCGGTCACCAGGGTGGCCTTCAAGCCGAACTTCTTGTAGGCCGATTCCTTCCCGCGCCGAAACTCGGCGCCGTCAATGATGTCGTCATGAAGCAAGGTGGCGGTGTGGATCAGCTCGATAGCGGTGGCAATATCCACGATATCCTCTACCTTTTTGCCTCCGAACGCCTTGAAGGCAAGCAGGGTAACCATAGGGCGAATGCGCTTTCCGCCTCCGTAAATCAGGTGAGAAGAGATTTCGGTCAAGGCTTTCTCGGAGGAACGAATCGAGCGCTTGAGATTCTGTTCCACCAGCTCGAGCTCCTCGGCAACGCAGTTAAAGGGATCAATGGCTCCCTTAAAGGAGGGCCCCTTTCTGACGGCATCCGCAAGAAAGGATGGGATCGGCGTTTTTCTTTTGCTTTCCTGAAACAGAAAGGACTCCGTGGATAGGACTAGATAGCAGGCAAAATGGCACAGATCCTGAGATAGGTCAAGTTGCTCACGCGGTACAATTTTATCCTTGACAATAGCTCGCTCCCGTTAATATAAGAATGGAGCTAGCAGGACATACTGTACCCCTAAGTTCGGAAAGGGGTAGAAGGAGGGGAATCTAATGGAATTTATTATGTTTTTATTGCGGTGGGCCCATTATCTCGCCGGCGTAACCTGGATTGGTATTCTTTATTATTTTAATTTTGTTCAGACCCCGTTTTTTGCTGAAGCGGATGCACCGGTGCGCAGCGGGGCTATACAGAAGCTGGTCCCCCGGGCGCTATGGTGGTTTCGATGGGCCGCAATGGGCACTTTTCTTACCGGCCTTCTTATGTATCTCGACCAGCTTGGCCAGCAGGGGGTGACTGAATTTTACACGAGGTCGTATGGCTGGGCTGTCAGCGTTGGCGGTCTAATGGGTACGATCATGTTCCTGAACGTTTGGCTGGTAATCTGGCCCAAACAAAAGGTCGTGATTGCGTCCGCTACTCAGGTGGCCCAAGGTGGGCAAGCCATTCCAGAGGCAGCAGCGTGCGGGCGTAGGGCAGCGCTTACTTCCAGGACGAATGTTGTCTTTTCAATTCCTATGCTCTTTTACATGGGAGCGGCAAGACATTACACCCTATTCGGAGAAGCCGGGGCGGGTTCGATAGTAGCGATGACAATCATTGGGGGAGCGATTATTGCGGCCATAGAATTAAACGCCCTTGCCGGATCCCAGGGTCCGACAAAAAAGCCTTTGGATACAGTTGGGGGAGCGCTATGGTCGGGTTTTATCCTGACGGCTGTTCTTTTTATCCTTTTCATGATCATTTTTTAGACCGCCTAATGCCAGGAGCCCCACTTTGGCTGGTGGCCCGATCGCAGCAAGCTATTAACTCAAAAAGGCTGCCAGGTCGGCTATTGCCGATTTGAGATAGGGGAAGGCGGGCATCGTCGTTGTTTTTCGTTTGGGGGTATAACCCGGGGGATAGGCCCGGTGAAGAATACGGGCTTCAATCAATGCCTCCGAAGCGCCTTTTACGGCTGGCGCTACCGGTCCATCCTTGGAAGGGTCGCTGTTATGGCATTGAATACATGTTCCCATGTAAACTCTTTTCCCTCGGACCGCGTCGGGCAGCCGGGCCGCTTTAACCGGCTGATCGGAATCTTTTTCACAAGCGCCGGATATTAGCGCCAGCAAAAAAATCAAAAGCAATTTCTTCATCAGATTGAGTTGACCCTCCCGTTTTCCTGCTGGCACACCCCGGTCAAATGTTCGTGACGATCATTAGGGAAAATTAGGCGAGTATGGTAAGTTGTTCAGCTGATTGGTGCGAAAGGGGGGAGTTGAACCCCCACGGGTGTTAGCCCACAGGATCCTGAATCCTGCGCGTCTACCAAATTCCGCCACTTTCGCATGCATGGCAAGCCAACTTCTCCTATGTAGCTTGCCGTTTGCGCCTTGTCAAGATAATGTCTGAGCGATATTAGGAAAGGGATGGGAAAGGTTTTCCTCATCGAGCCTCTTAAGGTTTTACGACAGGCCATCACCTTGTCCCTCTTTCCAGAGCACGACGTGATGGGTAAAGGTGATATCGGCGCCTCTGAAGTCGCCGGTTTCAAAGACTACGACCTTCTGATCGTCGATGCGGCCGCCCTGCGGGAGAGGAATAGCTTAACTCCGGATATTATCCGGGCCATCCAGGGTTGCCAGACGCCTACAGTTTGGCTGGAGGAAGATCCGTCCTCCCATACGGTCAAACGCGAAAAGCTCGTGATAGTAAAAAAACCCATTGAGAAGGAACCATTCCAGCTGGCCGTGGCCGGTTTGCTCGCACCACCCGGCCATGCCAAAGAACGGATCGGCTCTTTAGTCGCCGCCACTTCCAAGGGGACAGCGAAGAAGGGGAGCGGTGAGACCTCCGAGCAATCGGCCTTCCGGTTTATTGATCTTGTGGATGTGGTGGATGATAAACCCCCGCCAAAGCAAGGAAAAAAAGCTCCCAGGAAGTCGAAATAGCTTGATGCAGCTTCTCAAGGCGTATTCCCACAATGAGATTGAAGGGAAGTGGTACAACTACTGGGCGGAGCTGGGCGCATTCCAGCCTGACGAGTCGGCCGCTCCCCATTTTTCCATGGTGATACCGCCGCCCAACGTCACCGGATCGCTCCACATCGGGCATGCCCTCAACAACACCCTCCAAGATATTCTCTGTCGATACAAACGGATGGATGGGTATAACGTCCTCTGGGTCCCGGGAACGGATCACGCGGGCATAGCCACGCAAAACGTAGTTGAGAGACAACTGGCGATAGAAGGGCTGAGCCGGGCCCAATTGGGAAGAGCGAAATTTGTCGAACGAGTTTGGGCCTGGCGGAAACAGTCCGGGAGCACGATCTTGCGCCAGCTCAGGGCGTTGGGGGCTTCCTGTGATTGGAGCCGCGAGCGCTTCACCATGGACGACGGCCTGTCACTGGCTGTCCGGGAAGCCTTTGTCCGCCTGTGGGAAGAAGGATTGTTGTATCGCGCCGAGCGGCTGATCAACTGGTGCCCACGCTGCAAGACGGCGCTGGCCGACATCGAAGTGGTTCATGAGGAAGTTGAGGGGCACCTGTGGCATATTCGCTACCCGTTTGCCGATTCTCCATCCGAGGGCCTCACGGTGGCAACGACCCGTCCGGAGACCATGCTGGGCGACACGGCAGTGGCTGTCCATCCGGAGGACAAACGCTACCAGGGCGCGATCGGAAGGAGAGTTACTCTTCCCATTGTTGGCCGGGAGATTCCTGTCATTGGCGATCTCTTCGTTGACCCGGCATTTGGGACCGGCGCTCTTAAGATTACGCCAGGGCACGATTTCAACGATTTTGAGATCGGGGAGAAATATGGCCTTCAGAAGATCAGCATTTTTGATGAGGAGGCCAAGATCCGTCCCTCGGCCTTCTCCCAGGACGGCGAAGAACCGGCTTGGCTAAAGCGCTACCGTCTCAAAGATCGCTTCGAAGCAAGAAAACTCGTCGTGGAGGAGCTGAAAGAAAAGGGATTACTGGAGAAGGTAGAGTCGTACCGCCATGCCTTAGGCCGGTGCTACCGCTGCCAGACCGTCGTCGAACCCCGCCTTACGCCGCAGTGGTTCGTCAGCATCAAGCCGCTGGCCGAGCCCGCCATCCAGGCCGTGCGCGAGGGAAGGGTTCGGATCGTTCCCGAAGGATGGGCCAACTCCTATTTTGCGTGGATGGAGAATATCAAGGACTGGTGCATCTCGCGCCAGATCTGGTGGGGACATCAGATCCCGGCCTGGTACTGCGCGAAATGCGATGCGGACAATCTCCTCGAAACCGGACATGGTGATTTCATGCTGAGCAAGGAGGCTAGCCCAATCGTTGCGCGGCAAGCGCCGGAGAGATGCGCGAGGTGTGGCGGAGACAAGTTTATCCGCGATCCCGACGTACTGGACACGTGGTTTTCTTCAGCCCTCTGGCCTTTCTCTACGCTTGGATGGCCGCAGGTGACCGCAGATCTTAAGACCTTCTATCCTACCTCTGTGCTTGTCACTAGCTTCGATATCCTCTTTTTCTGGGTGGCCCGGATGATCATGATGGGTCTCAGGTTCATGGGGGATGTTCCCTTCCGCGATGTTTATATTCATGCCCTGGTGCGGGATCAGGAAGGGCAAAAAATGTCGAAGTCCAAAGGGAATGTCATAGACCCGCTTGAGGTGATGGGACGGTACGGCACGGACGCCTTTCGCTTCACCCTGGCATCGCTTGCGGCAATGGGGCGGGATATCAAGCTGGCGGAGGAGCGAATCGTTGGGTATCAAAATTTTGTCAATAAGCTCTGGAACGCCGCGCGCTTCGTCTTGATGAATCTGAGTGATTCGGTGAGATCTGAAAGCTTTTTCTTAGATTCTTTACGGGCCGACGAACTGAATCTGGCGGATCAATGGATCCTGTCGCGATTGCACAGCACCATCCGCGAGACGCGGTCAGCGATCGATTCCTATCGCTTTAACGAGTATGCGCATGCCCTTTACCAATTTACCTGGCATGAGTTTTGTGACTGGTACATCGAGATGAGCAAGCTTTCGCTGAACGGAGCGGTCGGCGACAGCGCGCAAAAAACCCAAAAGGTGCTGGCCGGGCTCCTGGAGCAGATTCTCTTGCTGCTCCATCCCTTGATGCCGTTCGTTACGGAGGAGATCTGGCAGGTGTTAAGGGAAAGAGAGGGGAGCATCATGACGCAACCCTACCCGAGGGTGAACGCAGATTGGCTCCGCCCGGAGGTGGAAGAAAAGATGCGCTTCCTGACCGAGGTCATTCGGGCCATAAGGAACCTTCGTTCGGAGATGAACTGCGCCCCTGCCAAAGAGGTAAAGGTCATTCTATTCGGGCCGGAGCAGAGCCTCGCCCTGCTCAGTTCCCATGAAAAGTATCTTCGCGCCCTTGCGCGCGCCGGGACTGTGAACTATGTAGATCCTTTAACTCGGGGGTGGGAAAGGCCCAAGGGTGCGGCAACAGCGGTGGTGCAGGGTATGGAGATCTACCTCCCTATGGGCGACATGATCAATTTACAGGAGGAGCAGTCGCGGCTGACGAAGGAGGTTGGTAAAGTGGCGGAGGAGCTGGCCCGTATTCAGAAAAAGCTCGGCAATCACGACTTTCTCGCCAAGGCCAAGGAAGAAGTGGTTCAGCGGGAGAGGGAGAAAGCGGAACATTTTGAGGAAAAGAGCCGCACGCTCCAGCGCAGCTTGCAAAGAATCGTCGAGGCCCGACAAGGTAAAGGGGATTCGTAATCATGGATGTTGTAATCACTGCGCAGATCGAGAGTCTCATCAAGATCGCCCTGGAGGAAGATATCGGCGCCGGCGACCTCACGACCATGAGCACGGTCCCTCCCCAGGCTCACGGAAAGGGGTTGTTCCGCGCCAAACGGGACTGCGTCGTGACTGGTCTTTTCCTGTTGGATAAAATCTTTCTGCTGCTGGATCCCTTGGTGAAGGTGCGCTGTCTGTGCCGCGATGGCGATCAGGTAGCGAAAGGAAGCGTAGTTGCCGAGGCTGAAGGGCCCATCAGGGCTCTCCTTATGGGAGAGAGGACCGCCCTCAATTTTCTTCAGCGCCTTTCGGGAACGGCCAGCTTGACCCGCCGCTACGTCGAGGCAGTGAAGGATTTCCCGTGCAAGATCATCGATACCAGGAAAACCACTCCCGGGCTTCGCACCCTGGAAAAGTACGCGGTGCGGATGGGCGGCGGCACGAATCATCGTCTCGGTCTTTATGACGCAGCCCTGGTCAAGGATAATCACATTGCCGCTTCCGGCTCCATAGGTCATGCGGTGAGAGAGATCCGCCGGCATGCCCCTTTCATGGCCAAGGTTGAAGTGGAATGTTCGGATCTCCAGCAAGTACAAGAGGCGCTTGATGCGGGCGCCGATGTGATCATGTTGGACAACATGGGGACTAAGGAGATGGCCGTGGCCGTGCGCCTCATCAACAAGCGGGCATGGGTGGAGGCCTCTGGCGGAATCACCATGGAGCGGCTGCGTGAAGTGGCGGAGACCGGCGTTGACTTCATCTCAGTCGGCGCCTTGACCCACTCGGCGCCGGCGGTCGATTTTAATATGAAGATCGCCGCTGTCGACGCCGGGCGGCAATAATTCATTTTCAAGATAATGAACAATGGGATTGACGGATTGGAAGCGCCCCTCAGGGCCGAAGAGATCGAAAAGGTTTTGACAGGACAGCGCCTGGGTCGAAAGATCCACTATTTTTCCGCGCTCGATTCCACCAATCTTTATGCCCGTAAGCTGGCGGAGGAAGGGGCATTGGAAGGAGAGGTCGTTGTTGCCGAGAGCCAGACAGGCGGGAAGGGGCGGCTGGGAAGGATCTGGATATCTCCCCCCAATCTGAATGTTTATCTCTCTGTGATCCTCCGTCCCAAGCTCCCTCCGCTTCACGCTCCTCAGATTACCTTGATGTCTGCGGTTGCTATGGCCGAGACCGTGCAATCGTTTGTACCTTTCCCTCCGGAGATCAAATGGCCGAACGATATCATGGTAAAGGGGGAGAAATTGGCGGGCATCCTCACCGAGTCTTCCTGCGACCGCGAGCGAATTTTATATGTGATCCTTGGAATCGGGGTAAATGTGAATTTCCCGCGAGAGCTGATGCCGGAATCGATAAGAGGAATCGCCACCTCTTTATTGATCCTGGGCGGCAAAGCGGTCGACCGCTCCGCCTTTGTCCTGCAATTGATTCAGAACCTGGAGCGGTGCTATGGGGAGCTTGAGAGGGAAGGCTTTGCGCCTATGGCGGAGCGCTGGGCCGGCTTCTTCCGTTTGCAAGGCAAGCGGGTGAAGGTCGAGATGATGGGCCAGGCCGTGCAGGGAAAGGCTATAGGGATCGACAAGGACGGCGCTTTGCTTCTCGAAGACGAGAGGGGAACGCAGCAGCGAATCATCGCCGGGGACGTGATCCCGATGGAATCGTAGGCTCTCTCGCTTTACAAAACCAAAAACTCCGTGCTGCCCTCGACCTGCTGCTGCCCCGGCTGATGAGGGGGAGATTGCCGTTTGAGGCTTTGTATTCTATTATGGCTTAATTGCTTGTCAGGCAATTTGGGCTTTATAGAGTACAGTCATGAAAAAAAGGCTAGGACGGCTGGAGCAGCAGCTATTCGCCTTTGCTCAGCTCCGCAAACTTCGGACGCTGCGTACGGGTGACCTCAGCGGCCCGCTTCAGATTACCACGAAACAAGAGCGGGAATTACTCAGCCGGCTGTCACGCGCCGGCATGATTGCACAGGTGCGTCGCGGCCTGTATCTCGTGCCGGAGCGCCTGCCGCTCGGCGGGCTATGGAGCCCGGATGAGGGCACGGCTTTAAACACGCTCTTTGCGGCCCAGAAGGGTCGCTATCAAATTTGCGGCCCGAATGCCTTTAACCGTTATGGCTTTGACGAGCAGGTGCCGACGCGGGTGTATGTCTATAACAATCGTGAGTCGGGTGACCGTCGCATCGGATCTGTGGCGCTCACCCTGATCAAAGTGGCGGACGAACGCTTAGGCGACGTCGAAACGGTGGGAACGGCGGAGGGTTCAAAAACGGTCTATTCCTCGCGCGCTCGTACTTTGCTCGACGCAGTATACGACTGGTCGCGCTTCAATAGCCTGCCGCGGGGCTACGAGTGGATTCGCAAAGAGCTGAAGACGAAGCGGGTGACGGCGGCCGAGTTGGTTACCATGACACTGAAATACGGCGACATTGGAACGATCCGGCGCATGGGCGCGCTGCTGGAACGCGAGGGCGCGGCGAGTCCGTTGTTAAAGAAACTCGAAAAGGCGTTGCCGAAGACTACGAGCCCGATTTCCTGGATACCCACCAAACCAAAACGAGGCACGGTGAACCGCCGCTGGGGTGTGATCGTCAATGAGCAAAGCTGAACCAATCAGTGCTCACGACGACGCGGCGCTGTTCCGGGATGCCGTGCGATTTACCGCGGAGGAGAGCGGCTTTGCGCCTCGGCTGATCGAAAAGGATTACTTTTGCACTCTGCTGCTAGACTACCTCTCCACGGCAGTCGGCGGGGAGTTGATTTTCAAAGGCGGGACTTGTCTTACCAAGGTCCACTCGGAGCTTTACCGTCTGAGCGAGGACTTGGATTATGCTATACCCGTTGCGGTGGATGTCCCGAGGTCGGAGCGCAGCAGGCGAGTTGAGCCGGTCAAGACGGGCTTGAGCAGATTAAACAAAACGGTTCCGGCATTTCGGGTGATCGATACGTTGAGAGGGGCGAACAGGTCAACGCAATACTTGGCCGCTGTCGGGTATAGTTCAGTGCTCAACCAACAAGAAGAGACTATCAAGATCGAAGTCAGCTTGCGCGAGCCTTTGTTGACGCCGGTGTTCCATGGCCTGGCGCGAACGATGCTGCGGAGTCCACTCACAAATAACCCAATGGTTGCGCCGATCGGAGTGCGTTGCATCGCTAAAGCTGAAGCTTTGGCGGAAAAGTTCCGCGCAGCTCTGTCACGCCGGGATGTGGCGATTCGGGACTTCTATGACATTGATCATGCGGTTCGAAAAGGTGGGCTTAGTCCGGAAAAGCTAGTGAAACAGGTGAGTCTAAAGCTGGCCGTGCCCGGCAATGATCCGGTGGACGTTTCCGATAGACGCTTGGCGGCTGTGCGCAAGCAGATCGAGGCTCAGTTGAGACCAGTGCTGCGGGAACGGGATTTTGGGGAATTCGACCTGGAGCGGGCGTTTAAGATCGTCGCCGAAATGGCCGAAGCGGTGAGTTGAGTAGGAGGAGACCTTCGGTCCGGGGCGAGCGCTGGGCGGGTTTTTTCCGTTTGAAAGGGAAAAGGGTGAGGGTGCAAATGCTGGAACAGGCTATCCTGGGGAAGGCGAAGGGCATAGACATCTTAGAGGGTTAACGCTTGATCTCAGGCCGCGGCCCGTCAGGGCCGCCGCGCCTGGAGCGAATTGTTAGGGGTTCTCCTCGGGCCACACCACTGCTCCGAACAGATGCGCAGGCCCAAGCAAAATTACAGCTTTCTCCGCTAAGCGCCGCGCGGATTCAGTATGACCATTGCGAAGATACCGCCTGAGTGTGCCAACTGGGTCATTCGGTTCTACGTTCTGCATTGACCTCCCTATGAGGTCAACCTTGCGGCCTACAAAGTGGCCGTACCCTTCAGTTTTTCCAAACTTGGGAATTCCAAGATCAACTTCCGCTCTCCTACGGTATGGAAATGGACGCTCGGGATGCTCTGTGTAGAAGCTCCATACGTCCAAGTCTTTAACGCCATTCTTACCGTTTAGGTAATGAAGGGCTCCGCCTTGACACAGGGCCACCGCAAACAATCTGTCCGAGTAAAGCCGGCCAGTATTCGGCTTGCGCTTGAACAGATCTTCTCGATCGTTTCGCGCCAGTTCGGCAAGAAGGCGCAAATCTGCTTTTGTGATTGGTTCGTAAGAGCGGCTCATAGAACCCCCCTAACTACTAAGTGAGTCGGTCAGCCTATCCCAATCGAGGACTTCATAATTATGGACAATTTTATTACCTTATCCGCCACTTAATAACAAAAATCCCAATCCGACAAACACTGCACTATTGTCCGTTTTTGCTCCCTCCAGTGGCTTGAGAAAAAGGGGAGAAGTCCAATATTCCTTGGCCGGACTAAACTGACAAAGAAAACAATTCAATCTCAGGGCTAACGACAAGCTCACCGACCGCCGCCGGAACCGGGCACTGGCAGCGAATCCAGCGTCCGATGAACCCGGCGCATCCGGAAACGAAGCGCGGGGCAGCAGGTCGTGTTAGACAACCGAGTCACCAATCGGACTTATCCCGTTTTCTTCCGCAGCATTTGTTTTTGGTCAAGACTATGTCTGAAAGAAACGGTCTTGTCCTTTTGTGCTTTTTAGCCAGCCCGAGAATTCTTGTGACCTCTTCCTGTATCTCGCTAGCAAGAGATCGAGACATTACGGCCCGCACATGCTTATCTTCAAACATATACTTGAAAAGATTTGGCGCCAGTCTTTTCAACTTCGGGCCTTTCTCATCATAAAGGACGAAGCGTTCAAACCTCACAAGAGGGCCTTCCCAAGTCGGGTTGGGCGCTTTAGTTTTATAAGGACTTATACCAATCCAGTTTATCCTATTAGCTATCTCCTCATGGCCAGGCCGTGGGCTCTTTCCTCCAACGCCGATTACTGCATCAAAATTCCAACGCCGAATCCGCCCCATACAATTACGACAGCCGAAAACGCCTGATTTGTCGGGGTCCCCTCTGTGTGTCCTTTTGTATATCAAGGTATTCATATATCCCCCGTCGTTCCAAAGCCTGCTCTTTTTGCTCGGTGGTTTGGTTCCTTATGCCTCGTTAATGCCCGTTAGAATGACACGTCGCACCCAAGCTACCGCCTCAGGGTAATCCCGTGAGTCCAAGACAAACTCCTGACCACGACCCGCTGACTCTAAAATCGTATACTTGCCGATCCGTCGGAACGACGCCTTATTGGGATGATACGTCAATGGAAGGCAACCGTTCCGCGGGTAGAACCAATCGGGCAACTGCCACAGCCTCCTGTTCAGGCTGTTCGGTGCCGTAAGACGGAGACATTCATGGTAACCCAAGAACTGGCCACCGCCTGGTATATCACGCGTATTACCTCCCAAGTCCAGTCTGTCGCTAGCGATGTAAGCCGTGCCGTAGCCGCCGTAAAAGTGAGGGTGGTAGTCTGCCCAAGGGATACTGGCAAAGTGCCGGTGAGGGAAAGTCAGGATGGCTCCGATTTGGAGCCATCCATACATAACGTGCAGATTCGGTGCCCCCGGCTTGTACCGATAACTACCCTCGTAAAGCTCAGCCTCCCTGAACCACCCAAAGAACAAGAATAGATCGCCTACAGTGACGCCGTAGCGGCGTAGGTGGGTTTCAGCGGCCCCTGCTTGGCCGAAGAGAGGTCGCCACCCTCTTCCACGCTTGCAAGTAGCTCGACGCAGGTCGGGATCGAAGTGAACAGAATGAGTACGCTTGATCCGATAGCTTGTAAGGTCTTCGACTATCTTGCCAAGCGAGTGCCGCTTGAAATACAAATCGTCATAGGTGATCTTGCCTGGACCGCCCGGAATCGGCAGAGAAACAAGCGAGCCGTCGAAAATGGGGCTTGCAACACCGCCGGCGCTTGAATCGAATCCCTTTCTGCTAAGAATAATCCTCATTTAGCGAAATGACGCCCTTTACGGTCTAACGTCGCCGTTCACCCGACCGAGGGAAGGCGCAAAGCGCCGCTCCCGAGGGTCGGGTGCAACGGCTTGTTAGCCGCCGGAGCCTCACCAGAACTTCCACCACGGCTTCTCTTCGGAACCTGCAGGTGCTTCAGCGGGCTTGCTGCCGTGTTTTTGAGTAAGGCCGAGGATCTCCTCTACGCGCGCGACCGCGCTCGCGCTAACATTGAGTAGCGCCATCTGCCACGCTTCCTGGGGAGAGGGAACGCGACCATCAACCAGCTCTCTAGTGATGACACTGGAGAGCTCGCCGCGAAACGCTGCATAGGCATCCTCGGGTACGACCAGCAACCACCGGCCCGTAAGCGAGCGCAAGGGAGTCCACTTGCCCTCGCTTGTTTCCGCTTCCAGTCCACCACGACTGCCAAACACTGCACCAATACCAGCGACAGTATCTCCACCGATGCCCTGCATCTTCAGTTGTCGGACGCCTTGCTGTGCGTGAAGGAGCGTACCGCCAACCAGGATCGCAATGTGGTCGCTCGACATATGGCCTCTCCTTATCGCGAATGGGACAGTACGTCAGACGGCTAACTAATGAGTATACTGCCGAACGTCCGGCAGTGTATCACGTTTTGCCTTTAGAATCTGGCAAGAGCGAAACCGCTTGAAATATCCCCCCGTTAGCAAGATCTTGTCAAGAATATTAATCCGGCAAACACTGCCAATATGGCAGTGTATCCGGATATCAGCCCGCAGCATATTACCGGCACACGAATTTCAAGCTGCTCAGGATTAGCTTGATCGACGCTTGAATTTAATTCTTGCTACCGGGTTGTCCCCCGGAACCCGCACCATTGTCAACAAGAATCCCTTTGGTGTAGAAAATACAGGCAGGTGGGGCTGTCAGGGAGCACGGGGTCCATCGTTACCTTTGATCTCGGCGGAGGAAATCGTCGAAGACCTCGAAGCGGCCCTCGAACAATTCCGCGAAATCGCTACGGACTTTGGCGGAGAGCCCGCCGAAACTAAAAAGAATGAATGACCATGACCGGTCTGCCTTTACGGCACAGGCGGGCATGCAGGCAGGAAGATGGCGAATCAATGGACTTCCGGGCACTTGGAAACGGCTGAATAAGTAGGCAAAATAGGGCAAGGGCTGGTTGGCTGACGGGGATTGGGGCCGGTGGTCCGACGGCAGGCCAGTCAAATAATTGTATGGCGCTTTGAATAACTAGCGC
>Ga0209317_1002107_pt1 | contig 15157 bp, 13 predicted proteins | sample RifGroB2_FD_183994 | JGI IMG/M metagenome (GOLD analysis project Ga0209317, IMG submission 183994) | Soil microbial communities from Rifle, Colorado, USA - Groundwater B2 (SPAdes) (version 2) | ecosystem: Environmental > Terrestrial > Soil > Unclassified | place: Rifle, Colorado | collected... | reverse complement strand
CCCGCCATAGAACGACCCCAGGGTCTGTTTGAATTCGCGTTGCGAGCAAACTCTGTAGACCAGCCGGTGCTTCGGAAAAATATTGTTGACCACCCGCGAAGCCTGGGTTCGCTCCGGATCGGTAGTTAAAATCACCAACCCCTCCTGGGTTTCCTCGATCGGAATCCAGTGGCTGCTTTCGACATATTCGCGCTTCAGATTCTTCAGCAAGTCGGCAGGCTTGATGCGATCTGCCTTGTGGGGTTCATAAGGAACCCCGAAGAAGCTGGACAACGCCTTGCCCAGTGCAGGGATGCTGACCTGGAATTCATCGATCAGGACCTCCTCGATATCGACTCCCTTGCGCCGCGCAGTGCGGGTCGCCAGCTCGAACTCGGCGGCGGACAGCACCGCATCAGCGACCAGATAATCATATTTGGTTTTGACAATGCTGCTTTGCTGACGTTGGCGCAGCGCCACGGCCATGGTCTGCGCCAGTTCCTGCACGCCTTCCTCGATCATTGCAGCAAACGAAACGCCAGCCTTATTGTTGATGACCTGAATGACTCCGATCAGGTCCCCGCTCGTCGCATCCAGAATCGGCGCGACCAGCATTTGCTTGGTGCGGTAACCGGTGCGCTTGTCTACTTCCTGCAAAAAACGCAAATGCGAACTGTAGCCGGCGAGTTCCTTTTCGTCGTAAACATCCTTGATGTTGAGCAGCTTCTTGTGCATTGCCGCATACCCGGCAACGCTTTGTTCGGCAATCGGCAGCTTGAGATCCTTGAAAGAATTCAGGCCGGTTTTGACTTTGGAAATAAGCGAGGAATTGTCTTCGGCCACCACATAGATAGTCAGCCGGTCGGCATTGAATAGCGTACAGATGTCCTTGCTGACATCCAGCATGATTTCATCAATGTTGCTGGTGGCATGTATCCTGTTGACAACGTGATTGAGATTTTTGGTGAACTCAAGCTTGAGGCTGATCTCGCCGACCCTGCCATCCGCGCTACCGGTTGCCATTGCTGTGCTCATTACTGCTCCTGTCTCGTCATTTTATTGTTGTGCCGTTTTGGGCACCGACCATAATCCGCCGTCCAGAACCTGCACATCATATCCGGCCTGCGCCAGAATAAATGCGGCGGCGGCGCTGCGTCGCCCGCTCTGGCAGTAAGTGATATATTTCTTACTGCGGTTCAGCACGCCAATCGAATTGCGTATCTCGTTCAATGGCACATTTATTGCGCCACGCAGTTTGTCATAGCGATATTCGGGCGGATGCCGCACGTCCAGCCATACCGCGCCTTGCGCCACAGCCTGCATGGCTTGTTCATAGTTTAATTTGCGCAGCAGCGGCTCTTGCATCAATGCCAGGAAATCCTGCCGCTCGAGGCGCAACAGCATGCCATTGGACTTCATGGTGACAGTCGCGTTGCGTTTGGCGCCGGAAACAAGCGCTTCCTCGCCAAATACGTCACCTGCCTTCAGGTCGGCAAGATGCATGTCCACGCCGCCTACGCGACGCGTCACCTGCGCGCGTCCGCTGTCAATCATATAGTAATAATCGCCCTCATCGCCCTCGCGGATGATGATATCGCCTTCCCACACCGCAATTGCCTCGATACGCTGCAACAGCGCGCTGATGTTTGCCATCGGCAAATGTGCCAGCGGCCCGTTCTTGAGATTTTCCGCACTGAACATGTTGGAATTCAGCAAGCGCTTGATGCTGGCTGATGCATCGGGGCGGTCTTTGTGGCCGGCCGGCATGCGCGGCTCTTCCGCCAAACTGGTTTGCGAGAACTGATCAAAGGTCACCATTCGATCCAGTAGTTCGTCATCAATACGCAGCAGCTGGCTTTCGCGCAATGCCGTGGCGGAGACAATGTACGGCTGACGCTTGCCCAACGGATGCTTGGCCCACTCTGACTGTGCGCTGACTACCACTTTATTGCCGTCCTCATAAACCAGTTCAAGCTCGCCATTGACCAGATAAACCGATTGGCCTTGCAAGCCATGCAATTTGAACGGGTCGCGCCCCTGCGGAACAGCCTCGATGTGACAATAATCGAGCAGCTCGCGCAGCTTGGCCGGTTTGAATGAAGCAATCGGCTCCAATCCGGCCAGGACTCTGACATCAAGTGCGTAAGTCATCGGGTAACCCTAAAACTCAAACTCTTGGTTGTTCAGCAACATTGTCGGACAGCGCTCATGGATCAGGCTCTCAATCTCCCGCATAGTCAGCTCCACTTCACCGGGTTTGAGATGGGTAATGAACACTTCGGCATCGCGCTGGAATTTTTTCAACTCCTCGGCCAGCATGCTGGGACAAAGGTGCTTGGAAACAATGGCCAACTCCTTTTCGTCATTCGAGAATGCGGTTTCAATGATGAGATAGCGCAAATTTTCAATTTTATTGATGACATTCCATAACGCATCATTGGTCGTGGTATCGCCGCTGAATACCAGGCTCGCCGTGCCGCTGTCCAGATGGTAGCCGACTGCAGGCACCACATGATTGGCGGGGATGGCGGTTATCTTGCGCCCGTTCAGCATGACAGTTTCACCCAACTCCATCGGCTGGTAACGCATGAATGGCCGCTGGGCGTTGGGGATCCTGGTAAAGTCCGGCCAGATTTTCCAGTTGAATATATGTTGCCTGAGAATATCCAGCGTCTCCTCGGCGGCATAAACGGTCAGCGGGCAATCGCGCATGAACCCGGCGCTGTCCGCCATGAACGGAATGCTGGCGATATGATCAAGATGGGAATGCGTGACAAAAACATGATCAATCATGCTGAGTTCGGCAAGGCTGAGTTCACCGGCACCCGTGCCCGCATCAATCAGCACGTCATGATCGAGCAGGAAAGACGTGGTGCGCAGATTGCCACCGATTCCGCCGCTGCACCCCAGGGTTCTCAACTTCATCGTCCTGTCAACCTTATGTTATTTGGTCTGGAACACAAACACACCATCCCAATCCGCCGCCGGCGGGTTCTTGCGGAAGTAGGCGACGCGCTCGGCATAAATTCCGTATAGCGCAGTATCCGGCGACATGCGCTGCAGATTCATCAGTTGCAACTCGGCCTGATCCCAATCCTGCCTGAGATACAAACGGCGCACCTCATGAAATAGTTTGATCTCGTCCTGCAGCGCCTTGCCCACTTCCGTGGCCAGCCCGACCGGCTCGTAAATCGCCACGGGCTTATCTTTACCTTTTACACGCACATGGTCAAGCTCGCGATAGGTGAAGTCGGTTACGGTATTCCGGGTATTTTCACCGACGATAATGCCGACACCATATTGCTTGGTGATGCCTTCCAGGCGTGAGGCAAGATTTACCGCATCGCCCATCACCGTGTAGGCGACGCGCACTTCCGAGCCCATGTTGCCGACACTGACGCGGCCGGTGTTGATGCCTACGCCGACATGAATCTCCGGCCAGCCACGCTCCTTGAAATGCGGTTGCAATGCTTTCAGTGTCGCCTGCATCTCGATGCCCGCCAGTATGGCATGGCGCGCATGCGCGGCATCCGGCAGAGGCGCGCCCCAGAATGCCATGATGCAGTCGCCCATGTATTTGTCTATGGTGCCGCGATACTTGTAAACAACGCGCGACAAGGGCGTCAGGAATTCGTTCATCAGCAGCGTCAGCTCTTTCGGATCCAGCCCCTCCGAGATGGTAGTGAAACCGCGCACATCGGAAAACAGAATGGTCATCTCGCGGCTCTCGCCTTCCATTGACACACTTTCCGGATGTTCTGCCATTTCCTCGACCAGTTCACTCGGCACATACTGGCCAAACAAGCCGGTGATCTGGCGCTTGGTGCGCGATTCGATGAAATAACCGTATGACACGTTCAGTGCGAATAGCAGCGCAATCATCACCAGACTGTTTGCTACCAAAAACAACAGATTTCCGTAATGCCATGTAAGCAAGCTTAATCCCAGAGTAATGGCGAACATGAATACCGATACCAATATCGTTTTTGCCGGGCTTAATTGTGGCAACAAAAAACTTAACGTAATGCCGATTAACAACAGCCAGACCACCTCCGCACCGATCATGTAGGCAGGGCGCTCTTTCAGGTTCTGATCGAGAATGCCGGAGATCATGTTGGCGTGGATTTCCACCCCGGGATAAACTTCCGCCACCGGTGTGGCGCGCATATCCAGCAATCCCGGGGCGGTCGTTCCCACCAGCATGATCTTGTCCTTGAGTTGAGAAGTTTCGACGCGATCATGCAGCACATCCGCAACGGAAATGTAACGGAAGCTGCCTTGCTTGCCGCGGTATGGCACGAAGGTGCCCACATCGGCATCTACCGGAACTTTCAGCCTGCCACCGGCCGCATCCAGTTCCAGCCATTCCAGGCCGCCATACCCCTTGGCCTCGCCTTCGGCAAAACCGGGCAGCAATTCAGGTTTCCCGAACAGGGTGCGCACCATGGCGAGTGACAGGGATTCATAATATGCGCCGCCGAATTCCGCCAGCATCGGCACACGGCGCACCTCGCCGTCAAAGTCCACTATTGGATTGAAGTGTCCGGCGCTTGCGGCAGCCTGTTGCAATTCGGGAAGATTTGCTCCATACCCGTCCCAGGACGTAAACCCGATCGGCCTGCCCTTGAACGTGCCCGCCGGGAAGGCCGGCTCTGGCAATGTTCCGGAGATATGGGCGCTGCCCTGACTGGTCAGGTAATAACCCAATACCACGTTGCGGTTTTTGATTTTATCGGCGAACAGCCTGTCGTATTCTAGTTGCGGACGGATCTGCGTTAGCGCCGCCTGGAATTGCGCATCACCCTTGAGTTGTTCTTGCCCGATTTTCTGCAACACCTTGAGTCCGGAGCTTTCATCCTTCTCGGCGAACACCACGTCGAAGCCCACCACTGCGACGCCGTATTTATCGAAGAGTTTGTCCGTCAACAAGGCGAGCCGGTCGCGGCTCCACGGCCAGCGGCCTTCTTCCTTGAGGCTTTTCTCGTCAATATCGAGAATGACGATGCGATCGTCCACCGTACGCGGCATGGTCAATTGCAAACGGTAGTCGTAAAGAATGGCGGAGAGCTGGTCTACGAAATTGAGGTGGTAGAAGCGCGCGGCATTGCCGATGAAAATCAGGACTATCAACAGTCCGAGCCCGATCAGAATTGCGTTTTTTTTCACGCCGCTTAACAGACGACAGGTTTTCGTGTGCCGCTACGCGACACGTTCATTAAAGGCGCGGCGCAGTCACGACAACATCGCTGTCCTCTGTCCTCTGTCCTCTGTCCTCGGTTCACCGCTATCCCTTGAAGTAAAACTCCATTTTGACGCCGGCCAGTTCAATGACATCGTGGTCATTCAACTGATGTGGCTGATCGCCCAATGTTGCACCGTTCACCATGGGATGGCTTGCGCCCTCCACGTGGGTGATGAAATAACCGTGCGGGCGGCGGGTCAGAACGGCCACCTGCACGCCGGGTTTGCCCAGCGTGGTAAGGTTTTTTACCAACTCAAGCTCCTTGCCGGCATTGGGCCCGGTCAAGATTTGCACTACGGCCGCCTGCGGCGTGGGTGCAGCAGCAGGGCTGGCGGCGGGCTTGGATGCCGGAGCGGCAGGCGCAACCGGCGGACGAGCATCAAACTTGCCAGTTTTTTCTGCAGTGCCGGCGGCTTGTGCGGTATTTGCGTTGACTTGCGTCCTCATAAAACTGGCCGTCGCATCGCCTTTCCCTGCAGCCGGCGCAGCCTGCTTGACCGGTGCACGCAGCACCATGGTTTTTTCGAAATCAGTCGCGTTTGTCTGTCCGGACTGGTCGTTGATGTATTTCAGCTTGTATTTGCCAATTTCAATCAGGTCATTGTTTTGCAGAAAGTGCTTCTTTGTTGGAACTCCATTCACTTCCAGCCCGTTGGTGCTGTCCAAATCCTCAAGAAATGAATCGTGCAGGATGGTAACAATTGCTGCGTGTTCGCCGCTCACCGCCAGGTTGTCGATGGCAATGTCGTTGTGCGCCTTGCGCCCGATGGTCATGCGCTCCTTGTTCAGGGGATATTCCTTGATTACCATCCCATCCATGCTGAGTATCAGTTTTGCAGCCATAGTCGTGACCCTCGTACTAAATTTATTTCTTGAACCAATTGAGCAACCCTGCCAGCCAGCCGCGCGGAACGGCAAATTTGCCGTTCACTTTTACCAGTATCACCGAAACATTGTCACGACCGCCGTTATCATTTGCCATCTGAATCAGTTGCTCCGCCGCAAGCGTTAAATTGCTTTGCATGGCATACAACGTGGACTGGATGTCTTCGTCCTCCACCATGTCGTTCAGTCCATCCGAACACAACAAATAAATGTCGCCCACCTGCACATCGTGCACATGGATTTCCGGCTCCACTTCAGCATCGATTCCCACCGCACGCGTCACCAGATTTTTGTTCTTGGACAGGCGCGCATCCTCAACGCTGATCATCCCGCTGTCAATTTGCTCCTGCAGCAGGGAATGATCGCGGGTAACCGTTTCCAGCGTCTCGCCGCGCAACCGGTACATGCGCGAATCACCCACGTGTCCCACCACCACGCGATTGTCATAGAACAATCCGGAAACAATGGTCGTGCCCATCCCGGCATACTGCGGCTGGCTCTGCGCAGCCTGGAAAATCGAAGCATTCGCCTTGCGAATATTGTCGCGCAACAGCGACACCCCCAGCTCGCCGCCGGTTGTCTCGTCACGCTCTGTCGGGTTTGTGCCTTGCAGGCGTTGACAAATCTCGGTCACAACCACCGAAACGGCGATGCCGCTCGCCACTTCGCCCGCATTATAACCGCCCATTCCGTCTGCCAATACAACCAGGCCGCAGGCTGCATCCTGCGCCACGCTATCCTCATTATGCGAGCGCACCATGCCCGGATTGGTTTGACTGACTATCTCGATCGCATCTTCTACTTTCATGGTTTACCCCTGTAAGCTTGCTGCGCATTGACGCAATGCCTCGGCCATCTCTGTGCCGCTGGCATAACGATCCTCGACCTGCTTGGCCAGCGATCTGTTGATGATCGCCGCCAGACACGGCGGCAGATCCGCCCGGATAGTCAAAATATCGGTATGTGGTTCATTGGCAATGCGATACATCAACTGTGCCATCGAATCGCCCTCGAACGGGAGCTTACCACAAGCCAGTTGGTACAAGCTCACGCCCAGCGAGAACAGGTCGGAGTGCCCCTCGATCTTCCTGCCTGCCAGTTGTTCCGGCGACATGTAAGAGGGCGTGCCGAGCACCATGCCGGTCTTGGTCTTGCTCGAGTCGGTGATGCGTGCGATGCCGAAGTCGGTGACCTTCGGCGTGTCGGTTTCCGGGTCGTACATGATGTTGGCCGGCTTGATGTCGCGGTGCACCACGTTCTGCCTGTGCGCGTAGTCCAGCGCGTCGGCGACGCGGGCGATGATGCTCATTACCCTGGGCAGCGGCAGCAGGTTATCCGGCTTGGTGAACGGCATCAGATCTTTGCCCTTGAGGAATTCCATCGCGATGTAGGCCAGATCGTGCTCTTCACCCGCATCGTAGATCGACACGATGTTCGGATGATTCAGCCGCCCGGCCGTCTCGGCCTCGCGGAAGAACCGGTCTTTCACGTCCTGCAACTCGTCCGCCTCGAATTCCTGCGCCAGTGCCATGGTCTTGATCGCCACCACGCGACCGATCTTCGGGTCCTTGCCGTAATACACCACCCCCATCGCGCCCTTGCCGAGTTCCTTCTCTATTTCGTAACGCCCCAGCATCGGCTTGGATACGCCCGCTTTGCCCAGCACCATGGTGCTGGCATTGGTACGTCCACCGCCGCCCCCACCCAGAATCACGGTTTCGGACATTTCGCGCGCCTGCGTCAGTCGTTGCTCCAAGTCGCGGAATTTGGGATTAAATTCGGCCATGTATTTGAATACCGACTCGGCCTTGTTGAACTGCCGTTTGCGCTCGAAATCCAGTCCCAGGTTGTACAGCACCTCCATCAGGCTGCTGTCCATCGGCACTTTGCGGAATTTGTCGAAAGCGATATCCAGTTGTCCCTGCCCCTGGAAAGCCAGACCCAGCATGCGGTTGCTTTCCGCCGATTCGGCATCGGATTTCTGTTTGCCCTTTTCGGTCAGCAGGTGACGCTTGGTGGTCAGCAACAAATGGCCCGCTAACAGCAGCGCGGCAGGCATCATCAATTGCAACCACATCGCCTGGGTCGTCATCAGTATGAAATGCGTTGCCAGCAATGTCACAAACAACACGCCGGTGACTGCCGCACCGATCGCCGCATTCAGTCGCGGCAACAACAGAACCAGATACAGCGCAACCAGCACGAACACGGCAAATCCGGCCATTCCCGCCCAGCCGGGGGAAACAAAGAAGTCACCCTGGAGGATACTGGACACCGAATGCGCCAGCGTCAATGCGGGAGCCATGCCCGGCGATATTGGCGTCACTTGCAGTGTGCCCACGCCGGCAGCTGACGCCCCGATCAACACAATCTTGTCGCGATATTTTTCCGCCGGAATCTTGCCGGTGAATACGTCGTAGAAGGAGTCCACCTGAAAGGCCGCCCGCCCATTGCTGTCTTTGTAGAAATAGGTGTGCATCTGCAAGGCGGGATCGGTAGCGATTTTCAGGTTACCCAGTTGCACGCCTTCGCCCAGATTGACCTGAATATCCTTGGGTTCGAGATTGAGGCTCCTGGCTGCCAGCATCAGCGACAACGATGGGTAGTATTGGTCATAGTAACCAACCACCAACGGTTCGGTGCGTATTGCGCCATCCACATCCGGAAAACTGTTCAGATGGCCGATGGCCAAGGCCTTGCTGCCCAGCACCGGGATCGGCAGCAAGGCAGCGCGTGTCGGCAGTGGCTGCACGCCATAACCGGATGCATCTTTTACGTTCGGCAGATTGTTGCGCAGCACATAATCAGGCAGCGGCTGATCGGGGTTTCCCTGCGGCTCGCCCAGATTAAAAAACATCGCCAGCAACACATCATTTGCCTTGGCTATGCTTTCACCGAGCTTCTTGTCATTATCGAGATTCTGCGCCGCATCGAGCAGCAAGGCATAAAGCTGAGCCAGTTCGGCCTGTTGTGCGGGGTCGGCAGTGTCTGTGAATGTGAAGCCATCAAGCAATTCGGCTATTTTGTAGATATACCCCAAGCCGGCGTCAACCTGAGGCTCAAAGAAAAAAGCAGTGTGACCGATTACCTTGGGGTGCCCCGCCGCCAGAATATCGACCATTTTTGCGTGGATCGCGCGCGGCCATGGCCAGCGCCCAAGGTTGGCGATACTCTGATCGTCGATGGCAATCACCGCCACCTTGTCACTTGGCACGCGCGATGAAGCGAGTACTCCCAAGTCATAAGCCTTGCGCTCCAGACTCTGCATCAGGTCGCTGCTCGCGCCCAACCAGAACACCAGCGCCACCAACAAACCGACGAACCAGTCCCTCTTCCAGAACGACCACTTGTTCATTGCCACTCCCCGAGGCTTGTTTGTCAAGCAAATTATGCCGTGGATATTAAGGTATTTTCCGGTAATACACCATAATCCTTTTGATTTGTAGTGAATTTATGGAATGGCTTTTTATTTGACCAGCAGCACCGGACAGCTTGCCAAATGCAGTACCCTGTTCACTACCGAACCCAGCAGCAACGATTGCAAGCCTCCCTGACCCTGCCTGCCCATGACAATGTAATCGACAGCCTGCTCGTTGGCGTATTGCACAATCGCTTCCGCCGGTGTGCCGATGCTGATGTGGTATTGGTAGGGCAAGGCGGTGGCGTCCAGGGCGGCGCGCGCCGGCTGCAATGCCGCCATACCCTGCTCGCGGTAATAGTCGTCGATGGTCTGCTGGTTGATAAACAGCTTGACGTTGCCGGCCGCCACATTCCATTGCACATTCAACAGCAGCAGGTGCGGCGGTTCCTTCAGCGCGGCAATATTTTTGATCATATGGTCAACCGCACGCTGTGCGTTGGCCGAGCCATCCACCGGAATCAGTATTTTCATCATTTCCCCCTTACGATTTGTTGTTCACCGTCTCGTCCACCAGATCAACCGCTGCCGCCGAAACGGCTTTGCGCAGAGCCAGCCATTTGCCGATCACCAGCACCAGCAACGCGCAGAACGCCGGTATCAGCCAGTGCAGATAGTGGCGCGCTTCGACCATCGTTGCGAACAACGCCTCGCCGACCAGCATCTCGCCCGCCACATAACCGAGCAGCGCGCCGCCCGCGTAGATGATGAACGGGAAACGGTCGATCAGCTTCAGCACCAACTGGCTGCTCCACGCAATCATCGGAATGCTGATCAACAGACCAAACACCAGTAACGACACATTGCCTTTGGCCGCTGCGGCCACGCCGAGCACGTTGTCCAGGCTCATCACGAAGTCGGCGATGATGATGGTCTTGATCGCGCCGAACAACCGCGTATCGGCCTTGATACTGCTCGCATCATGTTCCTCTTCCGGCAGGATCAGCTTGACGCCGATCCACAGCAGCAGCATCGCGCCGACCAGTTTGAGATAGGGCAGCGCGAGCAGTCCGACCGCGAAGAAAGTCAGCACGATGCGCAACCCGATCGCGCCGCCCACGCCGAACAGGATGCCTTTCCTGCGCTGGTGTGGCGGCAGGTTGCGGCATGCCAGCGCGATCACCACCGCGTTGTCGCCGCTTAGCAGCAAATCGATCAGGATAATTTTGAATACGTCCGCCCAGAATTGGGGGGTAGAAAACATTTCCAGCATTGCCCGGCCTTTCAGTGTCGGAATTTTTTGCATTCCGCGCGGCATGTGGCGCGCGGACGCAATCTTACCGAAATAATGCCTGTCACATGGGAATGATTGATATGCCGGAACGGGTTAGCGTTGGAAGGCTACCGTCACCCGCAACCCTCGGCCTTCGTTCACCGGTTGTATCTGCAAGGTTGCGTCGTGCACCTCGGCAATCCGCTTGACGATGGACAGCCCCAGGCCGCTACCGCTGCCCTGCGTGCCCAGCGGGCGATAGAAGCGCTCCAGCACCTTGGCACGCTCCTGCTCCGGAATGCCCGGGCCGTTGTCGCTCACCGACAGGCAGGCCGTTCCCGGTTCGTGGGTGATATCGACCTGGACCGACGTGCCGGGCGGCGTATGCTTCACTGCATTGTCGAGCAGGTTGCGCAATAGCACCCGCAACAGCCCCGGATTGCCGCGTACTTCGACTTCGTTACCCGCTAGCAGTTCGAGTTGCACGCCTTTTTCCAGCGCGGCCGGCGCAAGCGCGGCAATCGTTTCGGCGGCGATGTCCCTGAGTTGGCACGGTTCCGCCACGTCGCGATCCAGCGTGTCGACTCGCGCCAGCGTCAGTAACTGTTCGATCAAATGGGCGGCGCGGTCGCAGCCGAGAATCGCATTGTCGAGCGCGCGAATGCGTTCCGCCTCTGCGGTAGCGGCCCGCGCCACTTGCGCCTGCGCCTTGATCGCGGCCACCGGGGTGCGCAATTCATGCGCGGCATCTGAAGTAAAGCGCCGCTCTTTCTGCATGGAAGCATCGATGCGCGTGAACAGCCGGTTGAGCCGCTCGATCAGCGGCACCACTTCGCGCGGCGCGGACGACGCATCCAGCGCGGCAAGATTGTCCGGCTCGCGCCGCTCCACTTCGCGGGCCAACTTGTCGAGCGGGCGCAAGCCGCGCATCACCGCAATCCACAGCAGCAGCGCCAGCAATGGCAAGGAAAACCACAGCGGCCGCAGCAGGTTGCCCGCGATGCCGCGCGCCAATTCGTCGCGCACCTCGGTGCGCTCCGCGACATGGATCAGGTATTCGCCGGATTCGTCCCGGGTGCTGAACACGCGCCAGCGGTGCCCGTCGATGACGTTGTCGCTGAAGCCGCGCTCCCTGTTCGCCAGCGGCTGTTGCGGGGCGTTGGCGGAATGCAGGCGCAACTGCCGCTCTCTATCCCATATCTGAAACGCGACGCGGCGGGCATATTTGTGCAGCAGCGGCGCATGCTCGGTTTCGAGCTCATCGAGATCGTGCGATGCCTGCACGACCAGCAACGAGGCAGCTTGTGCCAGGTGCGCATCCAGCACCTCGTCGAATTCCTCGCGCGCATCATGGTAGGTAAAGGCAGTCGCACCGAGCCAGACCAGCATGATCGCCGCCAAGGCCAAAGCCAGCAGCCGTTGTTTGAGCGATGCGCGTTGCCACATGTCAAATAACCTTGTCGCGCGGCATCAGGTAGCCGACGCCGCGTATGGTTTCGATCAGTTCGGGAAAAAGTTTGCGGCGCAGATGATGGATATGCACTTCCACCGCATTACTTTCGATTTCGTCGCCCCACGCGTAAAGCTGCTCTTCAAGCTGGGCGCGCGACAGCACTTTTCCCGCGTTGAGCATCAGGGCATGCAACACCGCAAATTCTCTGGCTGAAAGCTCGACCGGTTTGTCCCGGCACAGCACGCGATGAGCGGCAGGATCGAGTTTGATGCCGGCAATCTGCAACAAAGGTTCGGTTTTTCCGCTGGCGCGGCGAATCAGCGCGCGCAAGCGCGCCGCCAGTTCGCCCATGTCAAACGGCTTGACCAGATAGTCGTCCGCACCGGCATCCAGCCCCTTGATGCGGTCATTCACCGTATCCATCGCGGTCAGGATCAGTACGGGCAGCGGAGTATTGCGGCCGCGCAGCCGGCGCAGCACCTCCAGCCCGGAAAGACGCGGCAGGCCCAGATCCAGCACCACCGCGGCATAAGGCTCGGTGGCGAGCGCCTGTTCCGCCGACGCGCCGTCCTTCATCCAGTCCACGGCGTAGCCGGACTGCTTCAGGCCAGCCTGAATCGCATCGCCCAGCAGGGCATCGTCTTCGACTACCAGCACGCGCATAGTGAGCCTCAAAAATTCATTTTACGGGCGAATCGCGGTGTCGCGTGCTCGCTCATTCCTCGTCTATCAATCTGATATGCCTCGTCATTCGCTGTGCGGCTCCTTGCGCTTCATCCCGCAAAAGTGAATTTTGGAGGCTCACTCATTTCACCCGGAAAAATTATCGAGATCAATCATCATGCTGTTCGGTATACGTCACATCCGCGCCCGGCGTCACCAGCCCGGTAGCCGGATAGCCGACCCAGAATGCCACAACAGCGATCAGCATTATGACACCCAGCCAGAGATATGAGCGACGGATGCCTTGCTCCGGTTTGGCGGATTTGAAACCGGTGATCATGGCACGCACCAGATTCTCGTGATGCAGCACGCTGCTCACCACCACCCCGGCAATGTGTATGACTACGATGGCCAGCATGGCATTGGATGCGAACTCATGCAGTTCCTCCAGCGCGTCGCCGCCGATATCCTGAAACAGCATTACTCCAGTCACGCCGGTCAGGATGCCCAGCCCCAGCAGCAGCCAGATCGCCATACTTCCCGCCGGATTATGCCCGACGTAATGCGCAGGCTTGCCCCTGAACAGTGACTGCAGATAGGCGACAATTTCGCCGGGGCTGAACAGGAACGAACGGAACTGCGCATAGCGCGTGCCGAAAAATCCCCATAACAATCTGAATCCGATCAGCCCCAGCAGGGTATAGCCGAGCACCACATGGATATCGCGGTAGCGCTCCGATTCCGCGGTCAGGTAGGCGCCGGCAAATGACAGTGCCAGCAGCCAGTGGAAAACCCGCGTCGGTATATCCCAAACCAGAATACGTTGAATCATGGTGATCTCCTTTTATTTGGGTATTCTTATATTGCGTTCATTGAAATCGCCGCGCTCAGCCTGCGGGTGACAGGCTCCGCAATTGGCCGGGCTCTTCACTTTCGGGTTTTTCCAGATCGCCGGATTAATTTCGTGATCGTCATGCTTGCGTTTGAACCAGTTGGAATCGGTTATCCGCAGCGGAGCCGTCGGGGCGCTCCAGCGATTGGAGGCATTTTTCACCAGGAATGCGGTGATTTTCCTGCTGTCTTCGGCATCCAGCGATGCATCCGAGCCGAAATGGTTGTCCAGGCCGGCCATCATTTTGCGCCAGGATTTGGCGGGCAACAGCCCCGGTGCATAGGGGATATGGCAGCTGGAGCATTCCTGCCGGAACCTGGCGCTGGTTTGCGCTGGCTGGAGCGGTTTGCCACGATTTTCGCCGCCGTACTTGCCGCTGTATTTTTCGCCGTATTTTTCATCGCGGCCATCGTCATCGGCCTGCGCGACAGGCATCGTTACGCTGATTGCCAGCAAGGCAACGGCAAGTATCCGGAAGAGTTTCTGATCTTTAATCGACATGGCAATATTCCTTATTTTTTGACGGCAAGCAGGTAGGCAAGCACGTCACCCTTTTCCTGCGGTGTGCAGACGCGGTCCAGCACATCGTTGCAATTGCGCCTGAACCATTTCGCCACTTTTTTCGGGCTGGTGAAGCGTTCCGCATTGGCGGACGGTGCAAGCGGATCAATGGCCTTGCCGGTCCTGGCATGCTTGCCCGGCGCAGCGGGATTGTCGGTATGGCAGGAAGCGCAACTCCAGTCATTGGCATGTTTTGTCCTGAAAAAAGCTTCGCCGCGCGCAGCCGAGAATTCCCGGGAACCCGGCGTGCCGGCTGCCTCTTGCTGAATGGAAGCCTGTATCTCGCCGGGGGTTTCCGCAAAAGCCGGTTGCGCTGCCAGCCCGACAACGGCCACCAGCACCAGACCTGATGCACGAAATAGATGAAACATTTTTGGTCTCCTTGAGTTGAACGATGAGGCGTGCAGGATAGGGAGGCAAGCTTAAGGAATTCTTAACGGAATTCAGGGGGGCAATCCATCAATCGCCCCGGGGACTTCGATGGGCTGGAATTACAGGTTGCGGATGGCGGCGCAGGCCTCACCGACCAGCGCCGGGCCGCGGTAGATCAGGCCGCTATATAACTGCACCAATGCCGCTCCGGCTTCGATTTTCTCGGCCGCATCCGCACCGCTCAGAATGCCGCCCACACCGATGATGGGCAATGCCCCCTGCAATTCGGCGGCAAGCTGGCGGATTACGGCAGTGGATTTTTCGCGCAGCGGCGCGCCGGAAAGTCCGCCGGTTTCCGTGCCATGCGGCAGGTTCTCCACACCCTCGCGCGACAGGGTCGTGTTGGTGGCAATGACGCCGTCCATGCGATGTTGCGTCAGCAGGCGTGCGATTTGCGCGATCTGTTCACTCTCCATGTC
>Ga0209317_1002106_pt1 | contig 15160 bp, 14 predicted proteins | sample RifGroB2_FD_183994 | JGI IMG/M metagenome (GOLD analysis project Ga0209317, IMG submission 183994) | Soil microbial communities from Rifle, Colorado, USA - Groundwater B2 (SPAdes) (version 2) | ecosystem: Environmental > Terrestrial > Soil > Unclassified | place: Rifle, Colorado | collected... | reverse complement strand
TGCCGGCCGGTGTGATCGTGCCGCCAACTCCAGCCGAAGAGGTAACTGTATAGGTTTTGACTGCGAAGCTGGCTGAGATGGTGTGATTGGCCGTTATGTTGCTAAAGCTGTAACTGCTTACCGCTCCGACAGCCGTCCCGTCAACAACGACGCCTGCGATCTTGTACCCTGTCGCCGGGGTAATGGTATAGGACTGGCTGGCGTTGGCAGCTAGCGTAGAGGTCCCTGAGGGCGTGATGCTCCCGCCGCTCGCCGCAGAGGCTGTTATGGTGTAGTTCGTATTGATAGCGAACGTGGCAGTTATGCTGTGGTTGGCCTTTACATTGCTGAAGGTGTAAGCTGTAACCGCACCGACCGAAGCCCCGTCTACCTTGACGTCTGCGATGCGATAGCCAGTTGCGGCGGCAATACTGAAGGATTGGCTGGCGCTGTCGCTGACTGTCACGCTGGTTATTGTTGTCGTGCTGTTGGTCGCCGTACTTACCTTGCTGTTGTTCAATGCCGTTATTTTCCCACCGCTCCCTGCCGTTGCTGTTATCACATATGTTCGGAGAGTGGTGAAGCTCCTACTGATCTCATTGGAATAGGCACTTTCCAAGCCGGAACTGTTGTATGCTGTGACAGCAAAATAATAGGTGCTGCCGTCGGTCAGGTTGCTGGTCGAATAGCTTGTGGTGTTGCCGACATTGATGTGCTGGTCATAGCTGCGGGAGCTGTTTCCAATGTGTAGCTTGTACCCAGATATGCCGGCGTTATCTGTCGGCGCGGTCCATGAGACACTGGCTACGGCAGCCTCTGCAGGGGCGGCTCCGACATACAACGTTGCCGCCATCATTGTCATGACCAGTAACGCGAAAAATGCGATTCCCGAAAAAATCGCCGGTCTTTTTGCTGCAATGGTTTTTCCCATAAATCTTGCTTCCTCCTCTAATTTTGTGCCGTGTCGGTGGGCGGTGGTACTGGGATGCTCAGGATGACTTAGTCCTTTGCTCCCTTGCTGGTGCCATCTCTGGCTGATTGCCGCTGTAGTTGGGTCGGTCATCAGATCTCCTTTTTCAGGGGCTTTGCATGCTGCAGTTTTCCGGCTTGGACGCAAAAAAGCCGGGGCCTATATATCGGTTACGATATTTCGGCGACCCGGCTGTCTGCGTGAGACCCAATAGGCTTTCCGTCGCTTCCTCGCGGAAGTTTTAGTATTGTCGTGTATCTGCTTCTGTTTTTTTTCTTTTGCGAGACGGTAGCATGGTTTGCGCTAAAGGTTTGTGACGGTTGTCACACTAATGAAAGATCCTGCCCCAGCGCCTCCGTGACAATATCCTCATGCCGAGGCTTTGCCACCGGCATTTAATCGCCTACCACCCCTTGCTACGACCCCCCAAAACAATTACGAACGTTGAATCCGTGATCTGTATTGGTATAGTTTAATGGTTTTTTCAGGGGATCGGTTCTGCTCAACCGCCTGAGGAGGCAAGCCGAGCGGCTACGGCTTGGAAGGGGGTGCATTTTGTGCGGCATTGCAGGAATAGTTAATATCGAAGTGAAGGAACCGCCCGAACTGGCGCAGATCGTCTCGATGATCTCACCGCTGCGTTATCGTGGTCCTGACGAGTCGGGAGTGTATCTCGACAGCAATGCCGCCCTTGGACACCTGCGTCTGAGTATTATCGGCATAGACGGCGGGACGCAGCCGATCGGCAATGAAAACGGCGACCTTTGGATTGTGTACAACGGGGAGGCCTTCAATTACATAGAACTTAAAGGTGACCTGATTGAAAAAGGGCACCGGTTCACCACGCAAACTGACACAGAGGTGCTCCTGCACCTTTATGAAGAATATGGTAGTGAGTGCCTTGAAAGAATCAACGGCCAGTTCTCCCTGGCGATCTGGGATTGCCGGAAAAAGGAGCTGTTTCTGGCAAGGGACCGGGTCGGAATCCGGCCGCTTTACTATGCCTGGTCGGCAGAAGGTACCCTTTTATTCGCCTCGGAGATCAAGGCCATTCTCGCTGTTGGCGGCACGCGTGAACTTGACGTTGAGGCTCTCAGCCAGGTCTTCGTTTTTTGGACCACCCTGCCGGGTAGGACCTTTTTCAAGGGGATCAAGGAACTGCCGCCAGGTCATTTCATGCTGGTTAATGACAAGGGGGCATATCTCAAGCCGTATTGGCGTATACCGTTTCATCCTCCAGGAGATAGCTGCAGGCTCAGCTTTGCCGACGCAGCCGAAGCACTGCGGGATTTGCTGAACGATTCGGTCCGCCTCCGGCTACGGGCAGATGTCCCGGTCGGAGCATATCTTAGCGGAGGGCTCGATTCTTCCATTATCACCATGCTGATATCGCGCAGTTGCGAAAGCCACCTGAAGACCTTCTCCCTCGGCTTTCAGACGGGCTGCTTTGATGAGACCTCCTCGCAGCAGGAGATGATCCGCTTCCTTCAGACCGACAATCGTCAGGTCCTGATACAAAACGAACAGATTCGCCGATTATTCCCTGAAACAGTCTGGCACTGCGAGAAGCCAGTTTTGCGCACCTCACCGGTGCCGATGTTCATGTTGTCGCACCTCGTCCGTTCTGAGGGGTACAAGGTGGTTCTTTCTGGTGAAGGTGCTGACGAAATCCTGGGGGGATACCACATCTTCAAGGAGGCGAAGATACGTGACTACTGGGGGAAACAGCCCAGTTCGACCCGGCGCCCGCTGCTACTGGAGAGGCTCTATCCGTACGTTTTCAACAACCCCGCCAGGGGTCGCTCCTTCCTGCAGGGCTTTTTCGGAGTAACGCAGGAACAGCTTAAGGATCCCTTCTTCTCCCATGCGGTGCGATGGGGAGGAGGTATGAGGAATCTTTGTTTCTTATCCGATGACTGCCTCACCTCCCTGGCCAATTACCGACCGCTTGAAGAGTTGGCCGGGTGGCTGCCGGATAGTTTTGCGGACCGAGACCTGCTATCAAGGGCTCAGGTGCTTGAGATGGAAATATTCCTGGCAAACTTCCTGCTCTCCTCTCAAGGGGACAGGGTTGGCATGGCCCACTCAGTGGAGATGCGCCATCCGTTCCTTGATTACAGGGTGATAGATTTTGCTTTCAGCCTGCCAGCAAAATGGAAAATAAGGGGGCTGAGTGAAAAATACCTACTCAAGCAAGCGTTTAAGGGGATGATCCCAGAGAGCATTTCAGCAAGGCTCAAGCAACCGTACCGTGCTCCCATAGGGGAGCTGTTCTTTCCGGAGGCACCTGCCGACTACGTTGATGATCTGCTGTCTGAGAGCAGTTTGAGGGACAGCGGGTATTTCAACGCAAACAAGATCAGTCGGCTCTATGCAAAGGTGCGTAATTCGGCATCCGGCGAAGTGAGCGAATTCCAGAACATGGCACTAATCGGGGCACTCTCCACCCAGATATTGCATCGGCAATTCGTCACGACGACCTCGTTTAGAGCCGCAACATTGGTGAAACCGGATCGGATTATGTACGGGCCTGCCCAGAAAGGTCCTTAGGATTCGCGTCTTTCACTGTCTGGGCATCTGCTTATTGCAGTTATGCCGTGCCCCCTAAAAAATGGAGCTTTGGTATGGATTTTAGGCAGTTACCGACAGTCCACAGTTTCTTGGAGCATAGTGCACAAAACCGTCCCGACAAGATCGCGTTTGTCCAAGACGCCGAGCGGGTAACCTATCGCCAGGTCAACGCCAGGGCAAACCGGCTGGCTGCCTGTCTGCTGGATCAAGGGATCGGCGCAGGCGACAGAATAGTCATGCTGCTCAAAAACAGCATCGAATACGTGGTAAGTTACTACGGCATCCTGAAGGCGGGAGCCGTTGCCGTTCCCTTGAACAGCGAAATCAAGGTGGGCACCCTTTCAGGGGTTCTGGGCGAGTTGCAACCTAGGGCGGTTATCTGCTGCAGCGATGCTGAAGGTTTTCTGCTGCAGGTAGACACCGATTCCTTGAAAATACCGCTGATGGTGGTCAAGGGGCCATCGTGCTCATGGCGGTCCCGGCGCTGTAGCGTAGTCAGTTGGGATGAGGTCGTACACGGCGTTGAGATCGCGGACGTCGTCGGCCCGACCCCGGCATCAAGCCTCGCCAGTATCATTTACACCTCTGGGTCGACCGGCAAGCCGAAAGGGGTGATGCTTTCCCACAGCAATATCGTTACTAACACCAACTCCATAGTGCAGTATCTAAACCTGACGGAAGACGATATCCAGATGGTTGTCATCCCTTTTTTTTATGTCATGGGAAAATCTCTGCTGAATACCCACATCGCTGTCGGTGGAACCGTCGTCGTCAACAACAACTTTGCCTACACTGCACCGGTGATCAGGCAGATGGCGGCCGAGGGGGTCACAGGGTTTTCAGGTGTGCCCTCAACCTATGCCTATCTATTGCATCGTTCTCCCCTGTCAGCTTTTCGTGAAAAGCTGCACTGTTTGCGCTACTGCACCCAGGCTGGAGGCCACATGTCCAGCGAGATAAAGGAAAAGTTGCTCAAGGTACTCCCCCCACACACCAAGCTTTACGTCATGTACGGGGCAACCGAGGCTGCCGCACGGCTCACCTATGTGGAGCCTGAAAAACTCAGCAGCAAACTGAATTCCATCGGCAGAGCCATTCCCGGAGTGACGGTCCGGGTCCTGGATGATAAGGGGCGTGAAGTCTCAAATGGTGAGTGCGGCGAGTTGGTAGCATCCGGTGGCAACATCATGATGGGGTACTGGATGGATGCTTCGGCGACTGCGCGCGTACTCGATGCAAATGGCTATCACACGGGGGACATGGGGTATCGTGACGAGGATGGTTATCTTTTTGTGACAGGGCGCAAGGACGACCTGCTTAAGGTGGGAGGGCACCGTCTTGACCCGCAGGAAATCGAGGATGTCATGATGTCGACAGGTCTGCTGCTGGAGGTAGCCGTGGTCGGAGTGGAGGATCAACTTCTTGGGAAAAGGCTCGTCGCCATCGCGGTGTCGCTCAGCGGAAGGCCGAGCGAGCGCAGCCTGCTTTCTCACTGCCTTGCCAAATTGCCGAGGCACAAAGTGCCGGGCGAGGTAAGGTTTGTCGCCGCGCTTCCCAAGTACCCAAGCGGCAAAATAGACCGTGCCGCTTGCCTTACAGTCGACACCCTCGACCCGGAGAAGCTGTAACGTGAACCCGTTTCCCTCTGAGCTGATCTGCTTCTTCAGCTCTTCAAGATCTGCGGCCGGACGGCCAGGGGGGAGGAGCCTGCCGAGGTGTACTTGCTTGACATTGGTGGTTATTAATGCATTATCAAGGCTGTCGACAGACGCCATAAACTGTAAATAAGGAAGGTGGCGGAATGAGCGTAACGGGAGACTTTTCGAAAGAAGTGCTTCGGCTCGACCCGGAGATGGAGGCTGGCAGGATCTGTTCCAGGATTCGCGAGCTGATGCTGACCCGGCTGAAAAAACGGGGCATGGTAATTGGACTTTCCGGCGGAATTGACAGCAGCGTAACAGCGGCACTTGCTGCCAAGGCGCTCGGTAAGGAAAGGGTCCTCGGCCTGGAAATGCCGGAGCGGCATTCAGCACTAGAAACCCGGCAGCTAAGCAGCATGGTGGCCGCCACTCTCGGTATTGAAACGGTAGTCGAGGATATTTCAGGAATTCTTGAATCAGTCGGATTTTACTCCAGATACGACAAGGCGGTAAGGATGGTCGTTCCGGAGTACGATGAGGGCTGGAAATCCAAGATCGTGATCTCGGGTGTCATAGAGCGTCCCGGGTTTGCCTCGTTTTACTTGGTGACCCAGGATAGGAACGCAGCCATCTCAACCATCCGCCTCCCCTTCAAGCCGTATCTGGAGATCGTCGCGGCGACCAACTTTAAACAGCGGATACGGAAAATGCTGGAGTACTACCATGCGGACCGACTTAACTTCGCAGTGGCTGGAACGCCAAATCGTCTTGAATACGATCAGGGCTTTTTCGTAAAACTCGGTGACGGCGCGGCGGACATCAAGCCGATTGCGCATCTTTACAAATCCCAAGTGTATCAGTTGGCGGGATACCTGGGCATTCCAGAGGAGATCCAGAAGCGAGAACCGACCACCGACACCTATTCGCTAAGCCAAGGGCAGGACGAGTTTTATTTCTCGCTCCCCTATGAAAAGATGGATCTTTGTCTTTTCGCAATAAATAACCAAGTTCCGATCGGCAGTGTGGCAGCGGCGCTCGGCTTGAAGCAGGAACAGGTCCAGATGGTTTTCAACGATATCGAGGTCAAGCGGAGCACCACGCGCTACCTGCATCTTCAGCCTCTGCTCGTGGACGATATCGCCTGGGAAAACAGCAAGTAATCAAACCAAAAGGAGACGGCACATGAGCTTACAGGAAGATATCAGGAGTTTCATCGTCGATAACTTTTTGTTCGGAGATGAAGGCGGGCTTAGCAATGACAGCTCTTTCGTTAAAGAGGGAATCGTCGATTCAACGGGAATACTGCAACTGGTGGCCTTCATTCAGGAGCAGTACATGATAGCGGTAGAAGACGACGAGCTTATTCCGGAGAACCTCGATTCGGTTAGCAAGGTTACTGCATTCATAAAGGAGAAAAAAAGGATGATCGCCGCGGACCGTGCTACTGCTGATATCTAAAATGGAGAAAGTGCAGATGAAAGGAGAGCTGCTAAAGAGGCTGTGCGGCAAGCTTGCCATGGTCCTTCCTGGTGGTTATACCCTAAGGCCATGGCTGCACAGGAAACGAGGGGTCCAGATCGGCGAAAATGTATGGATCAGTCAATATGTTTACATCGATGAAATACATCCGGAAAAAGTCATCATAAAAGATAACGTCACCATTGGGCTTAGATGCACCATATTTGCCCACTTTTATCTAGGTGATCAATGTCTGGACGAAGATAGCGGTAGCGTGGTCATAGAGCGGGACGTGTTCGTGGGGCCCAACTGTACCATATTAAACGGCGTGACTATCGGCGAGGGATCGGTCATCGTGGCGGGAAGCGTGGTGACCAGGTCAGTGCCGCCCGGTGTACTCTATGGCCCCGCACCTTCGGGGCCTTTGGCCAGGATCACCCATCCGCTGACCAGCGGGGGGAGGGTGGACTATGACAGGTTTATCTTCGGGCTTAAAAAGATCTAGACGCGGGTAACCCCGACATCCCTGTACCCGCTGTAAAGATCGCCTCCTTGCAGTTCCCCCTCGTGACAGACAACAAACCACCCTCATTTATAGGTCCTTCTCAACAGGTGGACCAGCAGGGCGATGAGCAGCAGGCAGGAGACAGCGATCGCTCCGGCTACCCTCCGCTTGGCGTGCGACTCCTCGATCACCTTCAAATCAGCGTCCAGTTTCGCCAACTCCGTATTGATCTGCGTGGACTCCGTCTTCACCCGTGCCACATTTACCTCGTGAAACAGGGTGTGGAAGCGGTTTCTAACGGCGAAGAGCCCCTTACCCAGTCGCTCGGTGTCTACGCCTGTGGCCTGGAAACCGCTGATTCTCCGTCCAATTCCTTCTATATACCCTTCCGTCTGCTGCATGGCGTCTTTGATCGCCTTTGCCCTTTCGAAGCTGTGGCAGCGGGTGCAGCTCTTCTCGTTGATCAGATCCAGCGAGGCCTTCAGCACCTGATGGTTGCCGTGGCAGGTGACGCAGGTGGGGCCGCCTTTGCCGAGCGCCCTGCCGTGTCCGCTTGCCAGGTAATCTTTCTGGACGCCGGGATGGCAGCGGCCGCAGAAGGCTGGCACGTTTGTCTCGCTCGGTACGCCGATAAAACCCTTGGAAGGACTCATGGCCTCGGCGGCATTCTTCGGGTCGCCGCCGTGGCAGCTGTTGCAGGAGATGCCATTCTCCGCGTGAATGCTGTTACGCCAGAGGTTGACGGGGGCGCCAAGCTTGTCGGGAAGTGAGGCATGGCACTGGATGCAGACGGTCTCCGGCTGTTCGGCGCAGATGGCCTCGGTGGGGTGCAGAATCGGCATGGTCGCCAGTATCAGGGCGCCGATGGGAAGCAAGGGGAGAGCCAAAATCCGCATGCTCGCTTTTATCATCATGAGAAATGCCCCCATACGGTAAGGCCGATCCAGAGGAGGATGCCTGCGACGGTGCAGATGAGGAATAGAGGCCGCTTCATGGGGTGCCTTTCCGGCGAGCGGTCGATGAAAGGAAGCAGCGCCAGGAAAGTCATGGCAATGGCCTGGACCGAGAGCCCCAGCAGTTCGCTCGGGAAGATCTTCAGCGTCTGGTAGTTGGCCAGGAAGTACCATTCCGGCTTGATGTGCGCCGGCGTCTTGAACGGATCGGCCGGGACAAAGGCGTCCGGGGTGAAGGGGAGGTTCGGCGCGAAGAAGACGACGGCCAGGAAAATGGCGAAGTAGATGCATATCGAGGTCAGGTCCTGCAGGGCGTAATTGGGGAAAAAAGGTATTCCGCCGGGGTGGCTCTGATAGCTGTAGCTCTCAGCCCGCCACGGTTTCGCCGTTTCGCTGTTTCCAAACGGGGGGGTTGAGATGCCGGTCCGCTTTAAGATGAAGAGATGTGCCCCGATCAGTGCCGCTATGACAACCGGCAAGACGGAAACATGCAGGGCGAAGAACCGCCCAAGCGTGGGCGGGCCGACCAGCTTGCCGCCACGCAGGAATTCCACGAGGTAAGGGCCGATGACAGGGATGGCGCTCGCGCTGTTGGTGGCGACCGTGGTGGCCCAGAAGGAGAGCTGACTCCAGGGCGCCAGGTATCCGGTCAGCGATATCCCCTGGACCAGGGTCAGCAAGATGAAGCCGGTAAGCCAGTTCAACTCGCGCGGGCTCTTGTAGCTCCCCATGAACAGGGTGGAAAGCATGTGCAAGATCAACACCGCCACCATCATGTTGGAGCCGACGGCGTGGCAAAGCCGTATCAGCCAGCCGTAGGGGACCTCGTTCATTATGAAGGTGACGCTCTTGAACGCCTTGTCCGCGTCAGGCACGTAGTAGACCATGAGCAACATGCCGGTCACGACCTGCAGCGCGAAGATCACCAGCAGGATGCTGCCAAGCGAATACCACTCGTTGATGTTGCGCGGCAACAGATAGCCTGTCAGCTCCTTTGCCACGATTTCACTGGCGCCGATACGCAGATCGACCCAACGGTACAGCCGTTTTAGCAAGGCCATTAAACCTCCAAATGCCGGGAAAGCGGCTTAGCCGATGGTAATCTTCCCTTCAGTCAACGTCAGCGGAATCTTGGCGAGCGGCCTGGGTGGCGGGCCGGCCAGGACGGTGCCGTCTGTTGCAAACAGGCCGCCATGGCAGGGACATAGAAAATGCTGCTGATCCTTGACCCACTGCACGATGCAGCCAAGGTGGGTGCAGACCGCCGAAAGGGCGATAAGCTCCCCGGTTTTTGTCTTCACGAGGACCGCGGATGCGCCGGCATATTCGATAAACTTGGCTTCCCCCTCAGGGACGTCGCTTGCCGATAAAACGAGTTTTTCGGCGCCTGCCTGGCGGGATTTCGGTCCCAGGTATCGAACGACCGGATAGGCGACGGCAACGGCCGCCGCCGCCGTTGCCCCGGCCAGACAGACCCCGAGAAATTTTCTTCTGCCGTCGTTCTCCATGCATCCTCCCGAGTATTGCGTGTCTGGTTCGGCTCAAGTATAATGACTGGCGACGCTATTTCAAGTGCTATTTTCATGAAAGTGGAGTTAGCTGTTGCATCACGAAGACAAGCTATAGCTTCCTTATTGACTCATCTGCTATATATCAGTCACATGCCCCAAAATGGATACTGGCAAAAGCAGATATGCGAGAGATCGGATTCCCTTCAAACAGTCAATAACACGTCTGCCAAAGATCCTCACTCAGGACTGATCCTGTTTCAAATGCTTCCGCGGTAGCAGTTGCCATTACCTCTTTGGCGAGGGTGAGCAAAGGTTCGTGTTGGGGATTGTGCTTTACCGTCCGGGCGGTTTTATGTATGCTGTCGCCGTCCCTTCCGGCCCGTCACGGAAACTCGGGGGGGCACCAATTCGCCCGTTACGGGCAGTCGAGCGAGCCAAAGGAGAGGCGATGGAAACTTATTACAACCCGGACGATCTCGGCAGTTTCTCCGAGATAGGCAAGGATGCCCCAGAGCTTGCCGCCAAATTCTTTGACTACTACGGCGCGGTGTTCGCCGAGGGGGAGTTGACGGAGCGGGAAAAGGCCCTGATCGCGCTTGCCGTGGCCCACACCGTGCAATGCCCGTACTGTATCGATGCTTACACGCGCGCCTGTCTGGAGAAGGGATCCCATTTAGGCGAGATGACAGAAGCGGTTCACGTGGTGACGGCCATCCGCGGTGGAGCCTCCCTGGTCCACGCGGTGCAGATGCGGAAAATCGCAGAGAAACTCTCGCTGTAACAAAGGACGGGGATGCTGATGGCGAGATTGGGAAAAGCGGGGGAGGCGATGGAGCGGTTTCGGGAGACGTTGCTGCGCCATGACCTCCAGCTGAGTCGGGACCGGACCACGGCCCTTCAGGTCAACGTCGGGCTGAATTGCGACCTCTCTTGCCGGCACTGCCACCTGGAGGCAGGCCCGCACAGGGTCGAGATGATGGACCGTGCCACCATGGATGCCGTCATCGATTGCGCACGGCGTTTCCAGTTCGACAGCATAGATATAACCGGCGGAGCGCCCGAACTGGTCCCGGAGATAGAGTTCCTGGTAAGGTCGCTGGCGTCCCTGACGCCCCGGTTGATCCTGCGCAGCAACCTGGTTGCGCTGAACCAGGGGGCAGGGGTGGGGCTTTGCGAGCTGTATCGCCAGCTGAAGGTGGTGCTGGTCGCCTCGCTCCCTGCGACGAACGCCCCGCAGACCGAGGCGCAACGCGGTGCAGGCGTCTGGGAGAAGAGCATTGCGGCGCTCAAGAGGTTGAACAGCCTGGGGTATGGCTTGCAAGGGAGCCCACTGGAGCTGGATCTGGTCTCTAACCCGTCAGGTGCCTTCCTCCCCCCCTCTCAACTGCAGGCCGAGAAGAAGTTTCGCAGCGACTTGATGCGCAAGCACGGCATCAGTTTCCACCGGCTTTACACATTTGCCAACGTGCCGCTCGGCAGGTTCCGGAACTTCCTCGAGCGCTCCGGCAATCTGGAAGAGTATCTGGCAAAGCTCGCAGCTGGGTTCAACCCCTGCAGCGTCGCCGGTCTCATGTGTCGCTCCCAGCTTTCGGTCGACTGGCGCGGGCGGTTGCACGATTGCGATTTCCACCTGGCGGCGGGTCTTTTTCTTGGGGGGGAGGAGACGCTGGTTTCGGCTCTCAGCGAACTGCCGGCGCCGGGGGCGCCGATCACTGCCGCCGACCACTGTTTCGCCTGTACCGTCGGCTCGGGTTTCACCTGAGGGGGGAGCATCGTGGCCTAGTTAGGCCCTCTCGGCACAGGTGGTGTTTCACGCGCCTTCGGTTTTTCCTGGAGCTTTCTCCCCGGCGTGAAATGTCTGCCTTGGTAATGATCCCTGTCTTCCCAGAATTTCCTGAACTCCCTGTTCCTCAGTTGGCGGATGGTGGCGAGGTCATGCTTTCGGAGCACCGGCGGCAATTGCCTTAGGGCGAGCGCCGTCCAGGGCCCTTCATAGGAGGACGAGCGGTACCAGTTGCTGCCGTCTACCAGGTAGTAAACCTCTGACTGGTAAAACATGTCGTATGGCACCCCGATCGCCACGCCGAACCCCAACTCTGGCGGGAAGAGAAATTCAGGAGCGGGTTGCACCGCCGCCTGCTCCCTCGCCCGCGCGGGGGGCTTGACCCCCGCGCGGGGCTGCTGCTGACCTTGAGGTGGTGGCTGGGGAGGTTCGGGCGCCGGCTTCCTGTGAAACTCTTCGTACATCTGGTACGGGTAGTAGGTGTCATCTGCGAGCGCCGCGCATTGGCTGTTGAACAACAGGAACAAGCCGGCAATGGTGACTGGCGCCGATCTTTTCATTGATACCCCCATCTGCATCATCTCCCAACCGCTACCAAGCCTTAAGCTCGGTCAGCTCTTCGCTTATCTGCCAAAGGCGTTTTGCCGCATCGGTGTCGAAAGAAGCATTTGACGACCGGGTCGCTCTCTTTTGGGAGAAATAGCCTCCGCTCGTGTCGTCGACCTCGGGCGAGCAGGCCAGGAAGAGGATCGTTTCCGCCCCTTCGGCTGGTCCAACCAGATTGCCACTCCTTAGCGAACCGACGACATGCCCCAGCCAGCTGGCCCAACCGTTGTTCCGGGAGAAACGGGTCAGCACGTTGCCCGGCGCCGCTGCATTTACCGTTATTGCGGTCCCCTTCAGTCGTCGGTCGAGTTCGTAGGTGAATAGTATATTGGCGAGCTTTGACTGCGCATATGCCGCCTTGCCGCTGTAATTTCTCTCGCAGTTCAGGTCTTCGAAATCGATCCCAGGGCAACTGCGGTGCGCGCCCGAGGCGACGTTGACGATGCGTGCGTGGCCGCTTTGTTTCAACTTGTCGAGCAGCAGGGCGGTCAGCAGGAAATATCCCAGGTGGTTCAGTGCGAAAGTCATCTCGTGGCCATCCGCGCTGAGTAGCCGTGACGAGAACCTCGCCCCCGCGTTGTTCACCAGGACGTCGAGACGCGGGTACCTCGCCTTGAACTGCTTGGCCAAGGCATGGATATCGCTTCGCACCGAGAGGTCGGCCAGCAAAAAATCGACGCCAGGATTGCCGGTGGCACGTATGATCTTTTCGGCGCTTGACGCGCACCTTTTCGGGTCGCGACCTATCCCGATCACGGTCGCGCCCTCTCTGGCCAGCGAAAGGGCGGTGGCCGCACCTATTCCCGAAGTTGCCCCGCTGACCAGGCAGATCTTTCCTGACATCCGCTTTGCCCCTGCTGGCATTGTTCTCCTCCAAAGAGCTGATTCCGCAGTCCCGGGGAAATGTGAGCGTTGTGGTGCTGGATTAGGTCCGACTAATTGATTCTGTTGGGTGTTGGCCAAAAGTCAAGGGGCAAAGTCGTCAGCGCATCGGGGCGGCGTAGCAAGGGGGCGCGGCAGGGGCGGGGTCAGGGGGCTAGGCTCTTTATGATCACCGGATTGACCAGCTCCGGATCGGTTACAGGACCCATGTGCCCCGTGTCAACCCAGCAGAGGGTGCAGTAGGGGAGGGCCCGGGAGAGTTCCTCCGCCACCCTGAGCGCCGGCAGCCGGCTCAGCCGACCGGCGATGAGCGTGACCGGCAGCCGTATTTGCCGGTAGTCGTCAAGGGAGAGTGGCGTCCGGGTGAGAGCGTTGAAATCCAGTGCCAGCTTGCCGGTTCTCTGGGCGAAATCCCTCTGCATGCGCTGCGGAAAGCGGGCAAAGCTTCCGGGCCCGCTCCAGTAGTCGATGAAGGTGGCTGCCGCCTCGGTGCGGAGTCCTGCCGCGAGAAGCCGGGCGATTTCCTTCATCATGGCGACGACCGGCTGAAGTCCCGGATCCCCCCGGTCCAGCAGGTGAAAGGCGACCGGCTCGAAGACGGTGAGCGTCTTGACCCGCCCCGGCAGGTGATGGCAGAAACCAAGCGCCACTGCGCCGCCATAGGAGTGTCCGACCAGGTGAAACCGCTCATCGGGTTGCAACAGATCCTCAAGGAGCGATTGCACCAGTTTCACCTCGTCCAGCAGGGTGAAGTCGTCTTTGCGGTCGGGCAACGGGGTGTCGCCGTAGCCGTAAAGATCCACGGCGATGACCCGGTAGTCGCAGCTCAGCATGCCGCTCAAGGCCCGCCACTGGTTCTTCGAGCTGAGCGTCGAGTGCAATAGAACTACAGCGGTTCCTTCGCCTGCGCTGCTATAGGAGGCAGGGGATTTTTTCATCGTGCGTGATCTCCTGTGATCGGAATCTCTCCTCGCCGGTGAAAGATAACCTCTGGGCTGGTACCGGTCAAGGCGTAAGGTGAGAGGGGAGCGAGCGCGGGAGATCAAGGAGGAAGCGGCTGAAGTTCAGGACTCATATTTTTCATTGGGAAGATCCTCTTGATCTGCGGTATAGTGCATGTTGGCATTTCAGGGAATGCCCAAGGATAGGGCGGAAGCAGAAGCAGTTGAAGGGGGGAGAATTAGTGACCAGAAAACCATGGGTTGATAAAGATCAATGCATAAGCTGCGGTATTTGCAGGAATAACTGTCCGCAGGCGTTTCGTTTCGACTCGCATGGCAAGGCGGAGTGTTACGACCCCGGCGGGGCATCCGAAGAGGAGATACAGAACATGGCGATTGATCTTTGCCCGGTCTCCTGCATCGGCTGGGTTGAAGAGTAGGCTGCACAGGGCCGCAACGCTCTTCAAAATCGTCTTCCCGGGGAATGTTTGTGACGCGAGCGCTTGCGTCCTGACATTCCCCGTTACTTTAACCATCCCGTGCCGGGACCGGCACCGATACCGCTTGAAACAGCCCCCGGCGTGGGGCGCCTGACTGTGATGAGCCGTGCAGAGTTTTTTGGGAGAGCCGTATGAAAAGAATGGACATGCTGCGCGGTGGAGCGCTTTTAACCTGCGTGGTCGGCATAAGCCTGCTGCACTACCTGACGCCGCTCAGGCTCGCCATGCTGCACGACATCTTCCAACGCCTCTATTACATCCCGATCATCCTCGCCGCTTACTGGTTCGGGTTCCGTGGCGGTATCGGCTGCGCGGTGCTGGTCACGCTATGCTACGCGCCCCACATCCTGTTCCAGTGGGGCGGGCACTTGTCCATGGAGATGGAGAAGTACCTGGAGGTGCTGCTTTACAACGTGGTCGGCGGTATCACCGGCCTGCTGTCGCAGCAGGAGCGCTTCCGCAGAGAAGAACTCGAGGAGACGGCTAAAGGGTTGGCAGACTCGTACCGGCAACTGCAGAGCCAGTCGGAACTGATCATCAGGATCGAGGAGCAGTTGCGGCGTGCGGAGCGCCTTTCAGCCTTGGGGGAACTCTCAGCCATCCTCGCCCACGAGATACGCAACCCGCTCGCCTCGATTCGAGGAACGGCGGAGATCCTCATGGAGGACGGCACCTCTGCAGCGAGCAAGGGGGAATTTCTTGCGATCCTGGTGAAGGAGTCTGACCGCCTGAACCGCGTGGTGGAGGATTTCCTGAGGATGGCCCGCCCGGAGCCGATCAGCAGGAAAGGGTGCGACATCAATGAGGAACTGGCGAACATGGTGACGCTTCTCTCGGCGCAGGCGCGCGGGGGGAAGGTTG
>Ga0209317_1002104_pt1 | contig 15164 bp, 14 predicted proteins | sample RifGroB2_FD_183994 | JGI IMG/M metagenome (GOLD analysis project Ga0209317, IMG submission 183994) | Soil microbial communities from Rifle, Colorado, USA - Groundwater B2 (SPAdes) (version 2) | ecosystem: Environmental > Terrestrial > Soil > Unclassified | place: Rifle, Colorado | collected... | reverse complement strand
GCCATGATGTTGCCGCCGAAGGCGGGGCGGGTCTGCATCAGGTTCCCCTTCTCGTCTATGTGCAGCCCGGTGCAGTCGGCGGTGAGGCCGGTGGCGAGCACGGTGGCGACCACGCCGGCCAAGTCGCGCCCGAGACCGGTGGCTCCCATGAGGATCACCTCGGGCTTGTACTTCTCCACCAGCGCGCAGAGGCTCTTCTGGTAGGACTCGGTACGGTAGTGGCGCAGGACCGGCGCGTCCATGAGGTACACGGTCTCGGCGCCGTAGCCGAACGCCTGGCGGCAGAGCTCTTCCACGGAGTCACCCATCACGACGGCGCAAAGCGGGCAGTTGCGGGAGTCTGCGAGCTCCCTCCCCTTCCCCAGTAGTTCCCAGGAGACCTTGGCGGCCTCGCCCTCGGTCTGCTCGATGAAGACCCAGACGCCGCGGTAGGCGGCGAGCCTCTTCCTGAGAGCGGCCTCCTCGGGGTCCAACTCCTCGGAGGCGGGCTCGCCGGCAGAGCTTTTCGCCAGCTCCTCGAGGATGCGCAGCTCCTCGGGTGTGAATGACATCTCCAGGGCCTGCACTGGACAGACCTTCACGCACTTCACGCAACCTATGCACTTGGACGCGTCGATGATGGGCTCGCCGGCGTCGGTCATCTGAATCGCATCCACGGGGCAGGCACTCTGGCAACGGGCCCCGCAGGCGATGCAGCGGCCTTCCAGCAGGGCCGCAGTGCCGCGCGGTTTCTTCGGTTTTTTAACAGCGTCTGTCATGAACGTTCCCTATATAAAAAAGTAGGATTCTCTTGCAACGGACAACCGGCGGATCTCCACAGCCGGCTGGAACCGCTAGATCGCCAGCAGGTCCTTCTCCATCATCTTGTCTATCAGGAGTTGCGCAGCAGCATCCGGGTCGTGCACCCCGTCGCCCAGCATCTCCCCCTTGGCGCGCTCGGGAGAGAAGATCCTGCTTACCCAGGTGGGGGACCCCTTGAGGCCGATGCTGTTCACGTCGAGGCCGAGCACCGAGTTGTCCCACAGCTCCACCTTCGCCTCGGCGGAGTCAAGGCGCATGGCGACGGTCGGGTAGCGGGGGCGGTTCAGCTCGCGCACCACGGTCAGAAGGACCGGCAGGGGCGCCTCGACATGCTCGTGCCTCCCCTCCAGCTTCCTGCTGACACGGATCTTCCTCGACGCGGGGTCCAGCTCATCCACCCGGTCCACCAGGGTGAGCTGCGCCAGTTCGAGACGGGTCGCTATGCCGGGGCCGACCTGGGCGGTGTCGCCGTCGATGGTCTGCTTGCCGCAGATCACCACGCCGACCTCCTCCTCGCGGGACAGGCGCTCGATGGCCGCCGCCAGGACCTTGCTGGTCGCGAGGGTATCTGCCCCGCCAAAGACGCGGTCGGAGAGGAGCACGGCACGGTCCACGCCGAGCGCCAGCGCCTTTCTGAGGGTCGCCTCGGCGTTGGGAGGCCCCATGGAGATGGCGACGACCTTGAAGCCGTAGCGGTCCTTGAAGCGGAGCCCTTCCTCAACGGCATGGGTATCGTAGGGGTTGACGATGAAGGGGACACCCTCGCGTATGAGGGTGTTGGTGACGGGATCGATCTGTACCTGGGTTGTATCAGGGACCTGTTTTACGCATACCACTACAAGCATGGAAACCTCGTTGTTTGTGATGCCTTCAGGGTACAGCAGATTTTTGAAATGAATATTGATCCAGGTCAAGGGGCCGAAGATTTCCCGAACGGAACAAATCCCCAAACCGCTTGCAATTTCTTAAGCTATCTTCTACCATCACGAAGGCCCGGATCGGGACGATTTCCCTCACCGACTTCCCGGCAGCCCGTCACGGGTTGCAATCCGGCAGCCGCCCACGTAACTTGTGACCTCAATAGATCACCCGAGCCAACGGGTGGAGATACATGTCCGATAAATACGTCGAAAAAAATTTCCTCTACCTGCTGACCCTATCCTTACTGTGCCACCTCGCGGCATACCTGGTTCTCATGTCGCTCCCGCAGCAGCAAACCCGGCTCCCCCAGGAGCCGACCATGGTCGACCTCACCGATCTCCCCGAACTCGCTCCCCAGCCCAAGACCGCCCGGAAGCCGGAAACCAAATCAGAGATAAAGAGGCACTCCGAACTCCCGCAGCGCGTGCCCAGGGAGACGGCCCCCAAAGGGGTGAGTGAGCTGGAACGGCTGATACCCACCCGTCCGCAGATGAGCCGGCCGGCACCGCAACCGGTCACGCCTGCCGTATCGGCGCCCCCTCAACCGGAAGAGCCGACCAGGGCTCCGGTCCCCCGCGGCGAGGGAATCCTTAAGCCGAAGAGCGCGCAGCTGCCGGACCGCTCCAAGCTCTTCCCAAGCGCCACGAGGCTCGCGCGCCTGGAGGAGAACTACCGCGAGAAATACCGCCGCGAGGTCGAGGAGGGGGAGACCAGGTTCCTGAACACCGACGACATCCTGTTCGGCTCGTTCCTGCGCCGCCTGGAGACCGCCATCTACGGCGTCTGGAACTACCCCCAGGCCGCCTTGCAGCGCGGCATCGAGGGGACCACGCCGGTCAGGATCACCTTCGACAGGAAGGGTGACATCGTGCAGGTCGACCTTTTGGAAAGTTCAGGGAGCAAGATCCTCGATGACGAGGTGATGCGCACCCTGAAAGAGCTGGGGCCGATCGGCTCCTTCCCCAAAGGGTACGGCGGCGAGCATTTCAAGCTGATCGCCTTCTTTCACTACGGCAACGGCGGCGGGAGGCTCCGCTAGCAGCCGAGCCTCTTCCTTAAAAACGCCTCGAAGTCCCCGTTGAACTCGTCCCTTTTCAGCGCCATGTCCACCGTCGCCTTCAGAAAGCCCAGCTTGTCGCCGCAGTCGTGGCGGATCCCGTCGAAGCGGCAGCCGTAGATCGACTCATGGCGGGAGAGCGTCTTGATGGCGTCGGTCAGCTGGATCTCCCCCCCCTTGCCCGGCTCCTGGTTCTCCAGGATCGGGAAGATCCCGGGTGTGAGGATGTAGCGCCCGATGATGGCGAGATCCGAGGGGGCCTCGGCTACCGGCGGTTTCTCCACCAGGTCCAGCACCTCGAAGGCGCGGTTGGCCAGGTGGTTCGCCTTCACGCAGCCGTAGGAGGAGATGTTCTCCATCGGCACCCGCTCAAGGGCAAGCACCGGGGAGCGGTAGGTCTCGTAGGTCTCCAGGAGCTGCGCCAGGCAGGGCTGCTCGGCATCGATGATGTCGTCCCCCAGAAGCACGGCAAACGGCTCGTCGCCTACGAACTCCTTGGCGCAGAGAATGGCGTGGCCAAGCCCCAGCGCCTCCTTCTGCCGCACGAAGAAGATGTTGGCCATCTCCGCGATCCTGCGTACTTGGTGCAGTTCCAGGTCCTTCCCCTTATCATAGAGGAGGGACTCAAGCTCGAACGAGATGTCGAAGTGGTCCTCGATGGCCCTCTTGCCGCGCCCCGTGACGAACAGAATCTGCTCGATGCCGGAGGCAACCGCCTCCTCCACGACGTACTGCACCAGAGGCTTGTCTATCAGCGGCAGCATCTCCTTTGGTGTCGACTTGGTAGCAGGCAGGAACCGTGTCCCGAGACCGGCGACCGGAAAAACGGCCTTTTTGACGCGCATTTGGCTACTCCTTTTACATTCCACCATATTAAAGCAGCCCCTTGCCCCCCCCGATCACAGAGGGGGACTCGACAGGCTAGAGACCTCTTTTGGCCGAATCGAGGGTGTTCTGCAGCAGCATGGTGATGGTCATAGGGCCCACCCCGCCGGGAACCGGGGTGATGGCGGAGGCCCGCTCGCTCGCCGCGGCGTACTCCACGTCCCCTACCAGCTTCTTCTCCCCGACGCGGTTCACGCCGACATCGATCACCACGGCACCTTCCTTGATCCAGGCACCCTTGATCATCTCGGGAACGCCCACCGCCGCGATCACGACGTCGGCCTGGGCCACCTTGGCCGCCAGGTCGCGGGTCTTCGAGTGGCAAAGCGTCACGGTGGCATTTTGCTGCAGGCACATGAAGGCGACCGGCTTACCCACGATGTTGGAGCGCCCTACCACCACGACCTCCTTGCCGGAAAGCTCAACCCCGGCCTCCTTGAGCATCACCATCACGCCGTACGGGGTGCAGGGCTGGAACAGCGGCTTGCCGATCACCAGCCTCCCGACGTTGTAGGGGTGGAAGCCGTCGGCGTCCTTATCCGGCGAGATAGCCTCCAGCACGCGCTCCGTGTTGATCTGCCCGGGAAGCGGCAGCTGCACCAGGATGCCGTGGATTTTCGGGTCGTTGTTCAGCTTGTCGATCAGGGTCAGCAGTTCGGCCTCCTCCGTTTCAGCCGGAAGCTTGTACTCGTCCGAAAAGATCCCCACATCCGCGCACGCCTTCTCCTTCATGGAGACGTAGACCTTGCTGGCGGCGTCCTCCCCCACCAGCACCACGGCGAGTCCCGGGACGATCCCCTTTGCCTTCAATTCCGCAGCCTCAGCGCTGATTTGAGCACGAATTTTCGCCGCGATGGCCTTGCCGTCGATGATTTTCGCCATTAGCTTGCTCCCCTTTTCTTCATTCATTATAGACAGGCGCCCTCCCGGAAAAGGAGAGGCGCCAAACGTTATTCGAAGCAAAGGATAATAAGTGGTTATAGCGAATTTGTAAAGGGATTTGCCGGAAAATAGGCAAAAAAAACCCCCGTAAGACGGGGGTGATTGGGCGGGAAATCAGGAAGCGGAAGGGCATCCGGCGCAGCTTCCGCCGGACGGGCATGCCGGGGCAGCCGGGGCAGCCTTGGTGCCGCCGTAGCCGTCACCGTACCAGCCGCCGCCTTTCAGGGAAAAGCCGGACTGGGAGATGAGCTTCTCGACGGGACCGCCGCATGCGGGGCACGCGGAAGCAGGGGCGTCGGAAAACTTCTGGCGCAACTCAAAGGTGTTATTGCAGCTTTTGCACTGATACTCGTAAAGTGGCATCGCTTGTACTACCTCCTGTTAGACTCTGACGCTACCAAAGACAGCAACGGCAGACCTAATATAAGTATCCGCCGTCACTTTTGTCAAGGGGCAACCTCGAGGCTTTTGGTCATGGCGAAGAGGAGCCGGGAGCGGTAGATGATCCCCACCACCTTTTTGCCGTCCACCACCGGCACCCTCTGGAAGCGGTGGGTAAGGAACAGGTTGGCCAAGTCGCTCACCCGGGCGTCCTGGGTGACCGAGATCGGCTGGTGCTCCATGATGTCCGAGACGGGAAGGTCCTTGATCCTGTCGCAAAGCGATGCGAAGAAGGCGGGATCCGACATCCCCTCGGCGGAACCATCCATGAGGGCCGTGATGATGCTGAGCGGGGTGAGGATACCGGCGAGCCCCCCCCTTTCGTTCAGTACGATCAGCCCCGGCGCGGCGTTCATGAAACTCTCGTCGCCGAAGTTGCTCTTCATGATCCGGACCGCGTCCGCCACCGTCGTCCTGACCGAAATGGACGGCACGTCCGTTACCATAATGTCTCTAGCCTTCATGCAAGCTCCTTACTGTATTTTGAATAGCGAGAGGAGGGAATCCTGATCCACCCCTTCCACTTTGACGACCTTGTGTCGTGACTTGGCGCCCGCCTTGATGCTGACCCTCGACTTCGCGATGCCGAGCGTCTTCGCGATCAGTTCGACGCACTGCTTGTTGGCCGCGTCCTCCACCGGGGGGGAGGTGAGCCTAAGCTTCAGTTCCCCGTCCTTGGGGCCGCAGATCTCGCTGCGCGAGGCCCTTGGCTGGACATGAACGGTGAAGACGACCCCTTCCGGCGTCTGGGTTACCCGCAGGCCCTCTTCGCTCATTTGTCGAGCGCGAGCAGCTTGTAGTAGGTATCCAGCATCCCCTTGAAGCCGCTCTCGAACTGGACCTTTTCCCGTTTGAGTTCCTGGATCTGGTTGTTCAACTGGATCAGCTTGCTCTCCGCGTCCGCGATGATCCGCTCACCCTTCAGTTCCGCCTCCGAGATGAGCAGGTGCGCCTCCTTCTGGGAGTTGGCCTTCATCTCCTCGGTGATGCGCTGGGCGGCCAGCATGGTCTCGCGCAGCTGCGCCTCGCGCGACTCCATCTCCGCCATGACCGTCTGGTTCCTGTTAAGCCGCTCCTTCAGGTCGTTGTTCTCCCTGATCAGCTCCTCCATCTCGCCGGCAACGGACTGCAGGAAGGCATCCACGTCCTCGGGATCGAGCCCGCCGAGCATCTTTCCCTTGAACTGCTGCTGCTGGATATCCATCGGCGAAATTTTCATAGAGCCTGCCCCTTCATTTGGTTGCTGAGCAGCATCAGATAGGTGTAAGCGGTATCGAACACGACGATCTGCACCAGGTAGATGAGGACGAACAGCACAATCGGCGAGAGATCGAGAGCCCCGGTGTCGGGCATGTAGCGGCGGATCCGTTGCAGCAGCGGCTCCGTCACGCGGTAGATGAAACTGACGATGGGGTTGTACGGGTCGGCGTTGATCCAGGAAATTATGACACTGGCGAGGAGAATGTACTTATAGATGGTGAGAACTCCGCTTGCCAGCTCGACTATCTTTGCAAGGGCCAAGAGAATGTTGGCTAGCAGGATCATTTATCCCCCTCTATGTTTGGTTTTGGGCTCCGAAAGCTATACAGAAAATAGAATTATTTGTCAAGGGTGGGCCGGGTCCGTCAGGCGGGCGTACTGCTGCATAATAAGGGACCAATACGGGGGAAGGGAGAGATTCGCCATGGGGGATGCGGGAGTGCAGAGGCGCAGCTGGCGCGAGCTAGTTGTACATTTATATATTGACATAAGGTTGGAGATGATTTAAAGATCGCTTACACAAATTGAGGAAGCACCACCGTCGCTGGTGGGCGGCCTGGTCTTCAAAACCAGTGAGGGGGGTGAGAAACTTCCCTGGTGGGTTCGATTCCCATGTGCTTCCGCCATTTGCAATCAACATGACACGCCAACGAGCAAGAGCCTCTGAAATCTTCAGGGGCTTTTCTTTTCTTTGAAGTCAATACTCCCCCTTCGCCCCATCACTTATCAATTTTAATATCTCAAGGATACTCGCCCATCCTCCTGTCAATGTCAGGACCTGCCCCTCACTATATTATGTCTTGCACATCAGAGGTCTTTATATTAAAAGACACTGTGACTTTTGCCCTCCGGTTTCTTCTCTCATAGCCGTTCTGATGATGAGAGCAGGCCCTCGTTACGGGGTCCTTGACACAGGCATTACTCAGAATAGAAATCAACTTCTATGAGATTTTTAGCGAGGCAGGTGGAGACATGGCGCTCTCATTCGCCTCAATCGTAAGCTGTTCCATTGGGAGGGTATATCGTGCTGTTCCATTTTGCTCTTGGTTGCGTCGCCCTGCTGTTTGTCTTTTCATCTGCTGAAGCTGAAATATATAAGTGGGTTGATGATAAGGGTGTTGTGACTTTCAAGGATACGCCGCCTCCGGCGTCGAAGTCCCGGAAGAAAGTCAAAACCTATAGTGACAGTGACTTAGACCGGGCCCCTCGCCAGCAGCCCACCAGGACTGAGGATGCAAAGCAGGTGCAGGCGGCTCCCGCACCGTCAAGAGCAAGCTCCCCCCGTGTGGAACTTTATGTCACTGACTGGTGTGGCTACTGCAAGAAGGCGATGGGGTATCTCGACAGCAAGGGTGTTCAGTATGTGGCTTACGACATTGAGAAGGATGATGCAGCCAATCAACGGTACCGTGCTTTAGGAGGAAACGGCGTCCCATTCATCGTCATAGGATCGAACAAGATTTCCGGGTTTTCCAAACAGGCTCTGGATCATTACCTCAAGCAATAAAAGAAGAGTTATGAAAGCTCGTAAAGGGGCGGACCTGACCAAGTTCAACGACCTGAGAAAAACTTACCAGGCACGGAACCGGACGGGATGTCCGCCCAGAATCTCTCCTTGCCCCTTTTGGGTATTTACGGGTATATTTATGGGTGGAGGAAGAGGATGATCAGGCTGGAAGGCATTACCATCGACGCCACGGTGCTGAATCTGGTTGCGGAGTTGGACGAGTTCAAGGGGCGCTGGGAGCTTCTAGGGAAACTCGCGCCGGACGTGCTGCAGTCGCTGCGCCGGGTGGCCACCATCGAATCGGTCGGCTCCTCGACCAGGATCGAGGGGGCGAAGCTCTCCGACCACCAGGTGGAGCTTCTGCTCGCCAACCTGGACGTGAACTCCTTCCGCTCCCGGGACGAGGAGGAGGTCGCAGGCTACGCCGAGGCCATGGGAATGGTCTTCGATTCCTGGGAGCAGATCACGCTCACCGAGAACCACGTGAAGCAGCTGCACGGGATACTCCTCAAGTACAGCGGCAAGGACCTTACCCACCGCGGGGAGTACAAGAAGTTCCCCAACAACGTGGAGGCCTTCGACCCCGACGGGCAGAGTCTCGGCGTCATCTTCGAGACCGCCTCCCCCTTCGACACCCCCAGGCTCATGGCGGAGCTCATCGAGGCGGCCCGACGCGCGCTCTCGGAGCGGGAACTCCACCCCCTGCTGGTGGTCGCCGCCTTCGTGGTGCACTTTCTAGCCATCCATCCGTTCCAGGACGGTAACGGCCGGCTCTCCCGGGTACTCACCACGCTCCTTCTCACCCGGAGCGGGTACCGCTACGTCCCCTACAGCTCGCTGGAGCGGGTAATCGAGGAGAACAAGGACGGCTACTACCGCGCGCTTCGGCAGGCGCAACGGGAGATCCGCAGCGCGAAGGAGAATCTCAATCCCTGGGTGCGCTTCTTCCTGCAGAGCTTGAAGAGGCAGAAGGACGCGCTCCTTTACAAGGTGGAACGGGAAAATCTCCTGGAGCTGATGTCGCCGGTGGCGGAGCGGCTGGTGGTACTTGCGAGGGAGCGGGGCAGGGTCACCATCTCTGATGCGGTGGAGCTGCTCGGTCTGAACCGCAACACGGCCAAGCTCCACTTCCGGCAGTTGGTGCAAGAGGGGCACCTCCTTCAGCACGGCAGCGGCAGGGGGACCTGGTACTCCGCGGGGCGCTGAGGCCGGGTCCCCAACTCCTCTGCATTGCTGAGGAGAATAGATGATATTTCAAGACCTGGCACCGGCCCGCCCTCATCATCAGCGCCCCGTTCTGCGAAACAGGACGTCTGTTCCCCTGCTGCCGTGGCGTTTGGGAGAGCCGGTGCAGGTAGAGTCTCTAGTGCCTTTTGGGGCACCGCTATATCCTACTGCTGCCTGGAGCGATTCATAGAGAAGAACAGACCACATAGACGTCCCCCAAGGGCGTTCCTGACAGCAGCTTTTTAACTTCAAAGGAAGGTGTACATTGATTATGTCGCCAAACGAAATTCAGCGAGTCGCGCAACGGGATTGGGAGAAAGGTGACTGTGGTTTAGCCTGTGCAATTTGCAGGCTTAACCGTTCAGGCTTACTCTACACCTGATCCCATAAGCGAGAGGTAAGCGACAAAGACGTTGTACGAAATCAAATAAGATAATTGGAATAAAGGCTGCGAGGACCGACCTCCTTTTGTTCAAATTTTCTCAGTGCAATAACTTCTTGATAAAATCTGGAGGAGCTATGAAAGGAAGGCTTATCAATTTCAAAGCCGCTGTATTATTAAGTGTCGCCACATGGCTCTTCATGTTGGCTGGCTGTGGTGGCGGCAACGGAAGTTCTGAAATCCCTCACGGTGCAATAACGGAGCCCACTGCACAGTTTAAGGAAACAGCCATTGTCGCCGGGCAGGGGGAGTTCAACAACTTGATCCTTTCGGGGACCACATTATTTTGGGGCGATGGTTCTATCGGCAAGGGGATCTGGAAATACACAAATGGCGACACTTCACCCCAGCTTCTCGTCCCACGACTATCTAAGACCTCGAACATGGTGGTGCATGGGAATTATGCCTACTGGATAAACACCGATTCCAGCACGGTAAAATTCTCCATCTACAGGACTACTCTCGACGGTTCCCACACGACTTTGCTGACTCAAGGTGATGCCCCGTTCCCCACCGCATACCTTTTTGCCGACGACAGAGCACTGTACTTTACCGCCAAGGATACCAGTACCTACGCTACTAGTACGGCATCTGTAGTACTTCAAAGATTTCCCCTCAACGGGTCGGCTCCTACAACTCTGTACCACGTTGCCAAGGGAGCAGCGGGTCTTGCTGCTGATGACAACTACATTTACGTCCTCGACGAAACTGGGGCCGATTCGTTTGCTGCGAACCTGGTACGCATCAGCAAAACGGATGGTTCATCCCAGCCCCTGTCTCAGAATATTGCACAGGTAAACGGAGCCATTACCGTCGCAAACAGCACGATTTACGTCGGAACATACGGAAACCTTCTTAAGGTGCCGGCCACGGGCGGGACTCCGACAGTTCTCACTTCAGACAGCACTGTTGAACCGTACCAGCTCACGGTCATTCAAGACACCATTTATTGGATCAATTATAGTCGGGATGACTACAACAACCCATATACTATCCAGTCTATGCCGGTCGGCGGAAGCGCGGTTACTGTTGTCGCGACAAACCTCAGCCAACCCTCGGACCTCCTTGCCACGACGGACGGTCTTTACTGGTCTGAGTCCCAAAGTGACGGTGGGATATACGAGAGGGTATTAAAGAAGCTTTCCTGGCAAACCGGTCAGGCTACTGCCGTTGCAGACGGGATGCATATTTCGTCCTTTGATATCGCGGGCGGCAATGCCTACGTGACCCAATCTCTGTCACTTACCGGTTTTTCGGAGATATCCATGGTGTCGCTGGCCGACGGCCTTATTCACCCCTTGATCGGAGGCGTGAACACAACTTCCTACATCTTCAGCGCCACAACGGACAACCTGTTGATAGGAGATGGAACCGCATTGAAGAAAGTGCCGCTCAGCGGCGGAGTCACGACGACTTTGGTCAAAAACACGGAATTCGACATAAAGGATGTGAAGGGGCTGGACGGGACGGTCTATTTCACCTCAGCCGGGACCAAGGTCGGGGTCTTCAAGGTGTCGGAGTCCGGAGGCTCGTACGTTACGCTTGCGCAGGAGCCAGGATTGTACAGCACCATTGTTTCGGTTCAAGACGGTTATGTTTACTATGTGCTTAGCCAGTCTAACTTTTCAGGAGGAACGACCGCCGATCTCAGAAGAGTGCGAATTGATGGAACAGCACCATCTGAGAGCTTCTTCAAAGTTCCGCCGCAATACTCGCTTAAGCAGTTCGACGGCATAGGAACCGCCTATTTGACTCAGTGGATATACAACGACCAGTACAAGCATTTGAAGTATGACATTGCCACCGGCAACGTCGTCCAGATTCTTTCTGGGACATGGTTTCTGATGGGGGTCAACAGCTCTTCGCTGTTTTTCGCCGATGGATTAAACTACGTCTACCAAGTACCAAATACCGGCGGGGAAATCACCCCTGTGACAAGGGTACCCTATCCGCTAGAGTTGAAGCCCAAGTGGGTATCCTCTGGCGACGGCTTCTATTTCGTCATCTCGTACCTGGATCCAGAGAAGGGGTACCTCTCGGAAATCGACTATCTCGAGAAGATAAAGTGACAACCTTCCCAGACCTGAGGGTCAGGGAACCGAGAGGGAAAATCGGGAAAATGACGAGGCAGGTGGAGGCAGGGCGCTCTCATTCGCCTCAATCGTAAGCTGTTCCATTGGGAGGGTATATCGTGCTGTTCAACTTTGCTCTTGGTTGCGTCGCCCTGCTGTTTGTCTTTTCTTCTGCTGAAGCTGAAATATATAAGTGGGTTGACGATAAGGGTGTTGTGACTTTCAAGGATACGCCGCCTCCGGCGTCGAAGACCCGGAAGAAAGCCAAAACGTATAGTGACAGTGACTTCGACCGGGCCCCTCGCCAGCAGTCCCCCAAGACTGAGGATGCAAAGCAGGCCCAGGCGGCACCCGCACCGCCCAGAGCAAGCTCCACCCGTGTGGAACTTTATGTCACTGACTGGTGTGGCTACTGCAAGAAGGCGATGGGGTATCTCGACAGCAAGGGTGTTCAGTATGTGACTTACGACATTGAGAAGGATGATGCGGCCAAACAACGGTACCGTGCACTGGGAGGGAACGGCGTCCCATTCATCGTCATAGGATCGAACAAGATTTCCGGGTTTTCCAAACAGGCTCTGGATCATTACCTCAAGCAATAAAAGAAGAGTTATGAAAGCTCGTAAAGGGGCGGACCTGACCAAGTTCAACGACCTGAGAAAAACTTACCAGGCACGGAACCGGACGGGATGTCCGCCCAGAATCTCTCCTTGCCCCTTTTGGGTATTTACGGGTATATTTATGGGTGGAGGAAGAGGATGATCAGGCTGGAAGGCATTACCATCGACGCCACGGTGCTGAATCTGGTTGCGGAGTTGGACGAGTTCAAGGGGCGCTGGGAGCTTCTAGGGAAACTCGCGCCGGACGTGCTGCAGTCGCTGCGCCGGGTGGCCACCATCGAATCGGTCGGCTCCTCGACCAGGATCGAGGGGGCGAAGCTCTCCGACCACCAGGTGGAGCTTCTGCTCGCCAACCTGGACGTGAACTCCTTCCGCTCCCGGGACGAGGAGGAGGTCGCAGGCTACGCCGAGGCCATGGGAATGGTCTTCGATTCCTGGGAGCAGATCACGCTCACCGAGAACCACGTGAAGCAGCTGCACGGGATACTCCTCAAGTACAGCGGCAAGGACCTTACCCACCGCGGGGAGTACAAGAAGTTCCCCAACAACGTGGAGGCCTTCGACCCCGACGGGCAGAGTCTCGGCGTCATCTTCGAGACCGCCTCCCCCTTCGACACCCCCAGGCTCATGGCGGAGCTCATCGAGGCGGCCCGACGCGCGCTCTCGGAGCGGGAACTCCACCCCCTGCTGGTGGTCGCCGCCTTCGTGGTGCACTTTCTAGCCATCCATCCGTTCCAGGACGGTAACGGCCGGCTCTCCCGGGTACTCACCACGCTCCTTCTCACCCGGAGCGGGTACCGCTACGTCCCCTACAGCTCGCTGGAGCGGGTAATCGAGGAGAACAAGGACGGCTACTACCGCGCGCTTCGGCAGGCGCAACGGGAGATCCGCAGCGCGAAGGAGAATCTCAATCCCTGGGTGCGCTTCTTCCTGCAGAGCTTGAAGAGGCAGAAGGACGCGCTCCTTTACAAGGTGGAACGGGAAAATCTCCTGGAGCTGATGTCGCCGGTGGCGGAGCGGCTGGTGGTACTTGCGAGGGAGCGGGGCAGGGTCACCATCTCTGATGCGGTGGAGCTGCTCGGTCTGAACCGCAACACGGCCAAGCTCCACTTCCGGCAGTTGGTGCAAGAGGGGCACCTCCTTCAGCACGGCAGCGGCAGGGGGACCTGGTACTCGGCGGGGCGCTGAGGAACGTCTGCTCTGTTGGCAAAGTCAACAACATCACCCCGACCGTATGAAATGTCGCAAGGTCCGTGACAGGTCGACCCGAGATTGCAAATTTGCAGGGTTAGGTTTATATAAAAAAATATAGTATTTAAATGGGGGAAGTATGGCTCAAGAAAATTTTTCTGTTGCGCTAATTAGCCAAGGAAAACACAAATTTTACTCGCTGACAATGCCAATTGAAGTCATTGCTGAATCTTGCTCGCCAAACCCGCGTGCAATTGACCCAGAGGATGGCTTTCAACGAACTCTAGAAGAACCAAGGGCTGAGTCAATAGCTGAATACATTAGAATTGGTGGAGTTATTCCATCTAGTATTATTTTGTCAGCCCAACCAGAGTCACAGTTCGTATATAATTCAAAGAATAAAACGATAACTTTCGAAGTATCCAACAAATCATTTCTGATTCTTGATGGACAACATCGTGTGTTTGGTTTCAGGAAATTGCTCAATGAAGGTATTAAATATAGAATTCCTGTTGTAATATTTAATGAATTAACACCTGTAGAAGAAGCCAGGTTGTTCATAGATATAAACACATTGCAAAGACCTGTGCCTAAAGAGTTGTTATTGGACATAAAGCGTTTAGCTGAAAGAGAGTCTAGCGATGAGCAATTGCTAGATGAGCTCTTTACTAATTTCGAAACAGAAAATGGAAGTTATCTAATCAATAAGTTGAGTCGGATAGAAAAACAAAAAGGGAAAATTTCTAAAGTAACTTTTTACGATTCGATGAAACCAATATTGAAAGAATTTAATATCACAAATACAGTGCGATTATTTAGAATAATCAATTCGTACCTTTTGGCTGCTCACGACATTTCGAGTGACAATGGTTTCAATATGAGCGAATCAATAACTAAGGCGACTGTATTCAAGGTACTTCTATCTCACTCAAAATCAATAGTTGCAATGATTTCTGACAATAATCCAGAAGATCTGGAAAAAATTAGCGAGCATAAACGTTATTTAGCTAGGTCATTGCCTGGTTCATTCAACGAAATTACGAGCACGAAGTCATATTTAAAAGCTGTAGACTACCTAGACAAAAAATTGTTGAAGAAGAATGTGACAATATAATGGATTTTACGAAGCTCACTCGTCTTTACATGCCACTTTTGATACCTGGGATTCTGGACGCAAAACGGATGTCTTATGATCGTTTGATTGAAAAAATAGATGATTTAGAATTTGTTACAAGGTCGGTAATTCAAGATACCAAAGAGATAACAATTCAACTTCAAATTATTGATGAAGAATTGCTTCAGCATCTTCTATCTGGGGAGGCAAACAAGTTCTGGTTGGCATCCATGTTCACTCTGAATCGTGCACATCAGATACAGAATGGTAATGTGGCTTGGCAGGCAGTTGAACATTACTATGCAGCATATTATGCAGTTCATTATTTATTGCGCATTTCTGGTGTTAGCTTAACCAATCTGGATTCGAATGCAATATCTGCGATTGCACAAAATAATATTGGCACGCCAATTTCAGTCAATATTCCAAATGGCTTATATACTATTCGATACGACAAAAACAACAGCGCACTTATGCTGAAGAAAAGCATCAAGAACAAAGGTGGTGGATCGCACAAAGATGCTTGGCGTCTTTGGGAAGAATTAATTGTTAGACTTCACTAGTGTCCCAACGTTTAACTGAATAATATCAATTGGTTGTCAAGTTGATCTTGGTCGTCTTTGTAGCTGGCTCCTGTAAGTGTCTGTAATAATGAGATTCGCTCGAACATGGTGACACTCAAGA
>Ga0209317_1002102_pt1 | contig 15164 bp, 8 predicted proteins | sample RifGroB2_FD_183994 | JGI IMG/M metagenome (GOLD analysis project Ga0209317, IMG submission 183994) | Soil microbial communities from Rifle, Colorado, USA - Groundwater B2 (SPAdes) (version 2) | ecosystem: Environmental > Terrestrial > Soil > Unclassified | place: Rifle, Colorado | collected... | reverse complement strand
AGCCCCAGGAAATACTGTCTCATCACCCCCATCGACTCAGGCGATGCGGCGTAGCGGCCGGCTTCCCTGGCAATGTTTTCGTTGCCGGTGAGCTTCAGCAGCCTCTCGTAAAACAGATTGGCCTGCTCCTGGGTGAACCAGTGCCCCTGGTCGGCCACCTCGTAAGGGGTCATCCGGGCGTAGCGCAGCAGCTCCCCTATGTTGACAAAGTTGTACTTGTTCTTGATCAGCTTGATATAGCTGTCGAAAATGCTGCTGTTGTACAGCCTTTCATCGTTCATCTCTGATCCCTTCAATGCTGCCGGGCGCTGCCGCAATTGCTGCCGAGGTGAAATTAATGCTTTTTGGTTCTGGCTCTGCCAACCAGCTCCGCCAGATACTTGAGGAAGTGCGGGGCGTTGTCCTGGATGTTCAGGGTCCAGAGCGCGTATTTCTTGTCGTAAGGCATGTTGGCATTCTCTGCATAGCTCACCGGATAAACCAGCACCGGGATCTCGCTCTGGTCGTATTTGTGCGTCAGGATCGACAACGTCAGGTTCACGATGTCCTTTGGGAGCTGTTCCGGATCGACGACCAGGACCTGAATGCAGTTGGTGAGATCGGAGAGGTTCAAGCCGACGTCGGAGAGGTTGACCGTGACCACCGCCTTGATGTTCCCCTGTTTCTTGAGCGTGTAGCAGTGCCTCTTCATGGTGAACCCGAGACTCTGGTACTCATCGGAGAGTTTTTCGCAGTCTACCGCGTCGGGTCGCAGGCTCAGCGCATGCAGCATGAGACCGCCCGACTCCTGCTCGTAGAAGCTCTCCAGTTCAAAGAGGTCCTCAGCGGTGGAGCGCGCCAGCGCCCAGGGGCCGGCGAAATTCCAGTCGTCGGACACGGCCCGCTGGTAATGCAGGTAGGCGAAGGTGTCGAGCGAGCACCCTTTCTTGTCGTTGATGACCCGAACCGCAGTGCCGAAGACCCGGTGCGGGAATTTGTTCTCCGGCCGGTAATAGCAGATGACGTAGTTCAGGTTGGCCGAGTGCAGGTTGTAGGAGTCGTTGATCGAGGTGGCGAGCTGGTTCAACACCGTGAGTCCCGCAGTGGTCGATGCCGACTTGTTGGCCGCATGATGGTGCACCAGCCAGGTCTTTTCGTAAAAGCGCAGCATCGCCATGTGGCCTAGAATAGCCCCTTTCTCATGATAGATGAAGTGCCGTGCAATGCTGGGGTTTTGGGTATAGAGCCGGTCGTACATCTCCTTCAACTTGCTCTTGTTGGCCTGGACGAAGGCGTATTTCTCGGGATAGATGAACCCGGTTTCGAAGAAGAACTGCCAAAGCTCCTCGGTGTTGACCTTGTTGCTCATGTACGAATTTTTGTCTCTGGCAAGATAGAGCAGCGAAAGAAGATTCACATGCTCCCTGATATCCATATCAAGGAAGCTCAAGCCGCATTTCACTGAGCTGGAGCCGTCCTCGTGCGTCTGTACCAGTCGATAGATGACCTGCGCTACGCATCTCGTGGTGAAGCCGTTGGCGATCTTCAGTTCCATGTCGGGTACGATCAGGCCGGGAAGCAGCACCGAGAGTTCCGGTTCCTCGTGCACGGAAAAGCCCGAGCCGGAAACGTCGATCACCTTCAGGTCGACCAGCTTGTTGCTGAGCGGATGGCGGAAAATGGCGTTGGGAAGCGGCAGCAGTACCTGCCGGATGCTCCTGAGCGCCTTTGCCTTGAAGCGCTGCATGTGGCTGTGCATCGGCTCCAGGACGTAGACCCGGTTCATCTGCCCCAGGTTTTGCGAGATAATGCGGCATTCGCCGGAATATATGGTCTCCGAGTCGCGGCTGAAGACGACCTGTACCGGCACCTCGGGATTGATCCAGTGGAAGGTCTGGGTAGTGGAGCTCCCGGTCTCTATTCGGAAGGAGAGGGAGCTGAAATCAAGCAGTTCGCCCTGGAGGCGTGCGCCGTTTTGCAGCAGGTCGGCCCGGATACCCTCGCAGGAGTGTCTTCTTGTCTTTCGGTAATTGACCTCGATGCTCTTCTCAGGCAGCAGAAATACTGCCCCCTTCTCGCCCAAAGTTATCAGTTCAGGGACCGTAACCACAAGCCTGTGACCGTCAAGAATGAAGATGTTTTCGAAGATGCACGAGTTGAGGCTGGGCTGGAATTCACTGTCATCGGTCCACTGGCATTCGAACTTGTTGCTAAGGCAGGGGAGGGGGGTTGCTTCGAGGCTGACGGTGCGGGGATATTTTGCGTGTCTGAAGTTGACCAGGATTGAATCTTCTTGGAAGTTTGTAAAGTTTAATCTGTTGATTAGTTTGTTAAGTCCTATCTCTTTTTCACTTCCTTCTGAAAACTCAATGACAGTACCGGGTCTCACGAACTGCAATATTTTGCGTGCGCTCTCCATCTAAACTCCTTCGGCATTATATAACAATTTTCATGTTAGAGAGATGTGTCTCTGACCTGACAGTGTCTTGAGTTCAGTGTGACTGCTGAGTTTGACGGAGCTTCAGCGCTTTGATTATTAGCATGAATTAGACAAAGTTTCACCAATAAAAACCATGCAGTGTAGAAACTTTACCGTCGGTAGCCCGCTGGGTCAGTCTGGTTGTGCCGGTTAGGAACCTGAACATGTTTGCGGAAAATTGGAACTGATTCTGCGGCGAGGGGAACCGAACTGTTGAGAAAGGACTTTGGCAAGTAGGGGAATCGAAAGCAGCCGGCGTTTTGCACCGGCTGCTTTGGCTAATATCGAAGTTTGCGGGGACGTTAAGGGTGTGCGTCCCGGCGCAGCGGGGAGAGGTAAAGCAGGTATGACCGGCGTGGCGGCTACGCGAGGTAGATCGATAGGGCGTATCCCTACACCACCTGCCGCAAGGCCTCCCGTTCTAGTTGCATGCCGCTTTTCGCTGGTTTTTACCAACGATTCCAAGAAGTGCGCGAGCAGGTCCGGGGATGCCGGTTGGCACGAAAGCTACCCGATCACCCGGTTTGACCGTCTGGTTCAGTCCGAAAACTAGATGGTTGACAAAAACCGCCTCGACCTTGTCGATGGGGAGGGCGAGATCATTGGCAAGATCAAGCGCCTTGCGCCCCTCTGGCGGGATGGCAACATCGACTGTCGAATTCAGCCCCCGGTCCTTCCTGAAAGTATGAAGTGCTCCGAACATCCGTACCGTTGTGTTGGTCTCCGTAGACATGGCATCTCCTTTAAAGTTGGAATCTCCTGCTGTTTTCGAAGTGGACCGCCCCCGTTGCCCAAACTATGCCTGCCGAGGACGCTAACTGTCTGTCTTTCAACAGATCAAACGTTTGTTTGAATCAGTGTATACTTTTTTCGTTTAAAATCAATAGCTTTTTTTAAGGAATCTTTCACTGTCGGGCAGGGGGTGCGAAAAACGAACGGGCTTCCGCTTGCTGCGGCAGTAAAACCGCGAGTCTTAGGCAGATACTGAGAGTCGGGGAGTCAGAGCTTGCCTTGGCTCGCAAGATCTCGTTTCAGCCGGTTGGTTGGAAATTTGGTAAAGATGGTAGAACAGGCTGCTGCAGGGGCTTCGGATGGTGGGGGTGGGGGAGGAGGAGAGTTATTTCAGTACTCCGTTTCTGAAGATTTCCATGATGTGAGCGGTCAGTTCTTCGTCCCGTTCCGGTGAATGATCTACCAGTTCTCTGGTCACCGGCTCCAGAAGGAAGTAGAAGTTGATCATGCCGGCCAAGGCGATGGCAGTGTCGGCAGGATCGAGCCCTTCCCGAAATTGGCGGTGCGCCAGTCCGTCGGCAAAGACCTTCTGAAGGATCTGTACCACCCCTTGGATCGCAGGCTTGACGAGGGTGGCGAAACAGGGGGTCGGGTTGGTGAGCTCGCTGGTGTAAAACCTTAACAGGTATGGGTTTTTACGGTATCGGGCGATGGTCTCCCGGACGTAAAGCTCGAATTTCTCCAAGGGTTCGATATCGAGGAGCGCAATCTCCGACACCCGCTGCAAGGACCCGAACTGCTGGCTCAGGACTGCGCCGTAGAGCCCTTCCTTGCCGCCGAAGTAGTACGAGATCATGGAGACATTTATCCCCGCGACGCCGGCGATCTCCCGCACGTTGACGCCGTTGAACCCCTTCTCTGCGAAGAGGGGGGTGGCGACATTGATCAGGTTTGTGCGGCTGTCGATATCGGACATCGTGGGTACCAGCAGGGCCTTGAGAGGCAGGTTCGCAGCAGCAGTCAGCGCACTGACGGTTGCTGCAATAAGGGGGGGGACAAAGGGTTCCTCGATACGGAACGTACATTACAGTAATTTGGACAGCCGGTCAAACAGTTCCCCGGCGGATTCCATGAGCGGGTATTTAACTCGGCAAGTCGGATTATCTTTTCGGCTATCCGATTTGAGTTTTTGTCTCAGTATCGGCTCTGGGAATTATTGTTGCCTCAAGGTAAGCGTTGAAGTCGAGGGTTTTGGCGCGCGTGGGGTTTTCGGGGCTATTGGGGGAGGTAATAGGGCTTGCTTCGGGCGCTGTTTCCGTGAGGGGGAGCGCCGCAGCTATCTGGTTGCGCCCGTTCGCCTTTGCCTGGTAGAGCGCCACATCCGAGGCGTGCACCAGCTCTTCGTAGCTGCGGCCGTCCTCGGGAAACGAGGCGACGCCGAGGCTCGCTGTGATGCGTCTTGGGGGGATATCGCTCTCCCCGGGGAATTTTTCCAGTTCGATCTCTTCCCTGATCCTCTCAGCCACGATCATAGCCTCGCTCTTCGAGGTGCCCGGGAGTACGGCGCAGAATTCCTCACCTCCGTAGCGCGCCACCACGTCCATGTCGCGCACCGAGGCCTTGATGATGTCCGCCGTCTTTTTCAGCGCCAGGTCGCCGGCGATGTGGCCGCAGACGTCGTTGTAGCTTTTGAAGAAGTCCAGATCGATAAAGAGCACGGTCAGGTTCAGCCCCTGCCGGATGCTCCGGTTCAACTCCTCCTCGAGGCGGCTTTTCAGGAAACGGCGGTTGTAAAGTCCGGTCAGGGAGTCGGTCACCGAGAGCTGCTCGAATTTGACCGATTGCTCCAGAACCAGGCTCCGCTCGATCATGAGCGAGGCGAGGTTGGCAAACGAGGTCAGAAGCTGCAAATCGTCAGCGCTAAACGGTGCCAGGTTCTTCTTGTCCGATAGGTTGAGCACGCCGATGATCTTATCCCTCAGTTTCAGGGGGATGCAGATCAGCGATTTCGACTTAAAGCGCGTGCGGTTCACCATGCCGCCGGCTCTACTGTCTTTCTCCACATCGTTGATGAGGAGCGGCTCTCCGCTCTGCGCGACCTGCCCGGCTATCCCCTTGCCGACCTTGATCGGGAGGCAGCGGGCGATGTTCAGCGTCATGCCCCGGGTGAAGACGATATGCATGTTTTCGCCGTTCTTGTCGATCAGCATGATGGAGCCTTGCGTGGCATCGATCAGGTCGCAAGCGATGCCAAGTACCGCCTCGTAGAGCTGCTCCTTGTTGTCGACCAGCAAAAGCGTATTAGCAAGCGACATGAGCCTTCCGGAGAGCGCGCTCGCTTTGGATGCTTCAGCGTCCTTTAACAGTCGTGCCAGCTTGGCCGCTGTGGCACTTGTCAGCATTGAGACGAGGAGCTGTTCCGACTCTTGCAGCTTCCGGTCGATAAGGGCCAGAAAACCGACCGGTTCGCCCTGGTAGCGCAGCGGGAAGCAACTGCAAAGCGTCGCCTGAAACCCGGGAAGCAGCGTGCGCATCAGGTCATTGTAGGGGATCATCTTCTTGGCATGGTCCGCGGAGAAAAAGGGTTCCAGGGCAGCGGCGGCTATGCTTCCCAGATCGTCGGGTAGCCCGCCGATACCGGACACCAGGTAGGACGAGCCGCTTGCCTCGCGCAGGGCAAGCGCCATTTTGGTCACCTTGAAATGCTCGCCAATGGTCTCGCAGCAAAGGCCAACCGTCTCGGTTATGGTCTTGGTCCGTTCCAAACGCTCCAACGTCTCTGCCACCGCGACCAGTTGTGTATCGGTCTGCTCGGCATCCACGCTCTCCTTTGCCGGGGGAGGTCGGGTGCCAAAAGAAATTGCCTCGATGCAGCGTACCACCTCGCGGGCCACCTGGTCCACCTCATCAAAGCTCGCAGTGCAAAGTGTTTCCACGTGAGATAGCAGTGAAAAGGCTTCTTTGCCGGCCCGACGCGAAAACGCGGAGAGCTGCCAGAGATCCATCGACCGGTCCCTCACGCCATCCCCGACCAGGCATAAATCGTGTCGGCCCAGCGTGAAGGGGACCACAAAACCGAAGAAACCGCCGCCGTAGCGGCTTACCGTGTGGGTCCCCTCGCGGAAAAACTCCTCCAGGTCCTTCTCGAAGAACTGCCGTGAAGCCTCCCTGCAAAGTGGGTCCTGAACGATGAAGCAGCAGCTCTGAAACCTGGACGCAGCGCTGCTTTCCTCCTTTTGCCTGGAGTAGAGCGTCAGGCTGTAGGTGGAGAGAGCTGCAGATCTTTTCAGCTCCGTCAACAGTTCTTCGAGCTGCTTGATGTCGGGTTCGTGTCCCAAAGGCAAAATGGCTCCAGGGTGCAGTCGGCAGCAGGTGCCGGCAGATAACTGCTTGTGTGCGGCAAGAGTAGGCCCCGGGTAAAAGGCGAAACACTGTGCAGGTTTAATGCCACGATTCTAAGAATGCGCCGGGGCAGCGGCCAGACGGGGTCCTGCTTGCTCGGACGATTGGCGAAAAAAAATTACAATGAGTTAATTACGATATTTTCTTTATTAGTTCAAGGAAAACTTTAACTGCAAGACGCGCTGGAGCTATTTAAAATTCCCGGTCAGGCTAATTTGGTTGATTATCGCGGCCAACCTCAGTAAACTCACCCAGATCAATCCCAAGGGGTTTCCATGGCCGCCGCAACCGATACGCCTCTTTACAACAGCCGCATCTTCGACTCCTATCTAAAGCTGCTCAAAAAACGTTACCCGCATGTCGATATCCCGGATCTGCTCGGCTATGCCGGGATGAAGGTCTGTGAGATTGCGGATCAGGGACACTGGTTCAGTCAGGATCAGGTCAACCTGTTCCACGAAAGGCTGGTGCAACTGACCGGTGACCCGGGCATCGCCAGGGAAGCCGGACGCTATGCGGCATCCCCGGACGCTCTCGGTCCCCTGCGCTACTTCCTCATGGGCCTCATCGGCCCCGAATACCTCTTCGTTATCGTCAACCGCCTTGCCGCCAAATTAACCCGCTCATGCCGCTGCAATGCGCGCAAAATAGGGCCTCGCGAGTTGGAACTGACCGTTACCTTCGAAGAGGGTGTGCAGGAGAACCCCCGCCAGTGCGAAAACCGCATCGGTTTCATCGAAGCGGCCTTTTTGTTTTACGGTCAGGCATCGCCCGAGATCGTCCATACCGACTGCCTCTTCAAGGGGGCGCAGATCTGCCGTTACCGGATCCGCTGGCAGCCGTCACTCAGCTCCCGTCTGATTCTGGCGCGGCGCATTTCCTTTTTCCTGCTCTGCGCGGCCTCCATCGCTTTTTTCTGCTTGAGCAGTAATCCCTTGCTTGGTCCGCTCTTCTGCACCGCGTTGCTGCTTCATCTGGGGCTGGTATGTTGGTCCGACAATTTCGAGCGCAAGTCGCTACTTGCCGCCCTCGGCAACATGCGCACCTCCAGCGAGAGACTTCTGACCCAGGTGCAGGAAAACTACGACAATGCCCTGATGATCAACGAGATAGGTGAGGTAATCTCCAAAAAGATCGAACTCGACGAAATCGTTTCCAGCGTGAATCAGGTGCTGCAAAAAAGGCTCAACTACGGTCGCGGCTTGATATTCCTTGCCGACCTGGAGCGCCGCGCTCTCATGGTGAAGGGGAGCTTCGGCTTCAGTGGCGAGGCCGAGCAGACGCTGGGACTGATGGAATTGCCGCTTGACACGGAACCGCGCGGCCTCCTGGTACGCTGCTTTCATTCCCGGGAGCCCTTGCTGGTGAATCGTTTGTCGGATGTGGAGGAGTTGGCGCTGCCGAAGAACTACGCCTTCTTTGCCGGACTGGGCGTCAACTCCTTTATCTGTGTGCCGATTGTCTGCGAAGGCGAATCCCTTGGGTTACTCGCAGTAGATGACGTGAAGAGGGAAGGGGAGCTTCTGCAAAGCGACCTGAACCTGATCCAGGGAGTAGCCCAGGTGATCGGCATTGCCGTCAGCAATTCGTTGCGCTTTACCAATGAGCGTGCGTTGTCGGAGCAACTAAGGAAGGCGGCGGAACTGCTGGAGCGGCGCGTTGCAGAGAGGACGGCGGAGCTTACCCAGGCTCAGGAAGGGCTGGAGTTCCTCTACGACTCAGTGTCGCACGATCTGAGGACGCCGCTTCGGGTCATCTACGGCTATAGCGAGCTGCTCCTCGAAGGGTACGCGCAACACCTCGACCAGCCGGCGAGGGAATACATTGAGTGCATGATCCGGGGTGGCGAGCAGATGGAGGCGACGCTGGACCGGATGCTTGATTTCTCCGAGGTAAGGCTCAAGGAACTCAAGATGCAGCCGGTAGATCTGAGCGCCATGGCGAACCGTATCATCCTCGATCTGGGGGTGATGGACAAGAGCCGCGCGGTCTCCGTCCAGATTCAGGAGAACGTTGTGGTGACAGGCGACGAGGGGCTTTTGAAGAGCGTAATGGAGAACCTGATCGGCAATGCCTGGAAGTACAGCGCTGCCAAGGCTGACAGCCTGATTTGCTTCGGCATGCTAGACGGGATTTGTTATGTGAGCGACAACGGCGACGGCTTTGATATGGCTTTGGTCGAGCGGCTTTTCAAGCCGTTTCAGAGGCTGCACCAGGGCGCCCGATTCGCCGGTCACGGGCTGGGGTTGGCCCTGGTGCAGCGTATTATAAAGCGGTTAGGCGGGCGGGTTTGGGGTGCCGGCAGACCCGGCGAAGGCGCCACCTTCTACTTCACCGTTTCCGGCGGCGCTTCGCTGGATGAGGCAGCCGGGGTAAACAGTGGGGAACCGTGTGCGCGCGGCAACGTTATCGGGGACCTATCGTAGGATACTCCTTGCGGGTATCCGTGGGGCACTGCCATTAAAGATAGTGGGCTCCGTATATTCGTAGGTCGGGTTAGCGGCCTCATCGCGTAACCCGACGTCATGTTGGAGCTTCACTTTTATCCCAGGGAAAGTACCTTCTCTGTTCAACCTCTCAGAACTCTCCTCCCCCCAGCGGGGGGGAGGTCGGGAGGGGGGAAGACTGGGGGCTTCTAGCGCAGAACTGGCAGTGTTCCCCCTCCCTAACCCTCCCCCTCCGGGGGAGGGGACTAGTGCAGAGTGACCATTCCGCTTTATTTAAAAATCGTCTTATAGGGTTGCTTACTGTATTTGCAGTTGCCTTACCCTGCGTCTCATGTTGAATCTTTTGAACCTGCCTTTCTCTGCGTCCCCGCGTCTCCGCGTTAAAGCTTTTAGCCCCGTATAATGTCTCTGTCTTACTTGATATTCGCGCCGAATTCCACCCGGCTGCCGCTACTACCTTCCCTGCTGCTTCGCTGGTAGATGTCGGCGCTCTTTTCAAAGAGCCGCTGCGCAGATACCTTCCCTTCCTTGAGCAAGAACCCCTTGACCGCATCGCCACGCTCCCGTGCCAGTGCCTGTAGCTCGTTATTGCCCACCACCGTGTTGGCGATCAGGAGTTTCTTCATCTCGGCGTCAGGCAGCTCCTTGGCGAACCCGAACGCATTGCGCGGCTTGGGAAATTTCTCCTTGGAGTAGACCGCCTTCAGATAAAGGTGGTACTCCTCGGGTGAAATTTCGGTTTCCTCCTGGGTCTGCCCTTCGCGGCTTTTCCCTTGCTTCACCAAAGTGCGGAACTTCTCGCCCTTCATCTTTTTAACCAACACCTCGTTTCGATACCCCTCGGCGTCCAGTTCCCGGTCCACGAACCCTGAGATCTCCAGGTTCAGATCGGGACGTTCCGCGAGCGCCTGGGAGAGCTTGATAAGCTTATCCTTTTCCGCCTGGGAGAGCTGATGCGAGCCGGGGGTGAAGAATACTGCACTGAAATCCTCGGTACCTCCGAACATCGAGCCGAGCAGGGCAAGAGGGGAGGTGGCCGCCTTGGCGAGCAGGTTTTGCAGCATCTGCAGCACGATTTTCCAGACGCTGAACTTGGGATCATCCGTTTGTCCCGCCACCGGCAGGTCGAGATGGATCTCCCCCTTTCTATCCTTGAGAAGTGCCACAGCGAGCCGTACCGGGAGTTTTGTGGCCTTGTCGCTCTCCACTTCCTTGCCGAAGCTGAACTGATCGATGAAGACCTTATTTTGCGAAGAGAGCGTTTTCTTGTCGATGCGGTAGCTCAGGTCGAGAAAGAGCTTCCCCTTGGCCACGTTGTAGCCGAGATAGGTATCCGAGTACGGGGTAAAGGGGGAGAGCTCGATGTCGCTGAAGGCAATCTTGAGGTCGAGATAGAGGTCGCCCCTCAGCGGATTGATGGTCCCGGTAATGGCGAGAGGAGAGTGATTATCCAGGTTTCCCCTCAGATCCACCTCGGCAAAGCGGTTCGACTGCGAGGTAAGGCCGCTGATCCTGCCGCCCAGATTGAAGAACGTGGTGTCGAAGGGAGTTGTCAGATGCTGATCGCTGAACGCGAGAGTCCCGCCTTGCATGGTAATAGCATCTATTTTGATGGGATGGGGCTTAGCGGTCGCCTCTTGTGCGGCCGGAGCAGCTGACCCGGGCTTTGCCGGCGCTGCGGTCCCGGCAGTCGGCGCAGATTCTTTTCCTGCAGCCGGGCGAGTCGTCGTTTGAGTTACCTGCGTCGCTTCGATACCTTTTTTCGTCGCACTCCCCTGGCCCGCCGGTGCAACCGTGGCGGTCGTGGTCGTGGTTTGCACCTGTGCTCCCTGTGGCTTCTCCTCGCGCAGGTGCTGCAGGTTGAGCGTGCCGTCCTTCTCAACGATGATGCGTGAGTAGAAGTTGGTAAGCGACACCTCGCCTACCGCCAGAGTGAAGGGGCCGACCGTCCCGCTGAAGCGGTCCAACTGCAGCCTCTCCCATTTGAGCAGATCCTCCTCGCGCACCGTATCCTGACAATAGAAGGACCGCACCCCGAGGGCTCCGCTGAAGTTCCCCTTGATTCCGTCGCCGGCTTTTTCCAAATTGAGCGACATCTTGGTGTCCAGGGCGCCGTCGGCGATGAATATGGTTGTCCCTTGATTGATATAGGCATCGAAATCGCGCAGGGGGATCCGGTGCAGTTCGATTTTACCCTTGAGCTTCAAAGGAGCAGGGGTCAGGCTTCCCGAAGCGGCGATGCGGCCTCCCTTGGCATATCCGGAAGCCAGGGTGAAGGGGATGGCTCCCTGTTTGGGACCCGTGATGTCACCGAGGCTAAAGCTCATCCGGCTAAGATTGAATACCGGCGCCTCCTCCTTCATCCTGTCGGTGAAGTTGATGGCGATGTCGCTTCCGCTGATTTTTTCTATCCGATAGGAGAATGGAGGCGCTGCGGCTTGTTTCCCCTTGGCCACCTTGCGCTTGGAGACGGATTGCTCCAGCTTCGCCGCAGCCGCCTCCTTTTTCGGTCTGAGCAGGCGTTGAGCCGACACGGCTCCCCCTTTTTCACTGGAGAGGGTGAAGTTGCCCCCCTTGAGGTCCACCCGCTCGACGACTGCCTTTCTCAGCTTGAGATTCACTGCGATGCCGCTGATCAGCGCCTCCTGGAGCCGGAATCCCTCCTTCGGGCCGAAAGGCGCGGCGAGATCCTCACCCTTGAGCGCAGTCCGCTCCAGAACGAGCCCTTGAGCTTCGTTGTAAGCCAGGTCGGAAGAGATGCCGAGGCTTCCGGAGATCGGGGCAGTCAGGGTGTCGTAGAGATAGGGATAGTAATCCTTGAGCGGGATCCCATTCAGCGTGAGGGTCCCCTTCATCTCAACGGGCGCTACTGCGAACTCACCCTTCAGCGAAGCGGTTTCGCCTCTTGCGCTGGCGAAGCTGAGGGCGAAGGGAGCTCTTTGGCCTTTGCTGGTGGAGAAGTTATCCACGCTCAGGTCGATCTCCCGCAGATCCGTCTTGAAGCCACCCTGGGGCACTGCGTCGGAGAAATGAATCTTGCCTCCCTTGAAGGAGAGTTTCGCCAGTTTCAGGTCGAAAGGTTTTTTTTCAGCCTCTTCCTGGCTTGGCTTGGCGCTGGCGCTTTTTGACCCTGAGCCGATTCTTTTGAAGTTCCATATGCCGGAACGATCCCTTGCCGCGAATAGCTCCATCCCGTCCAGCTCCAGCGAGGTGAGATCGCCCTGGCGTGAGAATACCGACACATTCCTGATTCTTAGCACCCCCCGGTCGAGGGCAGCCAAGGGCGCTCCGTTTGGCTGGCTCAGCGCTACCCGTTCCAATGCCATCGAACCAGACGCCCTGAAATCAGGACCGCTCTTTTGGTGCACCCGATAGCCCAACTCAAGCGCCGTTTCCAGCGTGCCGGAGTTGACCTTTACCGGAGGGGGGACGGGGAGGTAGCCGAGGTAATAGGGTAGGTCGAAATGCTTAACATTAATGGCGATGGTTGCCTCAACAGACTTGGTAAGCGGTTTGAGCCGGCCGTCGAAACTAAAGGGCGAGCCGTTTATCACGGCGCTGAAGTGAGGCGAAACGTAGCGGTCGGCGAGATACGGCATATTGGTGTAGAACGGGACCGAAATGTCCACCTTCCTCACGCTGTGCTGTTTCTCGGAGCTGAGCGCCCGGTCCTGGAAATCGACGCTGCCGTTTTTGACCGTAATGTTGTTTATCGAGAAGAGCGGAGTGCCGCCTTTGGCCTCCTTCTTCTCCTCTTTTTTGTCGGCAACGAGATCTGAGAAGTTGAAGCTGTTGGGAGCATTTCTTACGATATGAAGATATGGGGAGGCGAGATGGATCTCGGTGATGATAAAGGAGCGTTTAGGAAGCGAGAGCGGGCTTAAGGAGAGGCGTGCCGAGCTCAATGTGAGAAAGGGGGCGCTACTTCCCTTTTCCGATAGCCGCACCCCGGAGATGCCGGCGCTCAAGGTGAAAGGGTTCAATGAGATTTTGGCTATCTCGCTCTTTCGTCCGGTGGCCTCATCGATTTTCTTGACCGCGATGTATTTAATTAGGGGGGGAAGCGCCATAAAAACCAGCGCAAGAATTGCAGCGACCGCGAGCGCAATATATCCAGCGATCTTTTTGTTTATCCGCATCAAGTCCCTCCAGGAACCGCGTAAAAGTTTCACTTTGAGCTCCCTCCCCTGGGAAGAGGGAGATTCGCCGTTACTAGGTCAATCCCGTGATAGGGTCAAAACCAAATCCACCTAAATCCTAAATCACCCTTTGCTAAAGGGGGACCTTAAAGCTCCCCTCCCTTTATGGGAGGGGCTGGGGGTGGAACCATTCCCCAGCGAGCGTTAATGATATCACGGAAGGGCAGAGCATCATGAGGAGACTAGCAAAATAAAATCAACCTACCTCGGCGTACTCCCTCTCGCGGAACTCTACCCCCAGCGACAGCGCAAGCTCTCTCACCTTATCGACATCCAGACCCGGCAGGGCCACGGCGCTTGCCGTCACCTGCGGGATGTGCCGCGTCGCCTCCCGGAGAAAGTCGCAGACGCCCTGGAAACCTGAGGGACCGAAAGGCGTATTGCAAAGGGTCTCATAGGTTTCCGTGTCGGCCGCGTTCAGGCTCACCGAAAGCGAGTCCACCAGTCCGGACAGCTCCGGCAGGATATTGCGGCCATGCACCAGGTTTGCCTGACCGTCCGTGTTGATTCTGACCCGGAAGCCGCGGCGTTTCAGCTCTGCCGATACCTCCTTGACCAGGTCGAGCCGGATCAGCGGTTCGCCATAGCCGCAGAAAACCACCTCGTTGAAGCCTGCCGCGGCGTCCACCGCAGCCATTACCTCGGCAAAATCCGGCTCGTGGTTCAGCTTCAGCTCGTGCCCTTTCACTGTCAGCTCCTCGAATTTCGGGCAGAAAGTGCAGCGGTTCGAACAGCGGTTGGTGATGTTCAGGTAGAGAGAATCTCGGATCATGTAGGCCACGGTCGCCTGCTCTGCCGGTTGGGCAATCCCGAAGAGCCTGCGCGCGTTGAACGAGGTGATGCGTCCCACGTCCTCCGGGGAAAGCCCCTTCAGCTCAGCGATCCGCTCCGCCACCAGCTTCACGAAAGCAGGCTCGTTGCGCTTGCCACGGTGCGGAACCGGGGTCAGGTAGGGCGAGTCCGTCTCAATCAGAAGATGCTCGATTTTCACCCCGCGCACCACGTCCCTGAGAGCTTCATTGGACGGATAGGTCAATGTCCCGGGAATTGAAATCTTGAATCCCATCTCGATGCATTCCCTGGCCATCTCCAGGTCACCAGAGAAGCAGTGCAGCACACCTCCGACCTCGGCAGCCCGCTCCTCCTTCATGATAGCGACGATCCTGTCGTGGGCGTCGCGGTCATGAATAATGATCGGCAGCGAGAGTTCGCGGGCCAGGCGGATGAAACGCCGGAACACCTCCTCCTGTGCGGGTCTGGGAGAGCGATCCCGGTAGAAGTCGAGTCCGATTTCGCCAATGGCGACCACCTTAGGGTTACCGAGAGCCATCTCGCGCACCAGCTCGTAGCATTTTTCCGTGACCCGGTCCGCGTCGTGCGGGTGGATTCCTACCGAGCAGTAAATCTGGTCGTGGGCCTCTGCCAATCGGCAAGCTTCCACGCTAGATTCCAGATCAGCGCCCACGGCGATCATGGTGTTAACCCCGGCTTCCTTGGCCCGGTCCAGCATCGGAGCCAGGTCCTGGGTGAATTCTTTACCGTATATGTGGCAATGGCTGTCGATCAGTTCCATCTGGTTGCTCCTTTGGCACGCTTTACTGTCATTGTTTTTATAGGTGGGCGCCCCCGAAGTCCATGAAGCCCATGAAGCCCATGAAGCCCATGAAGTCCATGAAGTCCATGAAGCCCATGAAGCCCATGAAGTCCATGAAGTCCATGAAGTCCATGAAGTGTGGGCGCTTCAGCAAAAAAGTATTCTAATGGACAATAGATCAGGAATCCAGTGGTTTTTGCTCTGGCTCAGGGCGGGGAATCAGCTTAGGCCGTAACGGCGCCAATGGACGCCTCAATGCCGTCCATGAGAAGGGCAAGTTCTTCAAGGGAAATCGAGAGCGGCGGGAAAATGACGATTATATTGCCGAGCGG